>Ga0265780_10000182_pt1 | contig 103027 bp, 84 predicted proteins | sample P1T30metagenome_FD_192432 | JGI IMG/M metagenome (GOLD analysis project Ga0265780, IMG submission 192432) | Plant litter microbial communities from East Loma Ridge, Irvine, California - P1 T30 | ecosystem: Environmental > Terrestrial > Plant litter > Unclassified | place: USA: California...
TTCATCGACATTTTGACGTTGGCGATATCGACGCCGCTGCCGTCGGACTTGACGCGGACCTTGACGTTATAGTCGACCACGCGTTTGACGGGTACCAGGACTTTCATAGGTGTGCCTTTGAAAAATTGAAGAGGTAGACTTGGCTAAAGTGGCCTAGATTATAAGAGATAAACTGCCGCCGAACCGGATTAAAGCACGATCGTGCGATTTTTGGCTAGAGTGCTTCTTCGAAATCGTGCTCGGCAGGTAAAAATCGGTGGAACCAGGAGGGTGGACGGGGCTGGAGAACGGCCCCGCCGGGTGCAGGCAGCAGTGCTTCCTTGCCTGCTTTACTGACGTGTTTACTTGCGGCGCATCAGGAAGGTGAACTCGCCGTTTTCCACGGTGTGGGCCAGCAAGGCATTGCCGGTCTGCTTGGCAAAAGCCTGGAAGTCACGCACGGAGCCGGTGTCGGTGGCCACGATGCGCAGCACCTGGCCGCTTTCCATCTCCGCCAGCGCCTTCTTGGCTTTCAGGATGGGCAAGGGACAATTTAGTCCGCGCGCATCCAGGTCTTTCTGGAACTCCATGGTTTCAATGTCGATAGTGGTGTCGCTCATCGCTCGCCTGCTAGGTGGTGGTACTGAAATCGCATACTACTCCAATTCGTGGAGTATGACGCAGCGCACCAAAATAGTCACACATTGTTGCAGAGCTACAACCGAAGTGTAAAAACGGCAGGAGCGCTTGCACTGATGTGCAACATGTGCTCATCCATAAGCACTGCGGCGGTGCAACACCCCCACCGTCCGATAAAAAAACGCCGCACGAATGCGGCGTTTTTTGAAGCGGCAAGCGCTTACGCGCGTGCGCCCACCCAGCCAGCCACGCCGGCCAGCGCTTGCGGCAGGCCAGAAGGATCGGTACCGCCGGCTTGCGCCATGTCCGGACGGCCGCCGCCCTTGCCGCCCACTTGCTGGGCCACGAAGTTGACCAGCTCGCCGGCCTTGACCTTGCCGGTGGCATCCTTGGTCACGCCCGCGATCAGGCTGACCTTGCCATCCGCCACCGAGGCCAGCACGATGGCGGCGGTGCCCAGCTTGTCCTTCAGCTTGTCCATGGCTTCGCGCAGGGTGCCGACGTCGGCGCCTTCCATCGTTGCAGCCAGCACCTTGATACCGTTCACGTCGACAGCTTGACTCAGCAGATCGTCGCCCTGGCCGGCGGCCAGTTTCGATTTCAGCGCCGCCACTTCCTTCTCCAGCACCTTGACCTGGTCCTGCACCTGGGCGATGCGCGATGGCAGCTCGTCCGGGCCGGTCTTCAGGGCCGACGCGGCGGCCAGCAGCCTGGCGTTGGTCGCCTGCACCCAGGCCAGGGCGCCCTCGCCGGTCACCGCCTCGATACGGCGGATGCCGGCAGCGACGCCGCCTTCCGACACGATCTTGAACAGGCCGATGTCGCCGGTGCGGGTCACGTGGACGCCGCCGCACAGCTCTTTCGAGGAACCGATGTCCAGCACGCGCACTTCGTCGCCGTACTTCTCGCCGAACAAGGCCATGGCGCCATGTTTCACCGCGTCGTCAAAGCGCATGTGCTGGGCTTGGGTCGGATGGTTTTCCAGGATCTCGCGGTTGACGATCTGCTCGACCAGCGCGATCTGCTCCTGCGTCACTGGCGCATTGTGGCTGAAGTCGAAGCGGGTCTTGTCCGGATCGACCAGCGAGCCCTTCTGCTGCACGTGGCCGCCCAGCACTTCGCGCAAGGCCTTGTGCATCAGGTGGGTCGCCGAGTGGTTGCGGATGGTGCGCGCGCGCTTGCCCTGGTCGACTTGCGCATCGACGGTGGCGCCCACTTTCAGCGCGCCCGAACGCAGCACGCCGTGGTGGCCGAACACGTCCGCCTGGATCTTCAGGGTGTCTTCGACTTCGAACTGGCCGGCAGCCGAGGCGATCACGCCATGGTCGCCGACCTGGCCGCCCGATTCCGCATAGAACGGGGTGGTGTCGAGGACGACGATGCCTTCCTGGCCTTCCTTCAGTTCCTGCACCGACACGCCTTCGGAATACAGCGCCAGCACGTGGGTGTTGTGCACCAGGGATTCGTAGCCGACGAACTTGGTCTTGTCGCCGGCATATTCCACCTTGGCAGCCATCTTGAACTTGCCGGCGGCGCGTGCGGTTTTCTTTTGCTGCTCCATGGCGGCATTGAAACCTTCTTCGTCGAGCGTAATGTTGCGCTCGCGGCAGATATCCGCGGTCAGGTCGAGCGGGAACCCGTAGGTGTCGTACAGGGTGAAGGCGGTGCCGCCGTCGAGCTTGTTCGGATCCTTGGCCAGCTGGGCTTCCAGGATCCTCATGCCGTTTTCAAGGGTCTCGCCGAAACGCTCTTCCTCGGCCTTCAGCACCTGGGCCACGCGCTCTTTGGCTTCCGTCAACTCCGGATAGGCCGCGCCCATCTCGATGTCGAGATCGGCGACGAGCTTGTGGAAGAACGGACGGGTCTGGCCCAGCTTGTGGCCGTGGCGCAGCGCGCGGCGGATGATGCGGCGCAGGACGTAGCCGTGGCCTTCGCTGCTCGGGATGATGCCATCGACGATCAGGAAGCAAGCGGCGCGGATATGGTCAGCGATCACTTTCAGCGAGTTGTTGTTGAGGTCGCTCGCACCGGTTTCGCGGGCGGCTGCCTTGATCAGGTTCTGGAACAGGTCGATCTCGTAGTTGCTGTGCACGTGCTGCAGCACCGCGGCCAGGCGTTCCATGCCCATGCCGGTGTCGATCGACGGCTTCGGCAGCGGGGTCAGCACGCCGGATTCGTCGCGGTTGAACTGCATGAACACCAGGTTCCAGATCTCGATGAAGCGGTCGCCGTCTTCTTCCGGCGAGCCTGGCGGGCCGCCCCAGATGTCGGCGCCGTGGTCGTAGAACACCTCGGTGCACGGGCCGCAAGGACCGGTGTCGGCCATCTGCCAGAAGTTGTCGGAGGCGTAGCGCGCACCCTTGTTATCGCCGATGCGGATGATGCGCTCCGTCGGCACGCCGATCTCGTTGGCCCAGATGTCGTAGGCTTCGTCGTCCTCGAAGTAGACGGTGACGGTCAGTTTTTCAGCGGGCAGCTGGTAGACCTTGGTCAGCAGTTCCCAGCAATAGTTGATCGCATCGCGCTTGAAGTAATCGCCGAAGCTGAAGTTGCCCAGCATTTCGAAGAAGGTATGGTGACGCGCGGTGTAGCCGACGTTTTCCAGGTCATTGTGCTTGCCGCCGGCGCGCACGCAGCGCTGCACGGTGGTGGCGCGCTTGTACGGGCGCGAATCGAGGCCCAGGAACACGTCCTTGAACTGCACCATTCCGCTGTTGGTCAACAACATGGTCGGATCGTTGCCCGGCACGAGCGGGCTGGACCGTACGATCGTATGGCCCTTGGACTCAAAGAACTTGAGGAACTTTTCGCGAATTTCGGAGGATTTCATGTTGGCGGATGCGGAAAGAGAGCAGTACGTATATAAAGGAAAACGATTATATCAGTCAGTTGTGACTTATTTGCATGGTGTGCAAGGCGGGGCAGCAGGCAGGTTTCGCCACCGCCAGGCCGGAACGCTTGCCATAGGGTGGTCCGGGCCGCGCTAGGCACCGGCGCCCACCCTACTCGCAGATCAAGCATCCGGTCCGTTTCGGTTTCAAGATGCGGCCACGTGTCGACTCAGATGAAATCGGGCCCAATCAGATCGATACGGTCGGTACAAAACGCATCCACACCCCACCCCAGCAGCTCCCTGGCCCGCGCCGGTTCATTCACCGTATAGCAAAACAACCCCAGCCCCGCCCCCTTCACCGCCCCGGCCAGCTCGCGCGTCAGATGCCGGTGATTCACGTGCACCGCCACCGCTGCCACGGCCCGCACGCGCCGCTCCCAGTCCGGCGGCAACTCGCTCATCAACAGCGCCCGCGGCACGTCAGGCGCCGCTTCCCTAGCGGCCTCCAGCGCCAGCTCGCTGAACGAAGACAGCAACGGCACCTCGTCCCAGCGCCGCGCCGCGATCTCGTCCGCAAACATGCTGGCAGCAATCCGCGCCACCGCCCCACCCGTCTCGATATCGACGCCCGGCGCCGGCTTGATCTCCATGTTCATCCATATCCCGTGCGCCTTGCAGAAGCCCGCGAATTCGACGAACAGCGGCACCGGCTCGCCATCGTAGGCGCGCCCGAACCAGCTGCCGGCATCGAGCGCCGCCAGCTCCAGGCCATCGTAATCGAACACCTTCCCCGAGCCGGCCACCGTGCGTCCCAGGTAAGGATCGTGCATGACCACCGCCACGCCGTCGCGCGCCAGCATGATGTCGTATTCGATGGCGCGGAAACCATGCGCCATGCCCGCGCGCAGGCCGGCCAGCGTGTTTTCCGGCGCCAGCGTGCCGCCGCCGCGGTGCGCCAGCACGCGTGCCGGATACGGCCAGGCGCCGGGAAACATCGTCACCTTGCCATCCTCGAAGACAGGTAGACGAAGCCGGCCACGTTCGCCGCCACCGTGACCCAGAACAGGTGCTGGAAGGAGGGCTTGGCCGTCTTGTGCCGCAGCCATTGCTGCGCGAGCAAGCCGCCGGGCCAGCCGCCGACCAGGCCGAGCAGCAGCAAGGTGCGCCCGGGTGTGCGCCAGCCACCGCTGCGGGCAGCCGACTCGTCGATGGCATAGGCGACGAAGCAACTGAGGCTGGTGACGGCATAGGCGCCCGCGGCCAGCCAGGGCAAGTCCCAGGCCAGGGCCGCGCCGGCGTATACGAGGGCAAACAGGAGCAAGGGCAGATAGGGCATGGCGCCAGCTTAGCCTGCGCTGCCCGTAATGACCAGCAGGAAACGGATGGCGGCTTTTGTCCGCGTTGCGTTCGTCAGCGTACCGAGCCACGGTGCACAAGCGCCCTACCCTCATCTCTCAACGTTATCGAAGCAGGAGGACACATGGGTTTTGATTTAGGGAATTTGCTCGGGCAATACCTGGGCGGCGGCAACACCGCACAGGCAACAGACGATTTCGACCGCGCAGCGCAGGCGGCGCCGCGCGAGACCATTGCCCAGGGACTGGCCCAGGCATTGCGTTCGGACCAGACGCCCCCCTTCCCGCAGATGCTGGCCCAGATGTTTGGCAGCAGCAATCCCGACCAGCGCGCCGGCATGCTGAACCAATTGATCGCCGGCGCCGGCCCTGGCTTGCTGGGCAAGCTGGGCGGCCTGTTTGGCGGGAATGCCGGCGCCAAGGTCACGCCGGAACAAGCCTCGCAAGTCTCGGAAGCACAGATCCAGGACATCGCCGAACAGGCGCAGCAGGAAAACCCCGGCATCCTCGACCGCATGGGCGAGTTCTATGCCGAACACCCGACCGCCGTGAAAGCGCTTGGCGCCACCGCGCTGGCCGTTGCACTCGGCGCCATGGCGCAGGGCATCCAGCGCCGCAATTCAACTTCCACCCCCGACAAGGAGAACCACGTGGGCATTCTGAGCAATATCTTCCATAAAATCTTCCCGCAGAAATCGGCGCCAGCGCAGCCGCAAGCACAGGCGCCAGCGCAGCAGCAGAGCGCACCGGCCCAGCCTGCCGGCCAGGCCGCACCGAACCCGGCGCCAAGCGCCCCGGCCGCCGCCGCGCCGGCTTCGACCCTGAACCAGCAAGTGGACGTCGAGGAAATCCTGAACGCCAAGCTGAAAGCCTCGGGCCAGCAGCTGAACTGGCGCACCTCGATCGTCGACCTGATGAAGCTGCTCGACCTCGACTCCAGCCTGGCCGCGCGCAAGGAACTGGCGGCCGAGCTGCACTACAGCGGCGACACCGGCGATTCGGCCTCGATGAACATCTGGCTGCACAAGCAGGTCATGAAGAAGCTGGCCGAGAACGGCGGCAAGGTGCCGTCCGACCTGCAGGACTGATCGCCTGAGCAGGAACGCGGCCGGCGCCAAGCCGGCCGCGTTCCCGCTAATCCGCCAGGCTCGTGTTCGCCGCCGTGCCGCACGAGAAGCAAAAGCGCGCGAACGCGTTCTTGCGCGTGTTGCAGCAGCCGCAGCGGTCGAACAGGCCGATGCCGCAGTGCGGGCAGTAGTCGATGCTCGTATCCTTCAAATCGACGCCGCGCTCGCAGCCCGGACACACGCCTTTGGCCAGGCGCTGCAAGGCCAGGTCGTAGCGCATGGTCTGGCGCCGCGCCACGTCGGGCAAGGCCTCGCTTTCCTTCTGGCGCGCCAGGTAGCGCTGCAGCGAGATGATCGCGTAGCGCCCCACCGCCACCGTCACCACGATCCCCACCACGTAGCGCACGTAGCCGCCGTAGCTCGGCAGGTAAGGCACCAGCTCGAAGAAGAAGGCGAACAGGGCGAAATAAATGAAGCCCCAGGCAAACGGCCAGTACCTACTCTTGCGCTTGCGGGCAAACAGCCAGCCGGCAATCCCCAGCAGCGGCAGGATGAAGGCCAGCCGGTACAGGAACACGCGCAGTTCCTTGGCGCGCGCCGCCTCGTAGTGGGCCTGCATCGCCGGGCCTTCCAGCGCCTGCCAATTCCTTTCCACGCCTTCGGCCTGCTGGGTGGCGTCGAGCATGGCCTGGCGCTGGGCCTCGACCGCAGCCAGGGCCTTGCGCTCTTCGGCTTCGAGACCGTCGAGGGCCTTCGTGCGGTTGATGAGTTCGCTGTCCTGGTCGGGCCGCGCCGTCACGCGGCGCGTGGCCAGCCAGTTGTCGAAGGAAGCGCGCGCCGACGCCGTGTTCGAGCGCGCTACCTCGTGCTGCTGCTCGGCTTGCTGGAGCGCGGCGCGGGCGGTGGTTTGCGTGTGCTGGGCTGCGTCGCGCTGCAATTGCAGTGCGGACAGACGCTGCGGGTCCATGAACTGCTCGACTGTCAGGGGCGCCTCGACGTCCCACAAATGCTCGACGATCTTGCCGCCCAGGCCGATCAGGAAAGCGGCGAAAATAAAGGCGACCAGCCACAGCGCACGGCCCATCCAGCGCTCGGTCAAGCGCAATCCCTTGGACATGAAATGCTCCCCCTCGAATGACGATGGAGCGCAGCTTGTCACACGTCAAAGCGCGCGGCCAGCTGGCAGGAGGAAGGAGCGGGATGTGATACCGGGGGTATCGGAAAGCGGACGAACCGGGCGGAGGGAGGCGTACCGGCACAGGCATGCCGGTACGCCGGAACGGTATTAGAAGTACGACAGACCCAGCGCGCGGCGCACTTCGTCCATCGTCTGCGCCGCGGTTTCACGCGCCTTCATCGTGCCCTCTTTCAGCATCTGCAGCACCTGCCCCTTGTCCTGGGCAAACTCTTCACGGCGGGCGCGGATCGGCGCCAGCATTTCCTGCAGCACCAGGTCGAGGCGCTTCTTGACGATGCTGTCGCCCAGGCCGCCGCGGGTGTAGTGCGCCTTCATCTCTTCCAGCGCTTCCTTCTCGGGATCGAAGGCGTCCAGGTAGAGGAAGGCGACGTTGCCTTCCAGGTGGCCAGGGTCCGCGACCTTCAGGTGCAGCGGGTCGGTATAGACCTGCTTGACGGCGGCGCGGATCGCGTCGGCGCTGTCGCCCAGGTTGATGGTGTTGCCGAGCGACTTGCTCATCTTGGCCTTGCCGTCGATGCCGGGCAGGCGGCCGATTTCCGGCACCAGGGCCTTGCACTCGACCAGGATCTCGCGGTTCGCGATGCGGTTGAAGCGGCGCACGATCTCGTTGCACTGCTCGATCATCGGGATCTGGTCTTCGCCGACCGGCACCAGGGTCGCCTTGAAGGCGCTGATGTCGGAGGCCTGGCTGGCCGGGTAGGTCAGGAAGCCGGCCGGGATGTCGCGTTCGAAGCCGCGCAGCGCAATCTCCGTCTTGACAGTCGGGTTACGCTCCAACCGTGCGACAGTCACGAGGTTCAAATAATAAAATGTCAACTCGGCCAGTTCCGGGACCTGGGACTGGATGAAGATCGTCGAGCGCGACGGATCGATGCCAACGGCAAGATAGTCCAGCGCCACCTCGACCACGTTACGGTGCACCTTGCCCGTGTCGTCCATGTTGTCGGTCAGCGCCTGGGCGTCGGCCAGCATGACGAACTGGCGGTACTGGTCCTGGTAGGCCACGCGGTTGCGCAGGCTGCCGACAAAGTGGCCGAGGTGCAAGGGGCCGGTCGGACGGTCGCCGGTCAGGATGACGGGCGCCGGACCCTGGGCTGAAGCTGGGGCTGAATCGGAAGCTGGAGTGGTTTGCTGGCTCATCGGGTTTTCCTTGTTGTGCCCCGATCCTGCCGCGCTAAACGAAAAACGCCACCTGAATCGAGGCGGCGTTCATCGAGTCACATCTTCTCTGGGCCGCGCGCTGTCAGCGGCGCCACCAAGTGCAGAGGGAACGATGTGGTTTCAAAAAATTCATGGATGGCATGGTTGCAGGTTGGCGACGCGCTGTCAACCGCGCGATGTTGCTAAAACAGCTGAGCTGCATGATTGACCGGGACAGGGGGACCCGGCAAACCGCACCGGACTGAACGAACTTTTTGCGTTCGGCGGCCATCTAAATTTTCTTTGTTGCAAAAATTATAACGAGTGGTGATTTATGAATACCAATACGAGCCTGAACAGCCAATCCCGTCCCCTGGAACTCTGGGGCGGCCTCGAATGCACCGTCAACCGCGTCCGCGACGATTACTTCAGCCAACTCGACCGCAATGGCCACGCACTGCGGGCCTGCGACATCGGCCGTTTTGCCTCGCTCGGCATCCGTGCCATCCGTTACCCCATCCTCTGGGAGCGCACTGCCCCCGAGGGCCTCGATAAAGCAGACTGGAGCTGGCCCGACGAGCGCCTGCCCGCCCTGCGCGAAGCCGGCGTCACCCCGATCGCCGGCCTGATCCACCACGGCAGCGGCCCACGCGACACCAGCCTGATGGACCCCGCCTTCCCGGAGCGCCTGGCCGAATACGCCGGCGCCGTGGCCGCGCGCTACCCCTGGCTCGAGTACTACACCCCGGTCAACGAACCCTGCACCACCGCCCGCTTCGCCGGCCTGTACGGCGTGTGGTATCCGCACGCACGCGATGACCGCAGCTTCATCGAAGCCCTGCTGATCCAGTGCCGCGCCGTGGTGCTGTGCATGCGCGAGATCCGCAAGGTCAATCCGAACGCCAAGCTGGTCCAGACCGACGACCTCGGCAAGACCTACAGCACGCCGGAACTGGCCCATGTCGCCGATTTCTACAACGAGCGCCGCTGGCTGGCCTGGGACCTGCTGTGCGGCATGATCGGCCCCGAGCACAAGCTCTGGCCCTACCTCACCAAGACCGGCATCGACGAAGCCGAATTCCTCTGGTTCCGCGACAATACCTGCCCGCCCGACGTCATCGGCGTGAACTACTACGTGACCAGCGAGCGCTGGCTCGATCACCGTCCGGAACGCTATCCCGAACACCACCGCGGCATCGCCAACGGCATCGCCTGCGCCGACATCGAAGCCTCGCGCGCGCTGGCCACGCCCACCGCCGGCATCGGCCCGCTGCTGCAGGAAGTCTGGGACCGCTACCACCTGCAGATCGCGATCACCGAAGCCCACATCGACGCGAACCGCGAAGACCAACTGCGCTGGCTGCTGGAAATCTGGCAAGCCGCCAACACGGCGCGCGACAACGGCGTCGACATCCGCGCCGTCACCGTCTGGTCGCTGCTCGGCTCCTTCGACTGGAACAGCCTGGTCACGCAAAACCGCGGCTACTACGAACCCGGCCCCTTCGACGTGCGCTCGCCGATGCCGCGCCCGACCGCGCTGGCGGCGATGATGCGCGAACTGGCCGAGGGCAAGCCGCTGTCGCACCCGGTGCTGCGCGGCCAGGGCTGGTGGCGCCGCCCGAACCGCTGGCTGTGCACGCCGGTGGCGACCCCGGCGGCGATCAGCTCGATCTCGGCCGACGGCCACAGCCTGGTCGGCACCGGCGCCGCGCCGATCCTGATCCTCGGCGCCAGCGGCACCCTGGGCCGCGCCTTTGCCCGCATCTGCCAGAAGCGCCACCTGCACTACAAGCTGCTGTCGCGCCACGACATGGACATCGCCGACCCGGCTTCGGTCGAGCGCGCGCTCAGCCTGCACAAGCCCTGGGCCGTGATCAACACCTGCGGCTACGTGCGCGTGGACGATGCCGAGGGCGATCTCGAGCGCTGCTTCCGCGAGAACACGCAGGGCGCCGCGATCCTGGCCGAAACCTGCGCCCGCCATGGCGTGCACCTGACCACCTTCTCGAGCGACCTGGTGTTCGACGGTGCGAAGAATCGTCCGTATGTCGAAAGCGATCCGGTGACGCCGCTCAATGCCTATGGCCGCAGCAAGGCCGAAGCCGAGACGGCGGTGCTCGACAAGCACCCGGGCGCCCTGGTGGTACGCACCAGCGCCTTCTTCGGCCCCTGGGACCGGCACAACTTCCTGACCCAGGCCCTGGGCGCGCTGGAGCGCGGCGAGCCGTTCACCGCTGCCAGCGACATGACCGTGTCGCCGACCTATGTGCCGGACCTGGTGCATACCTGCCTGGACCTCGCCGTGGACCGCGAGAGCGGCATCTGGCACCTGAACAACGCCGGGTCGGTGACGTGGTACGAACTGGCGAAGATGGCGGCGGACAAGGCCGGCATCGATGCCTCTCGCCTCGAAGCGCGTGCCTCGTCGGCGCTGGGCATGTCGGCTGCGCGCCCTGCCTACAGCGTGCTGCACAGCGAGCGTGCGATCCTGCTGCCGAAGCTGGAAAACGCGCTGGAGCGCTTCATCGAACTGCGCGGCACCGGCGATCCGGAGTACGAGGAACTGGTGAAAACCGCCGAATCGCGCCAGCCGGTGGCCAGCGGCCATCGCCAGCAGGAAGAAACCCCGGCTGAAGCCTTCCAGGCGAAGAGCTTCTAATTCGCCGGCGCTCGATCAAACTCGTTGGCCGGGCATCATTGGCGAGGTGTACCTGCAGGGTGGACGGCAGAGCCGTCCACCCTGCAGCCGGTCGCTTCGGGTTGCTGTCTTCGCCGTTATAAAATGCCAATGCAAGCCCCTAACCGCAAAGGCCCCCATCCGTGCACGAGCAACACGCCTTCCCCTTCCTGCGCGAAATCCTGCTGTTCCTGATCCTCGCAGGCATCCTGATTCCGACCCTGCAACGCCTGCGCATCAACCAGGTGCTCGGCTTCCTGGCCGTCGGCACCCTGGTCGGCCCCTTCGGCCTGGGCTTGCTGTCCGCCGACATCCACTGGCTGTCCTGGCTTACCTTCCCCAGCGGCCCCGGGGTGTCGATGCTGGCAGAAATCGGCGTGCTGTTCCTGATGTTCATGATCGGCCTCGAACTCTCGGCTGCGCGCCTGTGGGCGCTGCGGCACTGGGTATTCGGCGCCGGCAGCGCCCAGGTGCTGGCCAGCGCCGCCATCATCGGCGCGGCAGTCGTGTTCCTGCTCGGCCAAGCCGTCCCCACCGCCCTCATCCTCGGCCTGGTGCTCTCGCTGTCTTCCACCGCTGTCGTCATGCAGCTGATGAGCGAACAGCAAAGCACCGGCACGCGCCTGGGCCAAGCCGCCTTTGCCGTACTGATGCTGCAGGACCTGGCCGTGGTGCCGATCCTGATCCTGATCGGCGCCCTGGCCAAAGGCAGTGGCGACGGCGCCGCCATGCTGGCGGTGGGGACGATGGCGAAAGCCGGCGGCGCCATCGCCCTCATCTACCTGGTCGGCGGGCGCGTGATCCACCCGCTGTTCAAGGCCTTTGCGCGCCAGCGCCAGCCCGACGTCTTCATGGCGCTGATTTTATTGAGCACCTTCGGCATCGCCGGCCTGTCCGCCGCCGCCGGCTTGTCGATGGCGCTCGGCGCCCTGATCGCCGGCCTGCTGCTGGCCGAGACCGAGTTCAAGCACGAGGTCGAGCTGATGGTCGAGCCCTTCAAGGGCCTGCTCATGGGCCTGTTCTTCATGACGGTCGGGATGCAGATGGATACCCGCCACATCGTCGCCGCGCCGCTGTGGCTGGCGGCGTTTGTCGCCGGCCTGGTGCTGATCAAGGCCGGCGTGACCGCAGTGGTCTTCCGCATCGGCCGCCTGCCCTGGCCGCGCGCCGTCGAGGGCGGCCTGCTGCTCGGCCAGGGCGGCGAGTTCGCTTTCATCGTCATCGGCTACGCCATCTCGACGCGGCTGCTGGAACCCGGCCTGGGTGCGCGCGTGATGCTGGCGGTCGGCCTGTCGATGTTCATCACGCCGCTGCTGGCACGCCTGGGCCGCGCCATCGGCGAACGTGCCGAACGCGGCGCGCGCGCGCAGCTGGCCGAAGTCGACGACGCGGCGCTGGCGGCCGCGCGCGGACGCATCATCATCGCCGGCTACGGCCGCGTGGGCCAGCAGCTGGGCAAGCTGCTCGGCGCCCAGCGCATCGACTTCATCGCTTTCGAGAACAACGCGAAGATGGTATCAACGCTGCACGCCCAAGGCGCGCCGGTCTACTTCGGCAATGCCGCGCGCTGCGAGCTGCTGCGCCGCGTGCATGCGGACGAAGCGCCGGCCATCGTGCTCACCATGGACCATCCGGCATCGGCCCTGCAGGCGGTGCGCGGGATTCGCCGCGACTTCCCGCACGTGCCGCTGTTCGTGCGCTCGCGCGACGAAAAGCACGCGCGCGCCCTGCGCCTGGCCGGGGCCACGGTGGTGGTGCCGGAGACGCTGGAAGCGAGCCTGCAATTGTCGGCATTCGTGCTCGAAGCGATGGGGCTGGACGAACGCACCGTGGACGATATCGTCGACCGCGAGCGCGACCTGTTTGTCGAGCAGCTGAACGATGCCGGCCTGCGCGAGGCGGGAACGTCGCGCACCTGAAGGCTGCCGCTATAATCGGCGCTCGACTATCCCTGGCGGACGACACCATGCCTGACACCGGAACCTCCACAGCCCTCGGCCACATCCGCGTGCTCGACCTCTCGCGCGTGCTGGCCGGCCCCTGGTGCGCCCAGAACCTGGCCGATCTCGGCGCCGACGTCATCAAGATCGAACGTCCAGGCAGCGGCGACGACACCCGCGCCTGGGGTCCTCCGTATGCCAAGGACGCGGACGGCAGGGACACCAGCGAAGCCGCCTACTACCTGTCGGCGAACCGCGGCAAGCGCTCGGTGACAGTCGATATCGCCAGCAGCGAGGGCCAGGCCCTGGTGCGCGAGCTGGCGCGCCATGCGGACGTGGTACTGGAAAACTTCAAGGTCGGCCACCTGAAGCGCTATGGCCTCGACTACGAATCGCTGAAGGCGGTCAAGCCCGATCTGGTCTATTGCTCGATCACCGGTTTCGGCCAGGACGGTCCGTATGCGCACCGCGCGGGCTACGACTTCCTGGTCCAGGGCATGGGCGGCCTGATGTCGGTGACCGGCGAGCGCGACGACCTGCCCGGCGGCGGCCCGCAAAAGGCCGGCGTCGCCTTGACCGACCTGATGACCGGCATGTACGCGACCATCGCCGTGCTGGCCGCCCTGACCCACCGCGACCGCACCGGCGATGGGCAATACATCGACATGGCCCTGCTCGACACCCAGGTGGCGATGCTGGCGAACGTCGGCGGCAACTACCTCGCCAGCGGCAAGGCGCCGAAACGCTGGGGCAACGCCCACGCGAATATCGTCCCTTACCAGACCTTTGCCTGCGCCGACGGCCACATGATCGTCGCCGCCGGTAACGACGGCCAGTACCGCAAGTTCGTCGAAGCCGGCGGCCGGCCCGAGCTGGCGAGCGACCCGCGCTTCGCCACCAACCCGCTGCGCGTGCAGCACCGCGACGTGCTGGTGCCGCTGCTGGCCGCGATGGCGGCCACGCGCGGGCGCGACGAGTGGATCGCGATGCTGGAGGAAGTGGGCGTGCCCTGCGGTCCGATCAACGACGTGGGCGAGGTGTTCGCCAACGAGCAGGTGCAGGCGCGCGGGATGGCGGTGGACTTGCCGCACCCGGCGGCCGGCAAGGTCACCTTGGTGCGCAGCCCGATGAAGATGTCGGCCACGCCCGCCACCAGCGCAAAGGCGCCGCCGCTGCTGGGCGAGCACACCGACGAGGTGCTGCGCGATGTGCTGGGCAAGAGCGGCAACGAGATTGCAGCGCTGCGCGGAAAAGGCGTGGTGTAGCCTTTCTTTTCCTGCAGCGCGTTTGACGGTTTAGTGCAGTTTGTGCTTGAAGTCGGACAGTTCGGCGTGCACGCGGGTGACCATCGCTTCCAGGTGCGCCGGCATTTGCGGCATCGAACGGCTGATGCGTTTCGCTTCATCGCCCATGTCTTCCAGGCTGTCGACGCACTGGACGATTTTCGCCTCGTCATTCGACTGCATCACATCGCGCGCCTGTTTCACTTCGCGCGAGATTTTCTCGATACAGTCGCGCATTTCACGCGGCGTGTCCTGCGACGAGCGGCAGGCCTGCTCGGCTTCGCCAATCGTTTGCTGCAAATGGCTGTAGCGTTGCTGGATTTCGTTTGCTTGCAACATGATGACCTCCGTTTTCAAGAGAGCAGCCGATTTTAGCGCTGGAGGAAAATGCTTGCGTTAATTGCGCACGTTACCCGAATGAAAGCGCCGATTGAACGACGGCGGTGCTTTATTCGGATGAGCTGTACAAGTCAGATAGACGACTGCACACGCCTCGTTGGCGAACTAATGAAGTTTTATCGCGTCCGCGCTTCGGTGCCGATGCGCGGCGTGAACACCGTGCCCCCGGTTCGGGCCGGCCAGCGCTTCGGCAAGGCGCACCCAGGTGCCGGAGCGCCCGTCGCCCGGTGCGCAGCCGCGCTTGTCGGTGTCATGCTCAGCGAGCGCTTACTACGAGGACGCCGGCGTCGATTCCAGCGGCGCCAGGCCACGCAGGCGCAAGGCGATCAGCATCGCCAGCACCAGGATCGCGCCCAGTACGCTCACCACGCCGAGCCAGCCGCCGTGCTCCCACATATAGCCCGAGAACCAGCCGACCACGCTCGAGCCAAGGTAGTAGAAGAACAGGTAGAGCGCCGAGGCCAGCGCCTGCGGCGGCCGCGCGCGCCGGCCGACCCAGCTGCTGGCGACCGAGTGCGAGGCGAAGAAGCCGAAGGTGTACAGGCCGACGCCGGCGACCACGGCCATCAAATTACCGGACAGCGTGAGCAGCAGGCCGCCCAGCATCAGCGACATCACCAGCCACAGGACATTGCGCCGTCCCAGGCGGTCGGCCAGGCGTCCGGCCCAGACCGAGCTGAAGATGCCCAGCAGGTACAGCACCGACAAGGCGCCGACGGCACTCTGGCGCAGTCCGAATTCCGGGCCGAGCAGGCGGTAGCCGATGTAGTTGTACAGGCTGACAAAGGAGCCCATCAGCAGGAAGGCCAGCGCGAACAGGAAGGGCAAACCGGGGTCGCGCAGGTGGCGGCGCGCGCCGTCGAGCAGGCCGCCCAAACCGCCCTGCCCTGGCCGGAAGCGTTTCGAGACCGGCAGGCTGCGCCAGAACTCCCAGGCCGCGTACAGGCCGGCGGCGCCCATCAGGCCGAGGGCCAGGCGCCACGAAAAGAAGTCGCTGATGACCGAGGCCAGCACGCGCCCGAACATGCCGCCAAAGGCGCTGCCGCTGATGTACATGCCCATCGCCAGGCCGAGCGAGCTGCCTTCGATTTCCTCGCTCAGGTAGGCCATGGCGACGGCCGGCATCCCGCCCAGCATGAAGCCCATCAGGGCGCGCAGGGCGACCAGCTGCGCGTAGTCGCTGGTGAAGGCGGCGAGCAGCGTGAGCAGGCCGCCGCTGAACATCGAGGCGGCCATCAGCGGCTTGCGGCCGAAGCGGTCGGACAGGATGCTGGAAATGAGCAGGGCGACGGCCAGGGCGCCGGTGGAAATCGACAGGGCCAGGCTGCTTTGCGCCGGCGTGAGCGCGAAGTCGCGCGCCAGCAAAGGCATCAGGGGCTGGACGCTGTACAGCAGTGCGAAGGTGGAGAAACCGCCAAAGGCCATGGCACGGTTGACGCGTTTGAACTCGGCGCTGCCGGCAGCGATGGCAGGGGTGGGCATGGGGTGATCCTGGAACTCGACTGCCCATGATAGCGGAGTTCGGCCGGGGGTGTTGGCGGGGTGGCGGGTTGTGCGGGTGTGTTGACGGGGCTTGGGGATCAGGTTGGCGGCAGCGGTGCGCATCCGTCGCGCGAGGAAGAGCGCCAGCGTGAGACGGATGTTCGCGTGGGCACGGAGCGCCACCCTACCTCGCATCGGCCAGAGGTGCAAGCATGCGTAGGGTGGACGCTCCTGTGCCCACGCGTAAACGGTGAACATTGTCGGCCTCCCTATATACGCCAACACCGTGCGAACGTTACACGTGGGCGGCATCCGGGCCGTCGCCGTGCGCACAACCGGGTGGAGCCGGCCACCCTACTGTGGCGATACCCGGCGGCCGGCGCTTACGGATACTCGGTATCCAGCTCCGATCCCGCGTAGTTTTCCAGCTCGGCGACCAGCTGCTTCATCGGCGCCTTGCCGCGGATGCTTTGCAGGACCGTGCAATGCTCGCGGTAGCTCTGGATACGCTCGGCGATGATGGCGCGGTGCGGGGCCGGGATCTTGTCGAGGAAGTGGGCCCAGCCGGTTTCGAAGTCGGGGTTGGTCTTGCGGACCGCCTTCACGAAACGCTCGAAGCCCTTCTGCGTGGTGCGGGCGACGATGGTGCCGCCGCCTTCCACCGCGAAGATCACCGCCAGCGCGATCACGCCTTCGGCATTCAGGTCCGGGTCGTTCACCGGCCCTTCGTAATGGTGCTTGCGCAGCCACTGGGCGGCGCGCACGATGGCCTGCACGCCCTGGCGCTGCTGCAGCTGGCCGAGGTAGCGCTCGTAGCCGGTCCAGCTTTCGCCGGGGTCGGCGGTGCACAGGTCGACGAACAGCTCCTTCAGGCGGCGCTGGGCGTACACCGGGTCGCTGTCGTACTCGCCGACCAGGCTGTCCTCGGGCAGCGCCGACAGTTCGCGCACCAGGCGGAAACCGGTCTGGAACACGTACTCCACGCCTTCCTCGATCAGGATGTCGAGCGCCACCGCATCGCCCTCTTCCTCGATGATGCCCTCTTCCACCAGCAGGCTTTCCAGGCCCATCGACACGCCGCCCACCGTCAGCAGCTGCGCGCGCTGTATGCCTTCGGCGGTGCGGTCGTTGGTGAACTTCCCGGCCACCATCGCCGTGACCCCGGACAGCTCGTCGGCCAGGACCGCCGCCTCTTCCGGGTCTTCCTTGGCCAGCAGCTTGATCGCGCGGACCAGGCGCGGCAGCTTCTCGATGACGATCGCAGGCAGCATCGACGCTCCGCTCGCGCTCACGAGAAGATGTCCGAGCCCATGCTCTTGCGCGTGCTGCGGCGCGGCATGGTGCGGACCGACGGCACCTGCTTGCGCAGGCGGTACAGCAGTTCGCGCGTGCCGCGCTGCTGGAAGTCCGGGTCTTCGTCGGGGTCGTCCGGGTATTCGGCGTCGGCCATCTCGGCGCTGTGGCGGAAGTCCGGGAACAGCTCGATCAGCGAACGCTCCCAGCCATCTTCGCTGGCCTTGGCCAGGTCGACCGCCAGTGGAATGATGTCGCTGTCGGACGAGGTCTGGCCCGTCACGTAGCGGCCCTTCAGGTTGATTTCGCCGGCCACTTCCATGATCTCTTTCGGGGCCAGCGACCAGATGATGGCGAACACGGTGGCGCCGTGGTCGGTGCTCGAGGCTTCCTGCAGCAGTTCGTGGCGGCGGTCCTCGTCGTCGTTGGCGTACACCACGCCGTGCACGTGGTTGAACAGGCCCTCGGCCAGGCGCTCGGGATCGTCCTCGATCATGTTGTCGGGCCAGGTGGCGGCCAGGTAGGCCAGGCTCTCGGCCCAGGCTTTCGGCGGCACCAGCATGGTCGCCAGCGAGGTCTTGGCGCCGTCGAAGCCGGCCAGGTGCAGCGCGGTCACTTGCGGCGGCAGGGTCGACAGCACCTCGACCACGGCGTAGTCGCCATGTTCGTCGGCCGCCTGCGAGAACGCCTCTTCGGCGTGCTGCAGCGAGCCGGCCAGCACCAGTTCGCTCACCTGTTTGGTCAGCGCCGGCAGGTTGGCTTTATCGCTCATTCGCGTTCTCCCTGGTCGAAGATCTGGGTGAAGTCGTCGGTGGCGGCGGTGTCGTCCATGCGCTCGCCGTCGTCCTCGTCGTCGCCTTCGTCGCCGTCGGCCAGCTGGTCGAGCGACTGGTCGTCGTCCTGCCAGCGCTGCTGGTGCTTGTACAGGAAGGCGGTGATGATGGCCTGGCGCGCCAGCTCCGGGTGGTTTTCGGTCATGGCCGCGTACATCGCCGCGCCGTCCTCGCCTTCGCATGCGGCCATGGCGAACACCGGCGCCGGGTCGCCGCCTTCGTAGTCGGCCGCTTCGCGCAGCAGGCCTTTCGGGTCGGTGAAGCGAATCTTGTCAACGAGGGCGAAGGCCATCAGGTTGACATCGTCGATGCCCGAGCCGCCGGCGTATTCCGACACCAGGGCGCCGACCATCATCTCGTAGTTCTTCTTGTTGGGCGGGTCGCCCAGGGTGCCGTCGATCTGGCCTTCCAGCTCGCGCGACTGGTAGGCGAATTCGGGATGTACTCTTTTCATGTTCTTGTTCCTGTAGGGGGTTCGGTAGCGTGCGGGCGCACGGGCGCGGCTGGCGCTGGCGGCAGGGTCAAGCCTGCAGCGTCACGCCGTTCAGCGCGAACAGCGAGCGCCACAGCTCGAAAGCCTCGGCCTCGGCATCGAGCACGATGCGGTGGTTCACGCTCTGGTTGTATTCGTCGCGTTTGGCACGGTCGGACAGGATCTCGTAGGCCTTGCTGACAGCCTTGAAACGCGCTTCCGCACCCGGCGCCTGGTTGCGGTCGGGGTGGTAGCGCATCGCCAGCGAGCGGTAGACCTTCTTGATCTCCTCATCGCTGGCGTTCGGCGCGACGCCGAGGATCGCGTATAAATTTTCCAATTTGGAACTCTCCGGCTGGTGCCGAGAAACGGCAAAACGAGATTATCCTATAGAAATCACCAACTTGTCAGCGCGGCCACCCGCACCGGAGGCAGTGGCCGCCACTTGCGGGAAGCGGTAATGGCTCCCAAGTATGTGCCTTGGGTGAAGGCCGCTCCGTGCGCTCCACCACATAGGCAGGCCGTGGCGCCCCGTCTACGGTAAAATGACAAGAACTTTATCTATCCAAACTCCATCTTTCATGAGCACTGAAAAGAACAAAACGGCGGCCAACGCGCCTTCGTCGAATTTTGTGCGCGCCATCATCGAGAACGACCTGGCGGCGGGCACGCACAAACGCGACGGCATGCCGGAAGTCATCACCCGCTTCCCGCCCGAGCCGAACGGCTACCTGCACATCGGGCACGCAAAATCGATCTGCCTGAACTTCGGCCTGGCGCGCGACTACGCCGGCCGCTGCCACCTGCGCTTCGACGACACCAATCCCGAAAAGGAAGACCAGGAGTACGTCGACACCATCATGGACAGCGTCAAGTGGCTGGGCTTTTCCTGGGAACAAGGCGGCGAGGAATACCTGCACTACGCCTCCGACTACTTCGGCAAGCTCTACGAGATGGCCGAGTACCTGATCAGCAAAGGCTACGCCTACGTCGACAGCCAGAGCGCCGAGGACATGGCGAGGAACCGCGGCAACTTCGGTACCGTGGGCACGAATTCGCCGTTCCGGAACCGCCCGCCCGAGGAATCGCTGCAACTGTTCCGCGACATGAAGGCCGGCAAGTACAAGGACGGCGAACACATCCTGCGCGCCAAGATGAGCGAAGACGCGATGTCGTCGCCGATCATGACGAATCGCGACCCGGCCCTGTACCGCATCCGCCATGCCCACCACCACCGCACGGGCGACGACTGGTGCATCTACCCGATGTACGACTACACGCATCCGATCTCGGACGCGCTGGAAAGCATCACGCACTCGCTGTGCACGCTGGAATTCACCGACCACCGTCCGTTCTACGACTGGCTGGTGGAAACCTTGGCCGAAGGCGGCTTCTTCGCGCGCCCGGTGCCGCGCCAGTACGAATTCTCGCGGCTGAACCTGACCTATGTCGTCACCTCGAAGCGCAAGCTGCGCGCGCTGGTCGACGATGGCGTGGTCACCGGCTGGGACGACCCGCGCATGCCGACCATCGTCGGCCTGCGCCGCCGCGGCTATACGCCGGAAGCGCTGCAATTGTTCTGCGAGCGCATCGGCGTGTCGAAGGCCGATGGCTGGATCGACATGAGCACGCTCGAAGGCGCACTGCGCGACGACCTCGATCCGAAGGCGCCGCGCGCGATCGCCGTCCTCCGTCCGTTGAAACTGATCGTGGATAATTTCCCCGAAGGCGAATCGCACGACTGCACCTCGCCGGTCCACCCGCACCACCCGGAAATGGGCCTGCGCCACTTCCCGTTCACGCGCGAATTGTGGATCGAGCAGGAAGACTTCATGGAAACCCCGGCCAAGGGTTACTTCCGCTTTACCCCGCCAGTCGGCGACCAGCCGGGCGCGCGCGTGCGCCTGAAATACGGCTACGTGGTCGAGTGCACCGGCTTCGACAAGGACGAGAACGGCAAAGTGACGGCCGTGCACGTGAAGTACTTCGAGGATTCGAAGTCGGGCACGCCGGGCGCCGACAACTACAAGGTAAAGGGCAACATCACCTGGGTCAGCGCCGCCTCGGCCCTGCAAGCCGAAGTGCGCCTGTACGACCGCCTGTTCACGGAAGCCCAGCCGGACGCCGGCGGCAAGGACTTCAAGGCCGCGCTGAACCCGAACGCGCTGGAAACCATCACCGCCTACCTGGAGCCGGGCATGGCGGCGGCAAGCGCCGACCAGCGCTTCCAGTTCGAGCGCCATGGTTACTTCGTGGCCGACCGTGTCGACTCGCGTCCGGGCAAACCGGTGTTCAACCGCGTGACCACGCTGAAAGATAGCTGGGGCAAATAAGCCAGGGATAACCCGATTTATTTCCTCACTGAAATCCCGCCCCGGGCAACCGCGGCGGGATTTTTCATGTGTCGACTTTTCGCCGCATTCAACCTGACAGGCTTGCTAGCTAACAAGCGGGGCAGTCTGCGCGATTCTGACGGAAATCAAGAAAGGTATTTACAAACTAGGGGCAGAGGCCGCGATGAGAATGACAGCCGACTTCAATGGGAGACTCCGCGCCATCCGGCTCGGCTCCTGGCTCGGCGCACTGCTCTCGCTCGCAGTCGGCGCCGGCTTGCACATCAGCACCAGCCGCGCGATCGAGAACGATTCGCACGAGCGCTTCCTGCACATGGCGCGCAGCGTCCAGTCCATCCTCGACGGCCGCATCAAGACCTACGCCGATTTGCTGCGCGGCGCTTCCGCCCTGTTCCTGACGAATGAAGACCTGTCGCGCGAGCAGTTCCAGCAATACGTGGTCGGCCTCGACCTGAGCAACCATTTTCCTGGAGTCGAAACCATCAATTTCGCCCGCCACATCCTGGACAATGACCGCAGCTTCTTCGAGCAGCAGGTGCGTAGCGAGCTCGACGGCAGGCAGCGCTTCTTCCACATCCGGCCCGAGGGCTGGCGCCCGGAGTACACCGTGCTGACCTTCGTCGAACCGAACCAGGCCTGGAACAACCGCCTCGGCCTGGACTTGCAGGCGCGCCCCGCCGTGGCCCTGGCGCTGGCGCATTCGCGCGACACCGGCGACGCCTCGACCTCGGGCACGCGGGTGGCGATCAAGAGCGGCGGCAGCGGGCTGGGCATGCGCATGCCGGTCTACCGCCCGGCCATGCCGCTGAACAATGTGGCCCAGCGCCGCTCGGCCTACATCGGCTCGGTCGGCATCGGCTTCAGCGTCGAGCGCCTGGCGAAAGGGGTGCTGGACAACATGCCCACACATTCGACGCGGCTGGTCATTTCCGGCATGAGCCCGGTAGAGGAGCCGGGCGGCCCGCCAGGCGTGTACAAACGGACTGTGTTCTTCGACAACCGACCGGAGACGGGCCTCGACAACGGGGGCGAGTTCCGCGCCTTGCTGCCGGTGGGCGTAAGCGGGCGCGGCTGGGACATCGACTTTCGCATCAGCAAGCAGGACATGTATTCCGAGCTCGACATCTACCTGCCCTGGATCGCGATGCTGGCCGGCATGACCGGCACCGGCCTGCTGTACGCGCTGTACCAGACCTTGAGTTCATCACGCCGGCGCGCGATCGAACTGGCCGAGGAAATGACGGGCGAACTGCGCGCCAGCGAAGCCAAGCTGCAAAAGACCAACGACAACCTGCGGCGCCTGGCGGCCCATGCCGAAACCATCAAGGAAAGCGAGCGCAAGCGCATCGCGCGCGAAATCCACGACGACCTCGGCCAGAATTTGCTGGCCCTGCGCATCGAGGCCGACTTGCTGGCCTCGCGCACCAGCAACCGCCACCCGCGCCTGCACGCGCGGGCGCGCTGGACCCTGGAGCAGATCGACGCCACCATCAAGAGCGTGCGCCAGATCATCAACGACCTGCGCCCGCACGTGCTCGACCTGGGACTGACGGCGGCGGTCGACTGGCAGATCGCCGAGTTCCAGCGCCGCACCGGGATTGCCTGCGAGCTGGTGTCCGACGGACGCGAGCTGCACGTCAGCGACCGCTGCGCCACGACGCTGTTCCGCATCCTGCAGGAATCGCTGACGAATGTCTCGCGCCACGCGCGCGCCACCGCCGTGCGGGTGGAACTGGCGCTCGACGACGAGTCGATCGCGATGACCGTCAGCGACAACGGTATCGGCCTGAACAAGGGCGTCGGGCAAAAGCCCGGCTCGTTCGGCCTGGTCGGCATCGAGGAGCGTGTGCGCATCCTCGGAGGCAAATGCGTGATTACCAGCCGGCCGAACGCCGGCACGACAGTCCATGTTTCCATCCCCGCCGCCGACAACCTGATTTCTGTCATGCAGGCGGCGCCGGCTGCTGCTGCCGGGCAAAGCGAGGCCTTTGAAAGCCTGTAGTGGGATTTACCACAGGAAATTGCTTGAGCTCACTCAACTTGCGCTAAATCAACTGTTTCCGCAAGCTTGGGGTAGAGAATGGATCTCACTGTGATGCATCAAACGAGGCGTTTCCAAGGCAGGCAGCAGTCGACTGTAGGAGGACCGGACCATTCGTCAGCAGGCACCAATCGACCCGACATGTAGCACACATCAATAACGATGCCGTATCCAAACTATAAGGATGAATCATGATCTCGAACAACGATTTCGAAGCAATCGCCGCCCTCGACCTGAACCCGATCAAGGTCAAGCTGATGCACAAGCAATCCGGCGAAGGCTGGTCGCTGGAAAAGGCGAATGCCATGGAAACGGAGTACCGCCGCTTCCTGTACCTGATGAAAGCCTTCCCGAACGATGAGACCGCGCCGCAGGTCGATGTCGACACCTTCTGGCACTACCACATCCTCGACACCATGAAGTACGCCCAGGATTGCGAACAGGCCTTCGGCTACTTCCTGCACCACTATCCCTACATCGGCCTGCGCGGCGAAGACGATGTCGTGGTCCAGCAACAAGCCGGCGACCGCATGCGTGAACTCTACGAGTCGACCTTCGGCGAAGCCTACTTCCGCTTCGAGGCCGAGGCCGAGGCCGAAGCCGCCTGGTGTGGCCGGGCCCCGGCCGGCGTGCTCGAGTCCGCCGCCGAAGCCGCGTGGTGTGGCCGCGCGCCGGCCAGTGCCGACGCAGCCATGGCCAAGACCGCATGGTGCGGACGGGCGCCGATCAAACCCATCGCCGATGCCGTACAGACCGCCTGGTGCGGGCGGGCGCCGGCCAAGGCGGGGACGCTTGCCAACGACACGGCGTGGTGCGGCCGCGCCCCGGCCAAGGCGCAGACCCGCGCGGGCGATACCGCCTGGTGCGGCCGGGCTCCGGCGCAGTCCGAGGCAGTGGCGCAGGACACGGCATGGTGCGGCCGCGCTCCGGCGGGCGCCACGGCTGCCGCGCTGCAGACCGCCTGGTGCGGCCGGGCCCCGGTCGCTGCCTGAAGCGTCCGCCGCACAAGAAAAAAGGCAGGCGCGGCCGATGCCGCCCTGCCCTTTGCGAAGCCGGCTTCGACAGCCGGCTTCTTATTTTCAGGCCATCGCCGCTTGCGCGCTGGCCGACACCATCAGCGAGCGCAGTTCGCGGATGCTGAAATCGCTGATCTCATGCATGCGCAGCAGGATGGTGGCGCCGATCGGCAGCGTGTTGTGGCGAATCTTGCTGATCACCGGCGGCGCCACTTCCAGGGCGCGCGACAATGCCGCGTCATTCTTCAGTTGCAGCTTGGCGATGATGGCGTCGAGGACGCGGTTCGGGTCGTAGTCTGCGCCTTGCGGCAGTCTTCTGATAGGCATGCTTGAATTCTTTCCAAATATCACAATCCGTGAGTAATTTTTTACATTTCAGCTATGAACGTAAGAAATTGGCTCCACAACACAAAACGGCACCATTTGTATGGTGATTTTTTGAAGACGCAATGATAATAGGAAAGTTAGATTTTATTCAAGCAATTGTAGGAATAGCCCTACAAATTGAAAGGAAAATTTGGAAGTTTACCAGCGGACATGACGAAACGGTGCGACGCGGCGCCACGTGCGCAGAGCTTGGAAACGGGGAATGAAAGGATGACGGACGCCGGACGGCATCCGCCGAAACGCCCGGGACTGAAGGCGCCCCGGCGCGTTCTAAAATTACTGCTTGATGCCGCTGGCCTTGAACAAGGCGCGCGCGTCTTCGTGGGCACGTTCCAGGGTGCGCATCGATTTCTTGTCGTCGTGCGTAATGAAATAGCCCTTGCCCTGGGCATCGACGACGATCTTGATCGCCGCCTCGTCGGCCAGGTTGTATTTTTCGACGATCAGGGTCGTCACTTCGTCCAGGTATTCTTCGTAAGTCATGTGTCTTTCCTTTAAGCGGGCATTGTAACAGCGTCGGGCGGCGCCCATTGCGCCAAGGCGGCCGCCACATCGGGATAGCGCAGGCGCACGCCGAGTTCGCGCAGGCGCGTGTTGTCGAGCCGGCGCGACTCCGACATGAAGGAGAGCAGCATCGGCGACACCTGGGCGCGCAGGGCCTCGCGCGCCAGGCGCGGCGGACGCGGCAGCCCGTAGGCATCGGCCACGGCATCGAAATAGTCGCCCATCTTCATGCGCGTGGCATCCACGGCGTGGTACACGCGGTTCGGCAAGGCGCGCCGCAAGGCCTGCACGATGATCCGCGCCAAATCGTCGGCCTGGATGTGGTTGGTGTAGACGTCGTCCTCGGGCAGCAGGGCCGGCGTGCCTTCGCGCAGGCGTTTCAAGGGCAAGCGTTCGGGCGCGTAGATGCCGGGCACGCGCAGAATGGACAATTGCCCGCCGTTGCGGCGGGCCCAGCCGCGCAGGACGCGCTCGGCATCCACGCGGCGCCGGGCCCGTGCATTCTTCGGCGCCACACGCCGCGTTTCCTCGACCAGCGCGCCGCCGCAGTCGCCATACACGCCACTGGTGCTGACATAGACCACGCGCGCGCGCGCCGGCAGGACCGCGGCCAGGTTGCGCGTGCGGACGTCGCGCTCGCCATCGGGCCGCGGCGGCGCCAGGTGCACGACCTGCCGCGCCAGGCCGGCCAGGCGTCCGAGCGAAGCCGGGTGGTCGAGATCGGCGATGACGGGCACCGCGCCGGCAGCGCGCAGGGCGGCGCCGCGTTCGGGGTCGCGCGTCATGGCGAAGACGCGGTAATGCGGCACGAGCAGCGGCAGCAGGCGCAGGCCGACGTCGCCGCAGCCGACCAGCAGCAGGCGCGGCCTGCGGAATCGGGGAGAGGAAGATGATGTGTTCACGCCGCGATTGTAAGCGAGCGCCGCCAGGCATGCCCGGGCGGCGGCGCTCGCCACGCAACTCGTGCCGGGAAGGCCCCGTGTAAAATAGCTATCTGTTACGCGGACCGATGCGGCCCGCCCTTCTCACCTATTTCCCCTACCATCCATGACGTTCCAGATCACTGTCCAGCCCAGCGGCCATCAATTCGCCTGCGAGTCCGACGAAACCGTGCTTGCGGCCGCGATCCGCGCCGGCGTCGGCCTGCCCTATGGCTGCAAGAACGGCGCCTGCGGTTCGTGCAAGGGCAAGGTCGTCGACGGCAGCGTCGCCCACAAGCCGCACCAGGCGCGCGCCCTGAGCGAGCAGGAAAAACTGCAGGGCATGTCCCTGTTCTGCTGCGCCGTGCCGGAAGGCGACGTCACCATCGAGGCGCGTGAAGTCGGCGGCAGCAGCGACTACCCGCTGCGCAAGATGCCGAGCCGCGTGCAAAGCATCACCCGCGCCGCGCCCGACGTGGCCATCCTCACCCTGCAGCTGCCGGCCAACGAGGCGCTGGCCTACCGCGCCGGCCAGTACGTCGAATTCCTGCTCAAGGACGGCAAGCGCCGCGCCTACAGCATCGCCAGCGCCCCGTCGCTCGAGCGCCCGCTGGAACTGCACATCCGGCACTTGCCGGGCGGCCTGTTCACCGACCACGTGTTCGGCGCCATGAAGGAACGCGACATCCTGCGCTTCGAAGGCCCGCTGGGCACCTTCTTCCTGCGCGAGGAATCGACCAAGCCGATCGTGCTGCTGGCCTCGGGCACCGGCTTCGCGCCGGTGAAGGCGCTGGTCGAGCACCTGATGCATTTGCAGTCGACGCGCCCGGTGCGCCTGTACTGGGGCGGCCGCCGTCCGCAAGACCTGTACATGGACGAGCTGTGCCAGGCCTGGAGTACCACCCTGCCCGACTTCCAGTACGTGCCGGTGATTTCCGACGCGCTGCCCGAAGACAACTGGGCCGGCCGCAGCGGCTACGTGCACGCGGCGGTGATGCAGGACATTCCGGATTTGTCGGGCTGGCAGGTGTACGCCTGCGGCGCCCCGGTGATGGTGGATGCGGCGCGCGAGCAATACATGTCGCAATGCGGCTTGCCGGCGGACGAGTTCTTTGCGGATTCGTTTACGACCGAGGCGGATCTGGCGAGTGAATAAGTCGCTAACGTAAATTGAGGTCGGGTTCGATGCTGCGGCGAATCATCCGCTGCAGCAGCCTGATCCCAAATCAGGCACAATGATCGGCTTCTCGCCAGTCATTTGCCACCATCCATGTCTCTGTTGTCGCCAACCGGCGGTCTGGGCGTCCTGCGCAACCGCAACCTCTCCTTTTACCTGTCCGCCCGTTTCCTCGGCACCCTGGCTGTCCAGATGCAAAGCGTCGCCGTCGGCTGGCAGGTGTACCAGATTACCGGCAGCCTGTTCGACCTCGGCCTGATCGGCCTGGCCCAGTTCGCGCCTTTCCTGGTGCTGATCCTGTGGGCCGGCCACATTGCCGACCGCCATGACCGGCGCAAGATCATCGTCGCTTGCATGCTGGTGCAACTGCTGGTGAGCGGCCTGCTGCTGGCATTCACCTTCAGCGGCAGCAAGGTGGTGTGGCCGGTGTTCGCGGTGCTGGTGCTGTTCGGCAGTGCGCGCGCCTTCATGATGCCGGCTTCGCAGGCGGTGCTGCGCAACCTGGTGCCGGACAAGGACTTCGGCCAGGCCGTCGCCCTGTCGTCCTCGACCTTCCACGTGGCCGTGATCGCCGGCCCGGTGCTGGGCGGCCTGCTCTACGTGTTCGGCCCGGTCTTCGTGTATTCGGTGTCGGCGGCGCTGCTGCTGGTGTCCGTGATCCTGATGGCATCGGCGAACAGCGCCCCGCAGGCGCGCAGCACGGCGCCGGTCAGCTGGCATACCCTGCTCGAGGGCTTGCGCTTCGTCTGGTCGCGCCCGATCGTGCTGGGCGCGATTTCGCTCGACCTGTTCGCGGTGCTGTTCGGCGGCGCCACCGCCCTGCTGCCGGCCTATGCGCACGACGTGCTGCACGCCGGCCCCACCGCCCTCGGCTGGCTGCGCACCGCTCCCGGCGCCGGCGCCGCGCTGTGCTCGATCGCCCTGGCCTTCTTCCCGCTGCGGCGCCATGTCGGCGCCTGGATGTTCGGCGGCGTGGCCGTGTTCGGCCTGGCGGTGCTGACCCTGGGCTTCACCGACCAGTTCGCGGTGGCGCTGGCGGCCCTGTTCATCCTCGGCGCCGGCGACATGGTCAGCGTCTATGTGCGCCACTTGCTGGTGCAGTACGAAACGCCGGATGAAATCCGCGGCCGCGTGAGCGCCGTGAACTCGGTGTTTATCGGCGCCTCGAACGAGCTGGGCGAATTTGAATCGGGCATCACCGCCGGCTGGCTCGGTTTGACGCGCGCGATCCTGCTGGGCGGCGCCGCCACCCTGGCCGTGACCGGCCTGTGGGCGGTCCTGTTCCCCGTGCTGTCGAAAATGGACCGCTTCCCGCACCACGAGAAAAAGAACCAGACATGACGCGCTCGGTGCGTAGCCGAACACAGTGAACCATGCAGGATGTGTAAGATTGGCTCCAGCACTTGTGAATAGGGAGCCAAAATGCAAATCAATGTCAACACCGACCACACCATCGAAAAACACCAGGGCCTGGACGAACACGTCGAAAGCGTGGTCCAGTCCTCGATCGGCCGCTTCAGCGACCACGTCAACCGCGTCGATGTCCACCTGAGCAACGAAAACAGCCAGAAGCAACTGGACGGCGGCAACTACTGCATGATGGAAGCACGCGTCACCGGCTATGCGCCTGTCGTCGTGAAAGAGCACGCAGTCAACCTGCACCAGGCCATCACCAACGCCGGCGGCAAGCTCAAGCGCGCGCTCGACAGCGCCATCGGCCGCCTGAACGACAAGGGCCGCCACGAAGCGCCGCCCGTCGACGATGCCGTGGACATCCTGTCCGACAAAAACCTGACCAGCGGCGTGTAATCACATTCCCTGCGTCACACCGGGCTGCGCCATGCAGCCTTGCCGGGCCGGGGTCTTGCCCCGTTCAGCCCGGCGCAGTTCCCTCGACCGTCGCGCGCACTTCGCGCAGGTAGCGCAGTCCGGCCAAGGCCCGGCTGCCATACCAGGACATCATTTCCCCATCGACCAGGAAGACCGGGATGCCGAGCTGCTTCTCGAGCGCGTCCGCGTGCGTTTGCGTAAAACGGTAGGGTTCGGTCGAGAGCAGCACCGCATCCAGCGTATGCACCAGTTCGTCCGACCAGGCGAAGCGGGGATAACGCGCCTCGCCGAGCGCCGGCACGTGCCAGCCCAGTTCGCCCAGCATGCGGGCGATATAGGTATCGCCAGACACGCTCATCCACGGGTCTTGCCAGATGCAGTACAGCACCGTGCGCGCCGGCCCCGGTCCCTGCGCGCGCAGCAGCGCATGCTCGGCCTCGAAGGCGGCGCACCAGGCCTCGGCCTTGTCCTGCGCGCCGAAGATGCCGCCCAGCAAGCGCGCCAGCCCCAGGTTGTCGCGCGGCGCCAGCGGGTGGGTGACGACGATGTGCGGCACGAATTCGGCCAGCGCCTCGACCGTCGGCTTTTCGTTCTCGTCGATGTTCACCACCAGGTGGGTCGGCGCGAGCTTGCGGATTTTCTCGATGTTCACATCCTTGGTGCCGCCGATCTTGGGGATCGCCGCGACCACCTCGGCCGGGTGGATGCAGAAGCCGGTACGCCCGACCACCTGCGCGGCCAGGCCCAGGTCGCACAGCAGTTCGGTAATCGAGGGCACCAGCGAAACGATGCGCGCATCCGGCGCAGCCTGGTGCTGGACGCCGAGGGCGTCGACAAGATGGAGAGGAGATGGCGTCATGGCGCTATTGGAACACCGATGTTTCTGAAACACCAGCCGATCCGATTCGCATGATGGTTTATCATGCAACTTATGGTTTACACTGCGCCAGCAACCACGCGGAGAAATGTCTTGAAACACAACGGTAAGTTTGGCCAGTCGGGTCACAAGGTCGAGGACCTGCAATTGTTTCGCGGTGCCGACATGGCCGCCGCCGCGCGCGCGATCGCCGAATGCGAGATCGTGCGCGTGACGGAAGGCGAACCCATCCAGGACACAGTCCGCGCCCGCCTCTACATCGTGCTCACCGGCATGCTGGAAGTCGAGACCGACAGCCACGCCGGCGCTTCGGACGGCAACGTCAGCCGCATCCTGCCCGGCGAAAGCGTGGGCGAGCAATCGGTGCTGGACGACGCCGTGAACCTGGACGCCGTGCGCGCGGTGGAAGACTCCACGCTGCTGGTGATCGAATCCGAGCTGGCCTGGGAACTCATCGATCACTCGAACGCGGTGGCGCGCAACCTGCTGCGCCTGCTGTCCTTCCGTATCCGCGCCACGAATGCCATGCTGCGCCGGCGCCAGAAGCTGGGCGAGTTCTACCGCCAGCTGTCGCTGAACGACACCCTTACCGGCTTGTACAACCGCACCTGGCTGGCCGACATGCTGCCGAAGCTCGTTGCCCGCGCCCGCAACCAGGGCAGCCCGCTGGCCCTGCTCATGGTTGACCTCGACAACTTCAAGAAGTTCAACGACACCCATGGCCACTTGATTGGCGACGCTGCCCTGTGCGCGGCGGCGAACGTCATCCGCGACGGTCTGCGCCCATCCGACTTTGCCGTGCGCTATGGCGGCGAAGAACTGCTGGCCGTGCTGCCCGATACCACGGGCGAGATGGCGCACATGGTCGCCAACCGCCTGTGCCAGAAGATGCGCGAAGCCGTGCTGTTTCCCGACATGCGCGTGCCGATGCCGCACCTGACCGCCTGCTTCGGCGTGGCCGTGCTCGACCCCAGCCTCGACGAAATCGGCCTCATCGAAGCCGCCGACGCCGCCCTCTACCGCGCCAAGGAAGCCGGCCGCAACTGCGTGAGTTTATAAGGCTCCGGTTGACGGAACAGGCCCAGGCCCCGACAATTCCGTGCCACGCTGGCGGCCACTCCACCAGCGTCATTACCACGGACTTCGATGAGCAACCACACCTTCCTCTGGCACGACTACGAAACCTTCGGCGCCCAGCCACGCCGTGACCGTCCGGCCCAGTTCGCCGCGATCCGCACCGATGCCGCGCTCAACGAGATCGGCGATCCCATCATGCTGTACTGCCGGCCGGCGAACGACTACCTGCCCGACCCGCAGTCCTGCCTGATCACCGGCATCACGCCCCAGCAGTGCCTGGAACTGGGCGTGCCCGAGCACGTCTTCGCGCGCCAGGTCGAGGCGGCGTTTGCCGAGCCCGGCACGATCGGCGTCGGCTACAACACCATCCGTTTCGACGACGAGGTGACGCGCTTCCTGTTCTGGCGCAACCTGATCGACCCGTACGCGCGCGAATGGCAGAACGGCTGCGGCCGCTGGGACTTGCTCGACGTGGTACGCATGACCTATGCGCTGCGCCCCGAAGGCATCGAGTGGCCGCGCCACGAGGATGGCCGTCCGAGCTTCCGCCTGGAACACCTGAGCGCGGCGAATGGCCTGGCCCACGAGTCGGCGCACGACGCCCTGTCCGACGTGCGCGCCACCATTGCCCTGGCGCGCCTGATCCGCAGCAAGCAGCCGAAACTCTTCGACTTTTGCCTGGAACTGCGGCGCAAGGACCGGGTCGCCGCCGAGATGGGGCTGCACCTCGATCCCGCGCTGCGCCAGCCTTTCCTGCATGTGTCGGGCATGTTCCCCGCGGAACAGGGCTGCCTGGGCCTGGTCTGGCCGCTGGCCCAGCACCCGTCGAACAAGAATGAAATCCTGGTCTGGGATTGCCGCCACGATCCATCGGAACTGTTCGGGCTGGATGTGGACACGATCCGCCAGCGCATGTTCACGCGCAGCAGCGAACTGCCCGAGGGCGTGACGCGCCTGCCGATCAAGAGCGTACACCTGAACAAGTCGCCGATGCTGGTGGGGAACTTGAAGACCCTGAGCCCGGCGATGGCCGAGCGCTGGGGCATCGATGTGGCGCAGCACCGGGCGCACGCGCAATTGGCGGCGCAGGGGCCGGACATGGCGGCGACCTGGGCGCAGGTGTTCAAGAAGCCTGCGGCTGTGAACGAGACCGATGTCGATGAGGATTTGTATGGCGGCTTCGTCGGCAAGGAGGACAGGCGCAAGCTTGATTCGATGCGCGGCGAGACGCCGGCGCGGCTGGCGTCCATGCAGGCGGCCTTCGAGGATGAGCGGCTGGTCGAACTGCTGTTCCGCTACCGTGCGCGGAATTTCCCCGAGACCTTGAACGAGGTGGAAGCGGCGCGCTGGGAAGAACACCGTGGCGCGCGTTTGTTCGATGGCGCGGGGAATGCGCGGACGGTGGACCAGTTGTTCGGCGAGATCGATGCGCTGTCGGAGACGGCGGACGAGCGGGCGCAGGCGCTGCTGGGGGCGCTGTACGATTACGTGGAGATGATTGCGCCGGAGCGGTATTGATCGGTTTGCCGGCGTAACTGGGGCTGTTGCCCCACCAACCCGAACCGGTTCAACCCCGATACCGGTTGATCTCATCCCGCGTCTCGCGCGCCACCCTGCGCGCGGCCGCGACAAAATCCTCGCCCTCGCGCGCCTGCGCATACATGATCGCGCGCGAGGAATTGATCATCATTCCCGCCCCGTCCGCCGTCCGCCCCGAACGCACGGTGGCCGCCACATCCCCGCCCTGCGCGCCGATGCCCGGCACCAGGAGCGGCATGTCGCCGACAATCGCCCTGACCTGCGCCAGCTCTTCCGGGAAGGTCGCCCCCACCACCAGCGCGCATTGCCCGTTCCGGTTCCACTTCTCCGCCACCAGCCGCGCCACGTGCTGGTACAGCGGCTGCCCGCCGACGTCGAGGAATTGCAAATCCGAGCCGCCCGCGTTCGAGGTGCGGCACAGCACGATCACGCCGCGGTCCGCCCATGCCATGTAGGGTTCGACCGAATCGAAGCCCATGTAGGGGTTCACGGTCACCGCATCGGCGCCGTAGCGCTCGAAGGCTTCGCGCGCGTACTGGTGCGCGGTGGCGCCGATGTCGCCGCGCTTGGCGTCGAGGATCAGCGGGATGTGCGGATAGGTCTCGCGCAGGTAGCGGCAGATCGCTTCCAGCTGGTCTTCGGCGCCGAGCGCGGCGAAGTAGGCGATCTGCGGCTTGAAGGCGCAGGCCAGGTCGGCGGTGGCGTCGATGATGGCCTTGCAGAAGCGGACGATACCGTCCGGTGCATCCTTCAGTTCATCGGGAAAGCGCGCCAGGTCGGGGTCCAGGCCCACGCACAGCATCGAATCGTTGCGGGTCCAGGCTGCGGATAGTTTATTGATGAAAGTCACTCTTCCCCTCCTCACGGTGTCATTGCAAACCCACTATTTTACCTGTCGCCGCGCTGGCAGCGGCCAACGCCCGCCCGGCCGTGCGACCGGGGCGGGGCCAGTTGGGGTATATTTTAATCATTCGACAACTTGCCATGGACAAGCACATGATGACGTCTTCCCTGTTCTCGCGCTGGGCCCGCCTGCTGGCAGGCGCCCTGCTCGCCGGTTCGCTGCTCTCGGGCTGCGGCTATAACGACTTCCAGACCAAGGACGAAGCCACCAAGGCCGCCTGGGGCGAAGTGGTCAACCAGTACCAGCGCCGCGCCGACCTGATTCCGAACCTGGTCAACACGGTCAAGGGCTATGCCTCGCACGAGCGCGAAACCCTGGAATCGGTCACGCGCGCGCGCGCCGCGGCCACCAGCTTCCAGATCACGCCGGAAGTGCTGAACAATCCCGAAGCCTTCCAGAAATTCCAGCAGGTGCAGGGCGAACTGTCGGGCGCCCTGTCGCGCCTGATGGCCGTCTCCGAAAAATACCCGGACCTGAAAGCGGACACCAGTTTCCGCGATTTGCAATCGCAGCTCGAGGGTACCGAGAACCGCATCACCGTGGCGCGCCAGCGCTACATCGCCTCGGTCCAGGACTACAACGTCACGGTGCGCAAGTTTCCGACCAATTTGACGGCGATGATGTTCGGCTACGACGCCAAGCCGTCGTTCACGGTCGAGAACGAAAAAGCGATCTCGACCGCGCCGACGGTCAACTTCGGCAAATAAGGCGCATCGATGACGCCCCTGCGTACGCTCTGGGTAATGGTGCTGGCACTCATGCTGGCCGCGGTGGCCCCGGCCCAGGCGCAGCTGAAGGACGTGCCGCCGCTGGCCGGCCATGTCACCGACGAAGCCGGCATGCTGGACGCCAGCCAGCATCAGCGCCTGGAAACCGTACTGAGCGAGTATGAAGCCAAGACTGGCAGCCAGATCGCGGTGCTGCTGGTCAAGTCGACCGAGCCGGAAGCCATCGAGCAGTTCGGCATCCGCGTGGCCGACGCCTGGAAGCTCGGCCGCAAGGGTGTCGATGACGGTGTGCTGCTGATGGTGGCGCGCGACAACCCGAGTTCGCTGCGCCGCCTGCGCATCGAGGCCGGACGCGGCGTGCAAGGCGTGCTGACCGATGCCCAATCGAAGCGCATCCTGCAGGACACGATCGCGCCCCACTTTCGCCAGGAACATTATTACGAAGGCTTGGTGGCCGGCGTCGGCGCCATTGCCACGCTGCTGAACCAGGAAGCCTTCCCAGCGCCGAAACAGCAAGCGCAGCCCGCGCGCGCGGCCCAGGGTGACAGTGGCGGCGGTCTCGGCATCGTCGGCATTGTGCTGCTGGTGGTCGGCTTCACCCTGGTGCGCTCGCTGTTTCGTCCGCGCCGCACCCGCTTGTCGCGCGGCGGCTGGGGCAGCGGCGCCACCGGCTTCATCCTGGGTAATATCATCGGCAACATGAGCCGGGGTGGCGGTGGAGGCGGATTCGGCGGCTTTTCGGGCGGCGGAGGCGGATTCGGCGGGGGCGGTTTCTCCGGCGGAGGCGGCAGTTTTGATGGCGGCGGCGCCTCGGGAGACTGGTGATGACACAAGACACAGCAGGTTCGTTCGGCCAGCGTTTGCGCCGCGTGCTGCGCCACTGGCGTAGTACGAAAGCCGATGCGCGGCGCGCCTTCCCCGACACCACCCTGGAAGCCGTTGCCCAGGCCATCACGGCCGGCGAACGCAGCCACCGCGGGGAAGTGCGTTTCATCGTCGAGAAGGCCTTGCCAACCGACGAGATCTGGGACGGCGTCAGCAACCGCCAGCGCGCCCTGGCCCTGTTCGCCGACTATGGCGTGTGGGACACCGAGGACAACTGCGGCGTGCTGATCTACGTGAACCTGGCCGACCACAAGGTCGACATCGTGGCCGACCGCGGCATCGACCGCAAGATCGACGCCAGCACCTGGCAGGCGGTGTGCCGCACCATGACCGAAGGCTTCGGGCGCGGCGAATTCCATCAGGCCGCGCTGGCGGCGGTCGAGCAGGTCAATTCCCTGCTGCGCGAGCATTTCCCGGCAAATGGGGCACGACCGAACGAGTTGCCGGATCAGCCGGTCATGCTGTAATCAGGTCGAGACGCCGGCGCCTGTCGTGGCGGCGTTCTCTTTCAGTACAATCTGGGCTTTCCCGAATCTATGAAAGCTCCGCCATGAAACTCGCCAACAAGACTGCCATCGTCACCGGAGCCAGCCAGGGCATCGGCCTGGCCTGCGCCCAGCGCCTGGTGCGCGAGGGCGCGCGTGTGATGCTGGCCGACGTGCGTCCGGAAGGCGCGGCCGCCGCCGAGGCCCTGGGCGACGCCGCCCGCTTCATCGTGGCCGACGTCAGCCAGAAGTCCGACGTCGACGCCCTGTTCGCCGCCACCCTGGAAGCCTTCGGCCATGTCGATATCCTGGTCAACAATGCCGGCGTGACCCATGCCGCCGACTTCCTCGACCTGCACGAGGACGACTTCGACCGCGTGCTGCGCATCAACCTGAAATCGATGTTCCTGTGCAGCCAGGCAGCGGCGCGCGACATGGTCAAGCGCGGAAGCGGCTGCATCATCAACATGTCGAGCGTCAATGCCGAGCTCGTGATCCCGAACCAGATTCCGTATGTGGTGTCCAAGGGCGGCGTCAACCAGCTGACGCGTGTAGCCGCCATCAGCCTGGCCCAGCACGGCATCCGCGTGAACGCTGTCGGCCCCGGCACCATCCTCACCGAACTGGCCAAGCAGGCCGTGCTCGGCAGCCCGGAAGCGCGCCACACCATCCTGTCGCGTACCCCGCTGGGACGGTGCGGCGAGCCGGAAGAAGTGGCGTCCATCGTCGCCTTCCTGGCCAGCGACGACGCTTCCTACATGACCGGCCAGACCCTGTACGCCGACGGCGGCCGCATGCCGCTGAACTACACGGTGCCCGTGCGCGACAGCGGCAACGCCTGATTGACCGGAGCTAACCCGCGCTGCATATGCAGCGCCACTATTCACGCTGCGTATGTCTGGTATCTGTATTTGCAATTAGACACGTATGCCGCAACGCAGCATAATGCACCTGTCTCCACTATTCTCCTCCAAGAAAATAGTTTTAAGCCCGCTCAATCAGCGGGCTTTTTTTTGTTCGCATTTCATCTCAGTCAGGAATTGGAGGACACACAAGAGACCAGGAAAAGCGTTAACCGTTCGCCTCATCACGCTTGAGCTTGCGCTGTGTCATATCCGGGTCACAATGCCTGCCTATACTGGGTCCATCTGCTGTACACGCAACCGATATGCGTGACGGCAGACAGGTGTGTAGCGCAGTCGCGCTGCACACCCACCGATTTCGTCTCTTGGCCCGATCTTGGGTTGTGCCCGCCACATCTCTCCTGGCGGGCATTTTTTTTATTTGCACTGCAATACGGCGTGCGCAAAAGACCTGTCCGCGACCTTGCACACCTCCGGCATTTGACTATGATGAAGTTCGGCCATCTTGCAGCGCGCTTTTCGCCCTGCGACATTGAGCCGAGCCAACAAAATAGGGAGTCGGACCGATGAGTTTCCAATCGCCTGAAAGCCAGCAGCCACCGTCCTCCAGCCGCCGCCGCAACGACTGCGCCGGCGACCTGATTCTGCGCGAACTCAACCCGCACGTCGTGATCGACCATGTCGAGGCCGAACAGGCCGCCCTGACCATCATGACCTTCGGCAGCGTGCGCGAATGTTGCCCCAAGTGCCAGCAAGGCCTGAAGCTCGTGCTGCGCCAGACCTCGGTGCGCATGGCGCATCTGTTTTGCGCCGAGTGCGAAAGCTGTTTCGACGCCCAGTATGCCGACGGCGAACCCGCGCTGACGATCTGAAGCGTTTGCGCCGGTCGCAGGCCGCGCCCAGGCAGGGCGGCGCGCATGGTATGGTTGACATTTTTGCTACTGCGTCAACCATGCCTCCCCTTTTCCATTTCCTGTTACTCGACCCACGCCTGCGCCGGCTGCGCTACGGCAGCGCCATCGCCCTGTTCCTGGCCATCGTGATCGCCGGTTCGATTCCCGGCGCGCGCGCCGACATCGGCCATTACGCCTCGGGCGTGGTGCTCCATTCGCTGGCCTATGCAAGCTTGGCCCTGCTCTGGTTCACCGCCAGCCGCGGCTCGGGCGCCGCGCGCAGCCTGGCCGCCGTGGGCGCCATTGCCGTGATGGGCGCGATCGATGAATGCGTTCAAAGCTTCTTCCCCTACCGCGGCGCCGACGTGCACGACTGGCTAGTCGATTGCTGCGCGGCCATTGTCACTTGCGCGATCCTGTGGCTGCTCTTGCCAAAAGCCGCACTCGCGCGCACCTGAAGGGAATTTCCGGTGGTTTCGTGCTATTTACTATGGTTTGATCTGGCTCAGTGCCAACCCGAGTCAGCTGGAACGTCGTGCCCGTTCGCCCCTCTTACCCGAGTGGCAGACGACATCGTCACGCATACCCACTGACAAAATCCAACCAAGGAGTCGATCATGAACCAAAAACACCACAGCGTGGTCTCGGCGGGCTTGCTGGCCATGGCGCTCGGCCTGGCCGGCTGTGCCGGCATGCGCGGCGGCGGCGAAGGCGCCAGCGGCAGTTCCGGCAGCGGCGCCACCGGCAGCGGCAGCGAGAGCGGCACCAGTAGCGGCGGCGCGGGCAGCTGGGGCGGCAGCGCCGGCTCGTCAGGCAGCGCGGGCGCATCGGGCGCCAGCGGCGACCATTCCGGGTCCTCGGGCAGCGCGGGCTCGTCGGGAACATCCGGCACATCGGGCAGCAGCGGCCATGACCAGTCGGGCAGCTCGGGGAGTTCAGGTACGTCGGGCAGCGCCGGCGCCACCGGGACCACCGGCGCCACGGGCACCACCGGCAGCGTCAGCAGCATGGGCGAAGCCGGCGCGGCCGCCACAGCGAGCGACAGCGCCGCCGGCGCCCAGGGCGGCACGGGCGCGGGCAGCGCCACGGCCGCCAGCGCCAGCCCGAACAGCACCGTGGTGGCAATCGAGCTGGTGCCACGCCCCAGCGGCAGCATCGGCGGCGGCACGGTGGCCGGCGCCGCGGTGGGCAGCAGCGGCAGCGGCGCCACCGGCAGCTCGATGGCGTCCGACCGCGTCTACCGCGTCACCCTGCGCCTGGACGACGGCAGCACCCAGGTCATTACCCAGGAGTCCACGCCGGACTTTCGCAGCGGCGACCGCGTGAACCTGAGCGGCGGCGCGATCGCACGCTGATCGTTGGGGAGGGAGGCCGGGCCACGCGGACAGCCTTCGTCTGCGCGGCCCGTTCGCACGAGTTCCTGCGCACGCGCTCGTTCGAACAAGCTTTCATGTCAGTAGACACGCTCGACCAGGTAGCCGCGCTGGGCCATCAAGGCCGGCAAACCGTTTTCGCCCAGGAGGTGCAGCAAGCCGACACCCACGAAGATCACTCCTCCGCGCCCCATCAGCGTGTCGATGTGCGCCGCCATGTCCGGATTGCGCCGTCCCAGCAGCTTGCGCCGCGTGAAGTCGGCCGTGGTGCTGGCCCCGGCCGTTGCGTCCGGCAGCAGCGCGTCCAGGGCGGCGGCATCGCCCGAGCGCCAGGCCTCGATGACGCGTCCCGCGCGGCGCAGGATGCTGCCGTCGTCCAGGCCGTCGAGCGTTTCGCGCAGGTAGCGAGCGGATTCGATGTCGTTCATGCTGTCGAACAGCGCCAGCTGGGCTTCCGCGCTTTCCAGCTCGTCCACCCGGGTGCCGCGCTGGCGCGCCCGGGCCAGCATGATCTGTTCGACGCCTTCGCTGCGCCGGAAGCCCGCGCGCTCGAGCCGCATGCCAAGCAGCAGGTTGGCCACCAGCCAGGGTTTCAGGTGCGCCATGCTGGCCAGGCTGACGCCTTGCGCATGCAGGGCCGTGCGCAAGCGCAGCAAGGTATCCGGGTCCAGGCGCCGCCGCAGGTCCTGGCCGGCCGGATAGCGGCCATGCCGGTCGACCGCGCGCAGGAAGGCCGCATCGGCGCGGGTATCGAGTTCGACCACCAGGAGGTCGGCGCCGGCTAGCGCACGTTCGGCTTCCGGCGCCAGCGGATAGAACGAGCGCTGCCCGACGTGGATAGTGCCGAACAGGTAGGCGACGCGGCCCTGTCCGCTGATGCGGTAGAAGCCGCCCTGGTGCCGGGCGCGCACCGGCGCCGGACCGTCGGCACTGGCCGCGTGCACGGCGTATTCGCGTGAGGCCAGCGGCTCAGCCACCGCCGGCTGGGCGAACACGGCAACCAGCACGCCGGCACAGGGCGCCAGCAGCTTGCTGCCAATACCTCGGCACGCAGCCGATTCCGTAGGCCACACCGCCAGCTTGCGCACTCTTCGACAAGCAGCCACGCCGGCCCCCCAGCCACCGCCCCAACCCGTCACGGCAACGTGCACCGCCTCCATATGCCAGCCGGGATCCGTGCGCGCCTGTTGAACTCAGGCCGTGCCGGCCCGCCGCACCGGCGTGCTGAGCGCTTGGTCGGCCGTCTTTGCCGCATCGGCATAGGCGGCGTCGAGCAGTGCCGCCATCGACTGCGCCGTGCGCTCCCAGGACGTACGCGCCACCTGCTCGCGCATCGCCGCCATGTTCGCGGCGCGCTCGGCGGGTCCGAGCGCCAGCGCCTCGGCGCAGGCCACCCCGAATTCCTGTGCGCCGGCCGCGATCGCGACCACGTTGCCGTAGGGGCCGACCACATCGGCGATCGGCGTGCTGACAATCGGCAGCTCGGCCGCCATGTACTCCAGCACCTTGGTCGGGCTGATGAAGCGCGTCGCCTCGTTGATGGCGAACGGCATCAGGCAGACGTCCCAGCCCGCCAGGAAGGCCGGCAGCGACGCATAATCCTGCTGGCCCAGGTAATGGATGTTGGGACGGCGCGGCAGTTCGTCCTCGTTGATCTTGACCACCGGCCCGACCAGCACCAGCTGCCAGTCCGGATGCTCGTCGGCCAGGGCCGCCACCAGGGCCAGGTCGACGCGTTCGTCGATGACGCCGTAGAAGCCGAGGCGCGGGCCGGGAATGTGCTCCTGGGCCGGATGGCTGGCCAGGGCGCCCCGGGCCTGGGCGAAGTGGGCGACATCGACGCTGCTCGGGAAGCAGTGCACGTTCGGATGGCGGTGGCGCTTCGCTTCGTACAGGCTGGGGCCGCCGGCGAACACCAGGTCGGCCAGGTTCAGCAGTGCCGATTCGCGCTGCAGCAGTTGGCGCGGCGCCTTCTTGAACGAGGCCAGCTCGTCCATGCAATCGTAGACCACCAGGCGCGGCTTGAGTTCCTGCAGCAGCGGCAGGGCCATCGGCGTATAGAACCAGGCGATTGGTGCTTCACCGGGCGGCAGCAGGTCCGCCAGCAGCGGCGCCACCAGGGCGATCTGGTCGTCGTGGAAGCCAGGCACGTCGAGCGGGGTGCGCGGCCGGCACACGGTGATGTTCGGAAGCGGTTCGGACCGCTCGAGCCGGGCCGGCCCGGCGCTATCGTGCAGCGGCTCCTCGACAATCACGATGCGGTAGTGCCGCGCCAGCCGCGTAAGCAGGTGCTGCGGCCTTTGAAAAACAAAATCCCAGCGCAGATGGCTGAAGACGACGATCGTAACCATGCTTACTCCTTGCGGGCGGTCGGTTGTGGAATCCTTCGCTGCTGCGCCCGACCGCCCCGTGCGCTCGAAGGCGCATTGTCACGCTGGATCGGGTCCTCTCTCCTCGGTGCCCTGCTCTTGCTCGCCGCTCTTGAGCGCCAGCGCCGCATTGCGGGTGGCGGCCGAGATCACGTCGAACGGCAGCTTGGGCGTGCGGTCGGCGTTCAGCAGGCCGTTCGCTTCCTGGAAGGTGTCGGCGAACTGGGTGTAGCAGAAACCGGCGAACATGAAGGTCTCGTTGACCACCTTCAGCAGCGAGCGGTACAACTCATGGAAGCTCTCCGCCGTGTTCGAGCGCGAATAGCCCCAGGTGCCCGCCTCCGGCTCGCCTTTCGTGTCGAAGGCGATGCCGCCGAACTCGGTCAGCACGATCGGCTGGCCGCGGTGCGGGAAGCCGTCCAGCGTCAGGATGCGCCCGCCCGGACGGCGCTGGTCGAACAGCGTGCGCACCGGGTCGCTCACTTCGTAGCGCGCCTTGACCTTTTCCGGGTCGCAGTCGTAGTCGTGGATGCCGAGGATGTCGGTGGCCGAGGCTTCCCAGCCGTCGTTGCCGATCACCGGGCGCGTGGCGTCCAGCGTGCGCGTCAGGTGGTACAGCGCTTCCACGGCGTTCCGGTGGGCCTGGGTCAGGGTCAGGTTCGGCACGCCCCAGGATTCGTTGAAGGTGACCCAGACGATGATGCAGGGATGGCTGTAGTCGCGCTCGATGGCTTCGGTCCACTCGCGCACCATGCGCGAGATCGCGCGCGGGCTGAAGCGGTAGGCCGACGGCATTTCTTCCCACACCAGCAGGCCGAGTTTATCCGCCCAGTACAGGTAGCGCGGATCTTCGATCTTCTGGTGCTTGCGCACGCCGTTGAAGCCCATCAGCTTGGCCAGCTCGACGTCGCGCTTCAGGTGCGCATCCGACGGGCCGGTCAGGAAGGACTCGGGCCAGTAGCCCTGGTCCAGCACCAGGCGCAGCTGGTACGGCCTTCCATTCAGCATCAGGCGGTCGCGGTTGATCGCGAACGAGCGCAGCGCCGTGTACGAGCGGATGCGGTCGACCACGCGGTCGCCGCAGCGCAGCGTCACTTCGGCGTCGAGCAGGGTCGGACGCTCCGGGCTCCACAGCAGCTCGTTGCGCGAATCGTCGATGCCGGGGTCGGACAGCGCGATCTTGCGGTTCGCCTCGCCGCCCAGCAGCTTGTAGTGGTCGTCGGCCAGCAGGTGTTCGCCGTGCCAGATCTTCACTTCCACGAACATGTCGTCGCGGATCTCGCCGCCGGCGAACACTTCGCAGCCGATCTCGAAGGTCTCGAAGATCGGCGTCCATTTCAGCTTGGCGATATAGGTCTTGTCGACCTGCTCCAGCCACACGGTCTGCCAGATGCCGGTAGTGCGCGGATACCAGATCGAGTGCGGTTCCAGCAGCCAGTCCTGCTTGCCGCGCGGCTTGGCCAGGTCGGCCGGATCGTCTTCCACGTACACGGTCACGAGCTGCTGGCCGTCGGCCTTCAGGGCCGAGGTGATGTCGGCCGAGAATGGCGTATGGCCGCCCTCGTGCTCGGCCACCAGCTGGCCATTCACCCACACGCGCGCCGAGTAGTCGACCGCGCCGAAGTGCAGGATGGTGCGGCCGTCGGTGGGGCTGGCGGAAAATTCGCGCTCGTACCAGCAGACCCGGTGGAAACCGGTGTCGCCGATGCCCGACATGGCCGTCTCGGGTGCGAACGGCACCTCGATTTCATGGGTCCAGGCAGCCACGTCGCCCGGCAACTTGAAACGCATCTCGTCGTCGAAGCAGAAGCGCCACTTGCCGTTCAGGCTGGTCCAATCGTCGCGTACCAGTTGGGGACGTGGGTATTCAAACTGACTCATTGTTTTCCTTTCTTTCAGACGTCATTTGTGCGGGAACCGGGATCAGGAGCCGTCCCTGCCGTCCGTCCTCCTTGTTGTAGGCATCCACCGCGGCCTGCCCTGCCTGCGCGCCCATGCCTGCGCGGCACAGGGCCACGCAGGCGCCGCCGAAGCCGGCGCCGGTGAGCCTGGCGCCGTACACGCCGTCCTGCTGGCGCAGCAGCTCGCACAGCGCGTCGAGCTCGGGGATCGACACCTCGTAGTCGTCGCGCAGGCTGGCGTGGGAATCGTTCATCAACTCGCCGAAGCGTTCGGCCGGCACGCCCTTCACCGCTTCCAGCACGCGCAAGTCTTCCAGCACCACATGGCGCGCACGGCGCCGGATCGGTTCCGGCAGGTCTTCCACCAGAACCGGGTCGGTGACGTCGCGCAGCGCCTGCACGCCCAGCTTGCGCGAGGCTTCCTCGCATTCGGCGCGCCGCTCGTTGTACTTGCTGCCGGCGAGCTTGCGGGCGATGCCGGAATCGATGACGATGATCTCGGCATCCTGCGGCAGCGGGGCCAGTCGGTGTTCCAGCGAGCGGGCGTCGATGAACAGCATGTGGCCCTCGTCGGCCAGGCTGGACGCCATCTGGTCCATGATCCCGCAGTTCACGCGCGCATAATCGATCTCGGCGCGCTGGGCGATGCGCGCCAGTTTCACGTCGTCGAGTTCAAAGCCGAGCAGCTCGCGCAGCGCGCGCAGGGTCGCCACTTCCAGCGCGGCGCTCGACGACAGGCCCGAACCCACCGGCACGTCGGTCGACACCCAGATGCGCAGCGGCGGCACCTGCACGCCCTCGGCCTCGACCAGGCGGATGCAGCCCTCGATGTAGCTGCCGAAGCCGCTCGGCGCACTGCCGTCCGGGGCAAAGGTGACGTTCGCATCGAGCGTGCTCGAATAGAAATGGAAATGGCCGTCGCCGCTGCGGCTCATCGCCACCGTGGTGCGCTGGGGCGTGGCCACCGGCAGCATGAAGCCATCGTTGTAGTCGGTATGCTCGCCCAGCAGGTTCACGCGTCCGGGTGCGGATGCGTTGACTTCGGGCGCGCCGCCGAAGAAGGAGTCGGTCGTGAGCATCAATTCACCTCCAGCCAGAGTGGCCGCTGGCGGCCGTGCACGTTCGCGGCAGGCCACTGCGGGTCATAGGTCAAGTTATCCAGTCCTTGCGCACCGAGGAGGAAGGTGTCCTCGATCTTGATGCCCGCAAAGCTGGGGTTGAATGCGAAGGCCATGCCGGCTTCGAGGCCGGTGGCGGTGCTCGGCGTGGCCACGATCTCGCGCGCCAGGTAGCCGGTGATGCCGCCCTGGTGGTGCTCGTTCAGGGCCTCGGCGCGGTCCGCATGTTTATACGCCGCGTCGAAGGCATGGTAGACCGCCGACAGCGATTTGCCCGCTTCCACGGCGCCCAGGCCGGTGGCCTCGACTTCCAGCAGCGCGCTTTGCTCCTGCGGCGCGGCGCCGAAACTGACGAAGCGCGTCAGGTTGGCGTACAGGCCGTGGCGGCGCGCGCAGAACACCAGCATCGCGCGTTTGCCAATGGGTTCATGCGTCGGCACCGGATGGCGGTACAGCGGCAGGCGGCGTTCGCCGGCCGCCATGACCAGGGCCGGGTGGATGCCGCGCCGCCACAGGGCATGCGCGCCCGCGCCGGCCAGCTGGTATTCGGTCCAGTCGGGCCGCGCCGCGCGCAGCACTTCGCTCATCGCCTCGGCCGCTTCGCGTCCGAGCGCACGGTAGCGCATCTGCTCGGCCTCGCCCAGCACCAGGCGGCGCAGGCGCAGCGCGTGCGGCAGCGGCTGCTCGCCATTGTGCGGACGGTCCGACAGCACGACCGCCTCGCCGGCCAGGCCCAGCACATAGCGCTCGCGCAGTTCGATTTGCGCCCAGGGCGAGACGTGGAAGCTGAAGCCGAGGTTGAGCCCACCTTGCACCTCTTCCTCGCGCAGGCGCGCCGCCTCGATCTCGTCGGTGAGGATCACGGCTTCGTCCTGGGTCACCAGCACTTCGGCCACGCCGGTCTCGGCGCACTGCAGCACGGCGCTCGAGCCGCCCGCCGTGATCCAGGCAAACCAGTCGATGCCGCGGAGGCGGATCGCGGCGGCGCCGGCCTTGCCCAGGCATGCGCGCAGCAGCGCCAGCTTGGCCTGCACTTCTGCGGCGCGCAGTTGCAAGGCCTCGCTCATGCGTCCTCCGCGAGCGACACCGGCACCGCCTGCAGCTCGGCCGCGGTGTTCTCGGGCAGCACGTCCATCGCGAACATGCCGGCGCCCAGCTCGGTGCCGGCCAGGTATTTCAAACGGTCGCGCGAGCGGTAAGGCGGATAGAACTGGGCGTGCAGCTGGGTCTCCGGATGGTCCATGCCATCGGTCGGCGCCTGGTACCAGGCCATCAGGTAAGGGAAAGGCCGGTTCCACATGGTTTCGTACTTCAGCAGCACCGTCTTGAGTGCGCGCGCCAGGCTGGAACGCTGCGCGTCGCTCAATGACGCGAAGTCCTTGCACGGCGCACTCGGCATCACCCACACCTCGTAGGGGTAGCGCGCGCAGGCCGGTACGAAGGCGATCGCGTGCTCGTCCTCGAACAGCACGCGCCGGCCATCTTCGGATTCCTTCTTCGCCATGTCGCACAGCAGGCTGGTGCCGTGTTCGAGGTACCAGTCGCGTTCCTGGGCCAGCATGCGCTCGGGCACCTGCGGGATGAAAGGATACGAATAAATCTGGCCGTGCGGATGGTGCAGGGTCACGCCGACTTCGCTGCCGCGGTTTTCGAACGGCAGCACGTACTGGATGTGCGGCTGCGCGCCGATGCGCGTGGTGCGGTCGCCCCAGACCTTGAACAGCAGCTCGATGCGCGACAGCGGCAGGTGCACCAGGGCCGCGTTCGGATCCTGCGTGAAGACCACGACTTCGCAGTGGCCATTCGCCGCCGCGGTCGGCACGGTCAGCGCCGGCGGATCGTGCGATTCGAGCGCCAGCGATGGGAAGCGGTTGTCGAACACGGCCACTTCGTAGTCGCCCTGGGGCAGCTCGGTCGGGTTGGCCGGATCGGTCGTCACCGCCAGCGGGTTGTATTGCGGCGGCGGCTGGAAGGTGCGGTTCTGGCGGAAGCCGGCATAGGTTACCCACTCGCCGCGCAGCGGGTGCCAGCGCAGGTGCGGGTTCGCGTTCATCGGGTCGGGGAAAGGACTGGGCGCGATGAGCCCGTCCGGAATCGGCTGGTTGCTGTAGAGAGTAAGAGGTCGTCCGTCGGGCTTGGTCAGTTCTTTGCTATACATGGCTTCGCTAATGTCGGGCAGTCCACAAGCACTCGCAGGCGTATCCAGCCCTGCGAACGCGGCTAGGGATCGATCCTAACATGGCGTTTTCACCACACTTTCCGGAGGGCACGGAGGGATTTTCCGGTGGTTAATGACTCGTTAAAACCAGACTAGGAGAAATGCTGCGGGTGCATAGCGCGCTCCTATGAGGAGCGGGAGGAAGCGCTGGGGTGGCGTAGATCAGCCGGAATTCTTGTAAGCGGAGACCTACAAAACGAATGGAAGTATTTACACACTTCCGAGAGAAAATATCTTACAAACTCAACAGGGCGGAATGCAATGGGGTGGGGGCGCAATCGTAGGGTGGGCACAGGTGCCCACCTCCAACAGCAACCGCAGCGGCGAGCTTACTTCGCCAATTCAGCCAGCACCGCCGTATACATCTGCAAATTCAACAGCAACTGCTTGAGCGTGATGAACTCGTGCTCCGAGTGCCCGGTGTACACCTTGCCCGGCATCGCCGGACCGAAGCTCACCGCGTTCGGGAACAAACGCGAATTGGTGCCGCCGCCGATGGCCACCGGCTTCGGGTCCTTCACGCCGGTGAAATACGAGAACACATTCATCAGCACCGGCAGCTGCGGCGCGTCCTTGCGCAGCCAGGGTTCGCCGGTGCGCACGGTGATGTTGGCCAGTTCCCGGTTGCGGCCCTGCCACTGGGCCAGCGCCGCGTTCACCTCGTTCGTCAGCTGATCGATACTCTTGCCCTGCGGCCGGCGCAGATTGAGCGACACTTCGATGCCGTCCTCGCGCCCCTTGATCACGGTGGGCGCCACCGTCATCGGCCCCATGAAGCTGTCGCGGTAGGCGATGGCGCCGAACTTCTCGCCGTACAGGCCAGTCCCTACCAGTTCATTCAGGTAGTTCACCACGCCGCCGGCCGTCGTGTTCGGCCAGCTGCGCACGGCCAGCGCGTCGGCCAGCATGGCGATCGCGTTCACGCCATCTTCCGGCTTCGACGAGTGCGCGGACAGGCCGTGCGCCGTGATGTGCAAATCGCTGCCCTTGCGCGCGAAGACGTAGCGCATGCCGTCCTGCTTCGCGCCGCGCGCCTTGATTTGCGCTTCCAGGTCCGGGGTGGCGTTGGCGACGACGGCGCTGGCGTCTTCCGGAATCTGGCTGCCGAAGAAGCCGCCGGCAAATGCCGAGACATGCGGCTCGCCGGGGGCCGGGGTGGCCGCGCCGGCGTTCGGGACCGTCACCGCGATCGTGCCCGAGGCCTTTTCCGCCACCACCGCCGGATACTCGGCGTCGAGCGTGATGCTCACCTGCGGCGGCTCGTGGGTCTTCAGGAAGTCGACCAGCGGCTGCCAGTTCGATTCCTCGCCCATGTACACGTACAGTTCGATGCGTTTCGACAGCGGCACTTGTTGGTCCTTCAGCGCCTTCATCGCATACAGCGCGGTGGCGATCGGGCCCTTGTCGTCCTCGGCGCCGCGCGCCAGCAGCTTGCCCGGTTCGCTGGTCCCGTCCAGCACGAATGGCGACTTTTTCCACTTCTTCGGGTCGACCGGCTGCACGTCGCCATGGGTCACCACGCCGACGCGTTCCGTGCCCTGCCCCATGCCGACGACCACCACCCAGCCATGGTCGGCGAAGTCGAAACCGAGACGGTCCGCCTCGCTTTTCAGGTAGGCCTTGAAGGCGATGTGCTGCGGGTCGCGGTCGGACGGCACCTCCGGGTCGGCCACCGTGTTGTAGCTGACCAGTTTGGCGAGGGTGTCGACCACCGCCGTGCGGTAGGTGGTGACGGCATATTTTGCGGCCTTGACGGCGGCCTCGCCCGGGACAGCGGCGCTCGATGTGATGACGGGGGCGGCGGGCGCCGTGTCCTGGGGCGCGGCCAGGGACTGCGCCGCGCAGGCCAGCAACAGGCTGGCCAGTATCGTTTTTTTCATGGTCTGCCGGGTCTCCAATGCAAGGGCGCAGCGAGTCTAACACGGCCGCTTTCTGCGCCCTGGCCCGCATTCCGGTATCGTGGTGTCCAAGCAAAGCACACCGAAAGCCCACCATGAGCGACAAGACCGTCACCCGTATCCACCCTGCCCTGCGCGACGACATCGGCGACCTGATCACCCAGCGCCCTGTTCCCAGCGCCCACCTCGACCAGGTCGATCCTTTCCTGTTCCTGAACCACCACGGCCCGCAAACCTACCCGCCGCACAACCACGGCCTGCCCTTCGGCCCGCACCCACACCGCGGCTTCGAGACCGTCACCTTCATCCTCGACGGCATGCTGACCCACAAGGACAGCGCCGGCCACGAAAGCATCATCCGCGCCGGCGGCGTGCAATGGATGACGGCCGGCAGCGGCCTGGTCCACGCCGAAATCTCGCCGCGCGAATTTCTGGAGACCGGCGGCCCGCTGGAAATCCTGCAATTGTGGGTCAACCTGCCGCCGCACCTGAAGATGACGCAGCCGGCCTACACCGGCCTGCAGCAAGACCAGATTCCGTCGCTCTCGCTGGACAAGGGCAAGGCCACCATGCACCTGGTCTCCGGCACCTGGGACGGCACGACCGGCCCGGTGAAGTCGCTGACCGGCGTCTTCATGAGCACCATTGAGCTGCAGCCCGGCGCCAGCCTGCGCATCGGCGACCTGGCGCGCCGCAGCGTCTTCCTGTACGTGGTGCGCGGCGCCGCCCAGGTGGGCAATTACGAAGACCGCGTCGACGCCTTCCACCTGGTGGAACTGAGCCACGACGGCGACGCGATCCTGCTGTCGTCGGCGGAAGGCGCGCTGGTGCTGTTCGGCCACGCCGAGCCGATCGGCGCGCCGGTGGTGTCGCACGGGCCGTTCGTGATGAATTCGCGCGCCGAGATCGAGCAGGCGATCCGCGACTACCAGGCGGGCAAGTTCGGCCCACCGATGTAGGCGCCTCCCTGGACGCAGCCGTGGCGCTGCTTTTGCGCGCTCTGCGCTAGAGTGAACGGGTCCATATCTTTTGCGAGACCCGAGCATGCAAGCAGCCCCGATTCCCCTGGTGGCCACTACCCGTGGCTACCCTTCCACCGGCTACACGATCGAAAACGTGCACGCCGGTTCGGTCGCCGTCGTCGACGCCTCCGGCCGCCTGATCGCCTGGGCCGGCGACCCGCACTATCCGACGTTTACCCGCTCGGCCCTGAAGCCCTTCCAGGCCCTGCCCTTCCTGCTGGCCGATGGCCCGAACAAATTCGGCCTGGTCCAGGAAGAACTGGCGCTGCTGTGCGCCAGCCACTCGGGCGAAGAAAAACACCTGGCCGGCGTGCGTTCCATCCTCGCCAAGATCGATGCCGGCGCCGAGCACCTGGAATGCGGCTGCGGCGTGCCGCTGTACTACGACTTCGTCGATTTGCCGGCGCCGATCGACCGCCAGTGGACGCCGGTGCACCACAACTGTTCGGGCAAGCACAGCGGCTTCCTGGGCTGGTGCCGCCTGCACGGCGCGCCGACGGCCGGGTACGTCGATCCGGACCATCCGCTACAGCGCGCCATCCGCACCACGCTGGCCGATGCCGTCGGCTTGCCGGAGTCCGCCATGCCGACCGGGATCGACGGCTGCTCGGCGCCAAACTATGCGCTGCCGCTGTCGAAACTGGCTCACCTGTATGCGCGCCTTGGGCAAGGGGCCGCCGATCCGCGCCTCGGCGGCGCCCTCGGCCCGCTGTTCGGCGCCATGACCGGCCGGCCCGACATGGTCTCGGGTACCGAGCGCAGCGACCTGGTGATCATGACCGCCGGCGGCGGCGACTGGGTGGCCAAGGTTGGCGCCGATGCGGTGCAGGCGGTCGGCATCCGCTCGGCCGGCATCGGCATCGCCATCAAGATCGCCGACGGCAACAACCGCGGCATGCACACCGTCACCTACAACGTGCTCGACCAGCTCGGCTTGCTCGACGACGCCAAGCGCAGCGTGCTGGAACGCTTCCGCCGCCCGGAGATCCACAACGCGCGCGGCACGCTGGCGGGCGACATCCGGCCGCTGTTCACGCTGCAGCGCGCCTGAGCCGTGCCTGGCAGGTTCCCTGGAGGTTCCTCTCAGTAAGGTACGCAGGCGGGGCCCGCTTTGGTCTCAGGACCCGCGCGAGGAAGTGCCGGCCGGGTGGAAGGCGCGCGGCGCCTACTGGTCGCACCGGATCGCGCCGGACGTGACCGAGCGCCTGGCGGCGAATATCGCGCATGCCGAGCAGTTTGAAAAGGCCGGGTTGGCGCCAGATGGGAGCAAGGCCGTGCACCAGCCGACGCCGGGCGGCACTGGAGTCGATGGCGGCGTGCGGGCGCCGATGGAGCGGGAAGACGCCGCGCGCAAGGCCCGTCGATAAACCCGGCAGGAATCCCGCGCGTGCATGCCGCGCGCGATTCCGTACGGTCGAATTCGCCATCCTGGCCTGCCTGGGCGCTCATCGTCCTGTAGCGCTTTACCTGCACCTGTTGCCCAGATTAAAATAGATAGCTACCTACTGAGTACCTATCTAATCATGTCGCACCTACCGAATCCGCCGCTCACCCCGGCCGAGCGTTTCTCGATGGCCCTGCACGCCACCGCGCGCGACTGGCGTATCGCCATCGACAAGCGCCTGAAGGACCTGGGCGTCGGCCAGTCCGGCTGGATGACCATCGCCATGATCGCCAAGGCGAAGGAGCCGCTGTCGCAGCGCGCCCTGGCCGACCTGCTCGGCATCGAAGGCCCCTCGGTCGTCTCGATGCTCGACCGCCTCGAACGCGATGGCCTGGTGCGGCGCGAACCGTCTGCGCTCGACCGCCGCGTCAAGCTGGCCCACCTGACCGACGACGGCCGCGCCCTGTACGCCAAGGTGCGGAAGGAAGCCGACGCCTTCCGCTCGGCCATGCTCGACGGCCTCGACCCGGCCACCTTGAGCGCCGCCGCCGAGCTGCTCGAAGGCCTGCGCACACGCATCGGCGGCCAGCTGTGAGCACCGTCGCCACTGCGGCCGCCGTTCCGGAAGCGCCCCTGAACCGGCGCATGATCACCATCTCGATCATGCTCGCCACCATCATCCAGGCACTGGACGGCACCATCGCCAACGTCGCCCTGCCGCACATGCAGGGCAGCCTGTCGGCTTCCACCGACCAGATCACCTGGGTGCTGACTTCCTTCATCGTCGCCGCGGCGATCGCCACGCCGCTCAACGGCTGGCTGGTCGACCGCTTCGGCCTGAAACGGGTGTTCCTGGTCTCGGTGGCCGGCTTCACCATCGCCTCGGTGCTGTGCGGCGTGGCCGGCTCGCTGGCGCAGATCGTCGGGGCGCGCGTGCTGCAGGGCGTGTTCGGCGCCGCGCTGGTGCCGCTGTCGCAGTCGGTCCTGCTCGACATCAACCCGAAAGAAAAGCATGGCTCGGCGATGGCGGTGTGGGGCATGGGCGTGATGATCGGGCCCATCCTCGGCCCCTCCCTCGGCGGCTGGCTGACCGACAGCTACAACTGGCGCTGGGTCTTCTTCATCAACGTGCCGCTCGGCGCCCTCGCCTTCTATGGCATCTGGCGCTACATCCGCCCGGTGGCCGCGCAGCGCCGCGTGAAGTTCGACAGCTTCGGCTTCATCACCCTCAGCCTGGCCATCGGCGCGCTGCAGATGCTGCTCGACCGCGGCGAACAGAACGACTGGTTCGCGTCCGGCGAAACCTGGCTCGAGGCCGTGCTGCTGGCCCTGAGCCTGTCGTACTTCGTCGCCCACACCCTGCTGCGCCCGGCCGGCCAGTCCTTCCTCGACTACCGCCTGCTGAAAAACCCGAACTACGTCACCGGCCTGTTCCTGATCTTCATCGTCGGCATGGTGCTGTTCGCGACGCGCGCGCTGATGCCGACCATGCTGCAAGGCCTGATGGGTTATCCGGCCGCGCTGGCCGGCCTGGTCACCGCGCCCTCGGGCCTGGGCACCATGCTGGCGATGCTGGTGGTCGGGCGCCTGACCGGCAAGGTCGACTTCCGCATCCTGCTCGGCACAGGCTTCGCGGTGACCGCCTTCTCGCTGTGGCAGATGACCCGTTACACCCTGGTGCTGTCGCAGTCCGACATCGTCTGGCCCGGCATCATCCAGGGCATCGGCCTGGGCCTGGTGTTCGTGCCGCTGTCGGCGGCGACCTTCGCCACGCTGTCGCCGCAGATGCGCGCCGAAGGCACGGCCCTGTATAGCCTGATCCGGAACATCGGCAGCAGCATCGGCATCGCCCTGGTGCAGACCCTCCTGGTGCGCAACACCGGCACCGTGCATGCGGAGCTGGCGGCGCATGTCCACAACGCGAATCCGGCGCTGCAGGACCCGTCCAGCGTCTACAGCCTGGCCACCGATGCCGGCGCGGCCCTGGTCAACAACGAGATCACGCGCCAGGCCTCGATGATCGCCTACGTCGACGACTACTGGCTGATGATGCTGCTCACCGCCGCCGTGATCCCGATGCTGCTGCTGATCCGTCCACCCAAGCGCAGCGACACGCCGGCCGCGGTCGACCACGCCGCCCTCGATTAACCATGACTTCCAGACCAGTGCGACACTTTTTACTCACCTCATTTTCTTGTGCGATTGCGGGCGCGGCGCTGCTGCTCGCCGGCTGCGCCCACGTGCCGGCCGACCCGGGTACGGCGCAGGCGCCCGACTTTACCCAGGCCCAGCACCTCGACACCATCGTGCTTGCGCGCGACGCCTGGCCAACGGATGCATGGTGGCGCGCTTACCGCGACGCCCAGCTCGACGCCCTGATGGACAAGGCGCTCGGCGCCAGCCCGACCCTGGCCGCGGCCAGGGCGCGCCTCGCCGTGGCCCAGGCCGTGGTGCGCTCCGAGCAAGCCGCCGGCGGCGCCCGGGTGGGCGTGGGCGCGGGCCTGAACCGCCAGCGCTACTCGGCGAATGGCCTGTTCCCGGAACCGATCGGCGGCAGCGTCTACACCGACTCGACGCTGCAGGTGCGCGCCAGCTATGACCTCGACTGGTGGGGCAAGCACCGCGCGCAAGTGGCCGCCGCCGTCGGCGAAGCGAATGCCGGCGCGGCCGAAGCGGCGCAGGCGCGCCAGGCCTTGACGGCGCTGCTGGCCCAGTCCTACTTCCGCCTGCAGCTGCTGTGGGCGCGCGGCGACAACCTGGCCGCGCTGGCCAACGTGCAGCGCGCGCTGCTGGCCGACCGCAACGCGCGCCTGGCGCACGGGCTGGCGACCGTCGATGCCCAGCGCGGCGTGGAGCTGGAACTGGGCCGCACGCTGGAGCAAAGCGAACTGCTGCGCACCCAGGCCGGGCGCGAACGCGAAGTGCTGCGCGCGCTCGCCGCCGCCGGCCCGGGCGACTTGAACAACCTGGAACGCCAGCTGCCTCCAAGCCTGCCGGCCGCGCTGCCGCGCACCCTCGGCATCGAACTGCTGGCGCGGCGCCCCGATTTGCAGGCCGCGCGCTGGCGCGTGGAGGCGGCGCTGGGCCGCGTGCGCGCGGGTGAAGCGGCGTTCTATCCGGACCTGAACCTGGCCGGCTCGTTTGGCCTGAATGCGATCTCGCTCGGCAAGCTGCTGCGCGGCGCCAGCCGCACGGTGCTGGGCGGCGCCACGCTCGAACTGCCGCTGTTCGACAGCGGCCGCCTGGAAGCCAGCCTGGGCGTGGCGCGCGCCGAACGCGATGCCCTCCTCGCTGAATACAACGACGCCGTGCTGGCCGCCGTGCGCGACGTGGCGGCCGAGGGGGCAACGCTGCAAGGCATCGACCGCGAGATCGGCGCCCACGGCATGGCCGAGCAGGCAGCAAGCCGCCTGGCCGCCAGTGCCGCGACGCGCCTGCGGCGTGGCTTGGCCGAACGTTCCTCGGTGCTGCAGGCCCAGCTCGAGACCCTGCGCCAGCGCGACGGCGCCCTGCAACTCCAGGACGCGCGCCTGCAAACCGACGTGGCGCTGGTGCGTGCGCTCGGCGGCGGCTACCGCGCCGAATCCATCACCACCGCCGCCGCATCGGCATCGGCCCAATAACATTCATTTTGCAGCCATGACTACCGAAACCTCCGTCAATCCAAACAAGCGCAAGGCCGTTTTGCTGGGCATTACCGGCGTCTTCGCCATCGCCGGCATTGCCTATGGCGCCTATTACACGCTGGTGCTGTCGCAGCGCGTCGAAACCGACAACGCCTACGTGGGCGGCAACCTGGTCAACGTCTCGGCGCAGGTGGCCGGCAGCGTGGTCGAGATCCGCGCCGACGAAACCCAGCAGGTGCAGGCCGGCGCCGAGATCGTGCGCCTCGATCCGGCCGACGCCGAAGTCGCGCTGGCCCAGGCCGAGGCGCGCCTCGGCACCGCCGTGCGCCAGCAGCGCGAGCGCTATTCGAACGTCGACCAGCTGCTGGCCGTGGTCGAGCAGCGCAAGATCGCCCTCACCACCGCGCAGGAAGATTTGGCGCGGCGCGCACCGCTGGCAGCCGAACAGGTCGTGTCGGGCGAAGACGTGGCGCATGCGCGCCGCGCGGTGGACGATGCGCGCGCCGCACTCGATGTGGCGCTGAAGCAGGTCGCGGCCGCGCGCGCCGGCCTGGCCGGGGTCGACGCCGCCCACCACCCGAGCGTACTGGCGGCAAAGGCCGACTACACGCAAGCCTGGCTGGCCACGCGCCGCAACACCATCGTGGCGCCGGTGTCGGGCTACGTGGCCAAGCGCAGCGTGCAGGTTGGCAGCCGCATCGCGCCGGGTGCGCCGCTGCTGTCGGTGGTGCCGCTGGACCAGCTCTGGGTCGACGCCAACTTCAAGGAATCGGAACTGCGCGACATCCGCGTCGGCCAGCCGGTGCGCATCGAGGCCGACATGTACGGCGGCGCGGTCACCTTCCACGGCAAGGTCATGGGCCTGGCCGCCGGCACCGGCAGCGCCTTTTCGCTGCTGCCGGCGCAGAACGCCAGCGGCAACTGGATCAAGGTGGTGCAGCGGGTCCCGGTGCGTATCTCGCTCGACCCGGCGGAACTGGCGAAGCACCCGCTGCGCGTGGGGCTGTCGGCCACGGTGGACGTGGATATCAGCAAGAAGGATGGGACCGCGCTGGGAGCAACGGTGAATACACCTGCGCACTATGCGACCACCACGCTGGACCAGCCGCTGCAGCAGGCGCAGGTGGCCACCGACGCCATCGTCAAGCGCAACTTGATCAATTAAAGACCGATGAGCGAACTGCTGCTGCCGCGCTACCTGGATGACATCGCGCGCCTCGACCTCGATGCGGTGAGCACGCCGGCGCTGATTCCACCGGCCTTCCTGCTGGCACGCGAGGGCCGCTACAGCGTGCACTACATCCCCTTCGAGCATGTGAACACGCGTGCGCGGCTGGTCATCGCCGGCATCGCGCCCGGCTTCGTGCAGTGGAAGAATGCGATGCGCGAAGCGCAGCGGCAGCTGGCGGCTGGCGCATCGCAGGAAGCGCTGCTGCGCGCGGCGCGGCTGGCTGGCGCCTTCAGCGGCGCGATCCGGCCGAATTTCGTGGCCCTGCTCGATGCGATCGGGGTGCAGCGCTGGCTCGGCGTCGCCAGCTGCGCGAGCCTGTTCGACGTGGATGCGGACCTGGTGCACATCGGCGCCATCCTGCGCCATCCGGTGTTCGACGGCGAGAAGAACTACAGCGGTTCGCCGGGGATGGCCAGGGCGCCTTTCCTGCGCACGCAGGTGCTGCGCTACTTTGCCGAGGAAGCGGCGGCGCTGCCGGATGCGCTCTACATTCCGATGGGGGCCAGCGTGGCCGAGGGACTCGCATGGCTGGCAAGCGAAGGCGTGATCCGGCGCGAGCGCATCCTGCATGGCCTGCCGCATCCGTCGGGGGCGAATGCGGAGCGGGTGGCTTACTTTTTGGGACGCAAGGAGCGTGGGGCGCTGTCGGGGAAGACGAATGCGGCGCAGCTGGATGCGGCGCGCAGCAGGCTGCTGGAGCAGATGGCGGGTTTGCTCGCGATTCAGGCAGGCGGCTGATCGGCGTTGACGACGCACCCATGCATCCCGGATCACCGCACCAACCCAAACCGCCCCCGATACTCCCGCGGCGTCAACGCCGCCCAGCGCTTGAACACCTTGCTGAACGTCGCCGCATCCTCATACCCGCAGCGCACCGTAATCTCCTCCAGCGACAAGCCGGTGGTCTCCAGCAGCGCCTTGGCCCGCTCCACCCGCAGCTGCTGCGCATACTGCACCGGGCTCACGCCGAGCGCCTCCTGGAAGCGCCGCAGCAGCGTGCGCTGGCTCAGGGCGCAGTGAGCGGCCAGCTGCGCCATCGTCCACGGCTTGTCCAGCCGCCCGTTCAGCCAGCGCCGTGCGCGTTCGATCGTCGGGTGTCCATTCTGGGCCAGGATCGCATCGAGCACATACGGCGCCTGGCTGGCGCGCTGCGCATCCATCACCATCACCTTGGCGGTCAGCTGGCGCAAGGCGTCGCCGCCAAAATGCCCGACCAGCCACAAGGCCAGGTCCAGCGTCGACCCCACCCCGCCCGAGGACACGAACATCCCGTCCTGCACCACCAGCGCATCGGCATCCAGCGCCACCCGCGGAAACTGCTGGCGGAACCAGCTCGACAGCCACCAGCTGGTGGTGGCGCGGCGCCCATCGAGCAGGCCGGTGCGCGCCACCAGGCCCGTGCTGGAACAGCTCGATACCAGCAAGCCGCCCTGCCCACCGTACTCCGCCACCGCCGCCTGTTCCGGCGCCAGGCCATCGAGCACGCGTGCCAAGTGCGGCGGCGCGTCGTGCGCGACGCCGGGCAAGACCAGCGCGTCGAGCCGGGCGCCCGCCAGCGGCGCCAGCGCAAACACCAGGCCGTCGACCTCGAGCGAGGCCTCGCCGCGCACGCCCAGCCACTGGCCCTCGAAGCGCACACGCTCGGCCGCCGGCCGGTAGCCGGACAGGGTATTCGCGATGCGCAGCACGTCGAGCGGCACCACGGCGCTGCTGCGCAGGCAGCCGGGGTACACCAGCACGCCGATGCGGATGGTCTTGGGCGGAGTCTTCATGTGGCGAATTACACCATAAGAATGTCGATTTCGCCAATGGCGGCGCCGGCGCCGCGCTTCGATAATCGCTGCATACCCTCACTGGAGAATCCCGATGTCGACCTATCCCGCCTGGCAGGCCTTTGTCTGCGCCCTGCTCGCCCTGTTTGCCAAGACCACCGCCACCAGCCTGCTGCAGGTCGTGAGCCGCCTGCGCGCCCGCACCTTCCTGCTGCCGGAAGACGCCGCCTTGCTGGGCGTACGTCCCGTGCCGGAAGAAGCCGCGATCGTGCGGCGCTGCGCCGCGGTCTGGCGCAACGATGTCGAGAACCTGCCGCTATTCCTGGCGCTGGCCTTCAGCTGGACGCTGGCCGGCGCCGGCGCAGTCGAGGCGCCGCTGCTGTTCGGCGCCTACGTGGCCTTGCGCTGGCTGCACACGGCCGCCTACCTGATGGGCGTGCAGCCCTGGCGCGCGATCCTGTACCTGGGCAGCCTGGCCGTGTGCTGGACGATCGCCGTGCGCCTGGCCTGGCGCGTACTGGGCGCCTGAATCGTGGCCACAGCGGTGCTTACTGTTCCACCGAAAAGCGGAAGCGCGATTCGGTTTCGTACACCTCGCCCGGACGCAGGATCGTGTTCGGAAACGCCGGCTGGTTCGGCGAATCCGGGAAGTGCTGCGGTTCGAGCGCAAAGCCGCTGCGGTGGCCATAGGCCTGGCCCTTGCCGGTCAAGGAGCCATCGAGGAAGTTCCCGCTGTAGAACTGCACGCCCGGCTCCTGGGTGACCAGTTCCAGCACGCGGCCCGAGCCCGGGTCCACCACGCGCGCCGCGCGCCGCATCGCGTTTTCCAGCGGCTTGTTGAGGACGAAGCAGTGGTCGTAGCCGCCGCCGTGGTGCAGCTGTTCGTCGTCGGCGCCGATCTGTTCGCCGATGGCGCGCGCCGAACGGAAATCGAAGGGCGTGCCGTCGACCGGGGCCGGTGCGCCATCCGGAATCAGGTCGGCGTCGATGGCGATGAAGTGGCCGGCGTCGATGGCAATGCGGTGGTCGAGGATGGACCCGCCGCCGGCCAGGTTGAAGTAGCTGTGCTGGGTCAGGTTAACCGGCGTGGCGCGGTCGGTCACGGCGTGGAAGTGGACGGCGAGCTCGTTGTCTTCGTCCAGGCTGTAGCGCACGGTGACGTCCAGGTTGCCGGGGTAGCCCTGCTCGCCGTCCGCGCTGTGGTAGCGCAGGACCAGCGCATCGCCGTCGATGCGGGACTGCCACTGCACGCGGTCGAAGCCGGGCACGCCGCCGTGCAGGTGGTTCTTGCCGTTGTTGACCGGCAGCGCGTAGTCCTGGCCATCGAGCGTGAAGCGGCCGCCGGCGATGCGGTTGCCGTAGCGGCCGATCAGGGCGCCGAAATACGGGCTGTCGGTGAGGTAGGGTTCCAGGGTGTCGAAGCCGAGGGCGACGTCGCCGAATACGCCGTCGCGGTCGGGAACGTGGATCTCGGTGATGATGCCGCCGAAGTCGAGGATCTTGACGGTCATGCCGGCGGCGTTGGTGAGCGTGAAGACGCTGACCTGTTCGCCGCTGGGGAGGGTGCCGAAGGGGGCTTGCTGGATGGGGGCGTGCACGGGGATCGGATCCGGTGGTGATGGTGGATCGATCCTAGCATGGAGGGGCGGGAGGATTGCGCAGGTTTGCCGGGGAGAATGCCAAGCGCGTTCGCGGCGGGTGTGTATTGGTGGGTTCGCAGGGTGGGCCGGGCCGCGCAAGGCACAGGTGCCCACCCTACAAGAGCTGAGTCCGTCTCAGGGAATCAGAACTCTTCCCAGTCGCCTTCGGTGCGCGCCCTGGCGGCCTTGCGCGGCGCGGGGGCGGCGGGCTTGGCCAGCGCGGGACGCGATGGCGCCATCGGCGCCACGGTGCGCGCGGCCGGCGCGGCCACGGCGCCCGCATCGATCCGGAACACACTCACCGCCTCGGCCAGCTTCGCCGTCTGCTCCTGCATCGACGCCGAGGCCGCCGCAGCCTGCTCGACCAGCGCCGCATTCTGCTGGGTCACCTGGTCCATCTGGACCACGGCTTCGTTGATCTGCTCGATGCCGGCGGTCTGCTCGCTGCTGGCGGCGGTGATTTCGCTCATGATGTCGGTCACGCGGCGCACGCTGTCGACGATCTCGCTCATGGTGGCGCCGGCTTCGTTCACCAGCTTGCTGCCTGCCGTCACGGCGTCGGTCGAGTCGCCGATCAGGGCCTTGATTTCCTTGGCGGCGGCGGCCGAGCGCTGGGCCAGGTTGCGCACTTCGGTGGCGACCACGGCGAAGCCCCTGCCCTGCTCGCCGGCGCGCGCCGCTTCGACGGCGGCGTTCAGCGCCAGGATGTTGGTCTGGAAGGCGATGCCGTCGATGACGCCGATGATGTCGGCGATCTTGCCGGCCGAGCTGTTGATCTGCTCCATGGTGCCGACCACTTCGCCGATCACCTGGCCGCCGCGCTCGGCCACCTGCGAGGCCGCTTCGGCCAGGGTATTCGCCTGGCGTGCGTTGTCGGCGTTCTGCTTGACGGTCGAGGTCAGCTCTTCCATCGACGACGCGGTTTCCTCCAGCGAGGACGCCTGCTGCTCGGTGCGCGACGACAGATCCAGGCTGCCGGCCGCCACTTCGTTCGCGGCGGTGCCGATGGTGTCGGTGCTCGTGCGGACCGTGCTGACCGTGCGCACCAGGTTCTCGTTCATGGTCTTCAGCGCCTGCAGCAGCAGGCCGGGCTCGTCGCGCGAGGTGACCTCGATGCGGCTGGTCAGGTCGCCGGCGGCGACTGTGTTCGCCACCTCCAGCGCGCGCGCCAGCGGACGGGTGATCGAACGCGTGTTCCACCAGGCGACCAGGGCCGCCAGGGCGAGCGACGCCAGGGCCAGCGCGATCATCATGATCCGGGTCGAGGACTCGGTGGCGTGCGCGTCGGCGGCGCGCGCGCTGGCCAGCCCCTGCTGCAGCGCCAGTTCTTCGTTGACGGCGGCCTTCAGGTCGCGCAGGCTCGGCCGCAGCACCTCTTTCAGGTAGGCGCGGGCGCCGGCGTCGTCGCCCGCATCGATGCGCTTGATCAGCTCTTCCTGGCCCTGCACGTACTTGTCGTTGGCCGCGAGCATGCGCTCGAGCGCGGCCACCGTATCGGGCTTGGTCAGGTTCTTGCGCAGGAGGTCGAGGTTCTCCTGGCCGGCCTTGCGCGAGGAGGCGATGGCCTCGCGCTGCTTCTGGCGGTCGGCCGGATCGGCGTCGAGCATCATGTTGCGCAGGGCGACCGCGATGTCGTTGGTTTCGGTCAGCACGGCGTTCGTGGCGTTGGTGTTCGGGATGCTGCGTTCGGCCAGTTCGGCCGTGCCGGCGCTGACGCGCGAAACCATGGCGATACTGAAGGCCTGGCTGCCGAGCAGCAGCACGCCCACGGTGCCGAAGCCGATGGCCAGGCGCTTTGCGATGTTCAGGTTAGTGAGGTTCATTGTGTCGTTTTCGTCTATCCAGCGTGTGAATCCTGCACTGCATGGCAGGATTTGCCTTAGGGAAAGTATGTTACGGCGCGCAGGAGCAGAACTCGATGGACAAGTGTTAATTCCATCGAAAAAAAGTGTGAACTCCGGGGATCCATCGCTGAAATGCGACAGCCATGAGCGAGCTGGCAATGGTGCTGCGACAAGATCCAGATGTCTTTACAGGCGGCAACACTTGTGCGGGCGCCGGCGGCGATCTGCTACAGTAAGGGGGCGAATGTCACCAACACCATGCAACATGTGTCCGGCCGCGGCCGGACACCCGACCAGGAAGCCATGCCCGCAGCCAGTTATCCGCCGAACGAAGCCGAACGCCAGACACTGCTGGCGTCGCTAAGACTGCTCGACACCGAAGCCGAGGAAGTGTTCGACCGCGTCACCCGCCTGGTCGCGCGCCTGCTGAAGGTGCCGACCGCCCTGTTTTCGCTGGTCGACGCCGACCGCCAGTGGTTCAAGTCGCGCGTCGGCATGGACGCCACGGAATCCCCGCGCGAGCTGGCCTTCTGCGCCCACGCCATCCTGCAGGACCAGCCGCTGGTGGTGGCCGACGCCACCCACGACGAACGCTTCGCCGACAACCCGCTGGTGACCGGTTCGCCGAACATCCGTTTCTATGCCGGCGTACCGATCCGCTCGTCCGGCGGCCTGCCGATCGGCACCCTGTGCGCCATCGGCGACCATGCGCGCGTGCTCACCGCCGACGAGCTGTGCATCATGATCGACCTGGCCGACATCGTGGAGAAGGAAGTCCAGTACCGCGAGCGCCTGGCCGTGGCCGGGCGCCACCTGGAGCATTCGGAAGCGGTGCTCGACGCCAGCGAGGCGCGCTTCCGCACCATCTTCGACCTGGCCAGCATCGGCATCTCGCTGCTGTCGCCGCAGGGCGCCTGGCTGAGCGTCAACCGCACCTTGTGCGGCATCGTCGGCTACAGCGAAGAAGAACTGATGCGCAAGACCTTCCAGGACATCACGCACCCGGACGACCTGGACATCGACCTCGCCCAGCTGGCACAGCTGCGCGCCGGCGCCATCGCCCAGTACCAGCTGGAGAAGCGCTACATCCGCAAGGACGGCGCCACGGTCTGGGTCAATTTGAACGTCAGCCCCAAGCGCAACGCGCACGGCGACATCGAGTACCTGATCGCGGTGGTGAAGGACATCGGGGCCCGGAAGGAAGCCCAGGCCGCCCTCGGCGCCCTGCATGCCGACCTCGAGCAGCGGGTGGCGGCGCGCACCGACGAGCTGCGCGAGCGCGAGGCCGAGCTGCGCAGCGTGATCGAGAACGCCAACGACGCCTACATCGGCCTCGACGACAAGGGCGCGGTGACGGTGTGGAACCGCGCCGCCGAAGAAACCTTCGGCTACGGCCCGCTGGAAGCGGCCGGACGCCAGCTGGAAAGCCTGATCGTGCCGCCCGAGCTGCTGCGCGCCCACCGCGGCAGCCTGCTGCGCTACCTGACCGGCAGCGCCGCCTCGACGCTCGGCAAGCGCGTGGAACTGCCGGCGATGCGCAAGGACGGCAGCCTGCTGACGGTGGAAGTGCGCGTCAACGAACTCGAGGTGCGTGGCCAGCGGATGTACAGCGCCTTCCTGCACGACATCTCCGAGCGCAAGCAGGCCGAGGCCCGGCGCGAGTTCGAGTCGCGCCACGACATGCTGACCGGCCTGCTGAACCGGCGCGCCCTGATGGAAACGCTGCCGATCGCGCAGTCGCGCGCCAACCGCAGCGGCCAGAGCCTGGGCCTGCTGTTCATCGACCTCGACGGCTTCAAGGCCGTCAACGACACCCACGGCCACGAGGCCGGCGACCGCCTGCTCACCGACATCGCCGCGCGCCTGCGCAACGTGGTGCGCAAGACGGACTCGGTGTTCCGCCTGGCCGGCGACGAATTCACCGTGCTGCTCGAAGGCCTGCACGACGCCGCCAGCGCGCACGTGGCGGCCAACAAGATCATCGACTCGGTGAGCCGCCCGGTGCAGGTCGATGGCGGCCAGGCCCAGGTCGGCGCCAGCATCGGCCTTTCCCTGTTCGCCCCGCATGGCGACGCCAGCCCGGAACAGCTGATCAAGGAAGCCGACGAGCGCATGTACCAGGCCAAGCGCGCCGGCAAGGGACGCATCTGCCCGCCGGCGCCGTGACAATCAGCGGCCGACGCTGAACCGGGCAGGGTGGGCCGCCGGCCGAATCCCCTTGGGGTGGCCGGCTCCACCCGTGCATGTGCGCAGACGCCGCGCGTGCGTCGCCCGCGCGTTCAATCTACCGTTTCACACTACCAAACGGATCACCCTTCTTCCACGTCGGCATGGCCGGCGCATTCGCCACCGCATAGCCCAGGTTCAGCGTGAACTGGGCCTGCTGCAGCATGCCCGACAAGTCCCATTCCGGACGGTACTCGTCGCTCACCTGGTGGTAGTCCTTCTTGAAGCCGACCATCGTCGCGCTCGCGTGCGCCTGGTCGTGCTCGAACTCGAAGTGGCCGTCGCCCGAGAACACGGCCGAGCCGACGTTGAACGCCGGGACGCCGGCCTTGGCGAAGTTGAAGTGGTCGGCGCGGAAGTAGGCGCCGGACATGTCGGGCGTCGTCGGCGCCAGCTTCAGGCCCATCTGCTTCGCCACCACGGCCGCCGTGTCGTACAGGCTGCTGCGCTCGGCGCCGGGCACGCCGATGTCGCGCGTGCGGCCGACGAAGTTCAGGCTGTCGAGGTTCAAATCGGCGGCGGTCTTCGCCAGCGGCACCACCGGATTGGCCACGTAGGCGGCGCTGCCCAGCAGGCCCTGCTCCTCGGCCGCCGGCCACAGGAAGACCTGGGTGCGGCGCGCCGGCTTGCGCACCGCCTCGGCCGCCATCGCCAGCAAGGCCGCGGTGCCGGTGGCGTTGTCGATCGCGCCGTTGAACACGTGGTCGCCCTCGCTGCCCAGCTTTTCGTCGATGCCGAAGTGGTCCCAGTGGGCCGAGTACACCACTGCCTGTTCCTTCAGCTTTGGATCCGTGCCCGGCACCACGCCGACCACGTTGAACTGCTCGACCTGGCGCACGGCCGACTTCATCTGCACGCTGACTTTCGTCTTCAGGTCGACCGGCCGGAAGTCGCGCCGCTCGGCCTGGGCGCGCAGGGTGTCGAGGTCGAAACCGGCGGCGGCGAACAGCTGGCGCGCGGTGTCTTCCTGCAGCCATCCTTCCACCGGGTTGCCCGGGCTGGCCAGGCGGAAGCGCTCGTGCGAGAAGCTGTTGGCGGGCACGCTCCAGCCGTAGGAGGCCGACGGCGTGGTGTGGATCAGCAGCGCGCCGGCCGCGCCGCGCCGTACCGCTTCCTCGAATTTGTACAACCAGCGCCCGTACCAGGTATAGGCCTTGCCGGCGAAGCGGTTCGGTTCCTCGGCAGTTGGCTGCGGGTCGTTCACCATCATGACCAGGATCTTGCCCTTCACGTCCTGGCCCTTGTAGTCGTCCCATTTCTCTTCCGGCGCCGAAACGCCGTAGCCGACGAAGACCAGCGGCGCGTCGAAGGCCAGCTCGGTCTTGCCGCCGGCGGTGCCGAACACGATGTCCTGGCCCGGCTTCGGCGCAATGCGCTTGCCGCCGGCGTCGAAGCGCACCGCACCCGACACCAGGCGCGTGCCGGCGATCGGCACCGGCTGGCGGTAGCCGCCGCCCGGCATCGGCTGCAGGCCGATCGCCGCCGCCTGGGTTTCCAGGTAGCGCACCGCCAGGTCGCCGCCGCGCTGGCCGGTGCCGCGCCCTTCCAGCAAATCGTCGGCCAGGAAGGACAAGTGGGCGCGCAGGGCCGGCTCTTTCAGTAGCGGGGCTTGCTGGGCGATGGCGGAGCAGGACAGCGTGAAGGCGGCGCAGGCAGTCAAGATGGGAGTACGGAGACGCATTGTGGTGGGTTCCATGGTGACGAGAATGGCAACATGGTACCGCAGCCGCCGTAGGGTGGGCTCTCGAACCCACCATTCACTTCCGTCACCGACGCTTGTACACCCGCACCCAATCCACCAGCATCCGCTGCGGCAGCACCGTGGTGGCGTCCGGATACCCCGGCCAATACCCGCCCACCGCCAGGTTCAGGATCACATAGAACGGATGCTCGAACACCCACGCCCCTTTCACCTTGTCCGGCGTGGCCGTGTGGTACAGCACCCCGTCGCGGTACCAGCGGATGCGCTGCGCTTCCCACTCCACCGCATACACATGGAAGTCGTCGGCATACGCCCCGCTCTCCAGCTTCGACGGCCCGCCGAACGCGTGCTCGCCCGAATAACCCGGCCCGTGGATGGTGCCGTGCACCAGGTCCGGCTCCTTGCCGATGTTTTCCATGATGTCGATCTCGCCGCAGCGCGGCCAGCCGACCGACTTGATGTCGGCGCCGAGCATCCAGAACGCCGGCCAGATGCCCTGCCCGCGCGGAATCCGGATGCGCGCCTCGTAGCGGCCGTGCATGCGCTCCTGCAGGCCGGCCGTCTTGATGCGCGCCGAGGTGAATTCCTTGCCCCCATAGGCTTCGCGCCGCGCCTCCAGCACCAGCATGCCGCCTTCCACCCGCAGGTTTTCAGGCCGCCCGGTATAGAACTGCTTCTCGTTGTTGCCGTTGTCCTGGCCGCCGGGATCGGGCGCCCACTTGCTGCGGTCGAGCGCCGCGCCGTCGAATTCATCGTGCCAGTCCAGGGCCCAGCCGGGTGGCGCCGGGACCGATTGCGCCCGGGCCGCACCGCACAAGAGCGCCGCCAGGGCGCACGCCATCCACCGTTTGTTCATCCGTCGCATCCTCGCTTTGGAAACGTTACCAGCATCGTGCAGCGAATGTAGCACCAGGCTAATTCGGGTGTCAACGACGGCCCTGCTGTTGCGTCCAATCCGCAAACCCTTGTCTCGAAGAATATTCCGTTGACAATTTTTTTTCCTAAGCCTACTATTCACGCAGAACATATGGAAACGTTTCCACAGTTTCCGGACAAAGCGCCGCGATCATCGAACGGCGCAAGCAAGAAACAAGGATGCGCCGCTGCTCCGGTCCAGGAAGCAGTCGGCCTTTCGTGTTGGGCAGCGCGGCAGGAAGACAAAGCAACGAGACAAAGCGGCACGTTGGCCGGCCGGGTGCGGAGACCCGGTCAGGTGTGGCTGACAAATCAAATCTATAAGAAAAGAGGAGAACACATGCACTACCCTTTGGCAAAGCAGAAACTCATCAGCCTGGCCGTCGCGGCTGCCTGCGGCGCGTTCCTGGCGCCGGCCCATGCGCAGGAGGCCACTCCTCCAGCCAGCACTAGCAGCGGCAGCACCGGCGGCACGGCCGGCGCTGACCAGGCCAGCGGCACGGCCAGTGGAGCGACCGCCGGCCAGGCCAGCGGCGCCAGCGCCAATTCCGCCGTCGTCGCCGACGCATCGGCCCAGCCGGCCGTCGTCGTCGTCAAGGGCCTGCGCCAGAGCATGGCCTCGTCGCTGAACATGAAGCGCAACGCCACCGGCATCGTCGACGGCATCGTCGCCGAGGACATCGGCAAATTCCCGGATACCAACCTGGCCGAATCGCTGCAGCGCATCAGCGGCGTCTCGATCGACCGCAGCATCGGCGAAGGCTCGAAGGTCACCGTGCGCGGCGTCGGCCCCGACTTCAACCTGGTGCTGCTCAATGGCCGCCAGATGCCGACCTCGAACCTGGGCGACCGCAACGGCCGCGCCTTCGACTTCGCCAACATCGCCTCGGAAGGCATCTCGCAGATCCAGGTGTACAAGTCGGCCCGCGCCGACACCCCGACCGGCGGCATCGGCGCCACCCTGAACGTGATGACCGCGCGTCCGCTCGAACGCAACGGCAAGCAGGCCAGCATCGGCATCAAGGGCGTGCACGACACCTCGGCCGACAACCTGCCCGACGACATCAAGCGCGGCAAGAAGGTGACGCCGGAAGTCTCGGGCATCTACAGCACCACCACCGACGACGGCAAGTTCGGCATCGCCATCAGCGGCAGCTACCAGGAACGCAACCTGGGCTACAACCAGGCCGCCGTGCCGGGCGGCTGGCGCGGCCCGATCCGCGCGAACGACAGCGGCGCCTGGGGCAACATCCCGCAAGCGAACACGCCGGGCGGCGCCAACATCGTCAACCGTCCGTCGGGCGACACCATCTATTCGGTGCCGCAAAACCTGAACTACTCGATGAGCGGCGTGCAGCGCGAGCGCACCAACGGCCAGCTGGTGCTGCAGTACGCGCCGAGCAAGGCCCTGACCACGACCCTCGACTACACCTATTCCGAGAACAAGATCCACACCCGGCGCCAGGACATGTCGGCCTGGTTCAACTTCGGCCCGTCGAGCAGCAGCTGGGGCGACCCGGTGGGCGGCGTCGCGCCGCCGCTGGTGTACAGCGAGACCATCAACCCGGCCACCAGCGACATCGCCATGGGCGGCGCCGATTTCGCCACCCGCACCCAGAACAAGTCGCTCGGCTTCAACGCGGTATGGAAAGCCACCAACGACCTGCGCCTGGAATTCGACGCCCACAAATCGAGCGCCGAATCGACGCCGGACAGCCCGTGGGGTTCGCAGAACACCCTGGGCACCGCCAGCTTCAGCCGCGGCACCACCACCGCCGACTTCACCCAGGACTTCCCGGTGCTGAGCATCGTCGGCGCCGACTTCGCGCGCGCCGGCCAGCAGGTCACCGGCTCGACCTTCCAGAACGGCTACATGAAGGGCGAGGTCGAACAGGCCCAGGCCAAGGGCAGCCTGAAGCTGTTCGAGGCGTCGGAACTGAACTTCGGCCTCGGGCTGACGGAGGTGAACAACCGCTCGGCCTTCTCGAACCAGCAGCGCGAAACCTGGGGCGGCGCCACCAGCCCGGCCGACTACCCGAGCAGCGTCTGGCACCAGGAAAGCCTGAGCCAGTATTTCGACAAGATCAACGGCAGCAACAACCCGAACCAGTTCAACACCTTCTACACCTTCGACTTCGGCCAGGTGCGCCAGATCGCGTCGGACGCCTCGGGCCAGCCCGCGCTCTACCTGCCGAAGACCACCTACGACACCGACCAGCGCACCCGCGAACGCTCGAAGAGCCTGTTCTTGCAGTTCAACACCGACTGGGACTTCGGCCTGCCGGTCCACACCGGCATCGGCGTGCGCTACGAGAACACCCATGTGTATTCGACCGCGCTGGTGCCGATCGCCACCGGCTACCGCTGGGAGTCGAACAACGAGTTCAAGGTGGCCTTCGGCGAGCGCAGCTTCACCGCCCTCTCCGGCAAGTACCAGTACTTCCTGCCGACGGTGGATGCCGACGTCGACCTGCGCCCGGACATGAAGCTGCGCTTCGCCTATGGCGAAAGCATCGGCCGGCCACGCTGGGACCAGATCGCCGGCGGCCAGATCCTGGTCGAGCTGGGACGCGTGATCGGCGGCGACGGCTCGCAGGGCAACCCGGCGCTGAAACCGGTCAAGTCGAAGAACACCGACCTGTCCTACGAGTGGTACTACGGCAAGCAGAGCTTCTTCTCGATCGGCCACTTCCGCAAGAACCTGAAGAACTACGCCGGCCAGTCGAAGGTCACGGCCCAGCCGTTCAACCTGCACACCCCGGTCGGCGGCGCCTACTGGAACGAAGCCATCGCCAGCGGCTGCGCCACCGCCGACACGGGCTGCATCCGCCAGTACATCTTCGCCAACAAGGCCGGCCAGCCGGGCGTGGTGATCCGCGGCGTCGACGGCACCGGCAACGTCACCGGCGACATCATCGGCCAGCCGAACGACCCGATCGCCAACTTCGAGATCACCTCGTTCTCGAACCAGAAACGCGCCATGCTGTACGGTACCGAGCTGAATCTGCAGCATATGTTCGGCAACAGCGGCTTCGGCGTGTCGGCCAACTACACCTTCGTCGACTCGGGCCTGAAGTACAACAACGCCAGCATGGGCGAGCAGTTCGCGCTGGTCGGCCTGAGCGACTCGGCCAACCTGGTGGGCATCTACGAGAACGACAAGTGGACGGTGCGCGCGGCCCTCAACTGGCGCGACGAGTTCCTGTCGAGCACCTTCGACGATGCGGGCCCGAACCCGATCTACCAGGAGCCGTACAAGCAGGTCGACCTCTCGATCGGCTATGCGTACAACGACCGCCTGAGCTTCCAGTTCGAGGCCATCAACGTGACCGACGAAACCATGCGCTCGCACGGCCGCACCAAGAACCAGGTGCTGTATGCAACGCAGAGCGGCCCGCGCTACATGCTGGGCGCGCGCTACAAGTTCTGATGGGTGAAGGCCACGGCGGAGGATTGCCGTGGCTGTGACGTTGATCGTCGGGAGATTTGCGCATGCGCGCGGCGTTGACCGTACGGTCAACGCCGCAGGCCGCAAAAAGTCCGCCATCGGCGCCGGCATGTCGTGGTTTTTTTGGCCAGATTGCAATAAACTCCCAGCAACTTCAGCATTATTGGATACCGTTCCATGGCGAGTAGCACCATCCGCCACGTGGTCGTCGTCGGCGGTGGTTCGGCTGGCTGGCTGACCGCCGGCCTGATCGCAGCCGAGCACCGGGCGCATTCCCCCGACGGCCTGCGCGTGACCCTGATCGAGTCCCCGGACGTGCCCACCATCGGCGTCGGCGAAGGCACCTGGCCCTCGATGCGCGACACCCTGCGCCGCATCGGCGTGTCCGAATCCGATTTCTTCCGCGAGTGCGACGCCGCCTTCAAGCAAGGCTCGCTGTTCGCACGCTGGCGCAGCGGCGGGGACGGCGACTACTATTTCCACCCCTTCTCCCTGCCCCAAGGCTACGGCGACGCCGCCCTGGCCGAGCGCTGGCAGCAAGCGCACGCACAGGTGCCGTTCGCCGACCTGGCCAGCTACCAGCCGCATTTGTGCATGGCCGGCCGCGCCCCCAAGCAGGCCGCCACGCCCGAATTCGCGGCGGTGGCCAACTACGGCTACCACCTCGACGCCGGCAAGTTCGGCCAGTTCCTGAAAAAACACTGCCTGGAGCGCCTGGGCGTGCACTATGTGCCCGACCACGTGCTCGGCATCGACTCGCATGAGGATGGCGACATCGCCGCCCTGCGCACAAAAAGCCATGGCCTGCTGGCGGGCGATTTGTTCATCGACTGCACCGGCATGCGCTCGCTGCTGCTCGGCCAGCACTACGGTGTCCCCTTCCTGTCGCAGCAGGAGGTCCTGTTCAACGACACGGCGCTGGCCGTGCAGGTGCCGTACGAACGCGAGGACAGCCCGATCGCCTCGCAAACCACCTCCACCGCCCAGCGCGCCGGCTGGATCTGGGACATCGGCCTGCCGACCCGGCGCGGCGTCGGCCACGTGTACTCCAGCGCGCACACGAGCGACGAGCAGGCCGAATGCGACCTGCGCGCCTACATCGCCGCCAGCGGCGGTCCGCGGGACTGCCCCGCTCCACGCAAAATCCGCTTCCAGCCCGGCTACCGCAGCCACTTCTGGCACCGCAACTGCGCGGCGGTCGGCCTGTCGAGCGGCTTCATCGAGCCGCTCGAAGCCTCGGCCCTGGCCATGGTCGAACTCTCGGCGGCCATGATCGTCGACGAGATGCCGGTCACGCGCGAACACATGGATGTCGTCGCGCGCCGCTTCAACGACACCTTCCGCTACCGCTGGGAGCGCGTCATCGACTTCCTCAAGCTGCATTATGTGCTGAGCCGGCGCGAGGACAGCGCCTACTGGCTGGACAACCGCGCACCCGGGTCGATTCCGGAACGCCTGCAGGAACTGCTGTCGCTGTGGCGCTACCGCGCGCCGATGCGCGGCGACTTCCCGCGCATCGAGGAAGTCTTCCCGACCGCCAGCTGGCAGTACGTGCTGTACGGGATGGACTGGCGCAGCGCAGCCGGCGCCACCCGCCGCGGCGACGGCGCGCTGGCCGACAGCTTCTTCCGCGAGGCGGCCGACCTGACGCGGCGCATGCTGCCCGCCCTGCCCGACAACCGCACCCTGCTGGCCCACATCCGCAGCCACGGATTGCCGCGCCAATAAAAAATAACCACAACAACGAGACACCCATGCCGAATCCTGTCCTGCTGAACAATATCGACCACGCCGCCATGCGCGTGGTCGCCACCCGCGGCGCCGCCTACGGCGACAACGTCATGTCCGCGTTGACGTATCCCGACGAATTCCGCACCCTGCAGGCGCACTACCCGATCGTCTTCCAGAAGAACGGCGACGGCGGCTACGATGCCCTGGCGCTGTTCGGCTTCCAGCAAGGCGAGAACCTGTTCCTGGATGGTGAACAGTGGGATGCGCCCGAGATCCCGCTGTCGGTGCAGCGCCAGCCCTTCCTGATCGGCGTCGACGGCGAGGAACTGATGGTCCACGTGGATCTCGACAGTCCGCGCCTGAGCCGCGAACACGGCGAGCCGCTGTTCCTGCCCCAGGGCGGCAGCAGCGCCTACATGGAGCACATGAGCTCGACCCTGCGCGCGATCCACCTCGGCCTGGAGGGCGCGCGCAGCTTCACCGGCGCCCTGCTCGAACACGACCTGCTCGAATCCTTCGTGCTCGACATCACCCTCGACGACGGCTCGGACAACCGCCTGGCCGGCTTCCACACCATCCACGAGGAACGCCTGGCGGCCCTCGGTGGCGCCGCACTCGAACGCCTGCACCGCGCCGGCCACCTGCAGGCGATGCACATGGTGCTTGCCTCGCTGTCGCAGTTCCGCGCCCTGATCGACCGCAAGAACAAACGCAATGCCGGACAACGTTGAACCCATCCGCGAGATCGATGCCGGCGCTCCCGGCGTCCTGACCGATGCGCTGTTGACCTCGACCCGGCCGCTGGTGCTGCGCGGCCTGGTGGCGCACTGGCCACTGGTGCGCGCGGCGATCGCCTCGTTCGACAGTGCGGACGCCTACCTGCGCCGCTTCTACCGCGACGCCAGCGTCAACGCCATGCTCGGCGCGCCAGATATCGCGGGCCGCTTCTTCTACAACCAGGACTTCAGCGGCTTCAATTTCGCGCTCGTGCGGGCGCGCCTTGACGCGGTACTGGCCGAACTGCGCGGCCACCTGCGCGACGAGGTCCCGCCGGCGATCTACGTCGGCTCGACCACGATCGACACCTGCCTGCCAGGCCTGCGCGCGGAGAACGACATCGACCTGGGCGGCCGCGATGCGCTGGCCAGCATCTGGATCGGCAACCGCACCCGCATCGCCGCCCACTACGACCTGCCCGACAACATCGCCTGCGTGGCGGCCGGGCGCCGCCGCTTCACCCTGTTTCCGCCGGAGCAGGTGGACAATTTGTATATCGGCCCGCTCGACCTGACCCCGGCCGGCCAGCCCATCAGCCTGGTCGACTTCCACCGGCCCGACCTGGCGCGCTACCCGAAGTTCGAGGAAGCCATGGGCCACGCCCAGGTGGCCGAACTTGCGCCCGGCGACGCCCTGTTCATTCCCAGCATGTGGTGGCACCACATCGAGGCGCTGTCGCCCTTCAACGTGCTGGTCAACTACTGGTGGCGCCAGTCGCCGGACTACATGGACACGCCGATCAACGCGCTGATGCATGCCCTGATGAGCGTGCGCGACCTGCCGCCTGAGCAGCGCCGCGCCTGGCAAGGCCTGTTCCGGCGCTACGTGTTCGAGGCCGATGAGGAGACCGCGGCCCACATCCCGCCGCACGCGCGCGGCGTCATGGACCCGCTCGACGATGCGGCGGTACGCGCCCTGCGCGCCCAATTATTAAAGCGGATGAACCGCTGAGGAGACGAGATGGAAACGCAGATGAACAAGCAACCGGTCAGGCGCGTGGTGATCGCCGGCGGCGGCACCGCCGGCTGGATGGTGGCCGCCTGCCTGGGTAAATCGCTGGGCAAGCGCCTCGACATCAAGCTGGTCGAGTCCGACGAGATCGGCACCGTCGGCGTGGGCGAAGCGACCATCCCGACGCTGCAGAACTTCCACCATCTACTCGAGATCAACGAGCAGGAATTCATGGCCGCCACCCACGCCACCTTCAAGCTCGGCATCGGCTTCGAGAACTGGCGCGACGTGGGCCAGGACTACATCCACTCGTTCGGAAACACCGGCGTCGACCACTGGACCGCCGGCTTCCAGCACTTCTGGCACAAGGGCCGCGAGCGCGGCCTGGCCAGCGACTACGGCGACTACTGCCTGGAACACCGCGCGGCCCAATTGAACCGCTTCGCCCACCTGCCGAAGCAGGGCATGAACTACGCCTACCATCTGGACGCCAGCGCCTATGCGCGCTTCCTGCGCCGCTTCTCCGAGCACTACGGCGTGCAGCGCATCGAGGCCAAGATCGTCGACGTCGCCAAGGACGAGGCCTCGGGCAACATCCGTTCGATCAGGCTCGATTCGGGCACCGCGCTCGAAGGCGATCTGTTCATCGACTGTACGGGTTTTCGCGCGCTGCTGATCGGCGGCGCGCTGGGCGTGAAATACGAGGACTGGTCGCACTGGCTGTTCAACGACAGCGCCGCGGCCGTGCAGACCGCGTCCGGCGGCGAAGCCGTGCCCTACACGCGCTCGATCGCGCGCGACGCCGGCTGGCAGTGGCGCATCCCGCTGCAGCACCGGGTCGGCAACGGCCACGTGTTCTCGAGCCGCTACATCGACGACGAGGCGGCAGTCGCCACCCTGCAGCGCCACATCGCCGGCGAAGCGCTGATGCAGCCGCGGATCATCCGCTTCCAGCCCGGCCAGCGCAAACAGGTCTGGTCCGGCAACTGCATCGCCATCGGCCTGGCCAGCGGCTTCCTGGAACCGATCGAATCGACCAGCATCCACCTGATCCAGCGCGGCATCGTGCGCCTGCTGCAGATGTTCCCGTCGAACGGCATCAGCGCCAGCGACGTGGCCGAATACAACCGCCAGGCCGCGGACGAAATCGCCCACATCCGCGACTTCATCGTCCTGCACTACAAGGTCACCAACCGCCGCGACACCCCCTACTGGCGCGCCTGCGCCGAGATGGCGGTCCCGGGCTCGCTGCAGCACCGCATCGATTTGTTCCGCGAAACAGGCCGCGTGTTCCGCGCGCCGAACGAGCTGTTCGCCGAGAACTCGTGGATCCAGGTGATGCTGGGGCAAGGGATCATGCCGGCCTCGCACCACCAGACGGCGGACCTGATGGGCGACGCCGAGCTGAAAGGCTTCCTGGACAACATCAGCGGCTCGGTGAACCGTACCGTGGCGCAGCTGCCGGCGCACGAGGCGTACGTGCGGCAGTTCTGCGGCGTCGCCAAATAGGATTGTTGGCCTTGACCGTACGGTGGGCACTGCGTGCCCACCGTACGGTCAGCGTTGCTGGCGTCGATTATTTGCCGGTCCCTTCACGGTGCAGCCCCGCATACTTCACCCCGAAGAACAGGATGAACAGGTAGCACGCCGCCGGCACCAGGAAGGAGATCTGCAGGCCGATGCTGTCGGCCAGCGCGCCCTGGATGAAGGGGACGATGGCGCCGCCGACGATCGCCATGCACAGGATGCCCGAGCCCTGGCCCGTGTGGCGGCCCAGCCCATGCAGCGCCATGCTGAAGATGGTCGGGAACATGATCGAATTGCACAGCCCCACCGCGACGATGGCCCACATCGCCACCGAACCCTGGGTGAAGGTGGCCAGCAGCACCAGCGCGATCGCGCCGAGGGCGCTGCAGGCCAGGGTCTTGCCCGGGCTGACGTAGCGCATCACGGCGAAGCCGATGAAGCGGCCGATCAGGGCGCCGCCCCAGTACATGCTGACGTACTTGTAGGCCCCCGCATGATCCAGCCCGGCGATGTGCGGCTCGCCCAGGAAGTTGACCAGGAAGCTGCCGATGCTCACCTCCCCACCCACGTACACGAAGATCGCCACCGCGCCCAGCACCAGGTGGGTGTAGCTCCAGGCCGAGTCCTTGCCTGCCACGGCGGCTGCGGCCGGACCTCCTTCATGGTTGATCTTCGGCAGGCGTGCCAGCGCGAACAGCACCGCCAGCAACGCCAGCGCCGCGGCCAGGGCCAGGTAAGGCCCCTGCACGGTGGCCGCTTCCTGCGCCTTGTAGGCAGCCTGCTCGGCGGCGGTCATGGCCGCCAGCTGGTCGGCGCCGACCGCCGCCGCCGACAGGATCAGCACGCCGCCCAGCAGCGGGCCGGCCGTGGTGCCGAGCGAGTTGAAGGCCTGGGTCAGCGTCAGGCGGCTCGATGCGGTGCGCGCCGGTCCGAGCACGGTGACGTAGGGATTGGCCGCCACCTGCAGGATGGTGATGCCGCTCGCCAGGACAAAGAAGGCGAACAGGAACAGCGCATAGCCGCTCTGCGCCGCCGGATAGAACAGCGCGCAGCCGGCGGCCGCGATCAAGAGGCCGGTGACGGCGCCGCGCTGGTAGCCGATGCGGCGGATCAGTCCACCGGCCGGAATCGACACGATGAAATAGGCGCCGAAGAAGCAGAACTGCACCAGCATCGCCTGCACGTAGGTGAGCGTATAGATCGATTTCAGGTGCGGAATCAGGACGTCGTTCAGCGAGGTCAGTAGCCCCCACATGAAGAACAGGATCGTGACGATGACCAGCGGGCCGGTGTTCGACTTCAGCTCGCCGCCGTGTGCGGCAGCGGCGCCCTTGTCGATGCGTGGGCTGCCTGCGGTGTGTTCCATGTTGCCTCCTTCAGTGCGTCTTTATTGTTGGTTGGCGATGTGCGCGGACAGCATGGCCGCCACGCCTTGCAGCGCCGGATAAGGTTCCGTAATCAGCCAGGTCGGAATGCGCGCGAGATAGGGCGACAGGCGCCCCTTGTCTTCGAATCGCCGCCGGAACGAAGACTGCGCAAACAAGGATCCCAGGCGCGGCACGATGCCGCCGCCGATGTACATGCCGCCGGTGGCGCCCAAAGTCAGGGCGACATTTCCGGCAACGCTGCCGAGGATACCGCAAAACGTCTCGACCGTACGACGACAAGCGTCGCAGCTGCCGTCCAGCGCCTGGCGCGTGATGTCCGGCGCGGCCAGCGAATCGCCCGACAGCACGCGGTGGATCGCCTCCAGGCCCGCTCCGGAGAGCAGGCGCTCGGCCGACACATGGCCGTATTCTTCCTGCAGGCGCTCGAGGATCACGAACTCGTCGCGCGTGCACGGCGCGAAGCTGGCATGCCCGCCCTCGCCCGCCAGCGCCGTCCACTGCCCGCCGGCCGGGATCACGCCCGACACGCCGAGACCCGTGCCCGGCCCGATCAGGCCGATCGGCCGGCCGCGCAAATCGGCGCCGTCCCCCGCATCGCTACCGATGCGTTCGCGCTGATACGATTGCAAGAACGGCAGCGACATCGCCAGCGCCGCGAAGTCGTTCACCACCAGCAGCGTCGACAGCGCGCGCTCGTCGCGCAGGCCGGCAATCGAAAAACTCCAGTGGTGGTTCGTCATGCTGACCCGGTCTTCCTCGACCGGGTTGGCAATCGCAATCGCCGCATGGCGGATGGCGCCGACCGCGAAGCCGCGCTGGCCCGCCGCGCCGAGGTAGCTGTGCATGGCGTCGGCCAGCGTCGCATGGCCGGCGCAAGGCAGCACCTCGATGCAGTCGAAGCGCCCTTCATGGTGCAGGGCGAAGCGCGCATTCGTGCCGCCGATGTCGGCAACCAGGCTCGGGGCCATCATCGCAGCTCCTCGCAGCGCACCGCGTCCGGTTCCTTCGCACCGCCGCCCAGGATGTCGATGTTGGTGAACGCCGCCGTGAAGGCGGCGCTGCTGGCCACCACGAAGGGCGCCTCGACCCTTGCCAGGTCGGCCCCGCGCGCCGTGAAGCAGGCCAGCGGAATCTTGACGGTCTGCTTGCCCTTGCCGGCCAGGCGCGCGAACAATGCGGTGGCGTCGAGCGGCGTGCCGCAGGCGGCGCCCGTGGAGCACGCCATCGCGATCGTCACCTTGCCCGCCGGCGCGGCCGTGACGATGGTGTCGAAGCGCAGCGCGCCATCCTTGGCGGCGGCGGCCGGCAGCAGCATCGCCTTCGTCCCGCGTGCCTCGATGCTGGCCGGGCCGGTCCAGCTCACCTGCCTGGCATCCTGCTGGGTGTTGATCTGCGAAGTCTGCACGCTGACGTTCGGCAGGCTGAAGGTGGCGTTCAGGTCGGCGCCGAGCGGCTTGACGTCGGCGCCGCTGCGAATCGCCAGCGGGAAGCTGGCGCGGTCGGCCTGGCCATGCACCGGGAAGCTGTTGCTGACGCCGCAGCCGCCGGCCGGATAGCGCGCATCGAGCTGGCCCAGGTTCGAGCGGGTGCCCGCGCGCAGGCCGTAGCCCAGCTTGAACAGCGGGTCGTAGTTGGCGCTGCCGGCATTCAGGTCGGTCTGGCAGACCGTCTTCGGCCACGAGAACGACAGCGTGCCGGTGAAGTCATACCGCTTGCTTCCCGCGACCAGGACGTCGGCCACGCCCTTGCCCTCGCTGCCCGGCAGCCAGGCGGCGACAAAGGTGTCCGACAGGTTCAGCAAATCGTTGACCCAGAGCGGGCGCCCGGCCACGAACACGGTCACCACCGGCTTGCCCTTTCCGCTGACCGCCTGTAGCGTCGCCAGGTCTTCCGGATAGCGGCTGCTGTGGCGCAGGGTGCCGGTGGGGCCGATGTCGCCATCGCCTTCGGCATACGGGGTCTCGCCGATCACGGCGATCACGGCATCGAAGCCGGCCACGTTCACGCCGGCGCCATCGGCGCTGTAGGTCACGTTGGCGGCGCCGGCCGCGGCGCGGATGCCGGCCAGGATGCTGTCGGCATTCGGGAAGTCGGCGTTCGTGTTGGCGGTGCCCTGCCAGGTGAGCGACCAGCCGCCGGTCTGGTTCGAGATGCTGTCGGCGCTTTTGCCCACCACCAGGATCTTCTTGCCTGTTGCCAGCGGCAGCGCCGGGCCCTCGTTCTTCAGCAGCACCAGCGACTGGCGCACGGCGCGGCGCGCCAGTGCACGGTCTTGCAGCGCCGCGTCCTTGCCTGCATAGGCATTCGTCGAAGGCCGCTTGCCGAACAGGCCGGCGCGCAGCTTGACGCGCAGGATGCGGGTCACGGCGTCGTCGATGCGCGCCATCGGGATCTCGCCGGCCTCCACCTGTTTCGTCGTGTTGGCGATGAAGGCCTTCCAGTCGTCCGGCACCATGAACATGTCCATGCCGGCATTCACGGCCTGGGCGCAGCTGTCGTTGCGGCAGCCCGGCACTTCGGCGATACCGTTCCAGTCGCTGACGACAAAGCCGTCGAAGCCCATCTTGTTCTTCAGGATGTCGGTAATCGCCACGCGGCTGCCGTGCAGCTTGCCGTGCTCGGTGCCGGTTGCAGTGTCGGTCCAGCTGTTGAACGAGATCATGACGGTCTGCGCGCCCGCTTCCAGGCCGGGATAGTAGCCCTGGGCGTGGATGTTCATCATCTGCTGCGCCGTGGCTTTCGTCACGCCGCGGTCCTTGCCGTGTTCCGTGCCGCCGTCGCCCATGAAGTGCTTGATCGAGGCCACCACGTTCGCGCTCTTGTCGAAGCGGCCCTGCAGGCCTTTCACGACCGGACCGGCGTAGCGCTTCACCAGCAGCGGGTCTTCGGAATAGCTTTCGTAGGTGCGTCCCCAGCGGTCGTCGCGCACCACGGCCACCGTCGGTCCGAAGACCCAGGCCAGGCCGGTGGCGCGCACGGCGCGTGCGGTGGCGGCGGCGATCTCGCCGGCCAGCTTCGGATCGTGGGCCGCGCCCAGGCCGATGTTGTGCGGGTAGATGGTGGCGCCGACCACGTTGTTGTTGCCGTGGACGGCGTCGATACCCCAGATCACCGGCACCTTGACCGCCATGTCGGTGGCCATCGAGGCGTCGTAATAGGCATTCGCAAGGGCCATCCAGTCGGCGGCGGTGGCATGCTTGTTGTTGTTCGGCCAGCTGCCGCCGCCGTTCAGCACCGAGCCGAGGTAGTAGCGCTTGACGTCGTCCGGCGTGGCGGTCTTGATCTCGGCCTGGGTGATCTGGCCGATCTTCTGCGCCAGCGTCATCTTGCCGACGATCTCGGCGACGCGTGCCTCGATCTTCGGGTCCTTGGCGATGGCGCTCTTCGGCGCCGGCCAGTCCGTGAGCTGGGCGGCGGCCGGGGCGGCCTGCGCATGGCAGGCAAAGGCGGCGGCCAGGGCCAGCGCGGACAACTGCAGCTTCTTGTTCATCTCGTCTCCGTTATTCTAGATTTATCCTGCGCGTTATTCCTGGCGCAGGAAGCCGCGGTACCACTTGCCGCTGTCCTTCAGCCGCCGCTGCTGGGTATCGTAGTCGATGTGCACCAGGCCGAAGCGGCGCCCATAGCCCTCGGCCCACTCGAAGTTGTCGACCAGGCTCCAGGCGAAGTAACCCTTCACCGGCACGCCGCTGTCGATCGCGTCGCGCAGGGCCGCCAGGTGGCGCTGCAGGTAGCGGCGCCTTTCGGCATCGTGCACGCCATCGTCCCCGGCCACCGTGTCGTCGTAGCAGGAACCGTTCTCGGTGATGTACATCGGCCCCGGATGGTAGTCGCTGTCGATGCGCGCCAGCAGTTCGGCCAGGCCCTCGGGCGCGACCTCCCAGCCCAGCGCCGTGGTCTCGACTTCCTGCGGCGGCAGCACGCGTACCGACAGCGGGCCTTCACCCGGCGCATCCTCGATGGTCTCGGGGAAGTAGTAGTTCACGCCGAGGAAATCGGTCGGCACGGCGATGGCTTCCAGGTCGCCCGGATGCACGGCCGGCGCGGCGTCGCCGATGATGTCGAGCGTGGCCTGCGGATAGCCGCGGCCGTACAGCGGATCGAGGAACCAGCGGTAGCGCAGGCCGTCGTGGCGCAGCCGGGCCGCTTCGTCCTCGGGGCGCTCGCTGGCGGCGCGCAGCGGATGCAGCGACAGCGCCAGGCCGACTTTTGCATCGGGCACGTTCGCGCGGATGAGCGGCACCGCCTTGCCGTGCGAGAGCAGCACGTGGTGGCAGACCTGCAACGCCGTGGCGAAGTCGGTGAAGCCCGGCGCGTGCAGGCCTTCGTAGTTGCCGATCATCGAGGTGCACCATGGTTCGTTGTGGGTGATCCAGTGCTGCACGCGGTCGCCCAGGCGGCGCGTCATGGCGTCGGTGAATTCCAGGAAGGCGTCGACCGTGCCGCGCTCGGCCCAGCCGCCGCGGTCTTGCAGGAACTGCGGCAAGTCCCAGTGATACAGCGTGGCCCAGGGCTGCAGGCCGCGTTCGAGCATGCCGTCGACCAGGCGCGCGTAGAAGTCCAGGCCTTTCGGGTTCGGCTTGCCGCCCACTTCGGAAAAGATGCGCGGCCAGGCGATCGAGAAGCGGTAGGCGTTCAGGCCCATGTCGCGGCCGATGTCGAAGTCCTCGGGCCAGCGGTGGTAGTGGTCGCAGGCCACGGCGCCGCTGGCGCCGCCCTTCACCTTGCCGGGGGTGGCGGCGAAGCGGTCCCAGATCGACTCGACGCGGCCGTCTTCGAAGCCGGCGCCTTCGATCTGGTAGGACGAGGTGGCGCAGCCCCACAGGAAATCGGAAGCGAATTCGCTGCGCGCGGGCGGATGCTGGTCTGTGCTGTTCTGTGTCGTCATGGTGTCAGGTCGGTGGACATTGTTCGATTGTTGGTGCGTGTCTTCGGTCAAACTTTGGAAAGCTTTCCATATTCGTGTCAAAAAAAAGCGCCGGGCCGGCGCCGTTTTCCATTCATGCGGCCTTGCTGCGGCGTGCGCGCTTGTCGGCCGCACTGTGCGCCGCACCCGCCTTGGCCAGCGAAGCGCGCAGCGTCACCGACACCGGGAAGCTGCGCTCGACCGGGTGCTGCAGGTCGTAGCAGCGGTTCAGCAGCGCGTTCAGGCCGCTGCGCGTCATCTCGCGCCAGGGCATGCGCACCGAGGTCAGGCGCGGCGCCGAGAACTCGGCGCTCGGGGTATCGTCGTAGCCGATCACGGACAGATCGTGCGGCACGCGGATGCCGGCTTCCTGGAAATAGGACAGCGCGCCGACCGCCATCTCGTCGTTGGCGCAAAACAGCGCGCTGCACGGGTTGCCCGACTCGATCAGGGCTTTCGCCGCGGCCCAGCCGCCGGCCGGCGAGAAGTCGCTCTCGGCGACCCACAGCTTGCCGCTGTCGATGCCCGCCGCTTCCAGCTCGGCGCGAAAGCCCGCCACCCGCTCGACGTTGTCGAGCAGGCTGGCCGGACCGGCGACGATGGCGATGTCGCGGTGCCCGTGTTCGAGCAGCGCGCGCGCGGCCAGGCGCCCGCCCAGGCGGTGGTCGACCATGAAGCACTGGTCGGGGATGCCGGCGAAGCTGTGGTTCAGCGCCACCAGCTGGGCGCTCTTGGCGCCGAGCGCCGCGATGTCTTCTTCGAGCAGCGCGCTGGTCATCACGATCAGGCCGTCGCAGCCGCGTTCGAGCAGGAAGTCGATGCCCTCTACCGCCTGGCGCCGCGCGTCGCCCAGGCCGACGCCAAAGGCGACCACCATGTGCAGGCCGGCGGCGCGCAGCTCGGTGTCGATGATCTGCAGGATCGGCGTGTAGAAGGTGCCGGAGAGGACCGGGATGTAGACGCCGATCATGCGGCTGGAGCCCGACAGCAGCGCGCGCGCCGCGTGCGAGGGCCGGAAGCCCAGCTCGTCGATCGCCTTTTTCACGCGCTCGAGCGTCGCCGGCGAGACCGAGCCCTTGCCGCTGACCACGCGCGACGCGGTTCCCAATCCCACGCCCGCCAGGCGCGCTACGTCTTTGATCGTTGCCACAAACAGTCCTTCACCATTTCAATGTTGTCTTCAGCACGGAAGCATACTCCATGCCTGCCTGGTACAGCTTACCCCTCACAGGCGGCCGCCGCTTGCGGCGTCGAACAGCGACACGCGCGCGGCGTCGATCCCGAAGCGCAGCGCCTGCCCCGCCGTGTACACGTCCGGCCCATGCACGATCGCCGACAGGACCTGGCCGCCGCAGTCCAGCCACAGCACCTGGTGGTTCCCCATCGGCTCGACCAGGGTCACGGCGCCGGCCAGCGGCCCATCGGCCTCGATGCGCACATGCTCGGGCCGCACGCCCAGCGTGGCCGCGCCGGCCGGGACCGGCTGCCGCAGGGCCAGCGCCAGGCCGCGCGCGCTGAAGCGCTGGTGCAGGTCGATCTCGCCGTCGATGAAGTTCATCGCCGGCGCGCCGAGGAAGCCCGCCACGAAGCGGTTCGCCGGGCGTTCGTAGACGTCGGCCGGGGTGCCGATCTGCTGCACTGCGCCTTTCTCCATGACGACGATGCGCGTGGCCAGCGTCATCGCCTCCACCTGGTCGTGGGTCACGTAGATCATGGTCGAACCGAGGCGCGCGTGCAGGAGCTTGAGTTCGCGGCGCAGTTCGGCGCGCAGCTTGGCGTCGAGGTTCGACAGCGGTTCGTCGAACAGGAACACGCCGGCTTCGCGCACCAGGGCGCGCCCGATGGCCACGCGCTGGCGCTGGCCGCCCGACAGCTGGGCGGGTTTGCGCGACAGGAGCGCGTCGAGCTGCAGCATCTCCGCTGCCCGCCCGACGCGGCGCGCGATCTCGGCCTTCGGCGTGCCGGCCATCTTCAGGCCGAAGGACATGTTGTCCTTCACCGTCATGGTCGGGTACAGCGCGTACGACTGGAACACCATGCCGATGCCGCGCTCGCTGGGGTCGGCCAGGGTCATGTCCTGGCCATCGATCTCGATGCTGCCGGCGCTCGCATCGATCAGGCCGGCGATGCTGTGCAGGAGCGTGGACTTGCCGCAGCCGGAGGGCCCGAGCAGCACCAGGAATTCGCCCGGCTCGACGTTCAAGTCGAGCTCGCGGATGATGGGCTTGCCGCCGAGCGTGATGGAGAGTTTGCGGAGGTGGACGTTGGACATGCATCAGCCTTTCACGGCGCCGGCGGCGATACCGCGCACGAACCAGCGGCCGGAGAAGAAGTAAAGCGCCAGCGGCACCAGGGCCGTGAGGATGGTCGCGGCCATGTTCACGTTGTACAGGCGGGTGCCGGTGGTGGTGTTGATCACGTTGTTCAGCTGGACCGTCATCGGCAGGTTGTCGCGCCCGGCGAAGACCAGGCCCAGGATGTAGTCGTTCCACACGCCCGTCACCTGCATGATGGCGGCCACCACGATGATCGGCGTCGACAGCGGCAGCACCACGTGCAGGAAAATGCGCCAGAAACCGCCGCCGTCGATGCGCGCCGCGTGGAACAGCTCCTGCGGCAGGCTGGCGTAGTAGTTCCGGAACAGCAGGGTCATCACCGGCATGCCGAACACCAGGTGCACCAGCACGATGGCGGGCAAGGAGCCGAAGATGCCGGCGCCGGCCAGCAGGCGCACCAGCGGGTAGATCATCACCTGCACCGGGATGAAGGCGCCCCCCAACAGCACGCCGAACAGGATGTTGGCGCCGCGCGGCCGCCAGAAGCTCAGTGCATAGCCATTGACCGCGCCAATGAGAATCGGCAGGATGGTGCTCGGCAGCGTGATCCTGACCGAATTCCAGAAGCCGCCGCGGATGCCTTCGCACGAGGCGCCGGTGCAGACTTCGCTCCAGGCCTGGCGCCACGGCTCGACCGTCCAGGCGCCGGGCAGCGCCAGGATGGAACCGGCGCGGATCTCGTCCATGCCCTTGAGCGAGGTGACGGCCATCACGTACAGCGGCAGCAGGAAGAACAGCGCGGCGCCGAACAGGAAGACGTAGATGCCGATGCGGGCCGGCGTGAAGCGGCGGCGGCGCGGGCGCGCCACGGCGGGCGCCTGCACAGCAGGCGTGGCCAGGGTGGTTTGCGCCATCATGCGTGGCCTCGCGCGCGGCTGCGGCGGCTGCGCGCATAGGCGTAGGGCGCCAGCAGGGCCACCACCGGCACCAGCAGCATGATCGCGCCGGCCGAGGCCAGGCCGATGTTCGAGCGCAGGAACAGGTGGTCCATGATGAACTTGGCCGGCACTTCGCTGGCGGTGCCGGGGCCGCCCTGGGTCATGGCGACCACGGCGTCGAACAGTTTCACCACGCTGGTCGCCAGCAGCAGGAACACGGTGGCGATTGTCGGCCACAGCATCGGCAGGATGATCGACAGGTACACGCGCCAGACCGGGATGCCGTCCAGGCGCGCGGCCTTCCAGATGTCGGCGTCGATGCCGCGCAGGCCGGCCAGCATCAGCGCCATCACCAGGCCGGCCGATTGCCAGACGGTGGCGATCACGATGGTGTAGATCGCCATGTCCTGGTCGACGATCCAGTCGAACACGAAGCCGGGGAAGCCGAGCGCCGCGATCGTGCCGTCGATGCCTGTGCCTGGCGTGAGCAGCCATTGCCAGACCAGGCCGGTGGCGACGAAGGACATCGCATACGGATACAGGAACACGGTGCGCAGCACGCCCTCGCCGCTGACGTTCTGGTCGATGAAGACGGCCAGCAGGAAGCCGATCACCAGGCAGGCCAGGATGAACAGGACGCCGTAGAGCGCCAGGTTATGCAGCGACAGCATCCAGCGCTCGTTGTCGAACAGGCGCTCGTACTGCGCCAGGCCGATGAATTTATCGGAGGCGAAGGTGCGCGAGGCGGTGAACGAGGTGCGCAGGGTCCAGGCCATGGTGCCGAGGTAGGCGACGATGACGGTGAGCGCCATCGGCAGCAAGGCCAGGTAGGGCTTCACTGCGGGCGTCAGGCTTCGGACGCGAACTGCGCGGATCGGACGGGACATCGGCTTATTCGCCCAGCGCCGCGGCGATGTTCTTCTGCGCCTTCTCGACCGTCATATTCGTGTTCCAGTAGGCGGTCAGCACGTCCTGCAGGGCGCCGTTCTGGTCCGGGGTCAGGTAGACCTCGGACACGCCCAGGTGGCGCGAGCGGTCCTTCATGATGGCGATGCCCTTCCGGGCGCAGGCGTCGGCCTGGCTGGCGTCGACGTCGGAGCGCACCGGCACCGAGCCCTTGAGTTTGCTGAAGGCGAGCTGGGTGTTCGGCGCCACCACCACGCTGGCCAGCAGCTTCTGCGCCTGCAGCGCCTGCGCGTTGCGGGTTTTCGGGAACACGAAGACATCGCCCTGCATCAAATACGGTGCGTTCGGCGCCAGGCCGGCGATGCAGCCGTACTGCTGCTCCGGCACCTGTTTCGCCGCCGTGAATTCGCCCTTGGCCCAGTCGCCCATGATCTGCATGCCGGCCTTGCCGCCGATGACCATGGCGGTGGCGTCGTTCCAGTTGCGTCCCGGCGAACGCGGGTCGACATAGCCTTGCAGACGCTTGTAGGCCAGCAGCACATTGCGGAAGGCCGGCGAGGCGATCGCCTTCGGGTCGCGCTCGCGCAGCACCTTCAGGTACAAATCGCGGCCGCCCAGGTTGGACAGCATGGCGGAAAACAGGATGGTCTCCTGCCAGGGTTGGCCGCCGTGGGCCAGTGGCACGATGCCGGCCGCCTTCAGTTTATCGAGGGCGGCGAAGAATTCGGGGACGCTGGCCGGCTCTTTCGCGATGCCGGCCTTCTGGAAGGCGGCCTTCGAATACCAGATCCAGGTCTGCATGTGGATGTTCAGCGGCACGGCATAGTAATGGCCGTCGACCTTGATCACGCTGACGATGGGTTCGGGCAGCAGCTTGTCCCAGTTCTGGGCGCGCGCCACGTCGTCGACGTTGTTCAGCATGCCCTGCTCGACGATGTCGAAGAACTGCTTCGAGGTGTTGAACTGGGCCGCGGTCGGCGGGTTGCCGCCGACGATGCGGTTGACGGTGACGGCGCGCGACTGGTCGCCGCCGGCGATCGCCGTGTCGACCCAGACGCCGCCGGCGGCGCGGTAGGCCTGCGCCACCTGCTTGACGGCGGCCGACTCGCCGCCCGAGGTCCACCAGTGGATGACTTCGGCGCGCGGGCCGTTGCTGGCGGCCGCCGCTACCGCAGCGGCGGCGTTCGCCGGCGCCGCGGGAGCAGCTGCTGCCGCGAAAAACGCCGCGCAGGCCAGCGCCAGTGCCTGGTACTTCGGTGCTGTGTACATCGTGTCTCCGATCCTTCGCCTGTCCTTGTCGGCACGTTTTTGGAAACGTTACCAGCGGCGTTGTCCGACTATAGCATCACGCGATTTTTTGTGTCAATTGATAACTTTTTTGTGTCCGCGGCAGTCTTTTGCCGTCTTGACAAAAGGGTGTGGTATCGTTTCCAACCAGGTCGCCACTTGCTGTCTGTACGGCAACGGCTTACCATAAAAAAATAACTGGGAGACATTATGCACACAGCCATGGGGACGACAGAGATCTTTTTGATCGCGATGCTCGTCATCTTTACCCTGCCTTACCTCATCTGGCGCCTGGGAAATACCGACTATTGGGCGCCGCTGGTGGTGGTGCAGATCATCACCGGCGTGCTGCTCGGCCCAGGCATCCTCGGCCGCGCCTATCCCGACTACTACGGCTTCGTGTTCAACCCGCAGGTGATGGCCGCCATGAACGGCATCGCCTGGTGGGCAGTGATGCTGTTCGTGATGATCGCCGGGATCGAACTCGACCTGAAAAAAGCCTGGGAGCACCGGCGCGAGAGCCTGATCACCGCCTCGCTGGCGCTCGGCACCCCGCTGCTGTTCGGCTGCGTGGCCGCGGCGGGCATGCTCGGCTACGCCGGCTGGAAGGGCGCCCAGGCGCATGACTGGCAGTTCGTGCTGGGCGTGGGCATGGCCTGCGCCGTGACGGCACTGCCGATCCTGATCCTGCTGATGGAAAAACTCGCGATCCTGCGCGAGCCGATCGGCCAGCGCATCCTGCGCTACGCCAGCCTGGACGACATCGCGATCTGGGGCGTGCTGGCGCTGATCCTGCTGGACTGGAACCGCGTCGGCCGCCAGCTCGGCTTCTTCGTGGTGTTCGCCCTGGCCACCGTCGCCTTCCGCCGCCTGATGGCCTGGCTCGAAGAGCGCGACCGCTGGTACGTGGCGCCGATCTGGCTGGCCGCCTGCGCGCTGGCCGCCGACTGGGCCGGCCTGCACTTCATGGTCGGCGCCTTCCTGGCCGGGGCCGTGACCGAAGCCTCGTGGTTCGACCAGAAGCGCCTCGACACGCTGCGCCAGCACCTGCTGCTGACCTTCATGCCGGTCTACTTCCTGAGCACCGGCCTGAAAACCAACTGGGCGGTGGGCGGCTCGGCGGTGTTCGTGGCGGCGGCGGTGCTGCTGGCGGCCTCGGTGGCAGGCAAGCTGGCCGGCACCCGCATCGCCGGCCGCATCCTGGGCTGGAGCCGCACCGAGTCCTCGATCATCGGCTGGCTGCTGCAGACCAAGGCGCTGATCATGATCATCTTCGCCAACATCCTGCTCGACAAGGGCGTGATCACCAGCGAAACCTTCACCGCCCTGCTCCTGATGGCGATCGGCAGCACCATGCTGACGGTGCCGGTGGTGTACCCCAAGCTGCGGCGCGCGGCGCAGCTGGTGTTCAAGACGAGTTGATGCTGCCGATGAAGCAGCAGGCTGCGGCTTGATGTTCGACACCCGCGACTGCTTCCGTCGGAGCGCCGCAGGCCGCCATCTCTTCCCCGCTGAACCTACAGCTCCACCTTGGCCACCGCTTCCTTCAAGGCCGCGAAGCAGCGCGCGTCGAGCGCGGTGCCGACGGTCTTTTCCATCATGGCCAGCGCCTCCAGCGGCGGGATCGCGCGGCGATAAGGGCGTTCGGCGGTGATGGCGTCGAAGATGTCGGCGGTGGTGATGATGCGCGTTTCCAGGTCGATCTGGTCGGCCACCAGGCCGCGCGGATAGCCGCCGCCGTCGAGGCGTTCGTGGTGGGCGCCGGCGATGCGTCCGAGTTCGGCAAAGGCGGCGATGCGCGACAGGATGATCTCGGTGAACTCGGCATGGCGGCGCACCGCCGCCCATTCGTCGCGGTCAAGGGCGCCCGGCTTGTCGAGGATGCTGTTGCTGACGCCGAGCTTGCCGACGTCGTGCAGCAGCGCGCCGCGTTTCAGCCAGCGGCGCCGCTCGGACGAGATGCCGAGCGCCTCGCCGATCATGTCGGTATACAGCGCCACGCGCGCGCTGTGCCCGCTGGTGTACGGGCTCTTCGAATCGACCACCTGGCCAAAGGCGGCGGCGATGTCGTCGAGGTAATCGTCGTCGATCGGCATCGTGTGTTCGGCCGGCTCCATGGCGAACACGGTGCGGTCGAGCGCCGGGTCGGCCAGCGTGGTCCAGAAGTCCGCGCCCGCCGCCACCTGCTCGAAGCAGCGCACCAGCTGCGGGTCGAGCCAGGTGCCGTTGCGGTGGCGCAGTTCGGCCAATGCGGCCGCCTTGCCGCCGGCGGTGTGGAAGACGTCGACCAGCTGGGCCAGCATGGCGATGCGCGCATACACGGGAATCGCCTGCCCTTTCAGCCCGGCCGGCTTGCCCTTGCCGTTGTAGTGTTCGTCGAGGCTGTAGATGCCGGCCGCCACGGACTCGGGAAAGCGCAGCAGGCGCGCGATGTCGGCGCCGCGCGAGCAGCGCGTGACAATCAGTTCCTGGGCTGTGCTGCGGCCCTCGCGCAGCATCGTCAGCACCGCGCGGAAGCGTTCGGCCAGGCCGGCCTTCAGGCCGGTGTGCTTGAGCACGAACGCGATCAGGTGCGGGGTGCTGTCGCGCACCGTCTTGAAGTCGCGCTTGAAGCCGAGATCGTCGGTCATGTACAGCTCGCAGATGCGCGCGGCGTTGCTGCTGCAGCCGACATCCTTCAGCAGCAGCGTGTAGTAGAGCTCCCACAATTGCTGCTGGCCGAACCCGGCGGCGATGCCGACCTGCATTCCGATCCAGCAGGAACGCACGCAATGCCCTTCGGGCTGGCCTTCGGTGAGGTCGAGGGCGTAGCTGAGCGAACCGATCAGTTCGGACAGCTTGAGCGAGCCGGCGGCGGCGCCGGCGGCAAGCGCATCGGGAAATCTGTCCATCGCGAGAAAATTCTTATTGGAAATAATTCATTCTACGCGACACTATTTCCCCACCCTTGTCCGGGTGTGAATTGTGAATTCTTTCAGACGAAGTGTGTTGTTCGGTGTTTCAAATCGGGTGTGACTTGTTGTAGTTGCGGCCAGTTTGCCGTTTTGCTCCCGGGCGCCGCGAAGACCGGCAGGGGACATCGGGCGCGAGTGCAAGCACCGATGTGATAAATTGCGTGGTTATTCTTGTACCATTCGTGCGCCGATCGGCGCCGATGGCCACCTCTGAAGGACAATGTTGAACCACAGTTTTCTTGCCGGCGGCGGCGACATGGGCGCGCTCATGCGCGCATACGACTGGGGCCGCAACCCGCTCGGCACGCCCGACACCTGGCCTTCCACGCTGAAGACCCTGGTACGCCTGCTGTTGTCGAGCAACCACCCGATGTTCATCTGGTGGGGCGAGGACCTGATCCAGTTCTACAACGATGCCTACAGCCAGACCATGGGTTCCGAACGCCATCCGCAGGCGCTGGGCCAGCCGGGCCGGGAGTGCTGGGCCGAGGCCTGGCACCTGATCGGCCCCGACATCGAACGCGTCATGGCCGGCGGCTCGACCTGGCACGAAGACCGCCTGGTGCCGCTCACCCGCAACGGCGTGCGCGACAACGTCTGGTGGACCTACGGCTACAGCCCGATCGAGGACGAGGCCGGGATCCGCGGCGTGCTGGTGATCTGCAAGGAAGTCACCGAGGAACACCTGCTGCGCGAGCGCCTGGAGCAGACCAACCACGCCCTGATCGAGACCATGGACGAAGGTTTCTGCCTGATCGACATGGTGCGCGGCGAAAACGGGCGCGCCGTCGACTACGAATTCGTCGAAGTCAACAAGGCCTTCTCGCACCAGACCGGCCTGCGCGACTGCGTGGGGCGGCGTGCGCGCGAGCTGGTGCCAGGGCTGGAACAGCGCTGGATCGACATCTACGACGAGATCGCCGTGACCGGCGAAGCGCGCCGCTTCGTCGAGGGCTCGTCGGCGATGGGGCGCTGGTTCAGCGTCTACGCCAGCCGCATCGAGCACCCCGGCGGGCGCCGCGTGGCCCTGCTGTTCACCGACATCAGCGAGCGCATGCGGACCGAGGAGGCGCTGCGCGAGAGCGAGGCCAAGTTCCGCACCATTGCCGACGCCATGCCGCAGATGATCTGGTCGGCCACGCCCGACGGCCGCTTCGATTACGCCAACGAAGGCTGGCGCGGCTTCGCCGGGGTGGCGCCGGAGTCGCTGCACGGCGCCGGCTGGAAGACGCTGGCCGATCCCGAGGAGCTGCCGGCCCTGCACCAGGCCTGGTCCGCCTCGCAGGAAGGCGGCGCCCCGTTCGAGATCGAGCACCATGCGCGCCACCACAGCGGCGAATGGCGCTGGGTGCTGACGCGCGCGCTGCCGGTGCGCGACCCGGAAGGCCAGATCCTGCGCTGGATGGGCACCATGACCGACATCCACGAGCAGAAGACGATTTCCGAGGAACTGAGGCTGGCCAACAGCCGCAAGGACGAGTTCCTGGCGATGCTGGCGCACGAGCTGCGCAACCCGCTGGCGCCGATCAGCACCGCGGCCCAGATCCTGAAGTTGTCGGGCAACGACCCGAAGCGCCTGGCCCACGCGAGCGACGTGATCGGGCGCCAGGTGCGCCACATGGTCGGGCTGGTCGACGACTTGCTGGACGTGTCGCGCGTAAACCGCGGCCTGGCCGAACTCGAGCGGGTGGAAGTGGACATGCGCACCGTGCTGCACGGCGCGCTGGAACAGGCGCGTCCGCTGATCGAGCGCCAGCGCCACACCCTGGCCGAGGAAGTCGGGCCGGGCCGCGCCATCGTGATCGGCGACAGCAAGCGCCTGGTGCAGGTGCTGGCGAACCTGCTGACGAACGCCGCCAAGTACACGCCGGAACGCGGGCGCATCGCGGTGTCGCTCTCGACCACGCAAGACGAAGTGACACTGTCGGTGCGCGACAACGGCATCGGCATCGAGGAGTCCTTGCTGCCGCACGTGTTCGATTTGTTCACCCAGGCCAAGCGCACGCCGGACCGCTCGCATGGCGGCCTCGGGCTCGGCCTGGCCCTGGTGCGCAGCATGATCGTGCTGCACGGCGGCCGGGTGCAGGCCGACAGCGCCGGCCTGGGCCAGGGCAGCTGCTTCACGGTGATCCTGCCGCGCCATGCCGCCGGCAAGGCTGCGATGCTGGCGGCGGCGCCGGACCAGGTCCAGCCGGCGCCAGCGGCCCAAGCGCGGCGTGTGCTGATCGTCGACGACAACCGCGACGCCGCCGAATCGCTGGGCGTGGTGCTGGGCGCGGCCGGGCACCGGGTGGCGGTGGAAGACACGCCGGCGGCGGCCCTGCGGCGCGCGGCCAGCGAAGACATCGACGTGTATTTGCTCGACATCGGTTTGCCCGGCATGGACGGGCACCGCCTGGTCGAACACCTGCGCGCCATGCCGAACGCCGCCGGCGCGCGGATGATCGCGCTCAGCGGCTACGGCCAGGCCCAGGACATCGAGGCGTCGAAAAAGGCGGGCTTCGATGCCCATCTGGTGAAGCCGGTCGAACTGCCGCGCCTGCTCGCCTTGCTGGCTCCCTGACGCGGCCCGCTGAGGCCGGCGCTGGCCGGGCCGGTATCGAACCCGTTTACTCGTCGTTCTTGCGGCTTTGCGAACCGGCGCGGGCATGCTGTTCCGGCGTACCGCCCTTGCCGCCCTGCGTTCTGCTCTGCTCTGCGCCGCTCTGCTTGTTGCCGTCGTTCTTGTGGCTCATCGAGCCGGCGCGGCGCGCTTCTTCCGAAGTGAATTCGTGGGCGTTGCCCGAGGCATGCGCGGCGCGCCCGCCCTCGCTGGCGATTTCGCGCTGGCGCTGCGGATCCATCGAGGCGAAGCCGCGGTTGCTGGTGCCGCCGGTCTGCTTGCTACCCTGGTTGTTGCCCTGGCTGGCGTTCTTGCCACCCTGCTTGGTCGATGCCATGGTGTTCTCCTGTTGGCTGGATTCAGCGCACATTCAGCTGAGACAGCTATATGGTAGACAGCTGGCGGCGGCGGCGGCAGCGACAGCGCGCCGTTGCCCCGTAGGACATGTCCCATAGCGCTGTCGGCCGCGACTGTCGGACTTGAAGCAAGATGGGCTCGGCGAAAGCCTGTTCAATGCTCCAGGGAGCCACGCCGGGCCGCGCCGCCGCTGTGTCTTTCCTGGATGCCGAGGCCACGCGCGCGGGCGATGTCGCGCAGCAGCAGGCGCAGGTCGCCGCCTTTTACCGGCTTGACGAAATGAAAGTCGAATCCCTCGGCCACCGATGCGCGGCGCGCATCCTCGCCGCCGTAGCCGCTCACCGCCACCAGCACCGCGCCGGCCGTGGCGGGGTCGGCGCGCAGGCGCTGCGCCAGTTCGCGGCCATCCATGCCGGGCAGGCCGATGTCGAGCAGGTAGACGTCGGCCGGCTGCGCCTGCGCCGCCTCCAGCGCCTCGCCGGCCGACTGCGCCACCCGCACCGCGTGGCCGAAGTGCTGGACCATCACCGACAGCATCCGGGCCGCATCGGCATTGTCGTCGACCACCAGCACGCCCAGCGCCCCGTCGTGCGCCGCCGGCGGCGCCAGCATGGCGAGCGGCGCGGCGGCGGCCTGGCCCGCCGCCAGCGGCAGCGTGACGGTAAAGGTGCTGCCCTGCCCCGGCCCCGCGCTGCGCGCGTGGATCGCGCCGCCGTGCAGCTCGACCAGCCGGCGCACCACCGCCAGGCCGATGCCGAGCCCGCCCTGGGCGCGGTCGGCATCGCGCTCGGCCTGGGCGAACAGCTCGAAGGCGCGCGCGATCAATTCGTGCGTCATGCCGATCCCGTTGTCGCTCACGCTCAGGCGCGCGCGGCCGTCCACCGCTTCGGCCGCCAGGCGGATGCGGCCGCCCGGCGGCGTGTACTTGGCGGCGTTGTTGAGCAGGTTGGCCACCACCTGCACCAGGCGCTTGGCGTCGCCGCACACGATGAGCGGCGGCGCCTGCACGTCGAGCGCCAGGCGGTGGCCGCGCGAGGCGAGCAGCGGCTGCACCTGCTCCACCGCCTGGGCCACCACCGCGCGCAGGTCGAGCGCGGACTTGTCGATCACCACCAGGCCGCGCGTGACGCGCGAGACGTCGAGCAGGTCGTCGACCAGGCCGGCCAGGTGCCGCGCCTGGCGCCCGATGATGCTGCTGGCGCGCTGCACCATGGCCGGCGCGGCCGCGCCCTGCACCAGCAGCTCGGCCGCCGCCATGATCGGCGCCAGCGGATTGCGCAGTTCGTGCGCCAGCATGGCCAGGAATTCGTCCTTGCGGCGGTCGGCGTCGCGCAGCGCGGTTTCCGCGCGCAGGCGCTCGGTCATGTCGAGCAGGACCACGACGGCGGCGTCGACCCGGCCATCGGGCCCGAGGACCGGCGCGGCCGAGCACACCACGCTGCGGCGCGTGCGGGCCGGGCCGAAGGTTTCGATGTCGATCAGTTCATGTGCGCTCGGCTCGCCGCGCAGGGCCGCCGCCAGCGGCCACTCGCCCGGCGCCAGCGCCTGGCCGTGGCGCGCCGAACCGTCGGCCCACCAGCCGCGCCATTCGCTGAAGTCGAGCGGCGCGCCGCCCGGCGGACAGGCGCGGCACCACAGCTTGTCGTGGGCGGCATTCGACTCGATCACCTTGCCGCCCGCATCGGCCAGCACGATGCCGACCGGCGCCGCATGCAGCACGGCGCCGAGGCGCGCCCACCCCGCCTCGGCCTGGCACGCCGCCTCCAGGGCCGTGCGCCGGCTGAGCTGCAAGGCCTCCTCGGCCCGCTTGCGCGCGGTGTCCTCGGTGCTCACGTGGTGGATGCAGCACAGGGTGCCGTCGGCGTCGAACACCGGCGTGTTGGTGACGCGCCAGAAGCGCTCGACGAAGACTTCGCTGCCGTCGGGCAGGGTCTGGCGAATCGGGTAGCGCTGGGTGGCCAGGGGTTGCGGCAGGCCGGTCTCGATCACGCGCGCGAGCGCGCTGCGCAAGGCCATCACGCCATTGCTGGCCAGGTCGTCGGGGTCGCCGGGCGGCGACGGCAGCGCGGAAAACAGGGGCTGGCCGACCAGTTGCTCGCGCGTGTGGCCGACCTCGCGCAGGAAGGCGTCGTTGACGTCCAGGATCACTGGATCGGCGCTCGGCGACAGCACGATGGTGCCGATCGGCGATCGGGCAAACATCGACTGGTAGACGGTGGCGTCGAGCATGGGTGGCTTCCTGTAATAGCGAGCGAACCAGCCTAACCCATGCGTTCGCCCTTTCCGGTGCGGTAATTAACCTTGTTCTAAATTTAACGACCGGCCCTGGCAAGACTGCCAGATCGAGGCATGCCGCTCAGCTGCCGAGGTGGAAGAAAACCCCGACCGCCAGCTCGGCCCAGATGGCGGCGAACGCAAGGGCGAGCAGGCCTAGCGCTGCCAGGCGCGCCCTGCCCGCCAGCGTGCGCAGCAGCCATTGCAGGAGAAATCCCGCGCCCAGCAGCAGCACGGCGGCGACGGCGAAATCGGCGCCGCTCCAGCGCACTTCCTGGGTGAACTGCATCGCCAGCAGCGGCACCAGCAAGATCGCCGCTGTGCCGAGCAGTACCTGCAGCCAGGCCCTGCGCTTGTCATTTGCCCTGCCGCCCTGTCCGCCAGTCATCGTGTTCATCGCCGGTCTCCGCTGTGTCGCTATTGAAAAGCCAGTGTGCCATCGACCGCGCGCGGGTTCAAGTTGCGCGTGCAAGCATGGCTCTTGTCGACGCATGGACGTAAAAAAAGCGGGCCAGGCCCGCTTTCTTGTGCAGCGAAGAAAAACCGATCAGGCTTTCTTGTTGCGACGGCGCATGGCTGCACCGGCGCCGAGCATGGCGACAGCGAACAGGGCCAGCGAACCTGGTTCCGGCACTTGCGCATCGTCTTCGGCCAGTTTGAACTGGCCGTTGCTGCCGATGAAGAAGTACTCGTTGTTGCGGTTGCGGTAGGCGTTGCCGTTGCAGCCATTGCCGCCGAAGCCGGCGAATTCGCAGATGATCTCGCCCACCTGGTTCGAGTTCGGACGGCCGATGGTGTTGGCGTTGGTAAAGGCGAACGACAGGATCGACTCTTCCGACAGGTCGGCGCCGCCGGCGCGGAAGAAGTAACCGCTGTCGAGCATGCCTGGCTGGGCGCTGGCGAAGACGCTGACCTGGCCATTGTTGACCGGGCTGCCGTTGGCATTGACAAAGCCGCCACCGCCGGCCAGCACGTTGAACTCGGCGATCTGGTTGCCGAGGTCGGCGCCATAGTGGCCATTGGTGCCGGCGTATTCGCCGGCGGTCGGGTTCTGGTACATGCGGATGCTGCCGCCGGTGAAGCTGAAGGCGCCACCGAAGGTGCCGGTGCCTTGGGCCGTGAAGGTCGCCGTGATGTTGCCGCCGTTATACGTCACCGGGAACAGCTTGCCGTTGCTGTCGGCCTGGGTGATGTTGAAGACTGCGGTTTCGCGGAACGAGAACGAACCGTTGCCGGTGCTGGTCAGCTGGATAAAGGCATTGCCGTTGACGTCCAGGTATTCATTGATGACCTGGCCGCCGCTGTATCCGCCGCCAGTCGGGTTGAAGACCCAATTGTTGAGGACTGGACCAGCGTTTGCGGCACCAGCCGTCGACAGGGCTACAGCCGAGGCGCAGATGATTTTCTTGAAGGCATTCATTGTCTATTTTTTCCGTATTGAGTGGCTGTTGGTTAACAACCTGTCCCAACAGAAGCAATCCCTGTGCCACGTCTTCGGGGTACTAGGAATCAAGGGCTTAGAAGCGAAAAAATGCATACGCGTAAATACGTGTAAGAATTTCCGACACTTTTGCTTGCGGGGAAACTCGACTGTATAGTCACCGCAAGCGTGGGCCGTCCCATGCGGCGCTCGGTGCGCCGATGTGGACAATATGTCCACGTAACGGAACATGCAGTTTCCGGGCCAGGTTTTATAATCTACCCATGCACAGGATCACGAGACACTTGACCGCGTACGCATGGATCGCCGCCCTGGCCATCCTGTTCAACGCGCTCGCCCCGTCCGTGTCGCATGCGCTGAGCCTGGCTTCCGCCTCGACCGCTCCGCGCCAGGTGGAAATCTGTACCGCGATGGGCATCGAGATGGTGCCGATGGCGGCCGAACCCGGCCACGCGTCGCCCGATGCCCTGCTCAAGGGGCTGATGCATTGCGCCTATTGCACCCCGCATGCCGGCGCCTTTGCCTTGCCGCCGCCGGTCAGCCCGACGCTGGCCGTGCTTGGCGGGCATGACGCCTATCCGCCGCTGTTCCTGCGTGCGCCGCAGCCGCCCTTCGAGTGGTCGCCCGCGCAGCCGCGCGGCCCGCCCGCGCTGGCCTGACCCGTCCCACGCTTCCAGCAGCCAGCCCCTGCGCGCCATGCGAATGACGCGTGGCCTCGCCTTGGCCGCTGGCTTCGACAGTCAGCACGAACAGAAAAAACACCATGACAACGCAGTTCATCCATCCCGCGGAGCGGACCTCCTTCGCCCGCTCCCCGCTTACCCTCGCCTGCCTGCTCGCCATCGGCGCGCCAGCCGCAGCCGCCACCGTCGCCGCCGTCGCTGCCCCCGCCGAAGCGCCCGCCGAAGTCCTCGATCAAGCGCCGATCCCGACCGTGCTGGTCAGCGGCGCCGCCCAGGAAGGCAAGCTGAAAGACGACGCCGGCACCGGCTCGCACCTCGGCCTGTCGCGCCGCGAGACCCCGGCCAGCGTCGACGTCATCACCCGCAAGCAGCTCGAGGAGCGCGGCGACGCCAGCGTCACCGACGCCATCACGCGCGCGCCCGGCATCAGCAACATGGGCCACCCGGGCAACGGCAGCTCCTCGCTGGCGTCGCGCGGCTTCACCGACACCGTGTCGGTGCTGCGCCTGTACGACGGCATGCGCCAGTACGGCGGCGCCGGCCTCACCTTCCCCTTCAGCACCTGGGCCGTCGAGCGCATCGAAGTGCTGCGCGGTCCGGCCGCCGTGATCTACGGCGAAGGCGCGATCGGCGGCGTGGTCAACATCATTCCCAAAGGGCCGGCGCGCGGCGCGGTGCAGAACGAACTGCAGGCGGCGATCGGCACCGAAGGCACGCGCCGGCTGGCGGTCGGCAGCGGCGGCGCCATCGACGAGCGCTGGTCCTACCGCGTCGACGCCAGCGGCGAGGAGTCCGATGGCTGGGTCGACATGGGCGAGAGCAGCAACCGCGCGATCTCCGGCGCGCTGCGCTTCGACGTGTCGCCGCAGCTCGATGTGCGCCTGAGCGTGGCGCACGGGCGGCAAAAGCCGATGCGCTACTTCGGCACGCCGCTGGTGGACGGCCGCCAGCTCGACGCGCTGCGCGAGAAGAACTACAACGTCGGCGACAGCCGCATCGACTACCGGGACACCTGGGTCGACTTACTGGCCAACTGGCGGCCGAACGCCGGCACCACGCTGCGCACCCGCTTCTACCACGTCGACAGCAGGCGCCACTGGCGCAATGCCGAGGCCTACCTCTACAACCCGGCCAGCGGCCTGGTCGACCGTTCCGACAACACCGAGATCCTGCACGACCAGCAGCAGACCGGGAACACCACCGACATCGCCTTCAAGGGCGCCCTGTTCGGCCTGGAGAACACGCTGTCGGTCGGCTTCGACATCAACCGCGCCGAGTTTACGCACACGAACAACACCTATGTGGGCTCCTCGCCCTCGGTCGATCCCTTCGATCCGGTGGCGGGCCTGTTCACCAGCGACGTGCCGACCATCCCGCGCTACCGCACCGAGGCGACCCAGTACGCGCTGTTCATGGAAGACCGCCTGGCCCTGACACCGCAATGGTCGCTCATCGGCGGGCTGCGCTACGACCACGCCGACCTCGAACGCCGCAACCTGGTTGCCGGCAGCATCGCCTTCGACAAGACCTTTGCGAATGTCGGCTGGCGCCTCGGCACCGTGTACGCGCTGGCCCCTGGCGTGAGCCTGTATGGCCAGGTCTCGAAGGCGGCGGATCCGGTCAGCTCGCTATTCTTCCTGTCGCCGGCGAACGCCAGCTTCAAGAACGCCAGCGGGCGCGGGCTGGAAGTCGGCCTGAAACAAAGCCTGGACGACAAGCGCGGCGAGTGGACCCTGGCCCTGTACGACATCAAGAAGGACAACCTGCTGACGCGCGACCCGGCCAATCCGGCGCAGAGCATCCAGGTGGGCGAGCGCTCTTCGCGCGGCATCGAAGGCACGCTGAACCTGGTGCTGGCGCAGGACTGGACGCTGGACGCGAATGCGGCCTTCCTGGACGCGCGCTTCGACGACTTCCAGGAAAGCGTGGGCGGCGTGCTGGTCTCGCGCGCCGGCAACTTGCCGCCGGATGTGCCGGAGCGCACCGCCAATGTGTGGCTGCACTGGGACCTCCAGCCCGGCTGGAGCGCCGGCGCCGGCCTGCGCCATGTAGGCACGCGCTACGCCGATAACGCGAACACCCTGCGCATGCCCGCGTACACGACCACGGACTTGTCGCTGCGTTGGAAAACGTCGGCGCAGACCAGCCTCACGCTGCGCGGCTTCAACGTCTTCGACAAGCGCTACTACAGCACCGCTTACTACACGCCGACGCAGTGGCTGGTGGGCGCGGACCGCCGCGTCGAGCTGGTGCTCGACCACCGGTTCTGAGCGGGCCTGCGATGAGCGTTGCCGCACGGTTCAAGCGCATGACGATCCTGGTCCACCGCTGGACCGGGGTCGCCATGTGCCTGCTGATGGCGCTCTGGTTCATCAGCGGGATGGTGATGCTGTTCGTCGGCTATCCGAAGCTGACGCCCTGGGAAAGGATGGCGGGCTTGCCGGCCCTGCCGACCGTGCCTGCCGCAGGCTGCTGCATCGACGTGCCGGCCGCGCTGGCGCGCAGCCGCGATGCCGGCGCGGTAAAAGGCATCGTCCTGACCTCGGTCGCCGGACGGCCGCATTACGTGCTGCAGGAGGGCGACGGCAGCCGGCTGGCGGTCGATGCCGTCGACGGTACGCGGCTGGCCGCCGGCCCCGGGCTGGCACTGGCCGCGGCGCGCGCCTTCCTGCATGGCGCGCCGGCCACTTACCTGGGCTTCATCGGCGAAGACCGCTGGACCCATGCGCGTTCGCTGGCGCCGCACCGGCCGCTGCACGTTATCGAGATGGGCGACGCGAACGCCACCCGCCTGTACCTGTCGTCGGCCACCGGCCAGGTGGTGCTCGATGCGCCGCGCGCCGAACGCCTGTGGAACTTCGCCGGCGCCTGGCTGCACTGGCTGTACATGTTCCGCAACCAGCCGACCGACCCGGTATGGAGCTGGGCGGTGATCGTGCTGTCGGCTGTCGGCGTGGTGTCGGCCCTGGCCGGCGCGCTGAACGGCATCTGGCGCTGGCGTTTTTCGGGCGCCTATAAAAGCGGGTCGAAGTCGCCGTTTCGCGAGTCCTGGCTGCGCTGGCACCACATCCTGGGCTTGGGTTTCGGCGCGCTGCTGCTGGCCTGGATCTTCAGCGGCCTGATGTCGATGAATCCGCTGGGCGTGTTCGATGCGCGCGGCGCGCGGCCGGATGTGGCGGCGTTCGAGGGCGGCAGCGCGGCCTCGGTGCGCCTGCCGCTGGCCCCCGCCGATGCACTGGCGCTGCTGGCGGCGCAGGGCTTCCGGGCCAGCGAACTGGAATGGCGGGTGCTGGGCGGCCAGCCCTATTTGCTGGCGCGCGACAGCGCTGCGCGGACCAGGCTGATCGTCGCCGAGGATGGCGGGTTTGCCGTGCGCGCGCGCTGGCCCGCGCCGGCGCTGCTGGGCGCGGCGCGGCGCCTGCTGCCGCAGCCGGTGGCGCGGGCCGAGACCCTGGATCGGTATGACGCCTATTACTACGGGCGCCAGGAACAGTCGATGTACGGCGCCGACGAACGCCGCTTGCCGGCGCTGCGCGTGGTGTTCGATGATCCCGGCCGCACCTGGGTGCACCTCGACCTGTATACGGGCCAGGTGGAATCGAGCATGGACAGTGCGCAGCGCATCGGGCGCTGGCTGTTCAACTTCCTGCACAGCTGGGATTTGCCGGCGATGCTGGATGCGGCGTGGTGGCGCGAGGCGGTGCTGATCGTGCTGTGCGCGGGGGGGTTGGTGCTGAGTGCCACGGCGGTGGTGCTGGGCGCGCGCAGGCTGCGCAAGTCGGGTGGGAAGACTGCCGCACGCTGAACGTCCCGGGGTGGGCATTCCTGCCGGCCCTGCGGATTACGCGATCGGACGTGGCCCGATCGCCAGGCTTGCCGCAAAATGCCCAATCAAGGCCTGCACCTTCGGCACATGCTGGCGCGAGCGCTGCCACACCAGGTGCAGCGGCAGCCCGCGCGTGGCCAGCTGCGGCAAGACCTGCACCAGCCGGCCCGCGCGCAGCTGCTCCTCCACCAGCCAGGTCGCCAGCTGGCCGATCCCGAAACCGGCTTCCACCGCCGCCACCTGCGCCTCGGCCTGGCCCAGCACGATCCGCCCTTCGACGTGCTGGCGCGCCAGCGGCGCCTGGCCGTCGTCGATCAGCCAGGGCGAGGTACTGCCATCGGCGCGCCCGTACAGGACGGCCGCGTGCCGCCACAGTTCTTCCAGCGACTGCGGCGCGCCATGCAGCGCAACGTAGGCCGGCGACGCGCAGAACACCAGTTCCTCGTGCCCGAGATAGCGGTAATCCAGCGCCGCCGGCCAGGTATCGCCGCCGCCGATGCGCACCACCAGGTCCAGGCCATCCTCGACCGGATCGACGAAGCGGTCGGTGAACGACACCTGCGGCAGCACCTGCGGATGGCGTTCGGCGAAAGCCAATAAAGCCGGCACGGCGTGCATGCGGCCAAACGTGGCGGGCAAGTCCACACGCAAGCGCCCCGACGGCTCGATCTCGTCGGCGGAGATGACGCGCTCGGCCGCCTCGAGTTCTTCCAGCACGCGCACGCACACCTTGAAGAACACCTCGCCGGCATCGGTGAGTTCGAGCTGGCGCCGGCTGCGGTCGAACAGCGGCTGGCCCAGGCGCTCTTCCAGCCGCGCGACAGCCTTGCCGACCGCCGAGTTGGTGAGGTTCAGGCGCGCGGCCGCTGCGGTAAAACTGCCGGCTTCCGCCACCGCGACAAAGGTTGCCAGGCCTTTCAGGCGTTCAGAGGGCGTCATTTTTCTCAGGGAATTTAATTCCATCTATAAGGTGAATTTATATCCAACACTGGAATTCTATTCTTTATTACGATGGCAGGTCTTTTTTGGATCTGTGCAATGACTACAACAACAATTTCTTCTCCCTCCCTTCCGCGCTCGGGTGGCGCATCGATCCCGATCCTGGCCGTTGCCGCCTTCGTGATCGTCACCACCGAATTCCTGATCGTCGGCCTGTTGCCCGCGCTCGCGCGCGACCTCGGCATTGCCGTTTCCAGCGCCGGCCAGCTGGTGACCCTGTTCGCCGTGGTCGTGATGCTGTGCGGCCCCTTCCTCACCGCCTGGCTCGCCAACGTCAACCGCAAGCGCCTGTTCGTGGCGATCCTGGTCCTGTTCGCCGCGTCGAACGGCCTGGCGGCAATCGCGCCGAATATCTGGGTGCTGGCCATCGCGCGCCTGCTGCCGGCGCTCGCGCTGCCCGTGTTCTGGGGCACCGCCAGCGAAACCGCGGCCCAGATCGCCGGTCCGGGCAAGAGCGGCAAGGCCGTGTCCACGGTCTACCTCGGCATTTCCGCCGCCATGCTGTTCGGCATTCCGCTCGGCACCCTGGCCTCGGACGCCATCGGCTGGCGCGGCGCCTTTGCGCTGCTGGCGGTGCTGTCGCTGGTGATCGCTGTGCTGATCCAGATCAGCATGCCCGCCGTGCGCGCGACTGAAAAAGTGGCCATCGGCGAACAGGCGGCCATCCTGAAAAGCCCCTTCTTCCTGGCCAACGTCGCCTTGTCGGTGCTGGTCTTCACAGCAATGTTCACGGGCTACACCTACCTGGCCGAGACCCTGGAAAAGTCGGCCGGCATCGCCCCGGCCCAGGTTGGCTGGTGGCTGATGGGCTTCGGTGCGGTCGGCCTGTTCGGCAACTGGCTGGGCGGACGCTGGGTCGACAGCAAGCCGCTGGCCACCACCGCCCTGTTCAGCGTGCTGCTGGCGCTGGGCATGGCGGCGACCATGGCCCTGACCGGCGCGCGCGTCTGGTTCGCACTGGCGCTGGCGGTGTGGGGCATCGCGAACACGGCGCTGTATCCGATCTGCCAGATCCGCGTGATGAAAGCGGCGGACAAGGCGCAGGCGCTGGCCGGGACGATCAATGTGTCGGCAGCAAACGGCGGCATCGCCTTCGGCGCCATGCTGGGCGGCCTGAGCGTATCGCACTGGGGCCCTGGCTACGTCGGCTATGGTTCGGCAGCCATTGCCGTGCTGGCAGCGCTGGCCAGCGCCCTGGTCGCCAGACTCAAGGCCGCCTGAACACAGCCGGAGGCAGGTCCGACCCCGGCTGTGGTTTCATGGCGTGATGCCCAGGGCTGCCAGGCGCGCTTCGCTTTCGCGGGCATCGAGATCGGCCTGGCGCTGCTCGCGGGCATCCTTGCGCCGCATGTAGGCGGCGTTCATGGCAAAGGTAAGGATGGCGGTGCCGATGCCCACGCCCACGCCAATGTCGGTCAGCGTCAGCGAGGCACAGACCGCGCTGACGGCGCCGGCGTAGCTGCTCAATTCCGGTACGGTGATCTTGCTCATTGTGTGCCTTTCCTTGGGCCTTGGTGCCGGCGCCGAAAACAGCTTCGGCCCGGCGCCGGCAGCGGCCAGTTCAACTCCACGACGGCGCAGGCGGGTGATCTGCTGAACGCTGAAACATCCCCGCTCTTTGTGTTTGCTCAAACGCCTCCAATGCCATTATATTAGTCTGACTAATCATCGCGGTCAACAGTCTGACTAATTATCTTGTTCAGCAGTCAGACTACTTGTAGAATGCCCTTTTAACCATCACTCTCGCGCATGCCTGCCCTGCCACTAACCCAAGCGCAGCTCGATGACGCCGCGCGCCTGAAGCAGCGTTTCGCCGAATGGCAGAAGCGCCAGAGGGACGCCGGCGAACCTGCTTCCCAGGAAGCGGCCGGCGAGCTGCTGGGCTTCAATCAGAGCGCGCTCAGCCAGTACCTGAACGGGCGCATTCCCCTGAACGTCGGCGCCGCCACACGCTTTGCGTCGGTGATGGGCTGCCCGGTTGCGGACTTCAGTCCACGCTTGCAGGAACAACTGAGCAGTTATGTCTCCGCAGCCATGCCCGATGGCGCTGCGGCCAACGACGGCTTGCCGGTGAGTGCCCGGCGGGTGCTGGCCTCGGATGACGCCGACACGGTCGACGTCCGCCTCGTTACGCTGAAGCTGCGCGCCGGCGTTGCGCGTTTCGGCACCGAGCCAGTGGTCGAGGAAGACGGCAGCATCAAGATTCCCCGGGTGGACATCGAGCGCGGCAAGCTCAATGCAGACAAGCTGATCGCCATCCAGGTGCGCGGCCAGAGCATGGAGCCGCTGATGTTCGAAGACGACGTGATCGTGATCGATCCCACCGACAAGAAGCTGGTCAACCGCGAGCTGTACGCCCTGAACTTCGACGGCGATTGCTGCGTCAAACAGATGGTCAAGCGCAGCGGGGAATGGTACCTGCACTCGGTGAATCCCGACTTTGGGCC
>Ga0265780_10000183_pt1 | contig 102791 bp, 94 predicted proteins | sample P1T30metagenome_FD_192432 | JGI IMG/M metagenome (GOLD analysis project Ga0265780, IMG submission 192432) | Plant litter microbial communities from East Loma Ridge, Irvine, California - P1 T30 | ecosystem: Environmental > Terrestrial > Plant litter > Unclassified | place: USA: California...
TCAATCTACCAGTTCGCGCCTCACCATCTCCAACTTTTTGCGACGGGAACATTTCGCGCCCTACCCACCACATCCTTCACCTCCACGCCCTACCCACCAAATTCCTTCACCTCCACAATGTCCTCCCCACCAACCAGCCCCGACGGCGCCTCCCTCACCGCCCTTACCACCCCCCCACCCCCCAAACCCCTCGACCCAACATACTACACCTGGTCCTCCACCTTCACCATCCTCCTCGCCCGCATGACCAACACGCGCAACATCCCCCTAGAGACCGCCTACTTCTCCGAAATGGACACCCTGCGCGCCTCACAAATCTGCAAGCGCTGCGACGACAACCGCACGTACCTGCTGCAGTACTCGCCGACCGTGCGCTTCCTGAAAGAAGGAGTCGAAAAGCTAGGAGGGGATTTGAATGACAGGAATATCATATGTCGCATGTGTACGAATGAGCAAAGTGGGGGGTTTAGTCTGCAGCACGGCATACTCCTCTGCGCGAATAAATTCCGCAACCGCGGACACCAGGAAGACACCATGGCGCACGAAATGGTGCACGCATACGACCATCTGAAATTCAAAGTCGACGACAATAACTTGCGGCACCAAGCGTGTTTGGAAATCCGCGCGAGTACGCTGTCTGGCGAGTGCAGGTTTATGCGCGAGTTTTTTACGCGCAATCAGTGGAGGGTTACGGAGCAGTTGCAGAATTGCGTGAGGAGGAGGGCCGTGCTGAGTATGTTGGCCAGGCCGGGGGTGAGGGATGAGGGGCATGCGGGGGAGGTGGTGAATGGGGTTTGGGAGGGGTGTTTTAGGGATACGAGGCCTTTTGATGAGATTTATCGGTAGGGTTGGAGGAAGGGCAGGGGGGGAGGGGAGGATGTATTTACTTGTATAAGAGTAGATGTGGGATATGATGCGATGCATAGCGAAGGCGTTTGGGATATGTGCTCTTCACTCAGCGCGAGGGAGAATTGAAATCGTTGCATTGTTTCATTATCAGAATCAGAACAGTGTATGCAAAGGTGTGTAGCCAGAACTCCGAGCCATGCCTCCCCAGTAACGCCATTTCGTCTTCGTACATGTCCCATATTGCATCAACTAGTACGTCTCGCAATCTGAACTCGACCGGTTGCCCATCTGTATGCGGCTGCCCTTGCAATGCTTAACGATCCACGGATGTCTCTCGACGTCCTCCAAAGCAATCCGCTTCTCAGGATCCAGCACCAGTAACTACACTTCATTAGCATCCATCTCAATGTCTCCACAGCAGCACTCAGACTCACCCTCTTAATCAAGTCCTTCGCCTCGGCACTAATAAAGCTCGGCACCGTATACTCCCCGCGTGCAATTTTCCTCTGCGTCATAACCTGCGTATCCTCAAACGGCGCCTCGCCCACCAAAAACTCATACGTCAGGACGCCCAAGCTCCACAGGTCCACCTTCTCGCTGTAGAAATTGTCCTTGCCGCCGCCACGCAGCATCTCCGGCGGCAAGTAGTCGAGCGTGCCGCACATGGTGTTGCGCCGGTTGTTCGGCGCGTGGACCGACCACCCAAAATCGCTGATCTTGATCTCGCCGTGTACACCCACGAGTATGTTCTCTGGCTTGATGTCGCGGTGCATGACGTGCTTCTTGTGCAGGTACTTGAGCGCCGCGGCCATTTGCGCAATGTACTGTGCGGCTTTCCATTCGGGAAAGCGCTGTTCCTTGCGTAGGTGCTTGTACAGCTCGCCCTGGCCGGCAAACTCGAGGATCAGGAATATGCGCTTCGCGTCGTGGAAGTGCCCGAATAGACGCAGGATGTTGGGGTGTGCGAGGTGCGATTGGATCTCGATTTCGCGGCGCACTTGCTTTTCGACTTTGCCTTGGGCGATTTCGGACTTGTGGAGTACTTTTAGGGCGCAGACGAAGCCGGAGGACTTTTCTTTGGCGAGGTATACGCGTCCGAATTTTCCTTTGCCGAGCGGCTTGCCGATGTCGAACATGCCTAGGTGCCAGGCCTTGGGGGTAGAGGGGTTGACGTAGAGGGCGGACTCGGTGAGGGTGCGGCGGTGCGAGGGGTTGAGTTCTGAGGTCCGGCTGGTGGTGGATGAAATGATTACTTTGGACACGGCGGAAGCGTTCTTGCTGGCGTTTTGGGTGGCGAGCTTCTGGAGGGGGATTTGATGGGGGAGTTTCATGCGGTTGGCGGCTGATGCTGATGCTGAGAGGCCGGCTAAGGATACAGACGTTGATAGCGAGGGCTTGACATCGTTAGCCTTTCATTCAATCTCATAGACCCAGTGATGCATACCTTGTTTTTGTGAAGCGTCGTGTTAGAGGATATCTGCTCATCGTTCTCGTCGGTGACGGTCACACGCTCAAAGGCGGCTTCAAGATTGGCGACGTCGGTCATGCTGAAGAAAGACGGTCTAACGAAGGGGACCGAATAAAAAGGTAAGAAAGCGACAACCAAAAGCTGCTGTTAGTAGAACTGGTCAATGTCCTGCGTCTGACCAGGTGAGGGGATGGGATGGGATCTGGAGGTGGTTCATGTTCGGCTGTGCCGGGGCCGATGATCCAAACAAGCAGCGGCGTTGCTATGGGGAACAGCCATCGGCGATTCCACTTCCATGCTCCGATCCACCCCACACTCTGCGACAGCCCCATCACGCTTGAGACAGCTTCCAGAGAACCAAAAAAGTCACTCCCAATACTTCTTTGTGCCCAAGTCACGACTCGAACATGTCGCTCGACGGCGCACCCGCGGACACCGTCGCCCCCGGGCACGCCGACACATCCATCACCAAAGGCGCCTTCAAAATCACCACGCGCAAGCTGCCCATCCTCAAAGCCGCGCCCATAGAAGCCATGACCAAGAAGCTCGGCATCACGCCCCCAGAGATGATCTTCGGCGACAACCTCACGCGCATCGAGCACGCGCCCAGCGGCTGGCACATTGAGTTCAACGCCTTCGACGCGCTGGACCGCGTCGACAAGACGGGCGAGAAGATGTTCAAGGTCTCGTACTCAAAGGAGTGGCAGCAGAACAGGCAGAAGCAGTTTGAGGATATCAAGGAGGTTGTGAAGCCGTTTGATTGGTCGTACAGCACGGATTATAAAGGGTCGACGCCAGAAGCGCCGGCGTTCCAGGCCAGCGAGAGCCCCATACCGCTGGAATTGCTCAAGCGGCCTGACCCGATACACTTCTTTGACGAGGTCATGCTGTATGAGGATGAGCTGGCAGACAATGGCATTGCGATGTTGTCGTGCAAGATCAGGGTTATGCCGCACCGATTACTGTTGCTCGTGCGCTTCTTCATGCGGCTGGACGATGTGGTGTTCAGGATACGAGATACCAGAGTGTACGTCGAGTTTGGGTCAGAGGAGGTTATTAGGGAATACACTGCAAGGGAAGCGCCGTATGAGGAGGTGCGGAAGAAGCTGGCGGGCAGGAAGGAGGATGTGCTGGCTATCATGCGGGATCCGAATCGGTTGGCGGAGCATATGCCGGTTGTGGAGAAGAGTCTTGAGGGTCTGAAGCTGCGGTGAGGACACAGGATTGGAAATGTCGACATGGAAGGTAGCGCTCAGTCATCACTGGCGCCGGGGTAGAGGCGTGGACTGTATGTCCTCTTGATGTGCAGCCGAGGTGAGTCCTGTAAAAAAGACCGAAAGCTCTCGAGCTGATGGGCTTACTCGTATCAAGTTGACAGTGCCAGGGTGTCTCGTACAAAGCGTATTGCAAACTACATTATCTTGCTCACCACACCACGAAGCCGGGGTATGAGCAACGGCGTACAGGGTACCGGTACCTTCTGACTGCAACATCATACTGGGGACGAATAGTGTAGCAGGAATGGACTACAGGATCTCGTGCTTATCTTGACAAAGCAGCGAGAAACAAGTCTTACCACAGCTTCGCCACAGTCGACGCAACTCGTAGACACGAACTCGTGTTCTTCTCCGACCCTCCGCCATTAAGCAGCGGAGCGGAAGTCAAGGGAAGCGTTTCGTGGTCCATGTGACGGGAGATCGGTTCTCAACATGCCGTCTAAGAGTCGGCTACCGGGCAACAGCCGTCTTTTGTCCATGTCCCATGCTTGACTCGTACAAAGTGAACAGACAAGCTCTAGGAAGCTGCCGGACACCACTGCGCTGGGACAGACTAAAACTGGTATGAGAACGTGCGAATGCAGGCAAGTGCAACCGATCATCCAATCGTACATCGATGATCTACATCTCGAGCATTTACTACACACACAGCGGAACAGCCTGTCGTACTTTTACAACAACTCCACTGCGATACGTTCTTCCGTCTTACTTTCAAGGCATTGTAGGTGCTTCGACGTTGCTCTGCGGAATTTAGATGCTTCCGGGACATCCGCCCAACAAGCACGACGTCATAGCTTGCCTTACTGTTGAAATCCTTGGCCTATGAAATAACGCCCCTTAGTGATAGGTCCAGATCGAATTGGCGGGATCAAGCCTCGAATTTATTGCTCTAACTTTTGATCGTCCCGAATAGCGTGAGCGGTGCGAGGGATCGTCCTATCAGAATTCGACAAAGACTCCACTAACACATTCGTCCGCATTGAGCGGTAAAGCTAACCGCGGACGACCATCGATTCCGCGATCCGGACGCGTATGACGATGCATAGGGACTGTTTTGACGGTGACTGAATAGTTCGTTCATAATGAAGGGTGCGCCGTGGGGTCGGGGTCCTCAGAAAGATTGCTGCTCAACGGCTCGACGCGACAATGGCTGACTTCAACACCAACAGCCACCAAACTTCTTCCTCTCACACCACTACAAACACATCAGAGCCTACTGTTCAAATCACCACAACAAGCAGCCATGGCGAGCACTCTGGCGGCATCTTTCGAACCGCGTCTGGACGGGAGACATATCACCCAGATGGCCATGAGACGAGCACTGGGCCTTTCTGCGAGCATGAGGAAGTACATTCATCAGTGACTTCCTCGCCAGTGACACGGCACTCATACGGAATCTTCCCACAGACGACTGAGGATCGCACATATCGGTCATCGGCATCCCACGATGTCCCGGGCGCAGGACTCTTCGGCGGACTTAGCGGACAGTCAGAAAATCAAGTGGAGAGTAGTAATGTGCAATCAGAGAGGCAAGTGGAAAGCACTTCCCAAGGCACTGAAGAAGTCGTACCGCTCGAAAAGGTCGAATCATCCGCCAGCTCCAGCTCGTCTACAAGATATGGCTCTGGCGACCAAAAGAAGCGCAGAGCATCCTCGAGCGACGAAGACCAAGGCGGCGTACTCCAACGCCACACCACGCGCTCTGAGATTGACGACGAAGGGCGCCGCGAACTCAGCCGTATCTACACGGCGCAATCGCAGAAGAAAGGTAGGCAGATGAGCATCGCACAGCCCGGCGACCCAAGCGTAGACCCCTCGAGCGACTCCTTCGATCTCACCAAGTTTCTCAAGATGTTCAGAGAACAGCTTCAAGGCGAGGGTGTATATCCGAAGAAGCTTTCTGTCGTCTTCAAAGATCTCAATGTGTTTGGATCTGGCAAGGCGCTGCAGTTGCAGAAGACGGTTGCGGATATCCCGCTCGCGCCGTTCCGCGTGGGCGAGTACTTTGGCAAGTCGGATCGCAAGCAGATTTTGCATGACTTTGATGGTATCATCAAAGCGGGGGAGCTTTGCGTTGTGCTTGGACGACCCGGGAGTGGGTGCAGTACGTTGTTGAAGGCGCTGACGGGTGAGCTGCATGGCTTGGACACGGATGAGAGTGTTATACACTATAATGGTATTTCGCAAAAGCGAATGATCAAGGAGTTCAAGGGCGAGACGATTTATAATCAGGTAAGTTGTGTTGCACAAGCTGAGTTCGAGACAGATACTTACACTGCAACAGGAAGTCGACAAGCACTTTCCTCATTTGACGGTCGGTCAAACACTTGAGCATGCTGCTGCTCTCAGAACACCTTCGAACCGACCGGGTGGTGTCTCGCGTGGCGAGTTCGCCGGCTTCGTCACAAAAGTTGTGATGGCTGTCCTCGGCCTGAGCCATACGTATAACACAAAGGTCGGAAACGACTTCGTGCGAGGTGTATCTGGTGGTGAGAGGAAGCGTGTCTCTGTCGCAGAGATGATGCTGGCAGGATCTCCATTTGCTGCTTGGGACAACTCCACCCGTGGACTAGACTCTGCGACTGCTCTGAAGTTCGTAAAGTCCCTCAGAGTCGGCTCAGACTTGACGGAGGGTGCTGCTGCCGTAGCCATCTACCAGGCCAGCCAAAGTGTCTACGACCAGTTCGACAAGGCGGCCGTCCTCTACGAAGGGCGACAGATCTATTTCGGACCCGCAGATATGGCCAAAGCATACTTCGAGCGTCAAGGCTGGTACTGCCCGCCTCGCCAAACGGCCGGCGACTTCCTGACCGCCGTCACCAACCCCTCCGAGCGTCAAGCTAAAAAGGGCATGGAGAACAAAGTCCCACGCACACCTGAAGATTTTGAGAAGTACTGGCGCGACTCGCAGGAGCGTAAGAACCTCTTGGAGGAAATCAACGACTTCGAGCAGGAATATCCCGTCAACGAGAAGGAAACTCTTCACGAGCTGCGTGAGAAGAAAAACTTCACACAGGCCAAGCACACTCGTCCAAAGTCGCCTTATATGCTCAGCGTTCCGATGCAAGTTAAGCTTAACACCAGGCGCGCGTACCAGCGTATTTGGGGTGATGTGGCTTCGACTGCGACTCAGGCTGGTCTCAACATCTTCATTGCACTCATCGTCGGTTCCATCTATTACGGTCACTCCCAAGGTTCATCGTCGTTCCAGGGTCGCGGTGCCGTGCTCTTCTTGGCTATCTTGTTCAATGCTCTCACATCCATTGGCGAGATCAGCGGATTGTACGCGCAACGGCCTGTTGTCGAGAAGCACAATTCCTACGCTTTCTACCATCCTTCGACTGAGGCTATAGCGGGTGTTGTCGCTGATATACCGGTCAAGTTTGTGCAGGCTGTGGTGTTCAACATTGTGTTGTACTTCCTGGCACAACTGCGATACACGCCTGGGCAATTTTTCCTCTTCTTCGGTAAGGATGTATGCACAGATGTTCAAACGATACTTGGCTAACATGGACTAGTTGTAACCTACATGGCCACCTTCGTCATGGCAGCCATTTTTCGCACCACCGCCGCCGTCACGAAAACCGCCTCACAAGCCATGGCCGGCGCCGGTGTGCTTGTCCTCGTCCTCGTCATCTACACCGGCTTCGTGATCCGCATACCCGAAATGCCCGTCTACTTCGCCTGGATACGCTGGATCAATCCCATCTTCTACGCGTTCGAGATCTTGCTTGCAAACGAGTTCCACGGCGTGAACTTCCCATGCGACCAGTTCATCCCGATGGGCCCGGGTTACAACACACAGGGCAACTCGTTCATCTGCAACAGCCAAGGTGCAGTTGCGGGTCAGACTTTCGTGTCGGGTGATCGCTTCATCGAGGTGTCGTATCAGTACCAGTGGTCCCATGTGTGGCGCAACTTCGGCATCCTTTGGGCTTTCTTGATCTTTTTCATGGTTACGTACTTTGTCGCTGTCGAGGTCAACTCTAGCACCACCAACACCGCCGAGCAACTCGTTTTCCAGCGCGGCCATGTTCCAGCATATCTCCAGAAAGACGGCAAGAAGGGTTCCGACGAGGAGTCGAAGGGTGCTGATACGGCTGGCGAGAATGAGGGCGGTGCTGGTGATGTTAGCGCTATTGAGGAGCAGAAGGGTATCTTTACATGGAGGGATGTGGTGTACGACATTGAGATTAAGGGAGAGCCGCGCCGTCTGCTGGACCACGTTTCTGGATTTGTCAAGCCTGGCTCTATGACGGCACTTATGGGTGTGTCTGGAGCGGGCAAGACGACGCTGCTTGACGCGCTTGCGCAGAGGACGACCATGGGAGTCATCACCGGCGACATGTTTGTCAACGGGAAGCCATTGGATCCTGCATTCCAGCGATCAACTGGATACGTGCAACAACAGTGAGTAGCGGAGAACACTTCGGATACAGACAGGACTAACCATCATGTCTAGGGATCTGCATCTCGAGACCGCTACCGTCCGCGAGTCGCTCCAATTCTCCGCGATGCTTCGACAGCCCAAGACTGTAAGCAAGAAGGAGAAGTACGAGTATGTCGAGGAGGTTATTAAGATGTTGAACATGAGTGACTTCGCGAATGCTGTGGTTGGTGTGCCAGGCGAGGGTCTGAACGTTGAGCAGCGCAAGCTTCTTACTATTGGTGTGGAGCTCGCTGCGAAGCCTAAGCTTCTGCTCTTCCTGGATGAGCCTACATCCGGTCTTGATAGTCAGGTAAATACCCTTACATGCTCACTGTACACCATGAAAGCGTTCTAACACAACAACAGAGCTCCTGGTCTATCATAAGTTTCCTGAAGAAACTCTCTTCAGCCGGCCAAGCCATCCTCTGCACCATTCATCAGCCCAGTGCCATCCTCTTCCAAGAATTCGACCGCCTGCTCTTCCTCGCCAAAGGCGGGAAGACAGTCTACTTCGGCGAAGTCGGCGAAAACTCCAAGACGCTACTCAAATACTTCGAGTCCCACGGCGGACGCAAGTGTGGCAAGGAGGAGAATCCCGCCGAATACATGCTCGAGATTGTCAACGCGGGGAAAAACGATGAAGACAAGGAGTGGTTCGATGTCTGGAAAGAGAGCGACAACGCGCAGGAGGTGCAGAAGCAGATCGATCAGTTGCATCAAGAGAAGGAGGACGAGCATATTGATATTGCGAAGGAGACGGGCGGTGGCGCGTATGCTATGCCGCTGACAACGCAAATCTGGGAGTGCACGTATCGTGTTTTCCAGCAGTACTGGCGTATGCCGAGCTACGTTATCGCGAAGTTTGCACTTTGCGCTGTGGCTTCGCTCTTCATTGGTTTCTCGTTTTTCCAGGCGGACTCGACGCAGGCGGGCATGCAGACCATCATCTTCTCAGCCGTACGTATTCCTTACACCACCACTCTACGAACGAAGATACTGACCTCAATCTAGTTCATGCTCACCACGATCTTCTCCTCCCTCGTCCAACAAATCCAACCCCTCTTCATAACCCAACGCTCCCTCTACGAATCCCGCGAACGCCCCAGCAAAGCCTATTCCTGGGTAGCTTTCATGATCGCCAACATCGTCGTCGAGATACCCTACGGCATCTTCGCCGGCATCCTCACCTTCGCCTGCTTCTACTATCCCGTAGTCGGAGCCGCCCAATCCAGCGAACGCCAAGGCCTCGTCCTCCTCTACAGCATCCAACTCCTAATCTACACCTCGACCTTCGCAGCCATGACCATCGCCGCGCTCCCAGACGCCGAAACAGCATCCGGTCTCGTATCGCTGCTCACGCTCATGAGCATCCTTTTCAACGGCGTGTTGCAGCCCCCGTCCCTGCTCCCGGGCTTCTGGCTCTTCATGTACCGCGTCTCGCCCTTTACGTACTGGATCGGCGGCATAGTAGCTACCATGCTGCACGACCGCAACGTCTACTGCTCCGACCGCGAAATCTCCGTCTTCGATCCGCCGCAAGGTCAAACGTGCGGCGCCTATCTGCGTGACTACGCGAGCGCCGCGGGCGGGCTTATCCAGAACCCTGGTGCCACGGCAGCGTGCGAGTATTGCTCGCTGACCAACAGCGACCAGTTCCTCGCCAGCGCGTCGATTAGTTACAGCCAGCGGTGGCGTAATTTTGGCATCATCTTTGCGTTTATTGCGTTTAATGTTTTTGTGGCGGTTGTCACGTATTGGCTTTTTAGGGTCGCGAATTTGAAGGGGTTGACGGCGAAGATGCATAAGAGTAAGAAGGGGGCGAAGACGAAGGGTGGGGCGGAGAAGGTGGGTGAGGGGGCGGAGAAGGCGGTTGGGAAGGCGGCGGATCCAGGGGAGAAGGATGCGAAGGTGTAGAGGGGAGGGATGTGCGAGGGGGGATGATTTGCTGAGTTTTTGTTTTGTAGCGAGCGTGCATTCTGGTCAAGGTAGAATTTAATGTAATGGGTAAAAATTTACAGTGTACTGAACGATTGCGAGCGACAAAATGAATCTGTAACTGAGGTCTTTGACCTCACTACGTTCATGAGACGAGTGTTTCAAAGCATCCGTCCAGCAACTTATCCTCCTCGCTGAAGTGGAGAATCTGCTCAACCTGATCGCAGCTTGCTGACCTTCTCATTCTTCGGTCTTCGGCCTAGGTTTGTAAGACTTGTTGAAGTCTATCTTACCACCTACGAGCTCTTCAGAAGGCTGCAACAATAGTTACAACCTAAAACAACAGCGTGTCTATCTTAAATAGCCTTTTAGTAAGTCAGAAGACTTTACAAAACGTGTTGAGGATATACAGGCTATACTTTAGTCGTACTCTAGGTAGGGCTTTGCTGAGCTAATCGCTCATGAATCCTTGCCGCACCTGGTGGCCTAGGTGGGTAGAAGAGCGGCTACTCCTAGGAAGCAAGCAGCCGAAAGCCATCAATTAGAAGTGCCGACCGGACGAAGATTTGGTGCCGGAAAAGACTTCACTCGAACTTCACCTGCGGGTTTACAAATTTAACGATTTTGTTCTGCAGCAACACATGATCGTCTCCACATTTGCCATGCCATGCCTCTGGCCATTCCTCGGCTCACCTTCCGCAGCCAACCGCAACCTGGTCCAACGCCAATTGATCTCGCGATCCCCACACTCCCGTCGAAATTCCTGGCAAAACTCCGGGCATTCTGACGTATTCGACCTGCGGGGAAGACCTGGTTGTGGAGTCGTCCAACGATCATCATCAACAAGAGTGGAGAAACCGGGCGGCAGCCATGCTGCTTTTGGTATGGGAACAGCCGAATGCTTACCAGAGGGCCGACGCTTGCGCCCAAGCTTGGAAAAAATCTTGTGAGCTACGAGCCTCGTCTCGACGGAGTCGCGCTCCCAGGCTCTCGTTTCTTGGTGACGGAGGTTTCCTCGGGCGTTCTCCACGTTGCAACCCCGCTGCGCTGGGAGACCGATGCGACGTTGTTGTTGCGCTGTCATGGGAGATGGCGAGCTTCGTTGTCGTGAGTCGTGTGTGCGATCACATTTGTTTCCCCATGGACCTAATGTTGTGTTTTGATGCCTGATATTGCAGTATTGCAAGAGGTACCATGACTGAACGCTGCAGTCAAACTTCAAGCAAGTTCGTGTCTCAGTATGTCAGACTGCGAGAAAGTCTGTTGTAGCAGATTCGTCGTACTTACTTACTTGTTGCGAGTCATGTTCTCTCCAACATGCTCCGCCATCATCTACCGAAGCCCAGGCAAAGACGGACAACTACTCCCTTGGCACTTGCTTCTGCACGCCCCGGAATGACGTTGAGAGCCCCATGGTACCGGGCGGTCAAACCTCGGTGTCGGCAGTACCTCTGGTCGCCATGGCTCGCGCTGAATCGTTGTGACTTGCTCCCGAGCTTGGATCATATGTGTAGAGCTATAAAGAGTCAGATGGACGCATTGGTGAAGCTTCAAGCCGATCTCCAGTCAACTTCGATCAACAATGGCCGCTTTTTTGTCGTTACTTGCGGGCTCCGCCCTGCTCAGTGCAGCGAATGCTCAGGACTTCGCTGGTGGCGCACGAGATGATGAAGCGTTCTGTATGTCTGGCGGCTTTGTAATACATCATGTTTGCTAACAAGTGTAGCGTATGTCCAGCCTCTGAACACGACCATCTTGACAGAGTATGGCTCATCACCAGCTGTTTACCCGTCACGTAAGTCACTCCACGAACGTTTTTGCCGGAGCAGACATATCATCAAAGTTCAAGGCCACTGGGCTGCAGAATCACTTGAATACATTCAGGCATGCATATGAGTAAAACATCAGTCTGACAGACCCCAGCAAACATAACAGGTGTTGGAGGTTGGGAGGCAGCACTCGAGAAGGCGAAGGCATGGACCGCTCAGCTGACGCTCGAGGAGAAGAGCGACATGGTCACTGGCCAAGCAGGGTCAGTAATTGAATGTACGAACTGCTTGTGAGACATACACTGACTTCGTACATACACCTCTTAGACCGTGTGTTGGAAATATCGTCGCCATCCCTCGCCTCAACTTCACCGGTCTGTGCCTTCACGATGGACCTCTGGGTATTCGTGTTGCAGACTTTGCAAGCGTCTTCTCCGCTGGTGTCTCAACCGGCGCCTCGTGGGACAAGGCTCTCATGTACGAGAGAGGACTGGCAATGGGACAAGAGTTCAAAGCCAAGGGCGCACACATCCTGCTGGGCCCCGTAGCCGGACCATTGGGTCGATCAGCTTATGCAGGCCGCAACTGGGAGGGTTTCTCCTCCGATCCGTACCTCTCCGGAATTGCTATGGAGAAGACAATTATCGGGCATCAAGACGCCGGAGTCCAAGCCACAGCAAAGCACTGGATAGGCAATGAGCAAGAGATCCAAAGGAACCCAGTCTACAGCAAGAACAACACTACGGTCAAAACATCGAATGCGCTCTCCTCCAACATTGACGATCGAACGATGCATGAGCTCTACATGTGGCCTTTCGCCAATGCCGTCAAGGCGAAGGCAGCATCGTTTATGTGCTCGTACCAAAGGATCAACGGATCGTACGGATGCCAGAACAGCGCCTCTCAGAACGGTCTCCTCAAGACCGAACTTGGTTTCCAGGGTTATATCATGTCTGATTGGGGCGCGACCCACTCAGGTGTTGCATCCATCGAGGCCGGTCTCGACATGAACATGCGTAAGTACATATGTACGAAGTGCATGTGAGACATCACTAACATTGTACATATATTTCTCGCAGCGGGTGGTCTCGGTCCTTACGGGTAAGAGTGTCCGCTCTCAAGCTAGGATTGAGACATGAGCTGATTCTATGTGTAGAACGAACTTCGGCGGCCCTTCATTCTTCGGCGGCAACGTCACTAGTGCAGTCAGCAATGGAACCGTCGACACCTCCCGCGTTGATGACATGGTTATCCGAATCATGACACCTTACTTTTGGCTCGAGCAGGATCAGGGTTACCCCAGTGTCGACAAGTCGTCCGGCGACCTTAATACCTTCTCGCCCATCAGTAAATGGACACGCAACTACACCTTCACTGGCGAAGTTTCGCGCGACGTGCGTGCCGACCACGGTGCGCTGATCCGTAAGCACGGTGCTGCTGGAGCCGTTTTGCTCAAGAACGAGAAGGGCGCACTGCCCTTGAAGAAGCCCAAGAACATCGCTGTGTTCGGGAACGATGCTGGCCAGCCCACGCAGAGCTCAGTGCTCAACCAGGTCAACTACGAGTACGGCACTCTCGCTGCAGGTGGAGGTAGCGGCACTGGCCAATTCACCTACCTTGTGACTCCTCTCCAGGCACTTCAGGCTCGTGCGCAGCAAGACGGCGGACTTGTTCAGTACTGGTTGAACAACACTCTCATCGCGAATTCCAACATCAGCACGCTTGTGATTCCGCGTGGTGTACCAGAGGTATGCATAGTATTGCTCAAGACCTGGGCCCAGGAGGGCGAAGACCGCGCGCATCTTAGCAACGATTGGCATGCTGATGACGTCGTGAAGAGCGTGGCTTCGTATTGCAACAACACTGTTGTCGTCACCCACTCTTCCGGTGTCAACACTCTACCGTGGTCCAACCACCCCAACGTCACGGCTATTCTTGCTGCCCACTTCCCCGGACAGGAGACCGGTAACTCGCTCGTTGACCTGTTGTACGGTGATGTTAACCCGTCTGGTCACCTTCCATATACTATCGCGATGAATGGAACCGACTACAACGCGCCTCCTACGACTGCGATCAATACCACTGGTTTTGATGACTGGCAATCGTACTTCGACGAGAAGCTTGAGATCGACTACCGATACTTCGACGCCCACAACATCAGCGTCCGTTACGAGTTCGGTTTCGGTCTCTCCTACACCACTTTCAACATGTCGAGCCTTCAACTCTCGGCATTAGAGAGTGATATCACATCGTACCCTGAGGACCTCCCCATCCAGCCCGGTGGCAACCCAGCTCTTTGGACACCACTCTACAATGCCAGCGTCTCCGTCACAAACACTGGCTCCGTCGCCGGTGCTGCCGTGCCGCAGTTGTACGTGGGTCTGCCGTCTAGCGCGCCTTCCGGCACACCTCCTCGCCAGCTCCGTGGTTTCGAGAAGGTCCACCTCGAGAAGGGCGAGACGCAGACGGTTGGCTTCGAGCTGATGCGTCGTGATCTGAGCTACTGGGACATTGTCAGCCAGCAGTGGGTCATTCCTGAAGGAGAATTCACCATCTATGTGGGCTTCAGCAGCAGGAATCTGGTCTGCCAGGATACTGTAACAGTAGTCGGACAATGACTGCAACCTCGTGAGCAGGAAACGCAGATATTGCTTAGATAGTAACTTTAATGATGATACCTGACATCACTGACAGAACTATCTTTTTGCTGCTCTTTGACCTGTTGAAGCAAACCACCATGCGCGTAAGCTGGTCACAAGGACAAATGTAATTCTGTGAATTCTTCGAAGACCTTCACAGTAAAGTGGATAGAAGTGCCCAGCTCGCGCCATGAAGATCACCGCCCTCCACTCGGATCGAACGCTGAGGATGCCGTGAATTTGAGTACCATGTGATCGTTTTACTTTCACTGCTGAAGAGTGTTGACGGAGAGACCATCCAAGCGAGTATTGATCATTTCCAAGATGGTGCAGCCCTATAGGTATGAGCACATGCACTAGACAGACCTCATCAAACCTGGTAACCCGTAGTATATCTTTCTGCCATCTCCCGATATTATCACGGTACTTAGCGTGCTTGAGTGACATTTCCGATATTACGCCTATTAATAGCCTTAACGAAGCTCGATTGATTGGAGTGGACCAGGTCCTTGGCTGCGGTGTCGCCCTGCAAATACGCGGTAGTGCGCTGGTCGCAGATGGTGTTCCCTCGGTGCTTACAGCTGCTAACTTTGAATCGTTTTAGCAATCTCTCTGTATCGGGCATGTCCATGTGAGACCGGGAGCCTGGAAGACTCCACAAAGAAGCTCACAAAAAGGTTATTGACGGTTCAAATTCCCCTCTGCCAGTGCGTCGCCAATACGCTTGCTCCTTCGCGTGCTGGATATAATAGACGTCGTATGCTTGGCCGCCATCGTGAAGGCAGGGATCGCGCCGGCACCAGGTGCCACAAGAATTCGTGATCGATGAGACCAGCAAAATCCATCAACACAGCAAATTCACCAACAAAGAGCAAATTCTGTAACCTGAAATAGCAGCCTGTCTATCTTCAACAGTAGTTAAGTAGAGTAAGAAAGTTATACAACATATCGAGGACAGCCAGGCTTTACTTTCAACGTACTCTTACCTAGGCATTGTTTGGTGGCACCCGTAGTAGAGCTTCGCTAAGGTAATCGATCACGAATTCTTGCGGCACCTAATGCCGGTACGAACAGTATCGCGTGCGTCGTGTATCTCTCGTTTTCAGTATATGGATGGACCGAGGCTTGTTGTGATATATGTGGAGGTAACTTCTGGGGGACATGTGCACCGGTGCTTTTTGCGCTAATTATGCACGTGACCCGCAGTCAGCTACACGACATGAGGCGTTCATCTCCACTCACACTGTACGGCATACATTCGAGATGCCGTGCCACCACTGCCTGACCGGCTCTCAAACGCGCAGTCGTACGGTAAGCCATGTATCTAATTGATGCTAATGCGTTCAGCATCAAACTGCAGAGATCGTCCAACGTCCAGCCTGAGCCATTGCAACCCATGAAACACGCCTACAAATCTAACAGTATCTTTGACAAAGCGAAGCCAGTACCTGGGAAGCTTATCGCCATCGCCGCACTGTACTACTGCACAATAAGTGTAGTGTCGAGTTTATCCGGTCAACTCCTTCCTGTCCTGGACGACATGCCACCACCCTGCATGTATTCATGCTGTTTAATCGCCGTGAACCAAGCGCGAGTGGTTATTGCGATTAGTGTCGCCGCAATGTCGTGTTTGCTCGCGGTGACGAAAGGTGTTGCAGGCAGTCATCCGCGCCCTACGGATTTTGGTTGGCTGTGTGACCGTCAGCAGCCACGCCACAGCGTTTCCTTACTCGTGGACGTCGTTCTCGAGCCCTGATTGCTCGGCGGCCTCTAACAGTTCTTGGAAGAGCGACGGCCTCAGCGTTCGTTAAGAGACGTTCGTCCGCTCCACGCCGATGTTCGGCTGCGGGTACGTGAAATTGCGAGTGGATGCACCAGCACCTTTTAAGCAGTCTCACAGGAAATGCGTCACTAAGGTACCAAACCCGTTGCAGAGCAATGGGGTGGTTGCGCGGCTGTCATAGGGTAGAGCCCGAGCTGTGCCAGCGTCGCTCCGCGAGTTCGGATACGACCTGCCAGCAGTCGCGGACTCCATTTCGCACAACCACGGAGGCGCCTGGCAGAGAAAAGCAGCATTTCATTGCGCTGCACGTCTACTATCTTGCTTACGTTCTGATCACCTTTTGGTTGTCGTCTCCGCGCCTTGTGTGCATCAAACAGCGAGGGAGCTTGGCAATTGTCGCAACCTCAGCCTTGCCCCAACTTTGAGGTGGAACAAGGGTGTGGTCATCTCGACAGTGAGCTCGAGCGCACTCGCGAGCCCGTCCTCACTCTTAGCTGCTTCCACATCTTCCACACGGCTTCCAACCTTCTATATTCTTTCTCGAACGTTTCCTCTTTCTGCAAGCCCCGCGACGCATGCAATCTGAGATGATGTGATATAACCTACCGTCGCACCAACTGCAGCTGACGCCTGGTCGGACACACGTTCATCCACTCCTTCGCCCCTAACTTCCGTGCGCGACACCTGATTATTCCTTGTCACCCTCTTTCACAACGTTCACCTTTGATTTTCTCGTCTCTGCTATCTTTCGGTGTTGCTTTTCAGTCTGTGACGGATCTACCGGCATGTCAGGCACAGTTTGTCGCATACCCGACGCCTGAGTACCTCGCCAAGATGGACGACCTCGACATTCCGGAGGAGTCCATGCGACATATCGAGGCACTGTTGGCAAGACACCCGCCACAAATGATCCAACGGATGTTTTCACAGACACTGGACTCACGTATGATCTGTCCATAATCCTATGTCGACGTACATGCTCACGTGTCGCAGGGCGTAGCTCGGTAGCTTCATCTTTCATGTCAACGGCCACTTCCAGCACAACCACATCGTCTTCTTCTGGCTCATCATGGCGCTCACGACTTTCGCTCGCATCCACCTTTTCGAGTTCTTCAGGCGGCAGCGACATGTCTGGATCAGTTGCTTCTTCAAACTCTTCTCGTTCTAGAATGCGGAGGACAGAGCCGCGATCGTACCCCGCTGGGCTTGACCCAACGCGACCTGTGCCTGCACTGTTAACGCCAGCGTCGAACGTTAGTAGCCCTCTTGAAGTGAAGGCTGAGCCTAGTTTTACCCCAACAGACGATGTGAGCGTGGCTTCCCCAGGCGCATTCACGGACGACAAGGGCCAGTCAGGCGACCCATACATGTTCTGCACATATTGCGCGGAGCAAAAATCTCTGAAAACATTCAAAGCCAAATCGGACTGGAAGAAACATGAAATGAGGATGCATGAGACAGGAGAAGACTGGCCGTGTATAGTGCTGGGCTGCAACCGGATATTCGATCGGCAAAAGGACTTCGTAAAGCACCATCAGCGGTACCACTCGGGACGGCCGCTCCCATCTCTCACGGACATTGGCATTACTCTGTTGCCGAGAAGGGTGTTTGGCTGTGGTTTCGACAAGTGCAAAGAAGTTTCTATAGGCTGGGACGAACGCTGCGACCATGTCGCGAAGCACATGAAGAATGGCGCGACCTTTGAGCAATGGAAGTACTCTAATGTCATCCGGAACCTGATACGACAGGAGGCTTTGCACGATACCTGGAAAGAGCTGGTCGCATGCCTAGACGAACGTTTACGAGAGACAAGATCGCACATCTCCTGGTGTCCAGACAACACAAGAGTCCTCCGACAAAAGCTCCAATGCTGCGATCTAAGACCAAGCCGTGAAGAAGTGCTCATCACGGCTATGAGTCTTCGCGCGGATATATCGCTGGAATCCGTTCATCAACAATTGCCGATGGGATTCATAGTTCCAAGTCGAGACTCGGTACCACACGGCGACCGTCTATCTCGTGAGCAGCGGATGCAGATCCTCATCGGAAATTCGAACCCGCAATTATCTCGATCTCGACTGGCCTCAATAAATGCTGCCCTGCTCAGAGTCAGCAATACATCGTCACATATTGCAAATTATGACTGCGGCTCCTCTCCCTTCACTGAGCCAGAGTCGCCAACGGTCGATACAGCAGGTCGTCGTATCAGCTATATGGATGTGGATCCTGGGGATTTTCTAGACGTTGCACAACCTACTATTCCCGACATACCGCACCCCATGAGCGCAACTACTATGAGCCCACCAAATCCTCATACACCGGTGGTCGATCACCAACCACCTCCACACACACCGACAGATGACTTCAGTGACCAGTCGAAGCCTCCTGCCAATCCTCTGGGAAGCTGGTACCCCAGTTATTTCGATGCCGCCCCGCAGTTCGAAGAATCTCAGTATTACGAACGCCCTTCCTTCGGTCAGATGATCTCGAAGCCATTGCACAAGATTGGCCACCGGTTAAACAGCTCGCCTCGACAACCGTCGCCTCACTCGTCGCATGTAAGAACGCCTTCACAAATGAGCACAAACCAACACGACATGGGCACCGACTTTGGACTCACAGCAATGAGCATGCGACAATCCCCAATACAATACCAGCAACAGCAGCACCCACAATATCAAGCGATGTCGCACCCGCAGCCCCAACACTTTCGCACTAGTGTGCCATTGCAGGAGCAGCTGCACATGTACAATGCCCAGAACTGATGAAAAGCCAGCACGCCCAAATTCTGCCGGCGCTATTTCCTATATCTTCGAAGCGCGCATATAGATTTACGTGTCTTTTTCCTTTGATACCCCATGCTTCGGCATATGAAGATGTACGATTATGCAGTGCCACAGTTATATAGAACAGGCTCGCACGGAGACCAAAATCAAATCAATCCGAACATAGCAAGCACTTACCGTACACTCCGCACATACAAGCGCTGTGATACCGTGCCATGAGGTTGCAGACGTGAAGGGACGGCGCGAAGCACCACTACGGCATGGTCATTGGCGTGGTGATACCCGATCTAGCGTGATAAAGCGGAAGCTGGCGCTAGCGGCATCGCAGGAACATGGTGAGGATATTGAGTTGCTTATGTCACGTTTGGCGCTAAATGCAGTGCATGCTTTCAGCAGTGGAGAAAGACACGTCGCGTCCTCGCACGAACTAGGTATTGTAACAAGTAGCACAACCACGCAAAAACAAAGGCATCTCCAAGTCTGTACAACAGTGATATTGCGACGTGCGAATGCCGTGGAGGTAGTCGCGCCGCATCATAGGCCAGGAAGGCACCCAACGCCCAATGCAACAACTAATCAGGTATGCAATCACGTCGGAGAAAAGTGCTAACAGGGAATGCATATCTAGTGTACTTCTACGTCATTCTCGACTACGAGGATCTGGATTTCGCGTTGCGGCGCGGGATGAACGAAACGATACCCAACTCCATCGACATCATGATCGCGCTGAGAACTGTGCCACCAATAGCTTCTCCATGCTGAACTTCTTGATGAAGAAACTCGCAATCAATGCGCTAGCTGCGACACCGGTCATCAAGATGAAGACCGAATCAAAGCCTACCATGTAAGACTCAAGGATCGCTGTCTTCTCCGCGCTGTCATCCATAGAGCGAAGGATGTACACCCATCGCTCCGAGTCGTGTGCGATGTTCAAAGGTAATGCTAGACGAGAGAGATGATCCGACATGGTGTTCTGAAAGACGGTCCCCGAAATAGCCACACCCACAGGCATTCCTAGACTTCGAAAGAATCCGTACATCGATGCAGCCATGGCACAGTTTTTGGGTTGGGAGATGGCCTGTACACTGATGTTGACACTGGTCAGAACAATGCCTAGGCCAATGCCCAAGATGGCGAGGATGGCATAGAACATTGCCATTTTTGTGTGGATGCTGATGAGGACGAGAAGACAACAAGCGAGTGTCGTGAGAAGGCAACCGCCCCATACCGCCCAGCGGAAACGGCCAAGACGCGAACTCAAGATGGCTACGATGATGGAGCCGGGAACCATGAGGCATAAAGCTGGTATGATATCCATCCCTGCTTCTGTGGAGCTCTTACCACGCACTGACATCAGGTACAGTGGGAGATAATAGAGCGCGGTGAAGGTAGCTAATCCGTTGACCAATGCGCAGTAAAATGTCGCAATGATGCTCCAATTGTAGAAAATGGACATTGGAAGAAGGCTGTGCGGCTTCGCAACATACTGCCACCATCCGAACAAGAGCATGGAAGCAAGTCCGACAATCATAGGCCCCAATGTAGCAGCCGATGTCCAAGGGTGTTGAATTCCTCCCCATGAAAGACCAACCAGGAAACTGGTCATGCCCCCGACAAAGAGAAAGGCTCCAATCCAGTCGGTCCGCTTCAGCTTTTGGACAAAAGTAAGCTCATCCACCCTGTCCAGCCGGACGAACAAAATTGCGGCGACAAGTCCCAGACCGCAAAATGGATAATTTATGTGGAAGCAATAACGCCAGGATGCTTTTTCAGTGAGGATACCACCCACAACGGGGCCAATGATAGTGCCCACGGACCACGACAAAAGGACCATGGAGAAGTATTTGAATCGGTGCTGGAGTGGTACGATGTCGCAGTAGACAACTTGAGTCAAAGTGATGATACCGCCGCCTCCAATTCCTTGTATACATCGGCCAGTCAACATCATGGCGAAGTCCGTCGAAGCCGAGCACAGGATGGTGCCGATCGTGAAGCAGAGAATTGAAGCGACGAGAAGCTGCCGGCGACCAAATACCTGCGATATCGATGCGATGACGGGTTGGAATATGGCAGATGTCAGGAGGTAAGAAGTTCCGGTCCAGAAAGCCTCTGCGGTAGTGCCTTCGAGCTTACGCGCAATTTCCTATCAGCGTACCGTTAGTATAAGGATATTCGAAGAGCTCCAAGAAGGACTAACAGGGAGTACGGTGACTAGGATCGTCGCATCAAGAGCCACCATCATGGAGATGAAAGCAAGGGTGATCATGATGACCATCTCTTTCTTCGTCGGTTTCCACTCTTTTTGGCTCGATGCCTTCTCATCACCCATGGCCTCTACGTCCATTCCCATATTTCTGTCAGACGGAACCCCGAATGGTTCAGCCGGAAAGCTGGAGCGATCATCGTCGACTGTCAAGTGAGTCAGTCTGCTGGCCTGGCATCAATCCAAGGGTTTGCGCACCCGGCATACCTTTGACTTGGCTTAATGACAGACTGTACGGCATAGTGTTGGTGATGTTGGTATCAGTTTCTTTCCGCACGGCGTTGGAACGGCGATCCATTGAATTCGACCAGGTTTTTGAAGCTTTCTGGCGTTCAGCAATTATAAAGTATGCCACAGGAATCGCCATGACCGAATCAAGGGGCCAAAATCATGAGGCGATAGCAATGCGTAGGTCTCGGTTGCTGTTGGCTCGCAAGATCGTCTTGTCAGGCCACCACAGATGACGGTCAACTGTAGCAATCCCTCTCGGCCGGCGCAGCGAAATTTCGAAGGGCCGTGAGGGAACAGATGAAAGGATTTGATATCTAAGGCTGAACAGGCCCTTGGTGTGGCCAATTGTTGGGCACTTGAGCATGAAGGCGAAACTTATGGAACATATATCGATACAGCATCGGCTAATCGGTATTGAGCGTTGACACTCCGGGGTCACATTTACGCTTTGGGACACTCTGCCCTACATTCCACGGCCATTAAGCCTCATCGCAATCAAGCTATGGCGGCGCATCTGTCCCGACAGCATGGTTTGACCAGTGGTGAAATGCAAGTGTCAGACAAACGCGGGAGCAGGTCGCCAGTATGACCCGAACACGTCTGCAAGCGTGCAAAGTTTCCATCATTTTGACACATATGGTAATAATGTACGCCCGTGGTAACGTTGCACAGCTGTCAGGCCCTCAGTTGGTGTTCGCGCCCAACGAGGCTCAGCTACACACCATCAGCCCTACGCTCAGCTCACCAAACGAGCGTGTTCAGTCTGCCAGTCTACGACCTCAACGAACATGACCTCCGATAATAATCTACTGCAACAGCAAAGCTTGACAGTAGACGCGTGCGTGCATGCGGTGGAAGCTTGAGCTGAAAGCTTTGCGCACGCCTCGCGTACACATTGCGGTGTACTCTTAGTCTCTCAGTACAATGGATGCCACTTGTCAACGGATATTCCACTCGATGTCGTTGGAAGCATCATGTCTGATCGTTCCTGATGAATGATCTTCTTCTAATGATGCCTGTGGGTGAACAATTTTTCACTTGTTTACTTACAGTTCATTTGATCGTCCTATTTAACTTACGTGTCTCACATCTCGTGCAGCCGTTCCCAAAGAGTGCACAAGTCTAATCGCAATCATCAGTCCGTCTCCTCTCCGTTTCCATGCATACTGTTTCTACAAACATAGTATCCTGCCTTATCCTCGATACCACAAAGCCATTCCGTTCAATGATCGACACACTCACACTCACCTTACGCTGTTCCTTTGTACTAAGCATACGCCCAAGTGGGCAGCCATGCCCGAAGGATGAATGCTGCACCACCCGCGTTTGTTTCTCCTGTTCACGCCGCTCCTCTCTCTTAGTTCTCACTCGGAACTAACTAGATAGACAGCGCTCTCCCGCTGTATGACCTGATGTCTGGCCAGCGTCAGCGCGAACTTCGCTCTGGTCTGCGGGTGGAATGGAGTGACGCAATGATTGACGACATTGTTGAGAAAAGAGCGACGGATGGGCAACAAGCTACGGTATCTTATTTCAGGCTTTAGGGTGTCGAGATGTTGGTAACAGAGCCTATTGGGTGTCGCTGCGTGTTCTCGACGCTGCCAGTTCCCAACCAAGGCTATCAAACCTCTCTCATATTCTCCAGCCACCACTTGGACTGCTTAAAAGCTGTTGACGAAGTAAAATGCATTTGAGAACCGTCCAGGACGGTACATGATTTGCGGGACGTAAGTGTATTGCTTGCTTCATTGCTGAATATGTTGCACTGGCATGATTGAAATAGTTCCAAATCTCGCCAGGACTCTGTCATCGTATGCTCCGCCATCCTACAATAGAAGCCATGAAAGCTTGTGCAATACATGCCGCATTCGACGCTGAAAAGCGGCCTCCCAATGATACTCGACCCGCACGATCCCTCCACATCTTCCAAGCAAGCGCAACTGAGCATCAGACGCTCTGCTGGGACCTATTCGTGATCGTACAACTGTTCTTCGTGCTCCCTCCCGTCTCCACATCTGTTCTCGAGCGAGCCGTCGTGGTATACCCCAACTCATAAGCCTCCCACCTCGTCCGTCGGCTCGTAATGTGCTTGAAGAACTGAGGAAAACTTGGAAGACATCCGCACAGTATCACAGCAGCGAGCTCTGCCGTTGCGCAGTTTCCGATGATGGCGAACCAGTACGTACTGTCCCGAGGGTCTCGTACTGCCACGAACGTATAGTAGAGGCGAATCACGCTTGCGGCGCATGCTCTGGATGTCGCAGTTAGTATGGCTTGCGTTGTTGGTCAAGATCCACTTACATGATGGCGATAATGAAGACGGCGCAAACCCCCAGCTTCTTCTGGAGGCACATGTGCAACTTCAGAATTGCAGCGATTGGCAGTATGAGGATCGCGACGTCACTGAGGATGTTGACGGTACCACTCAACCTACCACGCTCGGGATTGCAGTGGCCTCCGACAATCTGAGGCTTCCAGAACTTCTTTATTGGATTGCAGGGAAAGATCCATATTGCCACGACCGCGATGTACGCACAGGTGACAATCCCAATCACAACCCAGGTCGCCCAGTAGGTGAAAGACTTCTTGCTGCCAGTGAAGAGGCGCTTGATTTGAAGTAGGACAGCGATTTTTGCTGCGAAGATGCTGACGCCATAGACGATCTGCACGGCGTAAAGTAGTCGGAGGGCCTTCCAGGAGTCGGCGAGGTCAGTGTCTGATAAATGCTTTCCCAGGCCGTATCGTGTGCTCTCGAGTAGCAAAATCACCAGGATAGCTGTTCCGATCGATGCGATTATCTGCAGATGTGTGATTACCATGTTAGTCAAGCCGGATCTCTGAATCGCTCACCATCAGGACGTCTTCGAACGTGAATGTCTTCAGCAAATGGGTCCGGGTAAAGACGCGGATGGCCGTCGCAATATACACCAGCACGAGACAAGTGATCGTGACGGCTTGGACGGTAGGTGCGATCGAGCCCAGATGAGCGGTGACGTGTTCTGCACCCTCAGGCTCTTTCATCTGCTCGCATCCCGGAGCGGGCACATTACCCAGGCAGTGCTCTATGTACCAGATCGTGGAACTCACCGTTGGAGCCATCGTAGGTTTGGATGCTGGAGCAAAAGGTGCAGTTGAGCGGTGTGGGTAGTCGAAGTTTTTGGGTGTCAACGCAAACGTCGAGTCAAAGGCGAACGATGGCGTTGGTATCGTGGCACATGGCCGCAGTCGGCCCCTCAATCCTAGCGTAATTAGCTCACGTGCAAAACATCAAGGTGAACGTGAGGAAAGAGAGATGGAAGGTGCGTGGAAATGTTTGCAGTGTGAAGGGCGGTACGCTAGCGCCAACACCACGTCCGATGACTGGACTGAGAATCTGGCAGGCGCAACCGCAATCACCTCACGGATTGGCGATTCGAGACATGCCAATTTGCTGCGAGGGTGACCAAAGAACGGCCACAATTTAACTCTGGAACACCGCCCCTCATGCAAAATGCAAGAGGAGGCGTCGTAGCTTCGCGCACTGTTTGACCACCAGCAATCCATTACAGCCTGATATTTGGATATCAAACAGCTTGCACCGCAATCTGAGGTTCTGCTAACTCTCTTAGATTGTCTTCTATTCCAAAATACTCGGATGCACCACATGTACTCTACTGGTAGCTCGCATATAAAGTCACCACACCCTTTCCTCTACCCCTCCCCAGATTATATTGCGGCCACAACATGAATTTTTCGTGAATTTAAAACGCTGTTACTAGTAGTCTCGCAAGTATTATATCTCTCCGCTTGACCTCTGAGAAGCCACGTCCCAATGCCCAAGACATAACGTGCGTTCGTCCTCAGTTGAACTCACCAGCCCACGCGGAGTCTTTAGACAGCATGCGTTTCTTGTCATCACATTTTCTCTTTCGTCAGCCAAGTTTCATGGAGTACAGCGCTGCACTTCAACATATCGTGTGTTGCATCCACATGTTTGCGAAAGAGCAGGATATAAAATGTGACTGGGCGCGTTACGTTACCAAAGTCGTACTTTATCACCAAGATTTCATTACTCGCAGAGTCGTGTGATGCATACAATTGGCGAGGTTGTGGTTGAAGTGGAAGCGAGGACACGACTCAACCAAAGCATAATGCGTCCGCTTCACTATTTCCGAAAAAGAGACAATTCTCACTCACGTCGGTTGAGAATGTCTTGATTTCGCAAAGGGCAGCGAGGCAGACATGTGAAACTCTCCAGCCCGTTCCAAAGTGGCGTGCAGATCCACTATTGTCGATTTGATTAGAGTGTGCCGCAAAGCGAGGGAGATCATGTGTCTTTGCTTCAGGTTGTTTTGGCTGTTCAGATCATATTTTCTGTTTGAGATGCTTTTGCATACAGGAAGAGACCCATTAATGGCGTGGATAGGCCGAGTTTTTGAGAGTGACACAAAAGAGCGACAGGCGTAATGTCCATTTCTTGATCCTTTCGAAGGGAAAGCAACCAGCGAACATTCAAACCTGTCGTTGTCTTTTCGTGAAGCAAGAGTTTTTAAAGAAAATTGCCGAAGACGCCAGAGAACGAGGCGAAAGGAGCATATGTGTCTGCGAACTTGATCTGCACAAGAGAATCAAAGCAATCGTCAAAATCATTGCATAGTGCGCCGACCCTTTCCAGAACGCACACATGAGTTTGCCCCCTCAACGTTTCCGGGCACCTACTAGTCATGGAATGGTGTTTGTGTGATTTTGAAGTGGCGAAGAACAGCGAGCAACCATAAGCCCATGGTGCCAAAATTTCGAAAGAAAAGAAGCCGAAGACATGGGACTTCTTCTTTGTCTTTTGAAGAAGATAGCAAAGTGTGTACTAGATGAAAGAGGATGTACGGCGAAAGAGGCTACGATTTATAGATGCGGGCGTTAAAAAGCCGTTCGCATACACCAAGCGGAGGCGTGGTTTAAGGGAACATCGGCCATGGCGAGACAAAAGGACCCACACGGGCAGTCCGACACTCCAATGATGTACCCAATCATTCCTTTTCAGAAAAGGAAGATACAAAATGAACATGCAAGCGTCCTAGCCAGGTTTATAAGACATGTCCAGCTCATGAACGGCATTAAACCGAACATGGCAGGGAATACAAAGTCACCGCTCGCCACCCCACACCATCGCTGCTCTCTAAGGTCATTTTAAAGAGCTGGCGGAACATAGCATATGTCCTTGTTGTTTTCGAAGCAAATGAGCAGACATGACTCCCAAAAGTCAGACTTTTGGCTGCAAGCACAGCGAAGAACGCCAACATGACGAATTATGTCATTGCTTTCGGAAGAAGAGAGCGGGCGATAGGAAATCACCGGAACATTGGATGGTTTTGAAACTTCATTGCCGACATCGAAAATTGTTGATATAGTTCAACGATCGCAGAAAGAGAAGAGATTATAGGTCGCCTTTTCGTGGCATTCATGGTATAACCGTGGAAAGAAACACATTCGAGAGATCGAGCCGCGTTTTTATTTGGAATCAGATCATCAGCGGATGCTGTCTTCTTTTTGGCGAGGAGGCGGGCCACATGAATGGACGGTTGTGTGATGTTCAATTTTGGAGTAACGGACACACATTGCGATGCTGACGGGCTCTTTTGAGAGACGCAGAGACACGAAGCGGGAGGCAAGCATGTGGCGACTCGTTCTCCGTTTCGGGTTTCGACAAGATAAGAAGACGCTGTGTGGTAGTGAAATTACGTCGCAGTGAGGGACTTATATACCTGTTTCCACAGTCACACGTGCTCCAGTGTTTGAACGTGCACCATCCATGAAAGTGTGCTTCATATTGGTTCGCTAACAATACCCATTCCATTATCCCAACACACTCCAACCCCCTCAAATAGCCTTACACCACCTCTCCAAATACCTATCCACGCCCTTCTCCCCACTCAACACCACACCAATCTCCTCAAGCGCCACATCAACCCTCACCATGCCAAACCCACCCGCTTGTCCCAGAATCACCGGCATAACGAATCCCAGCTCCACCAGGCCTTCCCACTCGCGTCTCGCCACATCTTTACCCCAGACCTTACTCACGCTGCCGGACGCCGACATGCCACCAGCCGCAGACTGAATGCGCGCCTTGGACGCGAGCGTCACGTACTCGTCGTACGCCATGTTGAAGTTACAAGTGTCGCTGTCGTGGATGATGTCGAGGCGCGCGGCGGCGATAAGCAGCGAGAGAGCGAGCGTGGAGAGGTGTGGGATAAGGAAGAGCTTGGAGTCCGGAGCGTTGAGCGCGTGGGTGGGTGTGAAGGGGGTGTCGCTGGAAAGCGTGGCGGCGGGGAGGAGGAAGGAGTTTAGGACGGCGGCGACGGATTTCGTGCGGTAGAAGTGCGGGGCGAGGTGTTGAGTGAGGAAGGAGGGCGTTGCGAAGAGTTTCTGGTAGTATTAGTGGGGGTAGTAGAGTGTTGAGGGAGGAGGCTTACGTTGATGTTTGCGTTCCATTCTGCGAGAACGTCTTGCGTCACGCCTTTCTTTCCTCGTTTTGCCGGTGTGCCCTTTGCGGATGTGCTCTTGACGCCACTTTCCAGTATACCACGCTCTTCTACGCTCAGGTGCTCGTGGTCGATGGTCAGACAGGACTTGCAGACCTCTTGGAACGCGGTGAACGTCTTCGCCAGACTCAGGTGCACGTAGCGATGACTGAAGCGACTCTTCACTCGCTTCTCCAAGCTGTTCGTGACGTCGATACGCGTGGTCAAGCCAAGAACTGCTATGGGCGCCTTCCTCGATTGCGCAATGTCAAACAGGTTGTACAGCAATGTCTGACGTGGGTGCTGTGCAAAGAGGTCAAACTCATCCATGACAAATATGACAGCTTTGGCGACCTGGTCGGTGAGCTCGCCAGTCTGCTCGGAGGGATGCGATAGGAGTGCAAGGAGCGTGGTGAGTGTGTCTGCGTAGTTCTTCCCCGGTCCACTGCCGTCTTCTTCAATGTCCATCTCCTTTCCCAGCTGGCGCCAGATCTCGCGCAGTGCAATCTTGTCGTCGGTGTGTATGAAGCCGTTCAGGCGTACAACGTGGTACTCCCCTCCGTTGTCTTTGGCCACCTCGGACAGCACCTTGTTCACGAGAGCTGTCTTGCCGCTGCCTCGAGCGCCAATCAGAAGCATCGAGTTGCCTTCTCCTGCCGTGACTGTCTGTTCGACCAATTGGTGGACCGTCTTGTATTCGGCGTCCAAGCCGACCAAAGGGGACGGACGTTTGGCGGATATGCGCTCCAGTACAATAGTCTTGAGCAAATCCAATTCCCGTCCCGCAGGTAAATTGCCGTAGATTGCAGCTGGTACCACAGACTCTTTTTGGGCAGATGTTGGCTTGTTGAAAGGGCTGGGCTCGGTGGGGTCGAGTACGCTCTCTAGCACACTGTTGCCGTCCACGTCCATAGCATCATCCTCTTCTCCGTCCAGTACCTCCTCATCGTCCCTGTTGTTTATATGGTCGGCGCGGTTCGCTCGCCGTCGCGTGGTGGGCGTCTTTCTTCTCGTCGGTGAAGCACGATCGCCCAGTTCGTCTTCAGTCTCTGGCACCTCTTCTGTGCGCTCCTCCTTCAGCTGTCGTTTCTTCGTTGATCGTGATGGCGTCGCTATCCTGTCTTCCTCTAGCGCCCCCTTCCGCGCACTCGTGGCCGCCTTTCTCGTGGACCACTGCTTTGACCCAGAAGTCCCATTAAGAGCACCTGCTGTCGTTTCGTCCTCTTCATCTGCAGCTGGACTCGCTGCCCGTCTCCTTCCGCTCAACCTCGGCGCTGTCACTTTGCGCGCTGACGCTGCTGGCGTTCTCGTGCCCTTCCCTCGCCTGGAGGGTGTTGGTGGCTCAGCAGCCAGCTCGTCCTGGATGTCTGCCTCCACGTCTGCGCCATGCTTGAAGCCGTTGGCCAAAGTCTTGAAGGCACTTTGACTGGCGCTCTCTGCCGGCTTTGTGCGTGGTCTGCCTCGCTTCGGTGTAGTGGCAGTGGCAGCAACCTCCTGAAGCTCATCCGTCGTGCTCGCTGTCTCTTCCCTGGAAGTGGTGAAGGACCGTCGCTGTGAGAGTCTTGCAGAAGGCCCTCCACTCGCCCCCTCGATGTCATCATATATATCAATGTCGTCTAGTGCTGTTCGCTTGGCTGGTGTGCGGTTCGTGCCAATCTTCGATGCCCGTCCAGCGCGCTTCGGGGTGGGTTCGTCTTCAGGGACGCCGTTCGAGTACGACGTCGAACGAGTAAGGAGCCTTCCAGATGCTCTTTTTGCTGACGTCTTGACCAAAGGGCTGGATGCGATGCGCTTTGGTGTGTCGAGCTTGCGCCGTTTCGAGGAGCGCGGAGAGTCGTCCATGGCGGCGGTTGGTGTGCGTGGGGTTATTGGATGCGATGCGAATAGAGATCAATCATGGCGAGTGCATCCTGGCATAATTGACAGTTGCGACGACACCAGTGAAGCACGAAGCACTTTGTCAAGGCGCGTGCTCTTCGAAGTCGCGTCGCACTAACTTTCCGCTGCGTTGCGCCTGCCGCGTGCGCCCGTGCCTGCCAAGCCCACCACTTCCCCGTGAGGTCTCCAACTCTCCGACGGCTTTCACTCAGGCTTCAATTCGACCATCTCAAGTATGATGAGATGGTATGCATACGATGGCACCGGTATCGGCAGGATCGCCGCGATGCAATGGTTTCCAATGGTTTCCGTCGGCTTTCCCAGCATGAGCCCCACCGCACCGTACTTCAGACACGCCCTACACTTGATCTCACAGACTAACAGTGCTGCCAATACCTGCAGTGCATATATCATAAAGCGCGACCACTACGCTCTGAGACTCAACGCAATCCACAACTCAGAACATAATGACTTTGAACCAAGTCGAATTATCCCATTACGCCAACCAACATTCAGCACCAGCCCTCACAGACGTTGAACTACTTCACAATGCTACAACTGACTCGTCTGGAAATGCGGAAGGCTTCTCACTGCCCCCAACCGATACAGGAAAGGACGCATGGCTCTGTCTGTTTGCGTGCTTCATGTTGGAGGCGATGATCTGGGGTATGGCTGGCCACAATCACGCCGTGTCTCTACTGACATCAACGTAGGTTTCCCCGCTTCGTACGGTGTATTCCAAGAATTCTACAGCACGAATGACTTTGCTGGCTCGAGCAATATCGCTGTCGTCGGTACTTGTGCTATGGTGCGTCAATGAGTACGAAGTGCACAGCGTTCTCACTAACATGCCCCAGGGTATCATGTACATGGACATAGCATTCTGGTTTGCAGTCCTGAAGTACTTTCCTCAGTTCCGCACATGGGCGACGCCAGTTGGTCTCGTCGTTGTCTGCCTGGCGCTCGGTCTCGGCTCATTCTCGACGAGCGTGCCGCATCTCATCATCACTCAGGGCATCATCTATTCGATTGGGGGTGGCCTAGCATGGACGCCGATCCTGTTTTACATCGAGGAGTGGTGGGTACGACGGCGAGGCTTCGCGTACGGCGTAACGATGGCCGGCTTGGGCCTCAGCGGCGCAATCTTGCCACTCATCCTCGAATGGCTGCTCCATTCGTACGGCTTCCGAACGACACTTCGCGTTTGTGCACTCAGCTTCGTCGTGCTCAACTTCCCAATCATCTTCTTCTTCAAGCCTCGCCTGCCACTGTCGCAGACTTCACAGTCACGGAGCTTCGATATGTCATTCTGGACTTGTTCGAACTTCTTGATACTACAGTCGGGAAACGTGATCCAGAGCCTGGGTTTCTTCCTGCCGGCCATCTACTTGCCAACATTCGCTCGAACACTCGGCGCCAACGCCATCCAAAGTACGGTTCCCATTATCCTTGTGAACGGCGCCGCTTTCGTGGGCTGTCTCTGCATGGGTGCGGCGACTGACAAGTATCATGTCGTCCACTGTCTGCTAGTATCAGCTCTCGGATCGGCGATTGGTGTCTTTCTGCTCTGGGGCTTCGCAACCTCACTGGCGCCTTTGTATGTCTTTTGCGTCATATATGGTGCTTTTGCAGGCTGCCAGTCCAGCGCCTGGAGCGCAATTGTTCGCGACACGCAAGTCAAGCGCCGAGGTGCAGACTCCGGCATGGTGTGGGCATGCTTGTCCGCTGGCAAGGGAGTGGGAAATTTGTGCAGTGGTCCATTGTCGGAAGCCCTCCTGCATGCCGGCAATTGGAGCGCAGGATTTGCGTATGGCAGTGGCTACGGCGCTCTCATTGCGTTCACTGGCGTGACGGCACTGTTCAGCGGATGGGGCTACGCCGCGAAACGTATTGGGTGGTTGTGAACCCGAAACCCACGCCTCCATCAGGTTCAAAATCAGCTTCAGCACTTTACCATTATGGACGTAACAGGTCAAGAATAGATTACATTATTAGTAAAGGACTCGCAGAACCATACGCCGGCCACTTGCCATTCTCGTCTTACCTTTGACAACGCTTTCGATTACGACACGACATACCCACCTTCGTTGTCGTTGCATCTTTTTGTTCCCCACACGCCATGCATACCCGGCTCAGTCACGGCTTGTGGCGTTTTCGTGCGATGTCCGACGCGATAACCTTCCATCAAGAATCCTTCCGGAGTACATCGGGCCCACAATACCGACGAAGATACTCTTCAGGAGCATGGGAAACGATACTTGTTTATCGTCTTTCATGCAATGTACGATGCTTACACATTGCGACTTTCAGCTACTTTTCCTGTATGCTCATTGCTTGGCAGGTACACAACTTATTGATGATCCCGCAGAGCCGCGCCGTACACGCGTACATGGCAATCGCGAGATCTGCTTTCCCGGTGCTTCAGTGAATTAGAGGCGATGCAGGCCGATTCGGAGACCACTGTGCCTCCATCTACCTTACCTGTGCCTAATGACCGCACGTTGTAGAACTCAACACGTCAAACATATCGAACATTGCAGCTCGCCGGTCGCTACCCTGATACCTATGCCGCAAAGATTTCTCTGCAACATGTATCGATCCGCGATATGTCAGCCCTGTCAGCCGCAAATCGATTCTCGCTCCCGGTGCACGGTCCAAGATGCCTCGCTCATCACTTCTACCATCTTTTACAATTTTGTTTTGAATTATTGGCTTGTGTTCATGTGTGGCTGTCCTCGCCGCGTGGAACGGACGTTTGAAACGGTTGAGGCGTGGAGATGTGAAGTTGGGGTCGGAGTCCGAAGAGGACACTGTGCCACCATCAGAACAGTGGACTGCGAATGTATTGATTGACGTCAAGCTGGTGCGGCGGAGAACTTTGCGAGGTATACATAGGGTGGAGGGGAGCTGGTCGTTATTTTGGTTGAGTAGGATTGTCTTTTCACTTCTTGACCATTTTGGAGTTCACTAGAGTTAAAAAACACACACTTTGCTTTCACTAAGCTCGATCCAAGATGAAGGTTACTATCATACTCTCTCTCGCGAGCTCTTCGCTAGCAGGTAAATCCCATCTCTCCCTCCACTCTAGCACATCCAACTAACTCACCCAAGTCCCCTTCAGCAACGTTATCAACACCATCTTCAGCAACGCAATCCAAACACGCCACGGCCTCATCCCAGCCCCAGACGTCCCAGTCCCTTCTCCACCTGGCTACCCAAACTGGAAGACGAAGCACGCTGGCACAGGCCCACCAACTCACAAGACGAAGAAACCCCACAAGCCCACCGGCAAACCCTGTGCGACAGGCACGGGCTTTATCTGGCCCATAGCAAGCAGCGGGTATATGCCCGTTCAATCGCATGCATCGAGCCGAAGCTACACGAAGTTGTCGGTATCGTACGGTCTGGCGCCTACATCTACAGCGACGCCGACGCCAGTATCAACACCTCCCATGCCCATCAACACACCTCCAGCATCGCCCTCATCAGCCAACGACCCGTGGTCGTCCTACGGCAGTCCCGATTTCCCAGATGCCAGCGTCTCACTGACTCTGAATAGCGTGTATCCTAGCGGCACGGGCGTTCATTCGTCTGGGTCAGGTGGATATGGGTATGGAGGGCACTCAACCATGACGACGGCGTATGTGAAGCCTACGCCGACGCCGTATGAGGATTGAGAGGACGAGGAGGAGTATAAGAAGCGTAGGGAGGGCATGGGGTTGTGGAGGAGGGTGTTGGGGTGGTAGGAGTGTCAGGATGGAGTTTGAGGCATAGCCATCATGTATGTATTCCTACGACGATAAAGATTGTGATTTTCGCGAATACGCCACTGGCGTGACTGCATACATCACTGTCATTAGAAAATCATAAAGTAGAAAGTAGATTATTGTGTATGTTATGATTCATTCCTTGAAGCTCGATTTTACGTGTTCTTGCCGTAAATATCGAAGGCCGAGGCTCTTAGGTGTAGCTGCGTATATCATGTCCCATCTCATGCATCGAAATTCGCATCGTAGCCTTGTCGCTTCTCATAAGCCCCCAGCAACGCTCCAGTAGCTTTCATGTGTGTCCTGCGTACAGGTCTTTAGTACTCCTCATCCTATCCATAGACGCCTGCAACCAGCATCCTAGAACAAGCGCTCAATGCCAGCATCGACAATCTGCTGAAACTGCACACGCTGCCTGCCCGCAACCGAGCTCTTGCGCGGCTTCGCATCTACGGCAATGTAATGCTCTTCGATCTTGACCTGCGCATTGAGTTCATGGAACGGACTCAAGATATCCACCATGAAGCCCATGCTCTCATCGTCCTGCGCCGAATCATGGTAGTGAATAACCACCTCCCTCAGATCCGGCGCCTTCTTCAGAATGTCATGGACGAACTCGGCGCGCTTCCTCAACAACGCGGGGAACACCGCAGCCGCAAAGCCGTTCTCGTCGGCGCGCAGCCACGTGGTGTCCCACACGAACATGACTTCGACCTTGCGGATGTTCTCCATGGGTGAGAAGGCGGCGTCGGTGATCTGTTCGAAGGCTTCTTCGAAGAAGGACGTGTGGGCGAAGGAGTTGGTGGCGGAGATGCGCAGGATGGCCACGTCGTAGAACCAGTTCTCGGCTTCGTCGTGGAGCTGCTGGGAGGTGAGGAGCAGCTCGGTAGGGGGCGGGCAGTGGGTGAGGCGCATGAAGTTCGGGATGTGGCGCCATTTGCGCGAGGCGCAGATGATAGGAGCTTGAGGAGGAGGAGGGGGTTGGGCTGCTACTGCTGCGGTGCCGTCGGTGGCTGTGGTGTCCTCGCCATCTTCATCGTTGTCCTCGCCGTTGTCGCCTTCTTGTCCAGCCATGTCCGTGTCGCCATCCTCATCAACCACGTCCTGGGCATCCTCAGCGGCCGTCTCACCAGACTGAGGCGCTGTGGCACCTGCTCCGGCATTGGCTGACTCGTCGATGTCCATGTCGGCTTCTACCAGATCGTCTGGAATATCGTCAAGGCTCAGGGTCTGGGCTGCGACGTTGGTGGGTGTGGGTAGAGGCTGCGCATCTGCGGTCTTAGAGGGCTGAGCGACGTCTTGCGCAACAGCGTCCTCCATGGCGTCTTCCTGATCATCGGCAACCTCCTCGGTCTCAGCCTCTACCTCCGTATCTTGATCCTCCTCAAACTCAGCCTCAGCATCCTCATCACCCTCGTTTTCGTTTTCCTCGCCATCTTGATCAGCCTCGTCTCCGTCCTCATTATCGCTATCCTCCTCTCCCTCTTCCTCCGCAGCAGGCTCAGGCGCGTCGCTGTCCTCCTCGTACTCGTTGCCCTGGACGACTTGCGGGGCAGGTCCAGTGGGGTTGTCGGCGACAGTCTTGGCCACAAGCTCCTTCACCTCCTGCTTCTCGAACCAGTAGCGGAGTAATTTCTTGGGCTTGGTGTCGCGTGTAGCCGCGTACTCGAAGATGTTGTGTCGCACTTCGAGCGGCAAGCTCATGAGGAGTGAAGGTGACGGTGCAGCCATGTTGTCGGTGGTGGTCATGGTGGGCAGTCGTGTCGAGGTGGAGGTAGAGGTGTGCGAGTTGATTGGTGGTGTGAGGTGAGAGAGCGGGGTGACTAAGGCACAGTGGGATATTTAGCTGGGCCAGTGGGCGCGCAGTGGGTGAGGTCAGGCTGTGTCAGGTGAAGTTGCATTTGCGCTGCTGCTGCCTGCTTGTCCGGGGCTGGCTGCTGTGCTCGGTGACGACGAGAGCGGGGTCGACAGAGGGCAACGAGAGAGAGAGAGAGAGAGTGAGAGAGAGAGAGAGAGAGAGAGAGAGGGAGAGGGCGGGCGTGAGAGGAGCGCGGAAAGGCCATAATAGCGGGCGCTGATAATTCTTGGTACCGTCGTGAAGCGCTTCAACTGGCGCCATGCAGACACAACGGACACGCCTTCATGTGCCCGCGACGCGTAGCCTTGCCTGCCAATTGCGCAGTTCTCATTGTGGCGAGTTGTCGCGCACATCAAGCGACCCCGGACGACCAGATGTGATACACGCCATGCTCTTTCAAATGGTGCCAATTACCTTCATGTGCTGCGTGGTGTCGCAATTCAGGTGAAGCTCGTTCACCATTGTCGATCATCGGGTCCGAGCTTCCGTGAACCAAATCGTACAATGGCAGCACACTCCACCCTATCGACTTCATCAATTTTTGGCAGCTTGTCAGTATTTTGTTATGCTAAGTTATGCAACTTCCATATATATGGTTTCCACATCTAGTCTTCCCCAATCCCTCTTACCCCCATAGTTCTTCGCAAGAGAGTAACTTCCTACTCCCCATTTCACATGTACACATTCGCATTGCTTCTCCCCATGACATTCGCATCCGTACATCCCAGGAATCTTCGTGAGAATGAAGCGAAAGGGCGTTAATGGCGTGTCTTTTGCACGGAAAGCATAGCGCGTTGGGGCTGTGAAGCTGATCGTAGATGGTTGGCGTACGAGGCTCGTACATGCTTACGCTCGGACATGTCCCGGATATATTCGTCGTACCCGATGTTGCGGGTGGACAACTCGGACATGTCTCTGGGAGAAGTTCCAATGTACGACGCTCGTACATCCACGCGTACAACGACTTGGTATAAGACAGACACCATTCAAGAGCTAATTAGATCCACACACCTACACTTACAGGAAAGCGACTCAGATAAATCACAGCCTTACGACCATTCAAATTGCCACCAATTGTACCCAATCCAAACCAAGCACAATGAGCACCAAATTACCAGCCATGATCCTACACCGAGGCCCCAATCAGCCCGGACACTACGTCTGGTCTCCCTTCGTCACAAAAACCGAATTCCGCCTCCGCGTCGCCACTCTGCCTTACACAAGCGGCTCCGGCGGACCCTCGTCAGGACCCAAGGGCAAAATCCCCTACCTCTCACTCTCCGCCGCAAACGACACACCCGAAATCCTCTCCGACTCAACACTCATTCCCAAAGCCCTGGTCTCCAAAAATCTAATGCACGATCTGAATGCTCGACTGAGTGCAAAAGACCGAGCGACAGATCTAGCCATTCGATCGCTGCTAGAAGACAAACTGCACTACTGCAACATCAAAGAGCGCTGGGTCGACAATTTCTACACCATGCGCGACTTTGTCATGGCCAACATCCCCTGGCCCATGCGCGTCGTTGTCGGCAATCTCGCCTATCGTGGTAACGTACGCAAGTTGAACGATCAGGGCATGGGACGCTTCTCGGACGACGAGATTCGCGGCTTCCGGCGCGAGATTTGGGAGAGTGTGAACGCTTTTCTGGATGATGGTAGGAAAAAGGCGAGAGGTGAGGAGTGCTGGTGGGTTCTTGGTGGGGAGAAACCGACTGATGCAGATGCGACGGTATATGGGTATGTTGTTTCTGCGCTGGTTGCTGAGGCGGGGCCGGAGAGTGGGAGGTTGTTAAGGGAGGAGTTTGGAGGGGTGGTGGAGTGGGCGGGGAGGGTGCATGGGAGGTATTTTGAGGATTATCAGGTTTGGAAGTAATGGAGTTGGTTCTTGTGTGGTTTTTCTGTCTTCGTTGCAGCGTGCAGTTAGGAGCGAAATCGCAAGCCTCACGAGCTGAAAATCACTGCAGCACTTCAAAGCTATACAGCCCATCGTTCCCATCACTTCTCTCCCTTGAAGTGGTCATGTCTACTCTTGTAGGTCGTCCGGAGCGTGGGGATACTGCCTTGCCACGACCGACGGGCCTGCTCTTGCCAGCATTCTTCGCTCTTTCTACTTTTGATGGGCAAGCACGACAGCTCTCTTGCTCCGAACAGAGAGGACGTGCATCGATATGGCAACGCTTTCTTGTGAGGAAGCTGCATCGGCGGACTTATAATCTCTTCCTCATTTCTTTTTGCTCCGTTTCTTCTCCACCAACATCACCATCCATCCATCACCACGTACCATCAACATCCATATCACCCATCAACACCCATATCAACTCTTTCATCCATATCAATTCTTCCATCCTCATCAACAACCACAGCAAGGTCCAGCACCTCGACGCCTCTGCCCACCATGAGGACCGCCGCCATCATCGCCGGCGTTGTCGCCCTCGCTGCCGCTGCACCTACTGCACGCAACTCCAAGGACGACACTGGTGACTGGTACGCTGTCTTTCTCTTACCTCACCTGAGCCTTCACTGACATTCTATTCGCATCTCTAGGCGCATCGGCTGCGATTCCGACTCCAAGGACCACGCCGACGATCACTGCTCTTACGTCAAGGGCTCCTCCAAGATCCAGCGTCGCGGCGAACCCTACGACAAGCCCAAGTACACCTCGACCCAGCCCGAGTACGCTTCGACAACTACCGTTCCTTACGGCGCCTCGTCTTCCGCGAAGTACGAGGCTCCCAAGCACACTTCATCGTCCAAGTACGAGGCCCCCAAGCACTCCTCTTCGGCATACGAGGCCCCAAAGCACTCTTCGGCATACGAGGCTCCCAAGTACTCTTCGGCATACGAGGCTCCCAAGCACTCTTCGGCATACGAGGCTCCCAAGCACTCTTCGGCATACGAGGCTCCCAAGCACACCTCTTCAGCATACGAGGCTCCCAAGCACACTTCTTCAGCATACGAGGCGCCCAAATACTCTTCTTCAGCCAAGTATGAGACTCCCAAGCACTCATCGTCCGCATACTACGAGGCTCCGAAGCACACAACTCCGGCATACGAGTATCCCGAGTACTCTTCCTCCGTCGAGTATGAGCACCCAAAGCCCTCATCCGTCGAGTATGAGCACCCGAAGTACACTTCCTCAGCCGAGTACGAGTACCCTAAGTACTCTTCCTCCGTCGAGTACGAGCACCCCAAGCACTCTTCATCAGCCTACTATGAGCATCCCAAGCCATCATCGTCGGCCATGTACGAGCACCCCAAGTACTCTTCCTCAGCCGAGTATGAGTATCCCGAATACGAGTCCACCAGCAATGCCTACGAGAAGCCAGCTGCGACTTATCACCGCCATCAACAGTACGACCCTCCCATCTACACGCCTTCGGTTTGGTACTCTTCGCACTCCCTGACTGAGTACGGCTCAAAGCCCACGCCATACGCCACGCCTCTCACGTATTCCAAGTCTGTGCCAGAGTACAAGTCTTCAGCGGTGCACATGCCATATGCCACGCCTTCGGGTTACCTTTCCTCGCTCCTCTCCTCGGTCTGGAAGCACGAGTCGTCGTCCATGTCCTACACTCAGCCACCGAAGCCCACGACTGAGACTTACGGCAAGCCGCACGAGACCAAGACCACACCTGCTTACAGCAGGCCCACTTCCATGCCGTCTTGCGAGGCAGAACCAGAATGCTACGACTGCAACGAGTACCCTGAGATGTGCAAAGTAAGTTTCTTATACGTCCCTTCTCGTCTTGACCGCCCACTGACACAACGCTCCAGTCCTGCAACTTCATGTTCAAGTGCGGAAAGAAGGCGGCGTGCGACTACAAGAGCTTTCCCCTCACTGCAATGCTCTGCACCGAGGAAGGCGAGGATTGCCCTCTCGAGTGGTCTACCGAGTCCGAGTCCGAGTCCGACGACGAGTGCGAGTCCGAGGATGAAGACGAGGACGACTACTCCACCGCGAGCCAACCTGCTTACGCGAAGCCCACCTCTGCCTACGCGAAATCCACCTCCGCATACGTCAAACCCACCTCTGTATACGTCAAGCCAAGTTCCACATACGTCAAGCCCAGCGCTTCTACCTCTGTGAAGGGTTACGCCGTTCCTCCTTCTTCGGTCTACAGCAAGCCTGCTCACTCTGCTCCTGCTCCAACCTACAGCAAGCCTGCGTATGAGGCTCCGGCTCCTTCGCACAGCAAGCCTGCCTACTCTGCTCCCGTTCCGTCTTACAGCAAGCCCGAGTATGTCGCTCCCATGCCCTCCTACAGCAAGCCCGAGTATGGCGCTCCTACACCCTCCTACAGCAAGCCCGAGTATGTCGCGCCCACTGCGTCTTACAGCAAGCCTGCATATGAGGCTCCTGCTCCGTCTTACAGCAAGCCCGAGTATGTTGCTCCCACTCCGTCCTACAGCAAGCCCGAGTACGCTCCCACCTCCGGCTACGTTGCGCCCGCGGCTCACACCGACAAGGCCAAGGTCCACTGAGCTCTGATGATTGGTTGGCGGTCATGGCTTTGCGCTGAGGTTTGAGTCTTCTTTTGTTCCGCGCCGCGCTATTTGGTATTGTTGTTGATGCTTTGTGGCGATTGATGGTTTCTGTTTCGCAGCGCATGTTTTTTTGTTTTGGCTTCTTCATTCTTGTTGCGCGCATGGATGATCGTTGGTATGGTTTGATGAGCATTGTTTCAATTGAGTTTGTTTGCTTTGACTTTGAGGTTTGCGATCCTGCTGTGATGATCTGCCGTGATGATGTGCTGCTTGCTTGATGGTGATTGCTCTTCTCTTGGTGAATTCTCGCTGCTCATGTGAGTTCCGACGGCGATGCTTTTACTGTCGTGTCGCGTCCGAATTTGCACCGTTAGTTGTGACGGTCATTTAGTATCATGGGGTTGTGACTTGAACCAGAATTCATCTCGATGCAGCTGCTTCCCAGAGTCAGGATTGCGCATCAGCATTGATGCTGTGCTGTGCGCGGATTCGAGTGGTGATGACTTGGGTGCTACCGTTTGGTGCGGAGGGCTGGGTGGCCGTCCTGTTCACTGACGAGACGCAACGTTTGCGTCAAGATTTCGTGAAGACTTCTAGAGCACCAATTCTAGGAGCTAGGCAGATGCGCATGTATTGCCAATGTATCACGAATTAAATATGAGTGAGTGGGTGGCATGGTCCTTGCCGGTGTTGAGAGGTGGTGGTGTTGGTGGTGTCGTGCCGAAAAAATCAAGCCGCCCACCGCCAGCATCGACACGCCAGCGACAACGACAATGACATCCGGTCAAGTCTAGTGTTTGAGCACAGCTCCTTAATTAGTGTATGAAATGCAGCAAAAACATACGTAAATCTCTGGTGTGGTCGTGGTGTTCCTGTCCATCCCAGCACTCAATTCACCCAAAAAGCAAAAAATACCCAACTACACCATCGAAATAAGTAGAAGCTGCAAAAAGAAGAGATTCCGACACCGGGAATCGAACCCGGGCCTTGTCGGCGCGCAATGCGTACTAACTCGTTGAGAGCGACAAATCCTAGCCACTAGACCACTAGCAAGATGTTAGACGTGCTGACGAAGCAGGTGACTGTTTAAACTTACTATCGGATGTTGATAGAAGGTATGGAAATTTGTAAACATATATATCGTTTGCTGAAAATTCACCAACACGAAAAGTGACCTTTGATCGCGCATCATGGTACGATACCAGTCACCCAGGACGTCAATTGGCAGTACTCAGAGTAGATTGCGGGGTAAGTGGTGGCACAATTTTCATCAGCCGGTGGGGTAGACACGGCTCATTTATGGTTGGATGTGGTACGCGACGTCATGCATTTCAGGGGCCATGGTGGCTGCGAGACACTAGTTTATGGTATATGATCGCTCCTTCATACACTTCATTGATCAATTACACTACCTTATACCACTGAGTTCTGGAATGTCTGCAAACACGATCATATGTACACTGTTTACGATATTATGAGAGTCGCACAAAGGCAACTGAGAGCAAGTAGCATATCCTCTCCAGAGCTCGGAGCTTCGAAATTAGAGCGCAACGGGCTCTTGGAGCTCAATTTTTGACACCAGTCGCACGGCGAACGCCCGAAACACATTCCAGGCTTTCAATTGAAGGCATCTTTGAATCGGACGAAGAGTCGAACGGATTGCACGCAAATTGTAGAAGTAGGACAGTAGCGTGCAAGAGCGATCCCTTCTGTGAGGAGGACCAGTATGAGGAAGATAAGTTTGCCTCAACGAGCTTTGAAATGATGGAGAGATCAAGACACAAGTCAACGCATAATCCGACGATGAGAGCAGGTTGACGAGGCTTATATCCAGTTTTCTCGACTCAGCCAAAATACCACATCGAGTGCGCCGCTCCAAAGCCCGTCATTGCTCCCATTCCAACGGCCTTTACTGTCGGCAGCCTAGCTACCTTTGCCAGCAAACCGGTGCCGTCCGCAACCGCCCCAACGAAGACAGTATCGCTGCTCTTCACAAGACCTTGTCTAGCCCGAAGTGTCGCTATCACGGCCTCAGTCCTTGATTCTTGCGCGCTGGACGACGGCGTGATCCTGATACTCTTCGGCACGTCATTCAGCGTCATCGAGTAAGCGAAAGACGAACCGTCGCGTCTGGCACGCGCGCCCATGTAAGCTTCCGTCATCTCGTGCAGTGCGGAACCTTCTTCGTTGTCGCTGGATGTCAAACTGTAGCTGCACAAGCCGTCTTTGGAGACGAGGAAATAGTGATCTTCGGCGTATGGATTGAGTGCAGCAAAGATGACGGGGTTTGTGGTCTTGTCTAGATGTCCTGACTCAACGAGGCTGGGGTATGCGTTGCGGAGATCCCAGCTGCGCGATCCTGAGTGAATGAGCGTAGGATCAAGCGGCATGATAGTGACATGCTTACCGTCTGCCCAGCATATTATCCAAGATCCTTTTATGCTGAGTGTTACGCTCACAGGAGGTGTCTCGGTCTCGTCCATCTCCTTCTGCAAATCCTTCGGTAGGCCATACGTGAGTTGCGCTATTCCGTGGCGTGCAAAGTAGCTTCCCTTCGGCCTAATGCTCACTGACAACTTCTTCACTTCTTCGCCATCCGAATTGACCCTCTCTCCTATCCATTCATGTAGCCTGGCATATGCATCTCGGGTCTTGACGAACGCGTCGACTTTGTCGGCCCGGACCACTGATCGATATCATTGAAGTTTCCGTCAAGCTGGTATGCTTTCAACTCACGGTACCCATCTTCCAGACGTTAACAACGCGTCCCTCACCCTCGTCGTCCCCCCCACCAATGAAGAAGCCAGTGTCGTGCTTGAAAGCCACCCAATGAGGACGCTGTATATTGAGATCGTCCCAAGAACTTGACTTGGACCGCACGCTGCACGCTATCAGCGCTGCGACACTAGACAAGAAGTTCGTTCAGCTTACAATCTCCAGCGCGTCCCACAACGCATCCAATACCAATTCTGGGGACCAAACGCAAAGTGCACTTCCGACTCTGGAACTTTGCTCGTCGAGCTCCGCGATTCTACCTTACTTTCTGGCGTCGGCGCATCGCTGTCATCGCTAGACATAGCTATGGCAATGGAGAAAAGGCATGTTCATCGAAGGATGCGATGCATTGTTGAATGGAAGCCTAGCGCACGTCACTGTGCAACGAGCGTGGGGGCCAAAAGACTCCTGCAAATCGGCCACATTTCTACGGCGGTGGAAGGCCAAGTGTCGAGTGTGCGGTACAATGATGCTGCACATTGATATGGAAAAGGTTGTCGGACGCGATTTCAATGAGCTTGTTTTGGGATGTCGAGTGGAGCATTAAGTGTAGGATAAATCGATTCCATGGAAGCAATGCACCATATCTAGGTACTTGGCTTGAGAGGCTCTACCCTTTAGAATTCATAGCCATGGCAACAATCAGATCGTGTTGCGATTGTCACTGAATTGCACACTTTCAGGTGGAAGGCCTCCATGGGTTCAGGGTTGTAACGCAGCTGTCACCACCGCATCAGTGTGATTCCTTGCTGCCAGAGAACTATGTTCTTTAGCGATAACGGATGGAGTCGTCGTCCTGGAATTTAATGTGGTTCGGGGTAAGATCGTGGTGCGTTGGACCCCTCATCCAGCCCCACCACGGCCAACAACCGATCCTTCGATAGCGGCCCAGATCTGAACCGCCCGGGATCTTTGACTTCATCTAATGAGAGTAATTTGCAATAACTATATATTTACAATGTGTCACAAATTTAGCATCACAACTAGATCCCAAGGACGGCAATTCCGTTCGTATAAACTCCCCTTGGTGTAGTTGGTTGTACGTCTCTCCACGTTTTCAAAGTAAACTGTCAGTCACTAACCTCGCTTAGTATCACGTTCGACTGTAATATCACTTTGTAATCGAAAGGTCCCTGGTTCGATTCCGGGAGAGGAGATAACTTTTTGCTGCTATGCAACATGCATTGACTTTCTTTTTTTGCCTGCATGGCGGAACGGTGTGCCGCTCGGCTTTACGGACTCACCGCATGGAAGTGGGGTGACTCACGTGTCCTTAAGTGGGTAGTGAGGGGCACGTAAAGAATCGATTGAGCTCAATAACAAAGACTCACGCAACTATGTTGCGATTTCAGGACCTCAACTGCGCGTAGAGCACCTCTTTTTGTCCCATCATGAGCACTTGAACTGGGCTACATAAGATAAATATTTTACAGCCAATCAAATACAAGCAGGCCCGATGGCGCAATGGTAGCGCGTCAGATTCCAGTTGAATCTTGGAGTAACCTGAAGGCTGGGCGTTCAAATCGCCCTCGGGTCAGGATACACCTGTTTCTTTTTTGCTCTTTTCACCCAGATTGATACATGCATAAGCAACGTAGTGCGGGACGCTTGATCGCTTGTGGCAAGGGCGATGTGGGCTGTACAACAATTTTGATTGCACTAGTTACTACTACTCTACCTTTTACCCAAACGAACCAAATACGACGGCTTTGCCTGACGAGTTGTCTTCTTGCACAAGCGACTTCTCGAGTGTGAGCAGGAGATGCGAGGTCCGGACAAGGAGCTCTACAAAGCATATCAGCATGCCGACGGTCATGAATTTTGGTCCTTGACTCACCATCATATTCAATTTCGTAGCTCACAGGCAAATCCTCATCTACCCGAATGAGGATGGGCACATCTCTCCGGAACCGCCTCTGCTTCACGTTGAAGCGAATACCCGTATTCTTTGAAGGGCTGACCCATAGTATTCTTGCGTCGCTGACGTCTGCCGCTTCGCCGACCCCCTTCGCGTTCCCTTTGCCCTTGCCGGCCTCTTCAACAGCTCCTTGCGCAACTTCTGACGCCCCTTGGCCCTTCTTCGCCGTTTCATCCAGCCATTTCCTCCACACCCTGAGCACACCCTCCTCAACGTCTACGAAGCTGGAGAATAGCCCGACACGTGGACCAATCTTCACCAAGTGCGTCTGAGCCACGAGCTGCGTGAACAGCTCATGCGACTCTAGGCTCAACGTCTGCTTCACGGTCTCGCCTTCGTATCTGTCCTGCACAGTCCCCGGAAAAGTGCGACTTCCTGGAATGTCTCCAGGGCGCACCCTCCTACCGTTGTCCTCGAGCTCTCGTTGATGCGGTCGGAAGCGGGTGTACATGTTGTGCATCTTGTTCAGACGGGCGCCGATATTGGCCTCATCTTGCGCTGCCGTCTCGTACTGCGACAGGCCATCAGTGCCGCGATACGCGCAAAACAGGGGCGGTTCGAAAAGCTTCGCGGAGGGATGATAGCATTCAAGAAGCAAAGAGTGCGATTTGAGCTCGGCGGCTGCCACAAGGCGGTTATGCAGGATGCGTAGGATGATGGTAGATAGGCGGTGCGATATCAGGGTCAAGGGCAGGAGTTCAGGCGTCTTCAGAGGAGCGAAGAGGTACAGGAGCAGCTGTGATAGTTAGCAGGTCGAAGATGAGATGGAGGATTGGTGACGAACCTCATTTGGGAGTTTGTATAGAGAAGTATCAGCCATTGTTAATACTCGTATAATTGATATCACAATTCCGACATGTCACAGCTGTCAAGGTAGGGAAAGGGAAGTACGGAGATAAGACATCGTCATCGTGGTGTGAGTGACGGGCCGAGGCCTTTCTCAAAATGGCTAGCGCCAAACACGAGCGGGCGCTTTCCCGTTCGAGCTTCATCACTCACCTTCTGTCTGCCTTCACCACACGACACTCTTCCAACTGAGGGCAGCAAGTATTTCACGCGTCATTTTGGCGTGGGAACGCCCTTCCAATCTGCTCACGATGCAAAAGTACGTTAAGAAAGAGGACGGTGAAGATGGCCCGCAGAAAGCGCAGCACCGCAATCCCAATCGGCAAGCTATCGCTGCGATGGCAAAAGTACCAGTGAAGGGTCGTCCCGCCAGCCGTCAGTCTCAACCAGTCCACTCGCACGCAAATCTGCAAGCTCAGAGCGGAATTGGCAATGCTCAGAACATTTTTGCTGCCATCCACCCCGTGCCTGCCCGCCGTGCCTCAGGCGAGAAGCAAAAACACGATCGTTACGACTCTGATGCTGAGAGCATCGATACCACCGTAAATCAATCCGTGTTTCAAGCCGAAAATGTTCAACCCGTCCGCCAGAAAGTCCACCCCCACACCTTTCCCAATAACGGTCTTGCTAGCGGTGAGTTCGAAGATGACGAGGAGGGTTCAAATGACGGAGAGGGTGACGACCAATACGCTTTTACGGATTCAGACGTTGAATATCTTCAAAATGCGGGCAAGGGTCACTTGTCTCGTGACGAAGCTGTCGACTTTCTCTTTCAGAATCGTAAGGAAGTCTTCCCTCTCGTCGAAGGCGACTCTTACCCGACTACCACGAATGGCGACCCCAGCGACTGGCAGGGAGAACAAGACTTGACTTCCGATGCATTCGGAGACGGTGGCCATGTCTCTCCTTCACCCCAGAGTCGCACCGTGAACGGTCACGCACTCCCACCTGCACCACCTATGCAGCGTGTTCCCGTTGACACAGGACGGGGCCAGACCGTTGACAGAAACCATGTCCTGTTGAACAAGGCAACAGCACTTCGCAACCAGGAACGTGCAAACACCAACCCCAACACTAAGCCCGGCCATGGTCTCAAGGATACGACTACACCCTTGCCTTCTAGCCAACCACCTAGGTACTCGCAAGTCGATCAATCGGCCCAGCCTCAGCAAGCTCGCAACAACCACTCGCGTTCCGTCAACCAACCATTCATCCAGCAGCCTCTGCAGCTCCCACGAAACATCTCGAGCCAGGTTCCCAGTCCATCTCACGCCACTGTGCAACCTCCACCCGCGGCAGATTTCCGTATGCCAGCAAAGCAGCCATTCGCAGCGCGCCCCAAGGAAGTGCCCAGCATCTACGAACCTCCGGTACAGCGTGCGCCTTCTGAGCACGAGCAGATTCTCGCGGACTACGACGTCGAAACACTTCACAAGATGAACTACGCTCAGCTGAAGGACGAGAGTTTCGATCTAGATCCACGTGCGCCCGATCAGCCTCTTGGTGAGAACATGCTCGAGAAGCCTCTCGCTGACCGCCTCGAGCACGTCCAGAAGAACCTTGACCCTCGGAAGCAGGCCGACTTCTTCCGCTCTCTGCCTACCGCGGATTGGGAAGACGCCGGCGATTGGTTCCTTAAGCAGTTCGGCAGCGTCATCACTCGCACCAAGGAAGCGCGACAGAGGAAGCGCAAGCTGGCTCAGGGCTTCGAGGATGAGATTGAGAAGCGCCACAAGCACGTCAGCAAGAAGCAGCGCCAAGTCGAGACTGCCATGGACAAGATGAAGGCGCAGGGTGAGGGTCTTGTACCGAGGAGCCCTAGGCCTAGCAAGAGCCCCAAACCGAAGAAGCGATGATCGTGGGGTCGATTGAGGGTGAAGAATGTTCTATGGTTTTCATGTTCAGGTTATGAATCACGAGGTAATGAAGGAAAGGCATATCTTAGAAGCATCACACGGAACGGAGTCACACATGGGAGCATCGCGCGTTATATACCCATAACTGCGAGCATATGTATTGAAATTTCTGCGACCTGTCATCAGCAGTCTAGTCTTTCGTGGTGAAATATTCCGAGAGTCAAATTGACTCTTGTGTACCTATTTGGTCTTGTTACTTATGCCATGTTTGATTCGTGAGCGCGTTCTGACTCTGCAATCAGGATTACAGCCAGCGGCGGATGATCTCAAAGGAAACGTCGTGCCGGCGAGAGACGGCAGAGCTTCTTGAATGTGATCTGTGTCTCCGCACGAAATTGGCATGGCTAGAAGTGTACAGCAAAATTGACTGACGTACATTCAGGCACAGTGTCACGCATGGGTTACTTGCAGCAGCTCATGACAAAAATAGCATTGCTGGTGACTTGTAAGGTCGCGTGTTGCTGCTAGTGCTTGCTGAAATCATGGCGCTATAAATATTTTGGTGGCCTTTGTTCGGGGTGGAGCTTAGTTGCAACATCTTTACAGCACATATCTCACCATCTCAGCGGCGCTCGCTATAAGAATACCTTGTTGGGAATCTTAAAGATGTTTACCGGGGTGGCCGCCCGACGAGTTCGGTCTTCGCGCAACATCTCGGCCCGGGTGCCGCGCGGAAGCGCTACCTGGTGCTCCAATGTGCTACTGCGTGAGTCTGATATGACGAGATTCACTTGTAGATAGTTCGATTCATGACTCGTAGGGTCAGGTACCGTGTGTTATGTATGGCAAGGCTAGATGAGGAAGCGAATCTGCTGATCAGACTGAGGATTGTTGGCTTAACTGATTACCTGCTCTGTGGCTGCTACGTCGTATGGCAGCAAGAATAGTTGGGCTGAAGCTCATGCGTGTCGCTTACCTTGATGAGAATCACACCCAAAGGATGGAGTCCAAAGAGGTCCAAGTCAACCTCGTGAAGGTATTTCGAGCCTTAGATATCAACACTCACACAGCAGCAGCATCTTTGCATATTGTTGGTGTCACCATCGTGAGGCGGTGCGGTGGCGTCATGGTGTTTGGCATCGTCGATCGAAAGCAATCGGGAACCTTTTACGCATTTGAGGAACCTGAGTACTGGGATTCTTAAAGCCGCATGTACAACTTGGGCAGCAAAATTGGCCAAGGAGGGCCGCTGACGCATTGCTCCATCGTTCATGGCTGAGCCCTCGGCATCCGGCGAGGCTGCAGAGCGCTGCATGGTTCGCTGTCAGTCCGTTGTACCCTGCGTGGACGCCAAGTAGTTAGATACCTCGTGCGAGCAAGGCAGATACAGCACTCTACAGCGCTGGTGGTGGGACAGAGAGATGGGGGGAACGGGTTTTGTGACCGATATGGAGAAACGGTTGCTCCATCTGGACTCGTAGGTTACTGGCGCAAGAAGCCTGTCGTACCCGGTGCTATCAATTCAGAATAGTCGCAATTAGCTCACTGTGTATTCCCGTAGCTAAATGGGGGCCGTTGAACCCCTGTACCTGGTGACGAATATCCAGGTTGTCTGGAGGCAGCAATGCGTCCGATTGAAAGGCGGAATCGAATTGTGCTGCTCTGGGCGCATTATCATCTTTAGCGCAATAGCTTGCAAGTGTGCAATTGCACGCAACAGCGAAGCAATTCGCGTGATTTCGTGTTCTCGCAAGGGTTCGTGAGTCGCGCAGCCACTCGCAATTCCTTATCGAGAGGCAGGTCAAGATCGATTGGCGTTTCGCCTACTGCCGCCCTGCGCCTCTGCGCCGATCTTGTCATAAGACCAATAGGTCCCTCGATTAATAGAGAGAACAAAAGACGGCAGGCTTCATTCAAAGCTCTCCTGTCGACTCTCTATCGTCCGCGTTGTCGTTTGCGTGATTTCTACCCACATCAACACCACCATCATTCAATTTTCACCGTGTTGCTTTTCTTCCCTAATTCTCGGTAGGTGTTCCCCCTCTTTTTCCGACTCGTGCGGTGACGTTAGTGCGTAGCTGACACGATGATTGATTACAGGCCATTCCACTGCGCAGGTTGAGTGCAGTGATGATGTCGAGCAAGGAAACCATGACACATGCCGCAACGAAGACAGACGTAGGAGAGATCATCGAGCCGCCAGCGCCGCGAACAGCGCCCACAAACCCGAGTCCAATAATCAACCATGGTTTCGGGAGCGCCACTACTAGGCTATCGCGCAGAGAAAGACGGCATATATTTTGGGCACCTATAAGTGAGAAAATGCGAGAGAGAAGGGAGTCGCGCCAAGGCGACTCAGCAACGTTTGACGTGCGATCTCGAGATGTATATGGCACACCCGGCTCAGGCTCGCGAGGCAATATCCAAAGAGCTGGCAGCCAATCGGACGGTCGTCAGGCCCAGTGTCGGCGATGGGATGACGCCCACCAAACAGGAAGTCGTATCGACAGTCGACACACACTTGTTCCAATACATCCCCAGACTCCGCCACCGCCCAGGTACACTGCAGAGCATCATCTCAGGATAAGCCGGGACGTCAACGATCCATATAGCCCACAGCCTTACCCAGAACACTTCGCGGTGCTGGAGAGTGATAGACCATCCCATGCGTTCATGCACAATTTGCGTGGCTTCGATCACCGTAGCCTCGTCAGCTTCTCTCATGATTCACAGCCAGGGCAGCTATATGAGCAGAGCCCAAGCTCTGCCACATATGCCGAGGATGCTGGGCGACCTGTATCGACGCTCACGCCAATGGACGAATATGACCAGCCTACACGGACGAGGCCAGTTCCAGACCAAGCAGAGCAGAATCGCAGTGTCCTAGGTATGGCACCTCCATCGCCACCGATCCCAAGCACGACACACCTGCGCATAGACGATGATCTGGAGCCGATAAGTGCGGATACGAGTGAAGTGCCACTCATGCCAGACGTTGAAAGCAGCAGCAGTGCACCCAGATCAACAAGTAACCACTGGGATGACAGGACTCAAGTAGCAGATACCCAGGAGCAAATTCAGCCGAGAAGCGCTATTGCTGATGCTCTGCCATCGAGCAAACAGGTGGTAGAGATGCTGTTCAGTGGCATGAAGGAACCACCGATCGGTGCAATTCGATCGTGGACGTTTCCTGGCAGGGAATCTTGCATCCAATTCCCAGTATGTGTTCTCGTTGTTGAAGCGTGGCTTGAGTAGCCGCTGACACCACTTAGGTTGGGTTCTTCTTGGACGATATGAAGACGCTGGAAGATGCGAAGACATTGGTAGAAGAGCCTGTGGAGTTTCTGCCCAAGGTAGACCTGGTTCGCGGAGCAAAACTTTGCAAGGTCAAGAGCGTGGAGAATTTCCTTGCAGTCCCGGTTGTTGAATCTTGGTTTTGAACGTCTGCTGAAGTTCTGTCATGGGGGTTGGTCTTCTATCAGCGGCGGATTTTTGTTTTCGCGTGCGGGAATGCGCGGCTACTTGAGGACGCCGCGAGCACCGGCGTCTTAGCAATGATGGCAAACGCGTCAACACGTGTCGCATTTCATCGTTGTTCGTGTTACCAGGAGGCGGAGCTTAGGCCGGCTCGGAGCAATATTATTCCAATCAGTGCCCCGTTTCGGTCCACTTTGCATCCGAATAGATCTCAGCATCCGTCGTAACGTACGGGATAACGTACGTGGGTAGGAACCGAGATAGGGTGGGAAACGAGACGCATGACTTTTACGCCTAACCTAAAGCCGTGCGGTGGCAAATAGACTGTGGCTGGAGATGAGGCTTTGGTGATAGAGAAGACGCTATTGGCTACATTCAGTCATGCGTCTCGTTTCCCACCCCGTGCGGTGGCAATACGTGGCTAGGACTTTGTGGCTTGAGTTGAGGTTTTAACGATTGGGAGGACGCTATTGGCCTGTTCTGTCTGTGCATCTCACTTCCCCATCGATCCCAGTTCCCTATCCAGTACGTTAACTCTCTGCATCATCCAGGTCCAGGGGTATCTCGCTTCTCGCTATCTTGTAGTGCATCCATCGACGTATCTTGAACCGCGTTATATGTTACTTCGTACTTCGTACAATCCTCGCATCGTACAAACCTGATTTCTCGGTCCTAGAATACATCGTGTCGGCCACACCTTGGGAAGTGCTGGTACAGCAGCTTAAGGTGTTTGCGCTGTGATCGTGGTGTGGGAAGTGAAATATCGTGTTCCACTATTGTGGAAAGACTGTTCCGTTACTGTGGATGTCGGAGGACCCACGTGAGTCGTGAGTCGGCGTTCACAGTGGGTGCCGGTGGACCCTGGAGCTACTTCGGCGAGCAGATCTGAAGCCTCACCGTTTCGTCTTCTGGCACAACCTTGGACAACAACTCAACCATGTCGGAAAACGCGGCCGCGCTGCACTCATCTCACTGGAACACAGACCTGTACAGCCCCACCTGTCACAAAATGCCAGGATCCAGACGGGCTCGCACCCAGATCAACAAAGTCGAGATCACCATGTTACCAAGGATGCAAGTGACGACTCATTCATAGATTCAGCACATTGGCAGATCTAAGCACTCCCTGAGTCGCATTACCACTAGAACGAGTTCAGAAGAATGCCTCCACAGCAACGACCAGCACCTCTCCCTTGTGCTCTAATTCCAGCCAATCGATGACCATGTCTGTGTTTCAAGTAGACTAACACAGTAGCGTTCCGAGATCCAGTGCTCGCGCTAGGTGTGCGCGCAAGTCATGTCGGAGAGATCCCATTTAACATGCTCCACAATAGTGCCGACAGCTTTGCCTTACCCGCCGCCCTCATCAACTGGGAGTCCTTGCGGCGAGGAGCTGGCTCACCGCAGAAGCCATGACAACGGATGGTGAGCCAGACTAGGGAAAAATCTTCAAGCATTCGCTAGCTTTGTGCCGAGGGGAATGCCCCTGTGAAGAAGGCGGGATTCGATGGCAGGTATATTATATGCAATTCGCCCGCGGGGACAACCAAAGTATAATCGTGCGTTGAAAATCCTCCAGCCACTAATATGACGCGAGATGATCGTTCGGTAGAGTTTACGGCGGTACTCGTAAGTCTACACTCGCTAAATTTGTGCTAGAGCTTCACTGACTTTTTGCCTACTACACAACAGGGGTTTTTCATCGCAATATGTACAATTCTAGTCTTACTGCGATGCTACTGCAAGATTGTTCTTGTCAGAAGCTTTGCGGCTGATGATTACTTTTCCGTTTTAACTTTGGTAAGTCTCGGTCCCGCCAGGTCCGCCAATTTCGATATGTACTTACGGTCTTCTTAGGCTTGTTTCCTTATGTTTTGCACGTCAGCTCTACTCGGTCTTCAAAATGGGACGGGGAAAAGGAGATATCTCATCCCGGATGAGAAATTGCCTAATGGCATGAAGGTACGCAAGATTGAGTGCCTCCACACGCTCCGAGTGCTGATATGCCGATAATAGTGGTGGTGGGTTTGCGAGCCTGTCTACGTCGTAACGAACTTCTTTCTCAAACTTAGTATTGGTATCTTTTTACTTCGAGTCGCCGTGCAGAAATCACATCGGATGATTCTCTGGATCTCGCTTATCAGCATTGAGCTCTATAGCGTCTACTTCTTCTTCATCTTCACATTCCAATGCTGGCCTGTTCAACACTTCTGGGAGCAGTTTCGTGGCGGCAAAGGAACGTGCATTCCATCGAAGGTGATTGTAAGCAAGCTGAGTTCCATGACTCCCACCAGACGATCACTGACTTTGCGCGTCGACAATCAGGTGAATTCCTTTTATGCATACTCGGCATTGTCATGCCTGACCGACTGGACTTTCAGCATTGTTCCAATCTTCATCGTGCATGGATTGCAGATGAGTCGAAGGAAGAAGATTAGCGTTGGCATTGTCCTTGCATTCTGTGCGCTGTCAGTATTTCCTACATAGTATCTCGAACACCTGCTCACCTTGCGACAGTGGTTCCACTGCGACAATCGTCCGGTTCCCTTTCATCAGCGGTCTGAACGACATCCCCGAATTCCTCTACGCAACGATTGATGTCGCAATCTGGTCGGTGTGCGAAACCGGCATCGGCCTGGCAACCTCCGCAGCTGCTACCCTGAGACCTCTCCTGAGGAAGGCATTCGGGGATGGCTCTTCAGATGGCAGCTCAAACAAATTGAAATCTCGAGCGTGGAGGCGGACGAACCCCTCGCGATCTGGTTATCTGGAGCAATCTAGTCAGGGCGAGCACAACGATATACAGCTCACTGGACGGGACGCAAAGTTCAACCACGTCCATACAATAACTGGTGGTGCTGGAAGCCCGTCTGGCAGCACGACAGGGCTGAACGACTGGGAACACGAGAAAAATAAGTCATCTTCTGGGTCCCCTACCAATACTGGGATATTAAGGACAGTGAAGATCACGCAGCTCTAAGGCGTGATTCGGTTTTGGTCTTTCCACAATTCCGAGGACATACGTTTGTTTATGAAGCACAATTCGTTCTTAGCAAAACACGAATGAGACATGGCAACTGCTAGATCAACTCTACTTGCGTGACGATGTTAACAGATTCTTAGTGGTGTGTAGGTAAAGCAAGGAGCGCGTTGTGCGACATTAAATGAAGAAAACTGATCATGGCAGTTGCAGTGTTTGATTATTCGGCCCTGCAGCATTAGGTAGGGCTGAGCTGTGGCAGTCTTCGAAATCATGGCAGCTGACGAAGACATGCATGAGCACAGGCCAGGCGACACTTACCGTACAGCCACGCTTTCCACCCCAGCCTAGGCACGATTCCACCTGAACAGAACGCCTTTTGATGGACTGAGAGGAGAAAGTGGGCGAACTGAGTGATGGATTGTGAGGCTACGGAGGCTCTGAGGGAAGCGCAGAATGATGCTAGTCCAACTTGAGTGGAGCTAAGCCCTCACTGGCTTGGCACCTGCGACACCTTTTACTCCGTAACGCAGATATCTGGAGGAAGACCGCATTCGTAAACCTTATCTGGAAACAGAAACCTACCGGACTTGATAGCTCGGGCTAACCTCCACATTCCGGAGTTAATTCGAGTACTCGGCTGAGCAGAACTCTGGTCCTGAGAAGACGAGGCCCACGTCATGAATATACCAAGCAATTCCCACCTTGAAGGCAGCCTTGCTGGTTTTACTTTTGTGGATACTGCATTCGAGGGTTCGGCTGGATATAGCACCCGGAAGTCAAAGTCGAAGCCTGCCTTTGATGATTTTTGGGAACAACTGGATCGATCCCACAAACCTGAGGACAGCACCTCAGCGCTTAGAGCAGAAACCCCACGCAACATCGATCACGCGTCAAAATGCTGTGAGTGGTGTCTGAGACCATTTAGCGTACGGAGGAATATGAAGAACATAAAAGAAGTACAGAGCCACGAAGGAATGGAACAGGGCCTTGGATGTGTTACGTGAGGAACAAAGCTCCAGATTCGAGTTATGAAACCGAACCTATCCTGCAAGGAACGGCATCGACGAGTCTTCCACGTGTGGGCACAATTGTCAAATGTTCAGCATATCACTGTGGAGCAACCTTCACGAGTCACAGTTCGTTAGCAACTCACAGCGTAAAGATACATGGCAAATATCATACCCATCGCCAGTCCCGGGGAAACAAAGACATTCTGCATCAGGAATCATCTTTTGACGAAGACGCCGAACAAGTCATCGAGACGGAAGCTTGGGAAGTCGCGGACGAGGACCAGGAGGCAAAAGCAGTTGACGAAGATAGTTTTTCCAACGACGACGACCTGGGAGAGCTTTTGTATCACCGAAACACAAACGCGACCGCCAGCGTGTACGGTACTAGCATGCCAACTCATAGCTTCCTTGGCTCGATGAGCAACCGTGGTAGCCCCAGATCCCCGTTGACTTCTTTGAAGAAGAAATCTCTGGGTCCTGCCAGCCCGAAAAGCTTCCAAACAGCCCAGTCAAGCTTGGCCAGCTATGCGACAGCGCCAAGTGGCTCGCAAACAAGCTGGAGGCAGTATTCAATGCGAACGAGCCAGCGAACCACAATGCTTTCTACAGAGCCATCGAAAGCGCAGTCAGCTATTGCGTACTCGAGCGACGAAGTTGCATTTCTTGAACTTTCGTCTGAGGTCATGGATGAGGTAATGTTGTGCCTCAGTTCTTGGTGGCGGATGCAAACAGGAGGAATGTCGAATCAAATCTATGACCGACACGCTGGTCGGATCCATAAGAAGATGCCACTTAAATCACGAATAAAGCTTCGTGACGTCGTTCAGCAAGGTCTTTCCATTCCAGGGCCGATGGAGCCAGCTGAACTGAAAGCTCTTCCATCCTCGCTGATACCTCAATTAGTCGAACGAATAGCCGAGACACGTGTTGCTGGCACCATAATGTTCGACCTACGCGAAGAACATGAGAGAGCTCGGTTGTGCGAGAAGATTACTGGCCACGTACTTCGGTACCTCGAGACTCGAAGCCTCCCGAAGCGCATAACTTTGCCAGGTGAAGTCTCTAGTAGTACATGGATATCACATCCATACCGCAAAGGAATTGTCCTCGGTGGAATGGAGGAGCTCAATTGGTCAGGCAGAGGCCAGCACATCGAGTATAGTCCAGAAGACGAACAACAAGTCCCTTTAACATACAAGAGAACTCTAGGCCACAGCCAGACGGCAGTCGTTGATAGCGTTCGGTGCCGCAGAATTCGTCTCGCACGGAAGAAAATTATTTGCAATCGGCGATTGAAGAAAGAGGATGCCATTGTCGAGGTCGAACACCTGACTCGACTGCAGCATCTGCATATTGTACGTGTGGTCGGCACATATACCTTGAAGAGGGAGCTCGCCATTCTTCTCTATCCGGCTGCAGAATGGTACCTAGACAAGTTCATGGATGAGCTTTGTGACAATGTCAGCTTAACGCAAGTACACGAGTCGAATTTGGAGCATGGAACACAAGCCTTGGTTACATTCTTTGGCTGTTTATCCAACGCGATTGAATACATACACTTCGAGAATGTCAAGCATATGGACATCAAACCGAAGAATATACTAGTGCGACAGAGGAAAGACGGAGACTATCGGGTCTATATTGCAGACTTTGGAATTGCGCGAGCCTATATGTCAGCCGCCGATGCCGAAACAGACTCGCCCACGTCATTTACCCGGACCTACGCTGCGCCCGAAGTCGTCGATCAAGGCACAAGGAAATTCAGAGCGGACATATTCTCACTGGGCTGCGTGTTCATGGAGATGGTAGCAGTGCTCTCTTCCGGCCTCACAGTCAACAAGGTCCATGATGAAAGACAGAAGCTACTTGACTTGCGCCAGTCGAATCCAAACTCGGCCTTCTATGCGAATATAGATGAGGTAAATCAGTGGTACAACACAGTTGTTGCGTGCTATGCCTCGAATGAACCTGGTGGACATTCAAACCGCAATCACGGTCTGTTGCGTCTAGGCCCCGCAGGCGTCAAGATCATCCCGAGTATGGCCCAGAGCCTACCAGGCTCGAGACCTTCAGTATCTGAGCTAAAGCGTTTGATGGCAACCGTTGACTGCTCGGAGTATGGTAGCGGGCCTGAGCCTTTCGAGGCTGCTGACTGAGATTTGTCCCGGAAACAGACGACTCGACACCCTGCCTTGTTGTTCACCTCATTCAGCTTCATTGCAGAGAATTGCCCATTTCTGATGGTTTTACATTTCGAGATTTCAGATCGTTACTAATTCCAACGTCCGAATCCGAATCTCAAATCATCAAACTTTCAACCTCTTGCCTCCGCCCTCCAGAAGCTCGTTCAGCAGTGTCCTGACCTTCAAGTCATGGGCTTCCCTTCATGGGTCACATTCGTGTATATCAGTACGAATGGGAACTTCATCAGTACCACAGACCGATCGCCCGATGTTGAGCTCAAATTGGCCGATATCCCAATGCTTGCCCCAGAGGACGCTGTCCGGCATTGATGTCGCACAACTGTCAAGGAAAGCATTGACTACGATTCTATCACACACTACTGCGATGCGGGGATAGTAGACTGGACCCGCGTTGAGTCATGCGCTGTCGCTATACCGGGTTAGTGATCAGACCATTCCCGGGATCGTGGCTTCAACTCGAAGTTCGGATGAAGCATCTTTGCGTAGATGGAGATGGCTTGAATCTACCATAAGAAACAGGGGCCGACTTAGACGCTCGAAATACCCTATTTGAGATGTCATCGAACTAGACTGCACATAATTTTCAACTCATCAGAGCATTTGATCTTGGAAAATTCGACAAGCCCAATCTGCAACACCAGCAATGCCACGTGAAATGATGTCAAGTCACCTAGCGTGACTGGTCCACAAATCTCACGTGGACCCTCACTGTAGCTCTGGAAACTAATAAGATTTAGTCGTATCCGACACCTCCGAACGCGCTTCCGCCTTTGTCCGGAAACGGGCGGAAGCTTGGCATGTCAGCAGCACATGTTCGGTGTCTTACATAATGTTACTCTGTGTCAATTTAGGGACTTCGAACCTCGTTCGTCCCTTCTCGTCATAACTGATCCATGTCCTGCTTGGTTCGATGGTGCAGTCACAGCCTTGTCATTACCCACGACTCACTCACCGGATATTCGCACCAACGAACGCGACCTGATCACAACAAAACATCAAGCGGCACTCACCTACCCGAGTACAATAGCTTTCACCTTGGAGCATCAAGCATACTCTTTACTCTACATCTTGAAGCAAGGATCTTCTTAGGTTTGCATCCCCAAACTTGAAACTCCACACGCCATCATGGCTTTCTCCTTGGCAAAGCGATGGGAAGACTACCACCTCATACCACAGTCCTCAGATCTCGCCCTCAATCCACCAGAGTCTTACTTCTTCGTCACCGACTTCCTCATCGTATCATGCGGCATTCTCTACACCCTCTGCTACATGTTCTACACGATCCGGACCTACAGCGACCGCTATGTTGCCGGCACGGTACAGTTCCTATCAGCGACTATGGCGTACGAGATCTACTACGCATACGTGTGCACGTCGACGATGTTCCAGCGCGGGTGCTTCTTCGTGTGGTTCCTGTTCGACATCACGTTCGTCGCCGTGGCGCTTAAGTACGCGTATTCAGACGCTGAGAGAAGACGCACTGTAGTGAAGCTGGCTTTGCAGGTCCCGGCGTGGATGGCTTTTCTGTGGTGGATTGGGCAGGTGTGGCCGGATGAGAGGGAACAGAAGACGGCGTTTTGGTCTGGGCTGTATTTGGAGTTGCCGATTGGTTGGGGGCAGATTTATTACCTGGTGAAGAACGAGAATACGAAGGGCCAGAGTCTGGAGATTTGGTAAGTGCTGAAAGTTTACATCAGTCGGATAGAACATGTTAACGGTGAAACAGGATTACGAGATACCTGGGCTGCATTACCGCGTTCTTGGTCTTCATCTGGCGGTACCTGAACGTTCCGGAGAACTGGTCCTATGTTGCGAATCCGTGGAGCGTTGGCGGGATGATCGTGACGCTTTTGCCAGAGACAGTGTATCCATTCTTCTATGTGAGGGCGCATAGGAAAGAGCGAGAGAAGGCGAAGCTTCAATGAAGGTTTCTGGACACGGCGGAGCTTTCGAGGCATCATTGCGTCAGAGTAGTCCAAGCAGCGAAAGGATTACTCTTGTCACCTTGACCCTTCGACAAGACGAGGTAGTTGGTCGATAGTGGCTGACACCCTTGAATTCCTAAAAGAGCTGGGATCCTTTCATTGCTCTATGGTTTACTCTTTCTGTCGTTCCTCTCGTCGAGACTTGGTGAAGATGCCAAATGAGGCTGGCACATGGTCCACATTCTCGTCAAGCACCCAGACATGCAGAGCACTCCACATCTCCCAAAAGAACGTGATTACGCGGCATCCCAAAGGTCCAAGACGGCACGACGGAGCAAAACCTTCGGCAAAGAAAGCGCTTCCGGCAAAACGGCAGCGCCACGAAGCGTGGCGCAGAAAGCTGGAAAAAACGGCAGTCTGAGATGAAGTTGCGACATCTGACGCTTTGAGAGAGACTGGCTGTTTCGCAGCATGTGAAGAGCACAGAAGTAAAAAGTCGCGCGAGAACGCGACCTCAATGAAAACATTGGGGATCAACACTGGGCGAACAAAACAAGCTCATCGAGTCAAGGAGATCGACTCTAAACTAAGCCTATCTCAGCGACCATCTGGACCGATCCAAAATAGTAGCCACGACACGGTGCGCGGTCCGGCCTGCGGATTCGCAAATGACGTGAGTAGCGGTCCAATCAAGCCACACTTCTGCTCTTAACCCTTGCGCGTTCTTCGGTTCGGTACTCTCAAACAGTGAACTAGTGACGCTTGCACAACATCCATTTCAATTTGCTATCGGCTCTGTCGTCCTCCTCTCTTCACTCCAAGCCCCAGATTTTGCGCGTAGGAAAACACTGCAATGGCGCAACGAGGCGAGGCACAGGACTACTACACCGGCGGCGGCGCACCACAACAACCGCAAGGCGCGTACCAGGAGGGACCGAAATATGGCCAGCAGCCTCCCCAGTACGGCCAGAAGTACGGCCCTCCCCAAGGTCCTCCTCCCCAGCAGCAGAATGGCTACCAGCAGAATGGATACGGCAATGATTCCAAGACCTTCGAGCAGCAGTTCAAGCTCGACAAGCCCAAGTACAACGACTGGTGGGCTGGAGTGCTGTTCATTGCTGTCTTCCTCGGCTACGTTGCTGTGAGCGTTATATCGATACGAGGATACTCGAATCAGAACTCTGGAGGCATCTATGGCAATGCGAATCAGTTTGCGCTCAACTCGAATACGGTAATTTTGTTCGCATTCGTTCTGGGCATGGCAACGATACTGAGTTATGCGTACATGTGGGCTGCGAGAGCGTTTACGAAACAATTCATTTGTAAGTGTTTAAAAAGAGCACTTGAGCAAACTCTGATTTGATCAGGGATCACCGGAATTCTAAACATCGTTTTCGGATTCGCAACTGCGCTGTACATGCTGAGCCGCAGGTACTGGTCAGGAGGCATTGTCTTCCTTCTTTTCAGTATCTTCTACGTTGTGTGCTTTATCTCCTGGATGTACGTATACACTTCAAGAACCTCAATGAGCCTCCGCTGACTTCGACAGTCCGCGCATTCCGTTCTCCGTACTCATGCTCCAGACGGCCATCGATGTTTCCAAGAAGTACGGACACACATACGTCGTGTCCCTCGTTGGAGGCCTTCTCGCAGCTGCTTTAGGTGCCTGGTACTCGGTTACCCTCGTCTCCATCTACGTCCAGTACACACCGAACCAGAATAATTCGCAGTGTAATAACGGAGTGGGAAACTGTGGAAACGGCAAAGTCATCGGGCTATTGGTATTCGTCACCTTCGCTATGTACTGGATATCCGAGTGGCTAAAGAACACCATACACACTACCATATCTGGCGTGTATGGCTCTTGGTTCTTCAACCCGAACGCTGTGTCCAAAGGCGCCACACGCGGTGCCTTCAAGCGCTCCGTCACCTGTAAGAGAGTTCCATGTACGAACTGCATGTGAGACATACACTGACTTCGTAAATACACCTCTAGACAGCTTTGGCAGTATCAGTCTCGGCAGTCTGCTCGTGGCCATCATCCAGTTCTTGCGCCACATCTGCTCCGTCGCGCAGCGCAATGCGGTAGGCGACGGTAATATCGTCGGCACCATCATGTTCTGCATCTTGGGCTGTCTGATCGGCATTCTCGAATGGGCGGTCCAGTTCCTGAATCGCTATGCTTTTAGCTACATCGCGCTGTACGGCAAGAGTTACGTTTCTGCTGCGAAGGCTACTTGGAAGTGAGTGACCAGAAGAACGACGCCTCGGCGATATCCGGCCTTTATAAAACAACTGCTAATAACCCACAGGATGATCAAGGACCGCGGTATTGATGCGCTCGTCAACGAGTGCTTGATCGGTCCAGTGCTCTCCATGGGTGCTACCTTTATCGCCTACGCATGCGCCCTCCTTGCCTACCTCTACCTCATCTTCACGTCGCCTGCATACAACTCCGATGGCTCATATACCCCCGTGGTCGTTGCATTCGCGTTCGTGATCGGTCTCCAGATCTGCAACATATTCACTACGCCTCTATCTAGCGGTATCGATACCATTTTCGTTGCCATGGCCTGGGATCCTGAGGTTCTTATGAGGGAGCATCCGGATCTCTATCAGCGCATGATCGTGGTCTATCCGCATGTGCAGCAGGCTATCCATGCTTGACGATATTCGCGCTTTTAGTATCGCAAGCAGAGGGCAGCCGTCGACGTGCGACCCAATGGATTCCACGATCAACCAGCCATCAATGACGATCATTTGTACCCACCACGTCCGATGTTTTCGAGCCACAACATATTAGACGAGGGTCCCCATGTCAGCGACATCGTCCGTCTGTCTTGGCGTCAGCTAGCCAACGGCGGGAGCGGGAGAGACCCATCTCACGGCGTGGGCTATGACGTCGAGTCTTTCAATACAAATTGCTGCGATCTGAGAAAACTTTGTTGGGATCGCTTCAAACCATGGCCGGGAACGCATTGAAATGATCCCGGGCACACTTTGGGCAGCAGGGCTGAGGCATTAATATCGTACTCTTTTCACTTCTTCTGTTCCTAAGGCGGGGTACAATCTTACCAGGTACAATGCCACGCTCCACGTTTCCCACATTGTCATTGCTTTTGGACGCCTTGTCAAGTGCGACTTTTCGTGCCTGCCACCTTTTACTAGTGCCCAATCAGGTGCCCTGACATAACGTCACTGGCCGTAGCGGGGCTCCTGTTCGCCAGCTCACCATCTACTTGACCTGCACCTTTACTCGCGCCCAACGTCAACCCACGATACTACTGCACTATTGAGACTCGCTGCACACCGCCCGAGCTCCCGAACCTTCTAGCCAGGTAAGCCTCATCCCGCAAAACTCTGCTCGTCGCAACTGCCCGCATTAATTGGCCCTTGCACTTGCCCACTGCAGGTACCCCACCATAGCTACTTAGTCTCTCTTCGCCCATCAAGAAATCTTTCCTGTCTCTCTCTCATCAACTCTCAAATCTACCACCTCCTCTGGTAGTACCAATTGACACTCAATCCCTAGTTTTATAAACAATCTCACCTACAACAACGCTCAATCATGTCCTACGACAAGAAGGTAAGCTTTTGCTCAAGTGCCGCTCAGACATGTAATGACTTTGACACAGGCTGTTCACTTCGGCGGCGGCAACATTGGCCGTGGCTTCGTCGCCGAGTTCCTGCACAACTCTGGCTATGAGGTCGTCTTCGTCGACGTCATGGACAGCATCATTGAGGCTCTCCAGAAGCAGTCGTCGTACACCGTCACCGAGATCGGCGACGATGGCGAGCGCACATTCACCATCGATCACTACCGCGCGCTCAACTCGAAGAACGAGATGGAAAAGGTCGTCGCCGAGATCGCTTCTGCCGACGTCGTCACCTGCGCCGTCGGCCCCAACATCCTCAAGTTCGTCGCCGAGCCTGTCGCCAAGGCTATCGATGCCCGCACGCTCGACTTCCCTCTTGCCGTCATTGCCTGCGAAAACGCCATCAACGCTACAACCACATGGAAGAGCTTCATTGAGCCCAAGCTGAGCGAGGACTCCAAGAAGAACCTCGACAAGAAGGCACGTTTCGCCAACTCGGCTATTGACCGAATTGTGCCCGTGCAGGACAAGGACGCTGGCCTCAACGTCAAGATTGAGAAGTTCCACGAGTGGTGTGTTGAGCAGACGCCTTTCGCGAACGGCGGCAAGAAGCCCGATGTTAAGGGCATCCACTACGTCGACGACCTCGAGCCCTACATTGAGCGCAAGCTCTTCACCGTCAACACGGCACACGCTACTGCTGCCTACTGGGGCCACCAGCGCAAGATCGAGTTCATCCACGAGGTCCTCCAGGACAAGGAGCTCCAGGGCAAGGTCCGCGCTGCTGTCAAGGAGACTGCCCACCTCATCGTCACCAAGCACGGTGTCGACGCCAAGGAGCAGGATGCGTATGTTGAGTCTATCCTCAAGCGTATCTCCAACCCCGTCCTCAAGGACAACGTTGAGCGTGTCGGTCGTGCGCCGCTCCGCAAGCTTTCCCGCAAGGAGCGCTTCGTCGGCCCTGCTGCCCAATGCGCTGCCAATGGCCACCCACACGAGGCTCTCCTCTCATCCATCGAGCAGGCATACCTCTTCACCAACGTCGAGGGCGACGAGGAGTCAGCCGAGCTCGCCAAGATTCTCAAGGAGAACTCCGCCGAGGAGGTTGTCACCAAGGTCAACGGTCTCGACAAGAACCACGAGAAGGAGGCTGAGCTGTACAAGAAGATCGTCGAGATCGTCAAGAAGGTGCAGGCTCGCAGCTGAATATCCGCTGGAAAGCTCTAGGTTGAGACTTTGACGGAGCAGGTGGTTGGCGATAGATATGGTCGCAGTACCTGGGCAAGATAAAAACGATTCTAGACGAGTCGGCCTTATGTCGGCCTGTGGTCCACGACACTGGACCTAGTCCCATGTCCTGTATAACGAAATGAGACATGACTGACGATACTTCGCTTGCTACATTTTGTGTTCCAACTTGTTCTACTGCAAGATACATCAACCTATCACTAATGTACTCACTATCTTACGGCATGGCACTACGAAAGCATCTTTCTTCTTTGGCTTGCAGCTGACAAAGGTAGTGAGTGTAATTCGGTCTTAGCTATGTCGACATTATAGTTTTGTTCACCCACTCTCCGAGAAGCACGCTGTTATTGCCAACTCTCTTGTTCTGTTCTCATCACCAATAACACGCCGAACGTCCTTACTTCAGTCCACCCGCGCAAACCCCAACAACAGCCTATTTCCCAGACTTCCCGTCACGAACTTCTCATAACCAAACCCCTCGTCGTCCACGACACTCGTTTCGAAGTTCGTATAGACGCCGGCTAAAGCGTACCTCATGAGCTCCATGGCCACATTTCGGCCCAAGCATGCGCGGCTCCCAGATCCAAACGCCCAGAACCACTTCTCCATCTCCGCGAGCTCAGTGGCGCTGCGATTGAGCCAGCGATCCGGCAGCCACAACTCAGGTTGTGGAAACACGGCCTCGTTGCGATGCAAGCACCATGCAAATGCCGAGATGCGCGTGCGCGGTGGCAGCGTGTATGGCCCTAGAGTGATTTTGGTACCTGCAGGTGTGATGCGTGGATTTGGTGTTGGGACCGTGCCGCGCAGACGGATGGACTCCTTAATTACTGCGCATAGGTATGGGAGCTGCTTGAGTGTGTCTGGGCTTGGGAGTGTGGTCTGTTTGGAGTTGGGATGATAAGAGTTGGGGTGCCAGAGGGGCGTTTTGAGGGAGCGGAGTTCGGCGCGCAGACGGGTCTGGGCGTAGGGGTGTTTGGAGAGCTCGAGGAGGATGAAGGAGAAGGCTACGCCGAAGGTGTCGCGAGTTGCCACTACGACAGAGGCCAATCAGCGAGTGTTATGAAGGCACAGGGGAAAAGAAGACATCACTTACCAAGGTGGTCCAAACACTCACTCGCCAACTCCCTCTTCTGGACCTCATTTGGCTTGAAATAAGCACCGCCCTCCAGTTTATCTTCATCCGCCATCGCCTTCTTCAGCTGGAAATACATATTCGGCATATCCCCCGACTTAGCACCTTCTTCCGTAAACCCAGCCTGCAAGTCCTTCTCCGTCGCCTCGAGCAGCTTCATGCCCCACTTGTCGAACTCAGTATCAGCTTTATGATACCACGTCGGCACAACAACATTCATCCCCAACTTCGCCAGTAACTTGATGAGCCGTGGATGCTCCAGCAGCCAGAACATGTACTCGGAGGGATGGCTTTTGCGGTACTCGTCCAGCCAGCTCTGTCTGCAGGCCGAATCGCGCAGGAAATCTGTGCCGCGCGACAAGCCGAATATAAACGCCGCGACGAAGTCGAGCCCGTACGCGAAATTGATCGCGAGGATGTCGATTGGCGCGTTCGAGGCGCTGAGTTCTCCGATGGACGGCAGCAAGCGGTTCTGCACGAGTTCAGATAGTATGGCGCGGATGTGGCGCGAGTTCTGCACGTAAGATTCTGCGTAAACATTCGTGACGCGCTTGCGCTTATTTCCATGCTCTTTTCCGAGGGCGGAGAAGGTATTGCGGGCACTAAATTAGGTCTGAGCAACAATCAGTCTGTCAGATGGGAGGGAGACGAACCTGAAATTGATGAAGAAGTTGTACCAGCTCGTCTTATCGAGATTCTGAAAGCCATGGCCGTGAGCAGCTGTGACGCCGCCTGTGATGGTGTTCACTGCGACCTCATTGGGGCCGAGACGGACGAATGGCCCGTACTTTTGGAAGGCGGCGTATGTTGTTGAGACTTCTTGGCCGGTGAGGCGGCGGTAGTCCATCCATAGTGGTGTGATGGCTGCTAGAGGGTGGGCGCTGGGTATGCGCGAGAGAGGAGATAGATAGATTGGGTAAATGAGGAATTTGTAGGTAAGGATGGCGATAAGAGCTAGGACTAGGAATGGGGTGGCCGATAGGAGGACGGGGATGGAATCATGGTGCTGGAATTGAAGGAGTTCTTTGAAGGAGTGCAAGAGCTCGATAGGCGTGGATACTTGCTTGATATCGTGGATAACAAAGCGAAGTAGTTGTGGCGGTGGAAAGATTGGAGTAGTGCCATTCATTGTGATGATGCGAGAATTGACCATTCGATATTGTCTCACGCGAATTGCTCGAAGGCTTCGCTCCAACATGGAACAGCGGAATATGTAAGACAGTCGGAAATCAAAGCAAAGACTCGTAGTCTGCATTCACACCGCAGCTGACGACCTCCTACATGAGCATCTGCAAGTACTATTGCTCAACATGATGCATCGTGAGTTGTATTCTGGCACATACAGAGAATGCATAGTGGACATACGTAAGCCATTACAACGGCACGCGCTGATGACACGAGCTATAAGTACTAGATCGGTCGATAGCCACTTGCATGCGACGAAGCGAAGGTGTGGTCGCACGCGCCGTCTCCAAATATCGGCTTGAACCAGTAGTCATGTGTCCACCACATGCCAGAGAAACACATCCCCACCACCTTGTTCACCCAAGTTGGGATCTTGCCCTCGTGATCGGCCATTCGCCGCTCGAGCAGAATGGCAAAGAACACGGGAGTGAACCATAGCATGCCAAAAAGAGATTTCCCAATTCGTTGTCTCCTCGTCGAGGCCCTGTATGTTGCCACTGCCTCAAGGGCTTTGATGTATTGCGGAGGAAGGCGGTGTTCCTTGGCTCCAGTCACCAGAAGATCAAGATATCGTTGGGATGGCTGCATGTATTTCGTCGGACGGTGACCTGCATCGGCGGCAAGAACCGCGTATGCGCGAATGGGAGGCACATGGGGATAGATTCTGATCGTATCGCTGCCAGGTTGAAGCAGCATGCACTCCACTTCTGTCTCGGCATATCCTTGGCCCTCTGTGCGCAGCATGTGCGAGAAATCAGCTGCGGAGATCTCGTATACTACGCCAACAAGTGCTCCGTGTATGCTTTTCGTCTGATTGTCCCGTCGTTCCGCGTTGGCGTAGCATGGCTCGGCGTACGGGATGCCTTCCAGATTCCAACCAAGTCGTAGTTCAGGCACCACAACATTGACTGCGGAGATGGGAACGATGCCGCGGTTGCCTTGGAACACGGAGCTGCATAGGTTGGAGCCGTAGGCGAGGTAGAGTCGTGTGTCCTTGGATTGGTTTCGGGGATCGTATACAGGCAACTTCCTGAGCAACTGTGGTGTCGTTGTTGAGTCTGACTTTTGATCGAGCCATAGGATCATGTCGACCAACCACGAGCCACTCCCTGAGGTTGACGCAGTACTCGGGTTATTGCATTGCATTTTGGATGGAAGCACTAAGGTACAATGTGGTGCAGCAACACGCAGGTACTAGCAACTATTCTGATGCTGTCGAACATGCTACCTATGGTGCAAAAGGCACAACGTACTCTTGTAAGAGATGGAAGACATCGACTGACACCTCTACCAGATGAGGCTTGCAAAGATGTCTCAGGAGCAATGATATTTCAAAAGCAATCTCGCTGCAGATCAACAGTGGCGCAGTGGAAAGAGCCACCAATACTGCTGTAAACCGAGCAAGTGCGAAGTCAGTGGCTGTATCTTTGTGAAGGCATATACGAGTGTACTTACTGAACGTGCTGGAACGGTATCATGATGGGCTCAATTCCGAACTGCCTGACCCAATCTGCAAACTCCACGTCCTTCTCCTCGATCACGACCTTCGTCTCGCTAAGGCTCAGCACATTCATACAGAGCCACTCTGAAGTCATGAAGAGCGGTGGGTCTACCCGCTTCTTCGGCACGAACGGATATGCGCGAATGTCCCAATCGCGCAGGACTGCATGCTTCCTCAATGCACTCTCCGAGGTACGTAATGGGTTGTACACGAGCAGCCCTCGTTTGAGGGGTAAAATGGTTGCGTCGATATGCATTGCGTGTGGATCATCAACTGCGCAGCAAGTCAGCCTCTGTGCAGTTATCAATACGCTTGCGCACCTTCGAGCATCTCAACAGTGTAGCCCTCCGGGATATGCGCTCTCAGGTAGTCGACGCCCTTTTCGTTGGTCACGTTACTGTACTGCCCGATCAAAACCTTCCCGAAGCGCATGAAGTCGGCGCAGTCGAATGCGGGGCGTGTGTTGTTGATTGCCCAGCCATTGGCATGCACGTCTTGCTGGTTGTCGTCGTAGATCGTATCAGCGCCATGCCTTTTTGGCGTTCGAACGACTGTAGTTCGGGGGTCGGTGGCTAATTCGTCCAAGACGTTACCATATGCAAGATCGATCTCGCGCTTCCGAGATCTCCATGCGAAAGGTGCCTCGATGATTGTGTTACCCACCGTCATCAGCCCGTCCCGCGCCATGGCTGCTGTGTAGCCACCCACTTTTGACCAATCGACCTGATTCGGCCTGTGCACCTTGATTCCTTCTTCCTGTAGCACACGTACAAGCTGGTTTAGCTCCGCTTCTGCCTCGTGCAGCACATGTCCAGGAAAGGATGCGTTTGGCTGAAACATGTCTTGATGTTGCTCTGGCATCGTTGCCTTGATCATGTGAGGAGGCTCATGAGGGAAGCAAGACTTCGCAGCACGACCCACAATGACGCTTCGAAGCTGCGACCACTCGTCGTCAGCAAAGACTGAGGGTAAGGTTGAGGATGGCATGGTGTTGTGGTGTCTTTGAGTGTATGTGGATTGTTGACTGATCTGGTCTTGCTGGTGCGTTCAATGACGCGCTTTATAGTCATAATCATGCTTGGTAGATATTCCGGTAACCAACTTCGATTGAATGCAGAGATTCGCGTACACGCAGTCTGATCTCGGAGCTTCAGCCAGAGAGAATGATAGCAATCATACGGCCACTTGTCCCGTGCCGTGTCAGTGCGTTCATGCAGCTAGGACTTTGCATGTCAGTAAGAAAAATACATGGGCATTCGTTCCCTCCTACAGAAAGAGATGAGCAGCAGCCAGCTCTTGCATGGGCTCGCGGTCCGTGAGCGGCCCTGGAACAATCGCCTACCCTTGGCCTCAGCAAGTTCAAGGATCAGGGTATCGATGTAACGCAAGGAACCCCTTTAGCTAGTCTACGGGATGTGTAGACAAGAAAGCTGCATCTTACCGAAAGACTGTTTGCCGAGTGTTCGGAAAGCGAACATTCCACAAATCCAGTACAGTCGTCTTTTATCCGACCTGACAAGCTTCTTAACAGTGAGCTCGCGACTGTTGACGGTTTCCAAGTCGTCTACCTCCGCTACTATTCAGTATTGGTCCCGTACGTCGTGCTCCGCGACTTTCACGATGCCCAAGTAAGGTTTTTCCTGGAAAAACTTCGTACCGGAACAGGTCGAAACTCACAATAATCTAGAGTTCTCACGGGCAGCTGCCACTGCCGGACTGTCACTTTCAAGTTGCACTCTCACACTCCAGTGCCATACCAACAGTGCGCGTGTTCAATATGCCGGAAAATCGGCGGTCCATCGGGAACCATCAATCTCGGTGGCGTGGCGTCCACACTTGAGATTCTCAGCGGAAGCTCCTCGATCCGCAAGTACTATGCTCTCAAGGACCATGCCGACCCGAACAACAAGGAGCGTTTTGAGAGCGAGCGCAACTTTTGCGGCCTCTGTGGGACAATGCTGTGGCTATACGACAAGACGTTCCCCGAGCTGATCCATCCGTTTGCGAGCGCCATAGATGCAGACTTAACGCCACCACCAAACATGGTCTGTATCATGGCAGACTTCAAGCCGAAGTCTGCGAGGTGGCCCGAGGGTGACAAGAGGGTGTATGCAGAGTATCTGGATGAGAGTCTGGAGGACTGGCACAAGAAGCACGGGCTGTATTACGAATGAAGGAGGTGTTGAGTCGAGGGCTGTTGAGCGGATGTAGGTTGCGTAATTGCATCCGTCTAGCGTCCCTTGGCGCAAATTCCAACCCCTCTCCTACAGCTTCATCAAATGCTCGTGCATTCCGTTTGGCTACCTCAAAGAACAACGATCGACGATCATACCGTTTTAGATCAGATTTGTAGAACGCATATGCTCCTCACGAATTCTGTTGCTGTCAGATCCCTGCACACGACTGCTTGAAGGCGTTGCGGACCGATCCGATAAACACCCACAAGGTGCTCCTTGCCATGCACATGCAAGTCCATGGCTCAGTCACACACATTTTCCTAACCTCGTTCGTGCTCATGTATTGAGGCTCGAGCTCATGCGAGCGTTGCCGCTTCCATCTTTCAGCTCTACGTCGATGTCGTGGTGCACAGTCAAGCCATTCACTCATGGCGAATGAGCGTGGAACCTCGTCGTTTGAAGAGGCGTGGCAATCGACAACTCTTTGGACAGCGTACACTGCTCTTCCTCGACTACAATCTCACTACTTCTTCAATTTCATACTCACACTTACTCCCTGAATCCAGCTCACAAGACAAGCATTAGCGACCTCTCACCATGTCCCAGCAGCACAACACCCATGCAGAGCAACCCGAACCCAACACTAATGTAGTGAACGAGCACACAGCGCTCATTCCGCGGGGAAGTTACTCCAACGAAAACCAACCCATCTGCAACGACACTCCCAAACACGAGAAGCGCAGTCGCGTCCAAACCTTCCTCATCATCCTAAACCTTACATGCATAACCATCACCAGCAGTGCAGCAACAGGGCTCCTCACCGTCGGTCTACCCGAAATTACGAGGAACCTCGCACTACCAGACCATCTGCTGCTCTGGTGAGTTCAACGAAGGCATCAAGCAAGACCAATGCGGTGCACGTGCTAATGGTATCCTACAGGCCGCTTTCAGTCTACTAGTAAGCTCCTTCACCGATGCCATGGTTCCGCTGATGATGTGGCAGTCTCGCAAGCGGATCATGCCTCCTCGTAGCAGGCACCATAGCCGACCTCACCGACTCCAAAGTCATCAACGTCGCAGGCACAGCGTTCCTCGGACTATCGATGCTCGCGTCCGGTTGCTCGCCAAACGGCTACTGGCTCATCGGCGCCAGAGCTGCGCAGGGCCTTGGAGTCGCAATGTCGATGCCAACTAGCGTGGTCATCATCACTGCGTCTTTTCCCCCGGGTCGACGGAGGAACGTTGGCTTCTCGAGTCTGGGCCTGGCAAATCCGCTGGGCTTCTCGTTTGGTCTTGTGCTAGGCGGTTTGCTGCAGGAGACTGTGGTGGGCTGGCGGCTTGGGTTTTACCTCTGTGGAGCGGGGACGGTGGCGCTCGCGGTGTCGAATGCGTTTGTGATTCCCGCGGGCATGTTTGAGGCGCAGACTTCGGTTTCCCGCGTTCTGGGAGCAGTAGACTGGGTCGGTGTCGCGATTTCGAGTATCTCTCTTGGGTGCCTGTCCTACTCATTCGCGTGAGCAACGATCTCGAAAATGTATCTTCGAGTGCTAATGCGTCACAGTGTCATATCAGACAGCGTCCGTGCAATCAAACAGCCCAAAAACATCACCATCCTAACACTCGCACTCCTCCTCTTCCCCACCTTCTTCCTCTGGATGCACCACCAAAAGAAAGCCAACAAAGTCGCCCTCATACCAAACAACCTCTGGACCAAAATCCCTTTCCTAGCAATCTCCCTCATGGTACTCCTACAATGGGCCGTCGTCCAAAGCATGGAGGTCTACTTTAGTCTTTTGTCAGTATATTGCACCCGCGCCAACCCGTACTTTCCAACTAAACATATCTACAGCTTCCAAAACGTGCAACACACCTCACCGAGTCAAGCCTCCCTCCGCTTCCTACCAGGTATCGCCATCGGCGTCGCGCTCAACGTGTTCACCGGGCTCCTAGTACACCGCATCCGCATCGACATCCTAGTTGCCCTCGTGTCCATACTAGCAACTACTTCGCCCCTCCTGCTCGCTCTCACAGACCCAAAGTGGTCATACTGGTACACACTCTTCTGGTCCGTGCTACTCAGTCCAGTCTCCGTCGACGGTACGCCACTCCGCTTTCCCCCAGTTTGCATCATTTAGCTAACCACGTCCTGCAGTCATCTTCACCATCGCGCACCTCATCGTCGTCGACGTGTTCCCGCCGAAAACTCACGCCCTTGCTGGCGCGGTGTTCAATGTCGTTGCGCAGCTGGGGACGTCGATTGGGTTGGCGGTCATGGCGGCTGTGTCGTCGGCGTATGCGAAAGGTGCCGATGCGGGTGAGGGGGAGCAGGATTTGCTGCGGGGGTATCGGGCTGTTGCTTGGGCGTGTTTTGGGATGATGTGTTTGAGCTGTTGTATGGCGCCGTTTGGGCTGAGGAGTGTGGGGAGATTGGGGATGGAGTGAGGGTGTGGAGGGATAGGTGTAAAACTACTGATTTGCGTATGCGTGGTATGGAAGCTGGTTGATCAGCGTAACTGCCTGGTATACGAAGTACAGCCTGCTCCGCCATACAGAGCTGGTGCAGTGATCATAAACACCCAATGCTCGCTCAACACCACATCCCTCCATCCCAAACCCCTCACACGCCAACAGCCCTCTCCATACACATCCCATACCTCGTCTCCCACACCGCCCTCAACTCCCCACTACTCCCCGTATCCTGCGGCACACTCTCCCCCATCCCATTAGCAACCAGCCCCTCCCTCAACGTAACCATCACATAATCCCCAAACCCACAACGCCTATCCCACTCCACCAACCACGTGTTCTTCGGATTGACAATGATCCTCATGCGCGCCGTCAAGGCACCCGCAGCGCGAGCCTCTCGCGACACGACGTTGAATAACGCTTCGCGAAGCTTCATGGCGATTCCGCGGCCCCGATGCGCAGGCGAGACGTATAGGTCGCGTATGTGCCATCTACTCTCTTTGTCCGGCGATGGGCGCGCGGGAGGCGTGGCTGACGCGAAAGCAGCGTGATACTCGTCGAATGCTATTGGTCCGAGAGCGGCTTCCATACCGACCCAGTCGCCTGTAAGCAGCGCTTCCTCATTACTCAAATCCGGATCGTCGGTCGCAACGCATATCAGGGTTATGATATTGAGGTCGAGGAGCCGGGTGTGCCAGACTGATAAGGGGAGCGAGTTCTCGATATCGTATTGCTGGACCCATTCTTTGGGGTTGGTTCTCAGGGCTGTGAGTTTTGTGGAGCGGTATTTGGTGACGAGGGTGGTGAGGTTGGGGGAAGTGGTGGGGAGTCTGAGGATGTTGTAGTGTGGTGTTGGAGGGCCAGGGGGTTCTGAGGGCATGTTGCTGTTCTTTGGGGAGTGTGTTCCAAATGAAGCGTAGACGATGGAAGCGGTGGTAGCTCTTTGAGGCAACGGGTTGGCGTCGAACAGTGTCAGGAAGGAACGTAAGGAAATCGAGCAGAGGTGGGACGAGAACGCTTTACGGTGCTTGTTCCCAAAAGATGAGCTTTGGAGTTTTAGATTCGACGTGCCTACAACAAAGGTGTAGATTGCATGCGTCAAGATAGCCTCTTATAGTTCGACTTGATCCCCGGTCAGATGAGTCTGACACCTGCATAGGGCGTGTGCGGGCCCACAGCAAGACGCAGTGACAGATTACGTCTACAGGGGAGCAGGAACTACTCGTAGAATACTAATTTGGTCAAAACCGAATCCAGTAGAGCTACGTAAGCCAGATCTGTTCTTCAATGAGTGTAGGTCAGCAGAATGCCAAGAGACTTCATGCTGAAGGAAACGGCGTGGAATCAGCACTAAGTTCGTTTGGTAGTTTTATACGACATCAGAGTTATTCGGAGACGAACGTTCACCTGAAGATAAGCTAGATCGAGACAGATATCCGAGCGGTGGTAAGATGACGAGTAGGAGCAGCTGTGGTATGGTACAGAAGTCTGGGACGTCGACCACGTCCCTCTGGAGCAACGACAGCTAAGGGATCACGCTATCGTGAAACAAAAATCACAGTGAGTAAGTTGGATGATGAGGAAGAAGGTGTGGGTGAAGGTATGAGAACAAAGCGGAGGTCCGCCCCTTCCTTGGCGCGACTCCAACCAAAAGTGCACGCTAACTTTCGAGCTTCACAACCACGACAAAGGCCTCTCCCACCTCTCCCACCCGCTCAATCGCACACCTTCCGCGCGCCTGACGCGCCCTTTCCCCCCACCATGGCCGCGCAAATTGAAAACGAAGACGCGCTCTACAACCTCCGCCTCTCCATCGCCCAAGGCAGCGTGCCCATCCTCACCACCTCCGCCGACCCATCGCCCACCGACACCGTGACCGACATCGCCCTAGCCACACACGTCTCCTTCAACGTGTCCTCCACCCACCGCGTCTTCGCCCTCACATTGCCCACGCGCTTCGCGCCCGGCAGCAAGCCCATCGACCTGCGCAGCTGCTACTTCACATGGCTGAACAAAGACGCCCCGCTGGCCGACTACCTGGCCGCCGTCAACACCGTGAACGAAGACCTCCCAGCGGGTGCAGGCGGCTCCGTGCAGAACCTCAATTTCGCGCAGAAGATCGAGCTGCTCGCGTGGCTGAAAGGCGAGACAGAAAGCAGCGATAGCATCGCGCCGCTGGACAGTAACGCTGCGACCGCGGCCGCCGACGATGCAGCAGCCATCGCAGGCGGGAAAGGCGTGCCGATTGACCGCGGCGCCGGCGCCGGCAAAATGGTAGATGCGCGCCTGCTCCAAATCTACGACGGTGAGCGCCGCATGGGCGATCACAACACTGCGCTACGAGGCACCAAGAACATCGACTTTACATCCTTCCGCGCCATGGCCGTGCAAAAATTCCTACGCGGCGCGAAATCAAATACAGCGGCGCCACCGCCCCAAGCCCTCGTCTCGAATCTGCAGAAACCTGCGCGCAAGCGCCTCGAGCCGATTATACTGCTGAGTCCGTCGGCGAGTTCGCTGCTGCGCATGGGGAACGTGAAGCAATTCCTGGACGACGGCGTGTTTACGCCTGCGGATGCGACGAGCGCGAGCACGAATATGGTGCGCGTGAGTCGCGTCATGCCCTCAATCTCTCCGAGCCCGATTACTTTCATCCTCGTGGATAGTACCGCGTCCTTCAAGCCTACGTACTGGTCGCGCGTCGTCGCCATCTTCACGACGGGCCAGACGTGGCAGTTTAAACTGTACAAGTACTCGAATCCGGCTGAACTTTTCGCGCACTATCCGGGCGTGTATGTGGGCTGGAGTAGTGAGGAGCCGCCGGAACAGGTTACGAGTCTGGGGAGGGGCGTGCTGCCGGTTAAGGTGGATAAGTGGACGGGGACGGAGAAGGGGCGGTGGAGGGATCGAGAGGTTGTGGAGAGGATTTGGGGAAGGATTGAGGAGGGGATGAGGAGGGGGGCTTGGACGAAGGATGGGCCGGGGATGGCGGGGCAGATACTTGGACGGTAGATGATGTGAGTTTGGCGTATGGCGTTGGGTTGCATAGCGAGGTATACCTTGAGTGGCGTTTACATTGTAGAATCACACATTTCAACAAAGTCAAACACTTGAACTTTTTGTAACAGCTGTGCCGAAGCATCATATATCCATGAAACAAGCGCAAGAAAAAGATCCAGGTACCACCCGAAAACCCATATAGCCAGCCAGTAAGTAAAATCCACTTTTACCCTCCCTCACCCTCAACCCACACACCACCCATCTACCACTCCAACGGCTCACTCACCACCTCCCCCCTATTCGTCTTCGGCACACCCCGTGCCTCAATCTTCACCGGCCCCCGTCCATGCCTCTTCAAATACCCACTCCCATCCAGCCACGGCCACACACTACTCCTCTTCGCCTCATGCCTCTCAATCTTCTCCTCCTTCGCCATCGTGAGACCAATATCATCCAGCCCATTGACCAAGCAGTGTTTGCGGAACTCCTCGACGTCAAAGGCGCAGATTTGCGTCCCGTCCTCAGAGCGAATGACTTGCGCGGGTAAATCGACTTCGAGCTGTTCGCCTGCCTTGGCGAGGTCGAAGAGTTTGGACAGGGAAGATGGGTCTGTGATGCGCAGTGGCAACATCCCATTCTTGAACGTGTTGTTGAAGAAGATATCCCCGAAAGAGGGCGCGATGATGCATTTGATGCCGAAGTCGAGGAGAGCCCAGGGCGCGTGCTCGCGACTCGAGCCGCAACCAAAGTTGGGGCCGTTGCACACCAGGATCTTTGCGTTGCGGAAGGGCTCCTGGTTCAGCACAAAGGTTGCGTCTTCCTTGTCTGTTCCGGCTTCGTAGCGCCAGGCGTGGAACAGTGCGGAACCGAGGCCTGAGCGCTTGATTGTCTTGAGGAATTGCTTGGGGATGATGGCGTCGGTGTCGATGTTTGCGATGTCAAAGGGCGCGGCGTAGCCACGGAGGGTTTCGAATTTGGGCATGCCGGCGGAGGCGCCCTTTGTGCTGGTCGGTGTGGATTGCTTTGGGGTGCTGTCGGCAGGCAGGTCCATGATGCGCTCGATGTCGTCGTCGCTGCTGACTTCTTCCATGTGCGCGTCGAGCTCGATCCTAGGCGAGCCCTTCGTAGCGCCGGCGGACGGGGGTGCGAGTTTGCGGACGTCGGCGAGGTTGCCTACGATGGCGGCGGCGGCGGCCATGACGGGTGACATGAGATGTGTGCGGCCGCCGGCACCTTGTCTGCCCTCGAAGTTGCGGTTTGATGTGGATGCGCAGCGCTCGCCGGGAGACAGGATATCGGGGTTCATGCCCAGACACATTGAGCATCCAGCTTCTCTCCACTCGAAGCCGGCTTCGGAGAAGATCTTGTCGAGACCCTCTGCTTCCGCCTGTTTCTTGACGAGACCGGATCCAGGGACGATCATAGCGCGCTTGATGTTGGAGGCAACCTTCTTGCCTTCTACGATGCGTGCTGCTGCTCGCAGATCCTCGATACGTGCGTTCGTGCAGGATCCGATGAAAACTTTGTCGACCTGGACTTCCTGCATAGGAGTGCCGGCTGTCAAGCCCATGTACTTTAGGGCGCGCTTGCAAGCCTCCTTCTTGACCTCGTCCTGGAAGTCGTCTGGCCCAGGGACAACGCCGGTGATTGGAACGACATCCTGCGGCGATGTTCCCCACGATACTGTCGGAGGAATGTCCTTCGCATCGATCAGGACCTCAATGTCCCAGTTTGCGCCCTCATCAGACTTGAGTCCCAGCCAGTAACTGCACGCCTTCTTCCACTCGGGGCTGTCGACCTTCGGTGCGAGCGGTCGTCCTTTCAGGTAGTCGATTGTAGTCTGGTCAGGAGCAATCATTCCAGCTCGTGCGCCACCCTCAATGGCCATATTGCATATCGACATGCGCGCCTCCATGCTCAAACCGCGAATAGCCGAGCCACAGAACTCGATGACTGCTCCGGTGCCTCCAGCAGTGCCAATCTTGCCAATGACGTGCAGGATGATGTCTTTGCTGCTCACGCCAGGCAAGAGCTCGCCATCGACCTGCACCTTCATGTTCTTACTTCTCTGTGTGATGATTGTCTGTGTCGCCAGCACGTGCTCGACTTCGCTCGTGCCGATGCCAAACGCGAGGGCGCCGAATGCGCCATGGGTGGAGGTGTGGCTGTCGCCGCATACGACTGTCGTGCCGGGGAGGGTGAAGCCTTGTTCCGGCCCGATGATGTGCACGATGCCCTGCCTCTTGTCGTCGAGGCCAAAGTATGTGAGGTCGAATGCTTTGACGTTGTCCTCGAGAGTCATGCATTGTGTCCGCGAATCGGCCTCGTCAATGAACTTCTCGGTCGTGGTGAGGGTCTTTCGTGACGCGGTGGGGATGTTCTGTCGCGTGTCAGCGCTCGGCGAGCTTTGGTAACGTCAAATGGGCCACTTACGTGATCGACTGTGGCGAGGGTGCAGTCTGGTCGTCGTACTCTCCGGCCGGCATTTCGGAGGCCTTCGAATGCTTGCTGTTGTGATGTAAGTCACAGCCAGAGAATCGCGAGTCTCAAGACTTACTGGTGATGTCACCTCGTGAACAAGATGCCTGTCTGTGCAGCCGTCAGAACTGTCAATCCGGGAAGTGCAAAGCCAGTCATACCGATGTAAAGCAGAATTGTGCCATCTTCCTTCTCGTCTACGATATGGTCCTCGAATACCTTATCGTACAGGGTCTGCGGCGGTTTCACGGCAGAAGGCATGGTGTGTAGTGTAGAACGTGTTGTACGAAGAGTTGGATTGTGAAGTGGGAGAAGAATCAAGGGAGCCTAAAAGTAAGAAACACCTGGTGAGGGAATCCGTCAGCTTAAATGAGGCGCAAACGGAGCTCAAATCGCAGAGGCGAAGCAGGAACAAAAGATCCCAGGCCGATATTCGGAGCTGCTTTGCCGACTTATCGAATCACTACGCCGATATTTGATCTCTCTCAACCGGGAATACCGGGCAGATGCGACGACTGTGCGATCGAGCATGCGACACACTTGCTTTGCCATGTATTGCGCGAACCTATTTTGAATTGTGCTGCAGTCTTCATACGCTGCCGTGGAGGGCGTCTTGTATGGCCATTCCACGATGACGATGTGCTGCGGGAGTGACAGCCCCGCCTTCTGAAGGCTTGCCCCACCTGCTTCGGCGTCAGCCTGTCTGCCATTCTTCCGATTCGCCCAACATCTCAGGCCAGCCACATGTTGACACTGGGCATGCGAACATGTTGCCGATGCGGCATAATTAAAGATAATGATAGTTTCGTATAACTATACGTCGAGAACTCTACTTTACACGAACTCAAACCAGAGCGCTGAAATCGTCGATATATACAGTATGCTGAAACGTATGCCGAACAAACACGTAGTTTTACAGATTGTCTGACGAGAAGACAAGCAACGCCATGCGATGCCGAATGAACAGCCCCAAACCACCAATCAGGAACTGAAATCCAAGCAGCCCCATCGCCAACCGATCTTCCCGCATCGGCCCAAACCACACGAGCCACAAGTTGATTAGCGTAAAGTTGGACGACGAAACCACTTGACCCTCTGCATTAACTTCGACATCAAGCATCCGAAGCCGGTGCAGCAACTTGAGCGTTTCCGCTATCGGTCGGTGCAGTGGTTTGCGAAACTCCACACGAGATGGCTCAAGTAAGCCTGTCCGTGCATTGAAGTGAGGGAGCCGATGTCGGGGGCACGGTACGAGGTGGAAGAGTTGTGGAGCCGAGTATACGAAGTTGAATGCTTGCGGGATGAGGAGCAGGATCAGTGTCTTGCTGAAGTGCCCAAGGATGGCGACGACGGCAAAGACCATGCCGGCAAAATAGCAGTACGTGTCACCAACAAACACTTTTGCCGGGTACCAATTGTGCATCAGGAGGGCTGCTGACACGCCGATGAACGGTAGGAGGAAGTACAGGGAGAAGAGATGCGAGTCGGTAGCGGGATGCGGGTATGGCGTGAATGGTGATAGGTAGAGTATGTCGTTGATGACAATCAGTACTGCGATGACTATTGATTGGGCGACTTCGATGCCGTTGATACCAGCTAGGATGTTGATGCTGTTCGACGAGAAGATGGACATCAGTGCCATGTAAATGTAGTACAGCCAGCCTGGATCGTTGTTAGCCTGTCCTTCCAGAAGGATGTCGATATGAGACATACCAAGGTCAAATAGCTCGCCGAGATAGGGTCTAAGTGGCAGTGGGACGACCATCTGCGTGACACCAAAGTCGACGAAGTAGACTGCAAGCATGGGTATGACAGCAAATGCTGGAATAAGCACCTTGTGTCGCCATCTTATGTCGAAAAGATCATCACCAATTCCAAGAAGCACGATAGACTGGAGCGATAGGATGGCCGACAGATATGATGCGAGTTTGTTGTGAGGGAATCTGTGGAGTAGTCTGCCGGTCTCAATTTCTTCGAGCGATTTCATCACGTCTCGATTGCCGCCGCCAGATGTTGCAACGACTATGTCCTTGTAGAATGGCCATGGTATGAAGACAATGAGAACGAAGAGGTACACCATCGCGCACACAGCTCCCATGGTCTCTGGTCTACCAGAGTCAGTCATCCGCAGACCGTCATCTTTTCAACAACTCACATCTCAGTCTGCTTCAGCTTACACAGATCTCTCCCTTTGAAGCCGCGCTTGATGAAGGCATTGCCAAGCCATCGTATCAAAGCGTAGCAGAACGCAAACGCGAGCCCACTGAATGCAATCGAAGCTATGAGCGGCTCACCTTCACCTTGAAGGGTATTTGCTAAGACGCCAATACATGCTAGAGACAGCGATGAAAGTGATATGGTCTCGGTCGATGTCAAAGTCACCGACATGCCGCTGTGATGCGAAGGGTATATCGGCACGTGGTTCGCCTGATTACCGTGCTCTTCCGTGTGCTCCGCGAAGGTAATGTGATAACCAGCAGTGCTGCACTGGAGATTTGACTTGTTCGGAACGAAATTAGAAGAAGTTCGGCGCGCTGTACTGGACGCTGTCTTCACCAATGCGCGCGAAGAGACGAGCAAACGCAAACCTTAGCGAGCGAAACGAGATAAGCGCGTCACAAATACGGAAAGACGGAAAACAACAGAAAAGAGCGGCAAGCGGTCGTTTGCTCGCGTAATATAGCGACTGTTGATGTTTTCTTGACGGTGTTGAAAGGTGTCCCTAAACAGGCCCGGCTTCTTCCTCTCTGCTCTAACCCCAAACGAGAGAAGCTCCAGCCTTCGACCGCATCGGCAACCAGTATCAATCATGGCTCCGCAGCCCATCCAGCATCTGCAGTCCGATGCCATCAAGGCGAATCTAGATGCAGTAACCCGCCAACTCGCGCGTCCAGCCTTTCTGTCGAATCTCACGCCGTCGCGTCTCCCATCGCAAGCCGCAAGCGACTCGTCTTTGAGCCCCACACGTCCCGACGAAGCACGGTTGCACTCTGGTCCGCTCTCCCAGCATCGACAATCCCATCTAAACTTTGCCGTCACCTTTGAAGATGTCTTGGAGCATGCTGACCTCGTGTCTCCGTTGATACAGGAGCCCTGTGCTGACGGCAGCCCGTCCAGCGTCGACAAGCGCGTCGTGGAACACCTCGAAACGCACTTTGTCGAGGCGCGTCACGCGTATGCGAAAATGGCAGCAGAGCGCAGTTTTCAGACCTTCTCCCATGGCCACCAGGACCTTGTGCTTGCGGTCGACTTCAACTACTTTGGAACGCGCATGGTGACTGCGAGCTCTGATCACCGCCTCAAAGTTTGGGACAAGAAGGATGAATCGTGGACGCTGATCGAGAGCTGGAAGGCGCATGATGCTGAGATTGTGGATGTGAGTGCAGCGTCATTTATCTAATCTTCAGCCGCAGAGCCGCGATCGGGGTCCATGCATGCGTTTTCGCTACACTTGCAGCCTGGTGCTAACACCCTACAGGTCAAGTGGAACGGACCCTTTATGGGAGAGGTACTCGGTAGCATTGGTGAAGATGGCCGGTGTAAGCTCTGGCAAGAGGATGTCACCGAGGTGCCAATGTCAGGCAACAGGTTCAAGCTGATCACGAACCTTGCTTCGCCAACTCACGCGCCGTTCATGTCGCTTGACTTCAAGAATATAATGCAGGAGACATGGCTGGCACTGATCACCCGCGATGGCTATCTGAATGTCTATGAGCCTCTCGACCAGAGCAACCTCAACGAATGGACAGTCCTCGCCGAGCAATGGATTGCTGAAGACAACCCTCCTCAACGCCAAGAAGAAGCCGGCTTCAAGGTCGTGTTTCACAAGGAGAAGTTGCCATGCTGGACAGCGATCATGGCCGGTCTTGATCGAAAGTCCCTTTCTCTAGCTGTTGCCTGCATGAAGGATGTCTACGTCTTCAGGACCGACAAGGGCAAGCGATTCTTCTCTGTGGCCAAACTGGAGGGCTCTCGCCAGATCATTCGCGACGTGGCATGGGCTAACGGCTCTATGCGAGGCTATGATATTCTTGCGACGGCCAGCAAGGACGGCGCGATCCGCATCTACCAACTGTCAACGCCCACTTCTAGCAAGGCTTCGACTGGAGGGGCATCATCTACCGGCACAGCTACTGCTCTAATGTCCCCACGTCCTGGTCCACGCAAACCCGCACCATCTGGCATAGGAGCTGGACTAGCTGGAGCTTCCAAGACCCCCGATTCGCCCAGCGACCAGGATCATCACCCAGGACGCATCAGACAGACTGTCAAGTTGACGGATGAGCTCACCAACCACCATGGTGCAGTGTGGCGCGTCACATTCTCGCATATGGGTAAGCAAAATCACTTTTCACATCTTCTGCACTTAGCTAACGTAAAATAAGGCGATCTGCTGGTCTCCACAGGGGACGATGCCTCCATCCGCACCTGGAAGAAAGCCGTCAACGGTCGCTGGGCTGAGTACGCAGAGATCGAAACAGCAGGCGAGGCGTGATCTATCAGCTCATTGCTCAATTACTCGGCGTTTTGGACAGATCTTTTCGGGATGGAGTTCTTGTTGGTGGCGTTTAGAAGGTTCTTGTCGCATGCTGACTTCCCCCCTGGGTCAAGTCACTTTGCATAACGTATACCCACGCAGTCACCACGATCAACAAATCGCATTGATTTAGCTACGATAGTCACAACAGCTAGGTCGAATTATATCATCGAAGGCCGGCGTTCTATGCGCAGCTAAGATTAAAGTTCGTTATAAGGATACGTTCGGATCTCGCGTCGCACCACATTCCTCACTGCCCATCGCCGCACCAGCCCCCACACATTCCAAGTTCAGCCTCATAAATTCTGCAGGCTGAAAGTTCGCTATAATCAAGTGTATCGCAAGCGGCTGATGTTTGTAAGTTCCACAATTCGTTTCATCACATCTGCACTACCCTTATCTACTACATCACCGCACCAAGTGTTACAGGACCATCATCCAACACTCATCCTCAGACTGAATCAGATGCTCTTCCGCCGCCGCAGCCGATCTCGCGAGCCGATAGTTGCGCCTCCATCTCCCACTCGCGCCGACAATACTCAAACACCACGGACGCTTGATGACATTATCGCGCGTTCTGCGCATCAAGCTAAGACTGCGCAACATCAAGCTGGCAGTTCCGACGGCAGTAACTTCTCTTTCGACTCGTCATCAAATCACTCTCAAGAACATCGCAAACACACCCCTCTAAGAAGAGCACCTACAAGCAGGAAGACCGGCCACGCCACAATCCGAACCGATTCCACAGATACGCACGCTGCATTTGAAAGCGATGCATTCGCCGTGCTCATGCCCACAACGCGCTTACTGATTCTCGATCGACCTGTGTCGCCGGTCAAAGCTGCATCAACGCAAGCTCGAGCGGAAGCGCTGCAGACATATCAGGAGAAGGCTCGACAAGTACGAGAACGAAACAACAGCCTTGGTGTGAAGTTTCCATCGAAGATCGTGTCCTACGACTATGCGTCTTGGCATGTTGCTGTTCGACGAACAGCACCTGAGATGGAAGCAAAGTCACCGACTCCAGCAGGCTCATATCCCATCAGCCCACCTCTACCACAACATGCATGGGCACGACCCGAACGTACTATCAAGACGATTGAGGTGCATGAGATAAGACACGTTCATGGTCTGAGCAGCATAACTCCTCCACGGAAGCCGGCTTCGACACAAAGTAGTAAACGTGTGCCCACGTCACCGGCTTCGTGCTACCAAGTGTATCGTGCAGACTCGACTGCAGGTGCTTCACACTCGCCAGCCTCGTCGTCACCTCTGTCAGCTCCCATCAAAGCGCGAGTTAAGACCAAGCCCGTTGTCGTGAAAGAACAAGACCGTGTCCAAACAGAAAGCCGCTACAGCTTGTACAACAAACCGCCTTCCGACACTCCATCGCCACGTTGCTCACGCTCGTCGAGCCTAGTGAAGTCGATGCCAAATTTCAAAGCCAGCAATGAAGTTGAGGGTGACTCGATCTTCGGCTACAGAAGCAGGAGTATCGAACGTACTGTAGCGGGCGCCAGCTCAAACTCGACAGCTGCAATGGATAGAGAGAAAGCGCTCGAGAAGGCGAGGCATAAGCTAGCTGAACGAGCAAAGAAGACGAGTCCGAAGCGCACGCTTACAACACGCTGGCCATGGCTCAGACCATCTGGACCAAGGATCGCAAAGCCCACGACGACACCAGTAGTGTTTTCCCTACCAGCGGAGAAGCCAACCACCCCGTCCCCGCATCCGATCGTAACTGCTACAAATCGAACTTACATCGACCCTTTCGCCTCACCCACTTCGCCTCATCCACTGCCCACGCCCCCATCTCTTCTCGCCTCACGACCCACATCACCGAAAGAGCTTGCCACACACCCTCCTGCCACCAAGGTGCCAGCTACACCAACTTTCGACTCCGGTTTCGCACAGATCAAGAGCTTGACCTACATCATCTTCAAGATCGGTCTGCTTCTCTATGCTTTCATAGCGCTGTGGTTCGTCCTCGATGCGGTGCGTGAAGCGATTCATATGATTGGCGTACCTTTTAGGATTGTTGCGAGTTTTGGTGCGGTTGTGCTTGATGGGCTGAGTTGGGTGTGGGAACGGGTGTGGGCATGGATGCTGGTGGTTTGGAGGCGGTGGAGATAGAGGGTCATGTCATAGACGGAGCGGATGATGGTGCCTTTCGACGTAAACAACTACTCAGCAGATACGCAAGACACTTCAGCGTACACCAACGCGCCCCATCCGACCTTCACAATGTCCTTTGTGATACTATATTTCTTGCTTACACTGACGTTCAAGGTGCTACTTCCAAGCACAATCTTCGAAATCATACCTTGTCGTCATTCGCGAATCAAGGGTTCCCGCGCATCAGCCCTACAGTCCAGGGCCGAAAAAGCGGACAGCACATACTCGCCGTTGATGACTGAGCGCCCGGCTCCAGCCTTGCCGTGAAGTCCGTTTCTCAATCACAAAGACGCTGATGTCCAAGTTACGGTGAACTTCAGCTGCACTGCCCGTTCACAATATATGTAAAAAGATGCGTTGGTGAAAGTGCGTTGTTCGCAAGTTCACATGTAGTCGTCACCGCAGAGCTTCAAATGTCATACTCGCCGGGCCTTCTATACCTCATTGACGTTAATTCGCCGTTCATTTCTTTTCCTTCCTCGCTATCACTCTTGAAGTTGTCTTTATAATCCTACCACCTACTGCCGCGCTCTTCCCACCCTATATTACAAGTCTCGCGATGCTCAACCTTCCGATCCAGAAATTCCAGATAGGTCTGTATACGTTTTCTCTGGTGTTGGCTACTGCTGCTATTGTGTTGCGGCTGGTGGCGCGGCGGTATACGCGGATCAAATTGCAGTTGAACGACTGGATTATGATACTGGCGTATGTCAATATACTAGCTCTGGGGATAGCGGCGAATATTGGTAAGTCGATGTAGGACCACAAAAGAGATTTGTGCTAACGAGTGCGTTGTAGCTGTCGTACATGGCGAAATGGGACCGCATCAATCTGAAGTGTCGCCACAGCGAGCGAAACAAGTTTTCAAGCTGAACATGAAGGTACGACTCCCTCCCCCAAACCCACTCAAAACTCGCACTAATACCCACCAGATGACAATCATAATCCCCTTCCTCCTCTCCTCTTCCTCCTTCCTCGTCAAAATGAGCATCACACACTTCTACATCGTGCTCTTCCCGCACACCCTCCTCACCAAGATCTGCAAAGCCCAGCTGTTCCTACTCACAGTCTGCTGGTTGGGCGGCGGTCTCCCGTACTTCTACATGTGCCGCCCGTTCGCACTGACGTGGAATCGGACGCTGACAGGCGAGTGCTGGGACGTGCGGCCCTTCTGGCTGGGCATGAGCGTTGTAGCGCTGTTTTTCGATCTCACGCTGGTGGTGTTGCCGATTCCTGTGGTGTGGGGGTTGAAGTGTAGTGTTGGGAAGAAGGTTCGGCTTACTGCGTTGTTTAGTTTGGGTTTGTTGTAAGTGTCTCCTTTCTTGATTTGAGTGGAGTGGACGTATCGCTAACACATTTGACAGTATTTGCATCATAACGCTCGTGCGTATCACGAAGTCATACACGCTCGATTTCCACGATCTTTCTTACTCGGCCGCTCGAGCCGTGATGGTCGCCGTCCCCGAGCCTGTGCTCTCGCTTGTTGGAGGCTGCATACCCATCATGGTGCCTTTGTTTCGCCATGCTTCCAACAAGCTCCGCTCGGCAATGTCTACGACGCAATCCAATCAGCCGAGCTATGAGTCTCACGGAGGACTATTGGCAAAACTGAAAGGCTCATCGCGTATGAGTGACACGAGCAAGCAACGGCGCTTGGACGATCACTTGTACCCCATGGGAAGTACTGTCGACATCACATCGCTAAGTGGTAGTGTTGTGCATAGTCCGATGAGCCCACTGAGAAGCCAGGAGTCGATTGATAATCTGGTCGGTGGTTGGGGTATGAAGAAGTCAACTGATGTGTTCGCGGCCGAAGATACGGGTGCAGGTATTACAGTGTTGAAGGAGGTGCATGTTGATTCGAAGAGTAGGAAGGGCTTTGACTCGGTCGTTTGAGCGGAGGAATATTGTAGCATTTGAGATTCACTAGTCGGAGCTTAGTGATGATTTGTACTCAAGTAAGCGACGTTGATGCGTAATTACGAAACACCGAGTGACAAGAGAAACAATGACGATACGAGGGCATGCTGGCATGTCACAAAGATCTTCACATACTTACGATTCATTTTCCAAAAGTCGTCGAGATATTCAAAAGCACGCGACTCGCGAATGTGCCAGAAGCCGTGACCTCGTAATTGGCCTTGCAACCACTGCCCATTAATACTGACAGCAGCAGTCACAAATCGTCCGTCGAAGCACCTATGCCAACAAAAATTCAAAAAACATTCAACAGCGGGTATTCGCCAGTGGTCACCCACCTGACTACTAACCCACCGGTCGAAGGCTTAACGTGTGGAGATCAAACGGGGTCCCGTGTATTCCTTCGCCTGTGGTCGAATGTGAAAGTATCACAAGCTTGGTCATAAATATAGGTTGCCAAAAGACGTCGGTGAATGTCATCTCACGTGAGAGACATCAGCCGGATCCGGAAAGTAAGCATTCGATACCCTGTTGATAGCGCTCGCGTGTGGGATCCGAACGCGAGGCTGCAATGCTTAGGCTCAATGTCCCATGCGAAGTGTCTCAGATTGAGGTCTGACAGACAGTGCGCGCATGGCCGCGACAAGGATGGGATACAAGGGTCTACGATGTGCAACACCACATGGGCATTTCGGAGCTCGTTCCCGCTCTGTGGATTCCAAGTGCCAGATTCTGGGAACGGCCGAACGCATTGGGCATTTGGATACGTTGCGAAGGTGCACCGTCCGTAGATTTGTTCCCATAGTGCTAGAGAGCAATGTTTAGTTCGACGTCAAGCTTCGAACGACCAATGAGGTCGGTGCGAGATCAATGGTGCTTGTCTACCCGTATACGTCTGCATGTGCGTATTCTTTGGCGCCGTGTCGGGTTGAGACACTCACTTGCCCAAGGTACCACGATGGAGCCCAACAGCGGATGCAGTGGAGCACATGGTGTATTCCACGATATCAGAGCTCGCGGAGTCGGATCGACCTAGCGAGTATGCGCTAAACCCCAGAGATCCGCATGGATGGGTAGGATCGAGGTTCTCTGTTCTATTACGGGCCACGGAGTAAGCTTAGGCGTTCCTGCAGCCAGGACCGGGTCGCACGTAGGAATAGTCTAACCATTCTGCCGGTAGAAGGAAGCACTTGGGAGCGTACCCTGCGTCGGCTCTCTCAAATGTTTGGTATGACAATGTAGTTGATATAGTTGTTGCGAACATGGAATTTGTGCCTACACGTAACACCGAGAACATTTGGTGTATCTGCAGTGTGGTGCTGGGATTTCGCAAGTGAGCTCGAAATACACTCGCCCATCTCGTGAACAGCTGCCGGATCCTTGATACAAGATCTATCTGTAGGGTAGCAGACCGTTGCGGGAAAAGAGCCGTTTGATGTTTGCAAATGCCAGAAAGTTGTAGCCAAGGCTGCAAAGGCATCTTTCCTGTATCTATGTGTCAGCGATTTGAATTGTGTAGATCTGAGCTCATTGCAGATTGTGAACACATTGCCCAGGTGGAAGCTGAACAGCGCAGTCACGTGTTTCTCGCATTACTTGACTAAAGGACTCTAGCTCACACGTGAAGTCTCAGATAAGCACTGGTCAATGCTCACGCGCTAGCGACGGGTGTGGACATCGCATCAGCGCATCTTGAAGTTCAAGCTTTGGCTCGAGGGGTCTGGGTCGCGAATTCGTGCCTGTTCGGTATTGGTGTCGCTGGTAGTCGCCGTTCACCTCAGCCGCAGGGTGTCTCGTGCGAGCCGTCTCTCGTGGAAGCCACAACCCCAAAATACATCCCTGCTTCTGGGCGTGGAGAACGCAGTATGACTTCTTTTTCGGGACATTCCTCCTATGATTAGTGTTTGAATGTATGTCGATCTTCTCGTCATAAGAAGCGGATCTCAAGATGGCCGCTGCGATGATAGCGGAGCTTACCAGATGCCCTTACAACAATGTATGCTTGCGATATCAAGTCACGGTGGTTCTCGTGCACAGTAAGTGCGTTCAAGTGGCTCGGAAGTCGGAACCTACCGATACTCTGGATGTTTGATTGCTTTTGGCGCCGTGCAGCCACATGGAAGGGTGCGGTATCTCTCGCATTCTGCAAGCTGCAAGACTGTGCAGCAAGAAACAGGCGTGCATGTATTGCCATTCCGGGCGTATGCCATCTTGCTGCCAAGCAGGATGTCTCATTTCTGCAATCAGAGTTCCTGTACTTCGCTGTCGTTTCAATGCAGCAGTGATTTGCAGCCAATTGCTCAAGAGACCACAATAATCGTACGTTGTAGACGAAGCGGTTCGCATCGAAAAATACTAATCAAAATGCAGTAATGTTCGCTGGCAGTCGACACGATGACCAGTAACTAGCATTTTGTTAGCATAGAGCAGCTTGTCGAGTTCTTGCCAAGAAGCAATACGAAATCCGGCCCAGTCCTTGAATTGACTAACTTCAAGTTTTGGACCCAATGCCTAGGACATGGTGTCAGGTCTCGTGGTGGCGGCATGCAGCTACTTCAGTAGTGCCTACAGAGCCTCGTGCGTGGCACTGCGTGGACTTGCGAACTGCGGAGGCGCCAAGAGGTGGATTTTGTAGTGTACCGGCATCTGCATGTGTTCAGACCGAAGGTGGAAGTATCTTCCGGTGGGTAGCTTTCCGTACGATCGTTCTACTTGTCGTCCTCATGCAACTTCCTGTCGGCCAAAGAGCATCAAGTTGTATTTATAGCAACATTGCTCTCATGCGTATTGCCCGTCAGGGCGGACATCGTCTGCAGGTCCAGGCACAGTTGAGTGGTGGTTTGCCGACGGCGAACTTGTTATGGGATGAAGGGTGTCATATCATGAATTGCTGGCGCCCCATTTGCCAGGTCCACGCGCTTCTTGGGCGCAAATCAGAGCAGGCGCCCCTATACGAATAGCAATGCGGGCCCGTGCGGCTGGTAGAAGTTGTGATTGTCGGTCTTCTTCAGCTGGCTATGCGTTCAGCCACTGCGCGACGGATGATTGTGGGTTCACCTCATATGTGGGCAACTGGTCAGTGACGTACAGAGACCCCTGAAATTAATAGTGAATCAGGTGCGCGGGACGACAAGCGACGCTCCGGTAGGATGGTCGACCGCATGGGCCGAGTATCGGTGGTTGGCCAGTGCAGGTGCAGGCCCGTCTGCTAGCTACGACGCCATAAGTCGATCCGGACTAAACCTAGCAGGTGAGGCTCTTCTGTACGTGCTGGGTAACTGTCATCCCAATGCAGGTCGGACTGTGGAGAGCAGGCCCTCATGGCGACCTGTTCTGAGTCGATGTATTGGCAGGTTGACTAGGAAATGCTGTAGCCAATGGCACACGTGGAAAGGGGCAGTAGAGCAGGAGTGAATGTCTCTCATGCATGACGCGAAAGATGCTGGGACCAAGGTTCGCGATATCAAAAGACGGCAGATAGCTAGTTCCGAGACCCACGTCTCACCGGTCACGCAGCCACGATAGCGTGCGGGATCATTGCAAGCTGGGTCAGAGGCACGAGTAAAGACATCTGCGTACGCCTCGGTCTCCTGTAGACTCGCGCCCAGACGACTAACAGAAGAAAGCGTGTTTAGCGGAGAAGGCCATGAAAGCATTTTTTGCCCAGGAAGATTCTCGGCGTTGGCAAGCGCGACCCGTGGACCCAGCCGAGGCCGGAACAACGTGAATCACGCAGTTAGTCTCCTCCGCACGCTGCAGCCCGTCGCTGTCCGTCACCCAACGTTCGACATCCAGACGACTCCAACCATCGTCATTTTGGTCGACATCGCGGTGCTATTCTGGGTAGATTGCCTGAGGTCACGCCCCCGGACTACACCAGTGCATCCTTCTCATTAGTCCGCCGCCCGCCCAGCGTTCCATGATCCCTGGGTCGCTCACAGGCCACAGCCGCCCGTCTTTCATCACTGTTCCTGCGAGCGGTGCTCTCCACAGTCCTAGCGTCAGCCATCGCACCCTGGTCAGTGGCACGCAACCCGATCGAGCCTCGCACTACCGCTGTCGAGTGGAAACATGATTTCTCTGTCCTGCACCAATTCACCTCGACAGTCCGTGTCCGTTTCCGCTGCTTTTGCGGTCCCCTCCTTGCCCACTTTACTCTGAACCGAGCCTATGTACCCTGCCCCTCAGGCACCAAGTTGAGTATAGTCTTATCCTAGTCCATATTTTTCTCATACTTCCTGAAGCCACTGCTGGTGGTGCCATCAATTTACGTACAGCCTGTCTCGTAGCCTACCCACGGGAGGCTTGCCGCTGACTCCCTTTCGGGTTCATCAGCGGCGTTTTGACACCTGGTGCGTGCCGGCTCTTGTGTATGTATAACTAACGTAGACGCCCATTCTCCACTTGGTTACCGAGGACCGAATTGATAGACTTCACTGTGCATCTCATTTGTATACAGTTACGACATCCGGCGAGCATTGCCCACTGTCTCGAGGCAGTTCTACTATCGTGTCCTGTTTGAGTCGACCACTTCCTCATTGGACATCAGTGGCCCCGCAGAGCTCACTACAGATCGCCATCACCGAACTTGGGGGGCCAATCGCTCTTGGCTCTACCACCGAACCCGCATTCGAACAGTCCATCACCGTTCTGCCTGATCTGTCCTCTGGTCTCACTGTCACCACTACAATTATCTTCATACTTGCCCCGTCTCTCCCACGCTGCACAGCTCGAATGACAGGACGGCAATTTTGAGCCATGGCGAACACACACATTGATTCACCGACAGATGGTGGTGGCGAAGGTTCTCCTACCGGAAACACTGGAGGGCCCTCAACGAACGCGAAGATGAGGAAGCGTACCAAGACTGGGTGCCTCACTTGCCGAAAGCGCCGCATTAAATGCGGCGAAGAGCGCCCAACGTGTGGGAACTGCATCAAATCGAAACGGCAGTGCGAAGGCTACAATCAACGGGTAGTGTTCAAAACGCCCATCGAGAACTGGCCAAATCACCCAGGGCACGTCAGTACTATACAGTACCACACATCGATGCTGCCCGGTTCTCGTAATCAGCCTTTTCGACCAACCCATCCGGTCTCTCCAGTTCAGGAAAGCCCAATCCCATCGATTCCACCAAGGCCACTGGGCAATTACAATTATGCGAATGTTGAATCTGGCACAGTCACTGGACATGCAACATCACAGCACATCATTGCAGGTGGATCTCACACCTATGCCCAAGATCCAAGCTACCAGCAGCCTCTACCTTCACCACACCATCAACAGCCGCTTGTGTCGCCTCATCATCAGGCTCACGCTACAAATCCAGCTTCGTACTTTCCTCAACCCTCTCCAGTACACCCCAGCCCTCCAGCGCAATACAAGCTCGACACGAGTGCAAGCTATCAAGCCTCTCCATCATACGGACAAATTCATGCACCCTATCAGCAAATTCCCGTGTCATACGAGAGCTCCTACGTCAATCGAGTTACCGCCTCCCATCCCGCACCTCAACCATCTCTGTATCAGCAACACATCATCAGTCAGCCGGAGGAGCAAGGCTCTTATCGCTCACATTCGAGTGTCTCCCCACGTAGTGATCAATACACGCCGTACGCGGAGTCCAGACCGCTCATACAGCGATATAACAGCCATCCACAGGCTGCCGCTCAGCAGTATCAAGTTAGCTCTGCGGAACAGAGCCAGGTTGAACCCTACAGCTATCCGGCAGCTGTTCCTCACGCTGACTACAGCTACTCTAACTATTCCTCTGTCCAGATACCCAGTCATGATTCGGATGTAAAATATATGCCACAGCAACAGCGCGTTCTCGGTATGTCTCGTGTCTAGTACATACCTCATACTGTCCAATGATCATCATTATTTTCCCTGAGCACTCAAACCCATAACGTTAGCTTATTGTCCTAATCGTGCATGTAAATCCCTCCCGAATTTGCTCCTTCCAGCGCCCCCGAGTCTACTTTCTACGCCAAGACATGCCACACCGTACGCATGGGTCTGTTAGACGAATTGGCTGACAGTAGACTCCTTCAGAGCAACCTTTGGCCGTATCGCACGTACCACATACGCAGACCCAGCTCCTACTCCACGGTTTTGGTGGCGACGATCATGTCAGTCCTACTCAGGTGCTCGACGAAGCCGCAGTGGAAAACGAAGACAACGATTACTGGGACGTTCAGTCTGACGAGGAGATGCTGGACGCCGACGATAAGGGCAACGAGAATAAAATGCTTGCGAGCAAGGAGTTCAACATCATTCGGCGGATACACCTCGAAAACTCGAACGAGCTCGGCGTTCGACGATACGATGCATTTTTGTACGATGGCCTCTTGACTAATTACAAGCCTGAGTATGCCGCCAGTCCCTTGCGAAACATCAAGACCGCTCGAGTGTTCGCGCATTACATTCACGTCGTAAGTTGCTTTTCGTCAGACACATCCCCCAACCCCTTGTTCTGCTGTCATTCTTTCCTCAATTTGATTGGCACAATTCGAGAACGGCATTGGCAGCGTGATCTGCCTCACTAAACGTCCTAGGGACATTCTTCTCACGCTTCGTTATACTGCGATCGAACTCTTGGCCAAGAGCTGACATCACGCCTAGACTGCACCGACCCTGTCAATCTACGAGCGAAACCCCCGAAACTCGTCCTTAATATTCGAAGGCCCTACACCTCAAGTACAACAAGGCTTATGGACATACATTCTTCCGTTAAGAGCTCTCAGCAACCAGGGTCTCTTGCATGCCATGCTTGCGCTTTCCAGTCTGCAGATCGCAAGATTACAAGGAGCTTCGATCACACCGTCGTACAAACATTATGCCTACGCACTAAAGCGGCTAGGGCGCAACCTTGGAAACCCCAAGAAGCGATTGTCGATACCAACACTGGCAACGTCCTTACTCTTGGCCTACTACGAGGTCTGGACAGCCGAGCACGTCAAGTGGTCCACACATTTAGTCGGCGCGGCACAACTCCTCACTGAGCTCGACTTCCGGTCATTGACGCGAGAAGCTCGACGTCTCAAAGCGGCACAGAGTGCGCAGGAACGACAGTTTCCATACCAAAATCCTGAGATGTTGATTGACCAGAAGTACTTCGATCAGCGCCTGAAGGAGAGTACGATGATGCCGGACGAAAGTCTGGTGAGCACTATCGTAGGCAAAGAGATCTCGTACGATGAGTTTGGGATAATCATTGAAGACGATGGCGTCAGACACGAGAAACAATCAAGGCTGCCGGAAAAGCTGGATTTACAAGGTTTCGAAACTCTTCAGGACCTCTACTGGTGGCATGCTCGGCACGACGCTTATCAAAGTGTGGTCAGTGGTAATCCTCTCATGTAAGTTAATGCATGCTCATGCAAAAGATGTTTCAGCTAACATGAACCAGCTTACCCTACAGAAAGTGGTCAGATTGCCCACCACGGGCACCTCTCGGTCGTGCAGACGCACTTTATGGTTCCCACGACCACATGATGCTCCTCCTTGGACGTGTGGCAGACTTCACTTATCGTGACCGAGCCCGCAAACTCAGACAAGCTGAAGCCGACGGAGGCTGGAGACCTCGCCCAGGCATGCCTGGCTTTGGCAGCATGGGACCGCCACCGGACTCAGGTGCAGGTCGTAGGCCACCAACGCCTACTACACCATTGGGTCCGCCTCCTCATATGCAAGGTCCACCGCCCGGATGGACAGGACCTCCACCTCCTGGATGGAAAGGGCTGCCACCGACTGGCTACGGACCTCCACAGAACCAGCCATCCCAGGTGCAAGGCAACGAGCAAAGCCAGCCTCAAGTACGCGGACCGCCACCATCAATGATGCCCGAATTCTACGGCATGGCTCCCTCCGGCCCCCTTGCACCCCTTCCAACCAGCTACGCCAACCCATCCTACGAGCGCTCCCCACCTACACCCAACAGTCCACATCCAAAATACTTCGACCACCCCACCGTCTACGAGACCGCACTCACGGAATGGAACGCCATCAACGCCGCCCACGCAACCGTCGCACAAATTCTCACCAACTCGGAAGCATTCGCCGCCTTACCACCGGACATCTGCCCGCCTGTTCCGGGCAGCAAAGGCAATATGACGCCCTTTGGCCCCGCGCTCGTACACCGCAGCTACGACATCAGCATCATCTGGACGCTGGTCCATCTCGCGAAGATTATTCTGCTTCGCTCACATCCCGCGATGCCAGCCGCCGCACAAATGGCCGCTGGCGTTGGCGCACAGGCTACACAACCATATGCCACGCTCATCGGACGCATTACAGCTGGCATGCAGATCCCGCTTAGCGACGATTTATCACCGAGTCTGGGCGCAGTACTCACGGAATCTACGCTCAGTCTTTTCTTTGCCGGCGTGCAGTTTCAGGCGCCTGACCAGCGCGAGTGGCTTATCACACGGCTGCTCGAAGTCGATCGGCGCACGGGGTGGGCGTCAGCCGGTATAATCGCGCGCGGGTGCGAGACGGCGTGGGAACGCGCAGCAGATATGGGTCGCGGGCCGCCGTATGAGCGGCGAACGAGGCGCGTGGGCGAAGAAGGGCCGTTGGTGCTGGATCTCGGGGATAGTAATTGGAGGGAGAGGGATGGGGATGCGTTTGGCAAGGGGGCTACGCTGGGGAGTGTTGGGTCGATGAGTACGGGTCGGGGGAGCAGGGAGTGGAATGAGGAGAGGGGATTTGTGGTGAGAGGGGCGATGAAGCCGTGGGCGCTGAATTTGTTGGGGACGGAGGAAGATTTGAGGGTTGGGTTGGAGAGGGTGGGGTTGTAGGGATGGTGGAGGATGTGAAGAAAGAGGAGGAAAAGTCGTGGGTTGAAGAGGTCATCGACGCATACAACCACGTCGATAACACACAAAGATTGGACTTGAAGAACCTATCGTACAGGGACGATCCTCCGTTCAAGTGGCACAATCACCAACCCGAACACAACCCAAACTACGAAAGCACCCAACATCCTACCTGCTTCCATCCCAACAACGGCGAACCATTTACGCACATTCACAACAACGTCGGACTCTTCGCGCAAATCTACGCCGCTACACTCCGACATTCTACCAGTACGCAGACCGATTCCATCAAACTAGCTACACATGGAACACACCAGCCTCCACACAATACCTCCAGACGCGACGATTTCTTCATGGAGAACACCTTACGAAACAAGCAACATCACGACCAGACCAGACCGGACACGATATTGATACCCCCCAGATAAAAGCATATTTAGACATGAGAAGGACAACTGCATCAAAGATAGTGGTCAGATAGTCTAGGCTTTGACAACGATGCACTGCGATCAAGACGCACGTGCAGAGCGCAATATCCTCAAGCATTGCGTTATTTGAAGCCTTGCTGCAAAATGATGTGACTGGCTATATTGAATCAAGATAACACAACTAAGCTACGCATGCATATCTCCTTCCGCTACACAACAGAAATCCCAGAAGCGCCCGTTCGGTCCCGCATATCCCAAGACAAAGCACATAACATAACAATGTGAACTCGCAAGAACACCACCCTAGTCTACACGTTGCCTTCCTTTCTCAGAGAAACCCTGCTTATTCCACACACGCGCGGCATCTAAAAGAACCAGTACATGACACCACCACCAGCGGTCATCAGTACGCCAAGCCACCACCACTGGTCCGCATTCACGGTGCCGTCTGTGCGCTTGAAAAGCACCTCGTGTACCGACGGCATTTCTCCGCGCTTAGCTTTACCCGGCGCGGCGGTCGCAGTAACGACAGCATTGAGCGTGGTAGTAGGCAGCATCTTAGGCTCAGTGTAGACTTTGTACAGCGGCATGAGGGGCGCGCCGTCAGCTTGGTAGAGATCGAGGCGCTTAACGGTTTTGCGGTATGCGTCGAGTTGGATTTGGTATTGCTGGGAAACAATCATGTTAGCACTGCATGTATGAGAGAGAGGGCAGGTAGATAGATGTACCTTGAACTTCTCGGTCGAGTTGTAGCGCGTGTAGATTGAGTTCTTGTACACGCAGGGATCGGAGTATAATTGTCTGCCGTCGCTCTTGATGGGCTTGAGGTGTAGGGCGCCGTCGGCGAGGCGCTCGTAGGTGCCGTGTTGCCATTGCATTATGCCTTTTGGGCACTTGGGCTGTTGTGCTGTCAAACCGTTAGCACACGCTTTATCCCTTCTCTACATGACAGACGCACGATTTGCGACGGCGCGGTAGTATGCGGATTCGAAGTGGCCGTCTGTGGAGAAGGAGTAGCTGATTCCCGTGTGCTTGGGCTCGATCATCTTTTCATTGACCGGGTCGTAGAAGCCCTGTGGTGCTGATTAGCGCCTGCCTTCCTTCGCTCATTGTGTGACGGTGGATGTGCGTACGTCGCCGGTGAAAGTCGAATTTGACTTGCTGCTCCATGTGCCAATGAGTTCTGGGTCGGGCACGCCCTGCGCCTGTACCTGGAGCAGTGCGACTCCTGAGAGCAGCAGCGCTGCTATCCTCGAGACCATTGTTTGTGTGTGAAAGGTGCGGGTGAGCGAGTGTATGCGGTCGGTGGTGCAGCAGTGGAATGTGGTCGTGCGGGCACGTGAGCGTGAAGTTACGGTGGATGTGAAGTGCGTGGGTGGTGTCAGGGTTCGAGTGTTGAAGTCGCGAAGTTGCAGGTTGCCGCCTCCTGCTTTGGAACGCCGTTGCGTGACAGGGATATGGCGTGCTAGTGACTGCTTGCACGTTGACGGCGGCCGCACACCACCACCCGCACTTGCAACATATTTCCGCTAGTAGTCTGGTCGCCTTCAAGTCATCAGATTTATCATATTCAAGCGCACAGCCTTGTGGGAGCGGACTTGTCGGCAAGCTCACAATCACACTTGAACTGCGTGTAACTATTTCCGGAACATACCGTTTCCAGCACTCGACATGGCAGGGTCACTTGCAGCAGCAAAGAAGGAAATGAGAAAGAAGATCAAAGACGTCTTGAAGGGACTACCTGAAGCTGCTGCCGCTTCCCAAAGTATGCGTTACCACTATTGATTTGGTTGCCAGTGCTCACAGTGGGCAGCATCTAATGCGACCAAGACGCTGCTGTCCATGCCTGAGTACAAAACTGCGAGCAGGATAAGTGTCTACTTGTCCATGCCAGGCGGCGAGATATCTACAGGTGGCATTGTCCGAGACGCACTTGACCAGGGCAAGAGAGTCTTCATACCGTATACTTACAGCTTGAAAGAGCCCCAAGACGGCCAGCCCAAGTCGATCATGGACATGGTGGAGCTACAATCAATGAACGACTTCGAGTCATTAGAGCCAGACAAATGGGGCATTCCGACACCCAGCAGGGACTCAATAGCATTAAGAGCGAACTGCTTCGGCGGAACTGGCATCACAAAGGGCAGTACAGAGGACATCTCAGACGGCCTGGACTTGATAGTCATGCCTGGCATGGCGTTCGACTCGAGCTTTGGTCGTCTCGGACATGGCAAGGGCTTCTACGACTACTTCCTGACCCGATGTCACCAGGTCTCGCGCATGCCTTTCCGCGGTAAGAATTACTGGCATTTCTTTTGTGGAGGGCTAACTAACCGCTCTGAAGTCGGTCTCTCGTTGACCGAGCAGCTCCTCCCACCAGGTGAATCCGTCCCAATGGACTCGTCCGATTACCGCCTTGATGCCTTGGTGACTGGCGACGGTGCTCTTCACCGCGCTTAAATTCGACACCGTTTTGCGCCGCATATTCATCTCATATGGCCAAGCATGTAGCATCCCAACCTCCACCAGTCCTCGACATTGCCTCTGGGTATCGCGATTGCTCTTCGACAGACTTCGTGCTTGCGTCTTCTTCGGTCGTCGCTTATTGAAGCTGCTGGATGAGGGTGATGTTGTCGCCCTTCAGCAGGATCTGGCCGACGTTGCGCCTCTCTTCTGGCGCGTCCTTCTTCGCGTTCGCCAGCGTGACCTCCACCGCGTCGTCGATGACGAGGTTCATGAACTCGTCGAAGCCCTGTCGCACAGTCAGCGACCGAGTATCACCAATATACCTCAAATAGCATACCCTCAGCTTTCCCTCAATGCGCATGCCCAAGTTCTCGTAGAGCCATACTGAGATTGTCGCACGTGATTGCAGGAGCTTGAAGATGAAGTTGATGGGTGGGAGGAGGACTGTGTACTGATCAGTATGGTAATTGCGTCGAGTTTTCGTGGTTCGAAGATGTACCTTTTCCTCCGCCGCGGCCGCCTGTCGATTGTTAGCACGTGTCGCAATCAGCCTGACGCGATGCACAAACCTCCACGTCCAGTCATATCGTATGATTACTCAAAGATGTGTTGGTCGAGTGTGTGCGGTGAGCAGTTGTTGGTGTAGTGGTTGTGATCGTGGTTCCGGGAAACTGGCGGAGGTGAACTCGGCCTGCGAACAATTTAGGCTCGGCTTGGCAGATGCAGGTGCGCGGGACGCTCTTTCATTTGTATGCGCCGGAGCTCACCACCAAACAAACCAAGACTCTGCGCCTGCCTGCACTTCCTCTTTCATCCTCTTCTCACCACACACTCACGCACTCGGTACATGCACACCTCGCAAAGCCGCTCAACCGCTGCGCTCATCTCGAGCGCCCGCCGCATCTAACACCCCACCACGCTCCCTATACCTGCCCAAATATGGCCGCGAATGGAGCGCAGACGGGCTTTGAGCCTGTTCTGGCGGCACACAATATGATGCAGTCGTCAGGGAACCGAGCGCAAAAAGAGCAGGCACATCAGTTCCTCGAGCAGTTCCAGAAGTCGGTATGTTGGACACGGGAGTCGAATGGCAGACGGGGCTGACGGATCGGCGTAGCAAGAGGCATGGACAACCACGCTGGCAATACTTGAGTCACAGCCAGCAGACGCAGCCGCAAAGCTATTTGCTGCCACCACTCTGAAGGGCAAGGTAGGACATCATCTCGAGGCTACCTAGCTTCATGTCTAACATATGCCAGATCGTATACGACCTTCACCAGGTGCCGCGTGCACAGCTCCCAGACCTGCGAGCGTCCATAATGCGGAACCTCGCAACCTTCCACGCTGGGCCCAAGCCCATTCGATTGCAGCTGTGCGTGTGCCTGGCGAATCTGGCAATACAGATGACGGAGTGGAAGGACGTTCTCAAAGACATGATCCAGGCTCTGGGTACAGATCCAGCAACACTGCCTTGTGTACTCGACTTCCTACGAGTCTTGCCCGAGGAAGTCACACATGGACGAAAGATCGCTCTCACAGTACGTTCGACCGACTTGCAGCCCACTCTCCCATACCGGCATTTCCCCGCGGTTCCGGCACATGATATCAGAGTAACAGTCTAATGCTTGGTGGTCAGGAACACGAATTGAGTCAGAGGACGGTGGAATTGATTGAGGACAACGCTCAGCAAGCCCTCACGCTCCTCGTTCAATACGCTGTGTCGTCACGTAGGTTGTCCTTCTCGGTATGCATATGTTTGTTTGTTTGTTTGCTGACACAACTTAGCTGCCGCTGCTCGAAACCCGCAACTACTGAATTGCATAACCTCCTGGATACGCGAGATACCCCTAGATGCCATCATAAATTCCGCCTTGCTAAAGATCATCGTCGACGATCTGCTGGAATTGGATGGAGAACCATTCGAAGCTGCTGTCGAATGTATGAGCGCGTTGATAGCCGAAACTCGGGATGTCGACGAGGCGTTGCAGTCTATCATGGTCCTGTACCCACAGGTCATCTCCCTTCGCCCGAAGCTCTCGCAGACAGCTCAAGAGGAAGACAGCGAGAAGTTCAAGGGCATTGCAAAAGTCTTTGCCGAAGCCGGTGAATCATGGGTTTTGCTGATCGCGCGTTTGCCCAACGACTTCCGGAATCTGGTGGAGTCTATTCTGGAAGCAGCTGCTCTTGATTGGGAGAAGGACGCGATATCACATACTTTCAAGTTCTGGTACGATCTTAAGCAGTATCTGACCATCGAGAAGTATACGGATGCACGGATGAAGAGCATCGACATCTACTCGAAGCTGGTGGACGTCATGATAGGCCACCTGGAGTTCCCGAAACCTGAAAGCGGAGACGAAAAAGATCTGTTTGATGGGGATCGAGAGGCCGAGGAGAAGTTCCGCGAGTTCCGACACCAGATGGGTGACGTGCTCAAGGACTGCTGCGAGGTCATGGGTGTAGTCGAGTGCCTGCAGAAACCTTACGATCTCATCATGCGGTGGATGCAGACATATGGATCGCAGGCGACGCCAGGCAACGTTCCGGAATGGCAAAAGCTCGAAGCGCCATTGTTTGCCGTGCGAGCCATGGGCAGGATGGTGCCACCCGACGAGGACGTCATGCTTCCACGATTGATACCATTGATCGCTGGCATACCAGATCACCACAAGCTTCGCTTCCAGGCGGTGATGGCACTTGGACGATACACAGAATGGACTGCGCAACATCCAGACACACTCCAGCCTCAACTGCAGTACATCATGGCTGCCTTCGATCATGCCACTAAGGATGTTATCCGAGCTGCTGCTCTGTCCTTCAAGTTCTTCTGCAACGACTGCGCCGGTCTTCTGGCAGGACACATCGAGCCACTCCAACAATTCTACGCGAAGCATCTCAACAACCTACCAATAAGCAGCCAGGAAGAGATCACCGAAGGAGTTGCGTCAGTGGTAGCCAAGGTACCCAGTGACCAGGTGTACCAAACACTCAAGCTATATCTGGATCCGGTCATGCAACATCTCGTCGCCATCGCACAGCAGGCGAAAGACGAGAACGAGCAAAAGCTCGTCGCAGGCATGTGTCCAAGTCACATTGGAAAACGATCATTGCTAACAGTCAGCAGACAAAATCAACCTCATCACAATCTTTGTGGAGACTGTTCGACCAGAAGTCCCAAGCGGTCAGGATCATCCAGCAGTCAAGTACTGTCAGGAAATCTTCCCGATACTCGGCAACATCATCTCACACTTCGACAAGAGCGTACCAATCCTCGAGCGTGTCTGTCGATGCTGGCGGTACATGGTTCTGTCGTATCGGACAGCAATGCGGCCACTGTTACCTGAGCTCGCTACCAAACTCACAGCCGGTTTCGAGTCTTCCCGGCAAGGTTGTTTCCTTTGGGCGACAGCATCGATCGTTCGCGAATTCTCACAAGGAGTGGACCAAGTCGATCCTAGCCTGGCGAACGACGTATATCAGTTCTACGAGCAGCAAGCGAGAACCTTCCTGAAGATACTGAGCGATCTGCCACCTGAGGAACTACCCGATCTCATCGAAGACTTCTTCCGGCTAGCCGCTGACATGGCGCTGTACTTCCCATCTCAGTCAATATCCTCACCTCTCATGGACACAATTCTGCTAGCGGCAGGCAGCTCCCTCACGATCCTCAAAGAAGACCCAATCATCGCCACCCTCCACTTCCTCCGCGACCTCCTCGCATACGGCCGCAACTCCGCCCCCTCATCCAGCTTCGACACCGCCCGCCACGATGTCCCCGAGGCCCTCCGAAACCGCGTCAAAGAGCTTGTCCTCAAGACCGGTGTACAGCTCGTCGAGCGCATCATGACCGGCATGATGTATAGCTTCCCCGAAGGCGCCTTTGCCGACTCATCAGGCGTCCTGCTCGACCTCTTCGAGCTCATGCCTGAGCAAGTCGCGCAATGGGTCGCCAACACAGTGAGCATGCTCCCACAAGGTAGCATCACGCCTCAGGAGAGCGAGCGCTTCCTCAACAATATCCGGCAGCGCATACAGACTGGCGATGTCCGGATGATTAGGACCATCTTGCAGGACTTTACGACCAGCTACCGTCGACGGAACGTCGCGCCACGTGAAGGCCTTGGCCGGTTGGAGGCGAGTCGATTTAGGTTCTCTGGTTAGAGGCTGGAGGACGTTGCTGAGATGAGGTTTCTGTTGCGGAACGTGGGCGCGTGTGGAATCAAGAGGAAAATGAAAGGCTTGAGGGTCGTAAGTGATAACGGTAGGCCGGTGAAAAGCGGGAGGGTTGTGTAAAGGGTGGATAGTGAAAGTGTGTATAGTAGAGTGGGCATTGATCGTATTTGAAGCGTGTGCGTTTTGCGTGGGTATTTGCATGGAATGGAATGGAGTGGAGTGGGTGGGAAGATTGATTGGTGAGAGTATGATGGGTAGGATAGGATATGATACCAAAGTTAGGCTGAAGAAGGTGCGCACGTCACTTTTTCTTCATAACATTTGCCTTTCTTTTGTTATTTCCTAGATGTGATGGTTGAGATTGCGTTTTACCACGGCCTTTTCGTGTTCTTCTGTAAGTTTCATGTCTGTCGTCTTGTTTGCTTCTTGCTTGTCTCGCTGCTGTCTTTACTTTCACTTTACTTAACTTTACTTTACTTTACTTTACTTTACTTTACTTTACTTTACTTTACTTTACTTTACTTTACTTTACTTTACTTTACTTTACTTTACTTTACTTTACTTTACTCTCTT
>Ga0265780_10000184_pt1 | contig 101730 bp, 82 predicted proteins | sample P1T30metagenome_FD_192432 | JGI IMG/M metagenome (GOLD analysis project Ga0265780, IMG submission 192432) | Plant litter microbial communities from East Loma Ridge, Irvine, California - P1 T30 | ecosystem: Environmental > Terrestrial > Plant litter > Unclassified | place: USA: California...
CCATTGTAGATTCAAATGTCACTGAAAATCATTACCGTTGGCGACAAAACCGATCATGGCGGCAGCGTGATTAGCGGTTCCCCCGACCACGACATCCGAGGAAAAGCAATTGCCCGACTGGGTGACAAAGTTGGCTGTCCGCAGTTCTACCCCGGAGGCAAGCCTCACGGTGTCAACAAAATCATTACCGCCCACAACACATTGATCATCTACGGATTGCCCGTTGCGGTCGAGGGATGCATGACGGAATGCGGGTGCAAGCTCATCGGTAGCTCGCCTGCAACGGTCAACTGACGGCTTGTGCAGAATCGAGGCGTCGGTCGAAGAATATGCCGCGAGTCTGGCAACGAACGCAGAGGGCCTGGCGAAAACCGCAGTGAGTAAGATGAAGCAGTGTGAGAACTCCGCCGTGGCTCTTCGCCGAAATTGCTGGACAACCTGCTCAAGGATATGCCGGGGTCAGCTATCGCTACGACGACCGCGGAAAACTCGTCGAACGTGAAGAACGGTAAGTAGTCCCCGTATGAATGGGATGCCTTCAACCAGATGACGTGCGCCGTGACCGTCCATGGAGTCACCACCTTTGCCTACGATCCGCTAGGGCGGCGCATCGCCAAGCATAGCCAAACGCTGGAAGGCCCTGCTTTCCACGAGACAACCCTGGGCCGTCTATTGCTGGGACGGCGACACGCTGGCGCTTGAAAGCAGCGTGCACCAGGGCTACGTCACCGGCGAACGGACCGTGCACTATGTGTATGAGCGCGATAGCTTTGTACCGCTGGTGCAAGTTACTCGAAACCAGGCTCTTGAATTCGCGACTACTACCGATGTAAAGGGGCTGACTGCGGGCAACGATGGCAAGTATGATCTAACGCTCGATCCGCTGTGGAACGGCGAATTTGAGCAGAAAGCTGACCGTTTGATAAGGAAGAAATCGTCTTCTATCAATGCGATCATTTCGGCACGCCACGGGAATTGACAGATTACGATGGCAACGTCGCCTGGTCAGCGCAGTACAAGGCGGGGGGAAGCGAAAGAGGCGATCAGCGAGGCAGCGTGCAATGCGGGGATGCGCAATCCGATTCGGTTTCAGGGGCAGTATTTTGATGACGAGACGGGGCTGCATTACAACCGGTATCGGTACTATGATCCGGACAGCGCACGGCACACTCGCGGCGATCACTCCGATAGACGCGGGAATCGAACAACGAAATCTAATGACTATTACGAAAGCAATAACTTTTCCGATGGTGCGGATGGCAGTGGCGGCTTAACTGCAGCTCGCCAATCTCTTTCAATCCACCTTGACTACCGGGCATATGTCGGCACGCCGAGCGCGGGGTTTAAAGGATTCAAAGCTGCGACAAATCAGGTCTATGGGCTATGAGAATAATATTACTCTTAATTTTCTTAATTGGATTTATTATGGAAAAAGCGAATTCTGAACCGATGTTTCAGTCAAATTCCCCTTCTATTCTATCTATAGATGGTAGTGCGATGAAGGCCCTAAAAATTGCATGCGATGAGTTTGTAGTGAGTGGCAAAAATATACGCGAATTTAATATCATAATCTCCGAAAAAAGTAACAAGGCCAACGAGAAAAACGAAGCCGGCGGAATATTTACTGTGACGTTCATGGGGAAATTCATACCAGGAAAAAGAGGGCTTGGTACAGCGAATCGCATCCCAGGTTCCGTAACTTACTTTATATCTAGAGAAAAATGGATAATCATTAAAGAGCAAGGTATTAAATAGGAGCCACTATGAAGCATATTGGAACCACACCTGACAGTAAAAAACAGGGACGCGCACGTGAAGACTAAAGTGGGGGCAGATTAATGTGAGTTATGAAATACATTCCTTCGACGTTGCCATCTTTATGAAGCCACGGTAAGGTTGCTCCACAGGTAAGTCAGCATCTGCTTGTAACTAGCAATGGCAGGCATGAAACCCCGGTAAGGTCTTTCGAGAGACGGTTTGCGATGAACCGCGCACTCGGTCAGCTTCGCCACCAGCGCCGAAACGTTTACCCATACCGACTTCGTGCTCGATGCGCCGCTGCTCATCGCGTGGAGCCGCACCTACCGCAGCGATCTCGTCGCCTTCGAGTGCGGCCCTCTCGTCGTGCGCTGGCTGACCCTGTACAGCACCACGACCCGGTCGAGCAAATGCACAGCTAGGCCATGGAAGGCACTGCCTTGCGCGAGAGGAGCCTGACCATGTACGGCTGGGACGGCGACACGCTGGCCCTGGAAAGAAGCGTGCACCAGGGCTATGCGGGGGGCGAACGCACGGTGCACTACGTGTACGAGCGCGACAGCTTCGTGCCGCTGGTGCAGGCTACCCGAAGGGGATCGCTGAACTGCCAACCACCGATGTCAAAGCGCTGATGGCTAGCAACGACGGCAAGTACGACAGTAAGTGGCGTTCGAGCCGGACCAGCAGAACCTTGGTTCAATCAACCCTGGAATGGAACGCAATATCAGCTTCCGCAAAGCGTGAATCGCACATAGTAGCGGGAGATCTGGTCGAAATGCCAAATCCTTGCAGACCACCGCGGAGATAAATTATGTCAAAGAACAAGTTGATCATAGTAGATTTGAACCATGTCGTCGGAGCGACGTTACCAGTGTCGGACCGGACGTTCTACCAGTGCACTAACTGCTGGAGCATTCTCCGGTCGAACCTTCGGACAATGAGCACTGCATCTGCGGAAATGTCTCTGTTGACGTTGATGCGGGAAGGACTGGGGCTAGGGATGAGCATTTGTTTCGAGTGTTGCAGATTGTTCATGCAGACTGATAGCGCCATAAAAAAAGCCACCCATGGGCGGCTTCGTCGTTTTCTGGAGCGGGTCAGGCAGCGGACTTTTCCTTGCGGCGCCGCGCCAGCAGCACTCCGGCCAGGCCTGCTCCCAGCAGGAGGAGCGAACCTGGCTCGGGAACCGCGGCTGCAGTCGTCGACATCTTGACATTGTCGACCATGACCCAGTCCGAGCTACCCGTCAGCAGGGCATACGAGATGCCGGTGTTGGCCAGCCCGAAATACGTTTTCGTGTTCAAGCTACCCGTTGGCGCAATTGCCAGTGACTCGAGCAACACACCGGCCGAATTGTAGGCTTTCAACGACCAGGTAACGTCGGACGCCCCGAAGTTAAAGGCAAAAGCGTTGACTGCCGTGGCAAAATCAAAGCGAAAGCCTGCCAATGAACCTGCGTTGTTGTCCAGCAGACGGCTGCCCGATGTGTTGTAGCTGCCGGCATAATCGCTGGTTATGCGCAACAGGCCGCCGATGCCGCTCACCGTCATGTTCCCGACTTTTAACGACGCGAACGTCCCGGTTGCCTGATCCTCGAAACCAACTGTCTCAGTCGTACCTGGCTGGGTGTACGTACTGCTGCCGGTGATGGGAGTAGCGAATGCGTTGGTTGCGAAAAACAAGGCTGCAAGGGCAAAGAATTTGGTCATCATATTTCCAGGTAGATTTTAATAAGTCCGCAAAGACATCATAGTTTCGTATAAGCAATATCAATGCCAAGGATAAATTCCGTTTCTTTTCAATGGATTAGAAAAATCTAATTTCCCATGTGTAAGATTTTTCGACAGGTTTTGCTGGGTTACGTATGCGAAATTGGCGCGGTAGTGCGTCGAGAGCGGTAGTGATAAAGGGCAGCGTCGCGAGCAAGCAACACACCTTGCCGATTTTCATCATCACATCGTATTTACAAAAGAAAATACGCTATGATTTCTGAAAAAACCGGAGGCAGTTTGAAAACCTTTTTCATGGATTTGTTTGCGCGGCACAGCTGGATCATCACGGGTTCGCAGCGCCACTGTTCCACATGTGGACGCCACGATATCGAGCAGTACGAACAAAGCGATTTCTCCAAAGTCCTCGACTGGAACTGTGTCAAAGCCGGCGACGTGCGCAAGCACTGGCAATAAACACCCGGTTGCGTCGCCAGGGTCCGCATGCACGCAACGTGCGCGGATCTGGCTGGCATGGCAGTGGCACGCCTCCAGGCAAATGCGGCGCCATGCCGCCCCGACCGTCTACCGGACCATGCCATGTCCCCATTTCCCCACCTGCTTGCCCCGCTTGATCTCGGTTTTACCACGCTGCGCAACCGCGTCATCATGGGCTCGATGCACACGGGCCTGGAAGACAGGTTTTACCACTACGGCAAGCTGGCGGCGTTTTATCGCGAACGGGCCAGGGGTGGCGTCGGGCTGATCGTCACCGGCGGCATCTCGCCGAACCGTCAGGGCTGGCTGCTGCCGTTTGGCGGCACGCTCAACTTTGCGGGCGACGTCCTGAACCACCGCCGCGTCACGCGTGCGGTGCATGAAGAGGGCGGCAAGATACTGCTCCAAATCCTGCACGCGGGGCGCTATGGCTATCAGCCGCTGGTGGTGTCGGCGTCTGGCGCAAAGTCGCCGATCTCGCCGTTCAAACCGCGCGCGCTGACCGCTGCCGGCATCGAAGCGACCATCAAGGCCTATATTCGCTGCGCCAGGCTGGCGCGCCTGGCCGGCTACGACGGCGTCGAGGTGATGGGCAGCGAAGGCTACCTGTTGAACCAGTTCCTGTGCGCGCGCACCAACCACCGCACCGATGCCTGGGGCGGCCCCATCGAGAACCGCATGCGCCTGTCAGTGGAAATCGTGCGCCGCACCTGTGCCGCCGTGGGAGCGGACTTCATCATCATGTACCGCCATTCGGTGCTCGACCTGGTCGACGGGGGCAATACCTGGGAGGAGGTGGTGCAGGTGGCGCAGGCACTCGAACACGCCGGCGTGACCATCCTCAATACCGGCTACGGCTGGCACGAAGCGCGCGTGCCGACCATCGTCACATCGGTGCCGCGTGCGGCGTTTGCCAGCATCGCCGGCAAGCTGCGTGCGGCCGTCACGATTCCCGTGGTGGCGTCGAACCGGATCAACATGCCGGTGGACGCCGAAGCCATCCTCGCGCGTGGCGACGCCGACCTGGTCTCGATGGCGCGTCCGTTCCTGGCCGACGCCGCATTTGTCGCCAAGGCTGCAGCCGGTCGCGTCGACGAGATCAATACCTGCATCGGCTGCAACCAGGCTTGCCTCGACCATACCTTTGCGAACCGGCGCGCCACGTGCCTGGTCAATCCGCGCGCCTGCCACGAGACCGAGCTGGCCTACGCCGCTGCTGCGTCCCCGCGCAAGGTCGCGGTGGTGGGCGCCGGCCCGGCCGGCCTGTCCGCAGCGACAGTCGCCGCTGAATGCGGGCACGACGTGACGCTGTTCGAGTCGAGCAACGCCCTGGGTGGCCAGTTCCGTATCGCCATGCAGATCCCTGGCAAGGAGGAATTTGCCGAGACCGTTCGCTACTTCGAGCGCAAGCTCGAGACGACCGGCGTGACGGTGCGCCTGGGCGAACGCGTCACGCGCGACCAGCTGGCGGCGGGCGGGTTCGACCACGTCATCCTTGCCACCGGCATTGCCGTGCGCATGCCGCGCATTGCCGGCATTGACCATCCGATGGTGCTGTCGTACCTGGACGTCCTGCGCGACAAGGCGCCCGTCGGCAAGCGCGTGGCGATCATCGGCGCCGGCGGCATCGGCTTCGACATGGGCGAATTTTTGCTGCATGACGCGGCGCACCCGTTGCCGGTTCCGGTCGCTGCCTGGGCGGCGGAGTGGGGCGTCGACCTGCAGGTGCGTTATGCGGGCGGCCTGATGAAGCCAGCGCCCGTTACGCCGGTGCGCGAGGTGTTCCTGCTGCAGCGGAAAAGCAGCAAGCCGGGCGCGGGGCTGGGCAAGACGTCAGGCTGGGTGCACCGCGCCACGCTGCTGCGCCATGGCGTGACCATGCTGGCCGGCGTGCAGTACGAGCGCATCGATGACGCGGGCCTGCACATCACGGTGGGCGGAGAGGCGCGCCTGCTGGCGGTGGACAACGTGATCATCTGCGCCGGGCAGAACAGCCTGGACGAACTGATGCCGGCCCCCGGAACTGCTGGCGGGCCGGTGTTTCACAAGATCGGTGGGGCGAAGCTGGCGGCGGAGCTGGATGCAAAGCGGGCGATCCGGGAGGGGGCGGTGCTGGGGGCGGGGTTGTAACATCCCCGCGGAGGCGGGGAACCATAGCACCACCGCTAAATCACTTCGGCAAGCATCAACGCGAACGTGCACGAATCAATGCTGGTCAGCGTGCCATGGATCCCCGCCTGCGCGGGGACGGGCTTTAGAGCTTGCGCACCACCACGCAGCCGATCGAATACCCGGCGCCGAACGAACAGATCACCCCCAGCGCGCCGGCTGGAAGATCGTCCTGGTACTTGTGGAACGCGATGATCGAGCCGGCCGACGACGTATTCGCGTACGTGTCGAGAATGACGGGCGCCTCGTCCGGCGTGGCATCGCGGCCAAGCAGCGTGCGGATGATGAGGAGGTTCATGTTCAGGTTGGCCTGGTGCAGCCAGTAGCGCGACACCTCTTCCACCTGCAGGCCGGCCGCATTGACCGTCTCGCGGATCATCTCGGCGGCCATCGGGCAGACTTCCTTGAACACCTTGCGGCCCTGCTGGCGGAACAATTTGTCGGCCTCGCCGGCCTTGCCTTCGTCGAACCGGTTCATGAAGCCGAAGTTGTTGCGGATGTTGTTCGAAAAACTGGTCTTCAGTTTCGATTGCAGGATCTCGAAGCGGTGCGCGCCGGCCGCGGTGTCGGCTGCCTCGATGACGATGGCGGTACAGGCATCGCCAAAAATGAAGTGGCTGTCGCGGTCGCGGAAGTTCAGGTGGCCGCTGGTGATTTCCGGGTTCAGCACCAGCACGGCGCGCGCCTGGCCGGTCTGCACGGCCGCCATGGCAGTCTGGATGCCGAAGGTGGCTGACGAACAGGCCACGTTCATGTCGAAGCCGTAGCCGTCGATGCCGAGGGCGTCCTGCACTTCGACCGCCATGGCCGGGTAGGCGCGCTGCATGTTCGAGCAGGCCACCAGCACCATGTCGATGTCGGCCGCGGTGCGTCCGGCCCGCGCCAGCGCGTCGCGCGACGCGGCCACGCACATCTCCGCCTGCAGCGAAATCTGGTCGTCCGGGCGGTCGTCGATGCGCGGGGTCATGCGGGCCGGATCGAGCACGCCGGCTTTTTCCATCACATAGCGCGACTTGATGCCGGACGCTTTTTCGATGAAGCCGGGGCTGGAGCGTTCGACGGCGGTCACGGTGCCAAGCGCAATCGCATCCGCATGCTCGGCATTGAAGGCGTCGGCATGGGCATTGAAGGCTTCAACCAGCTCTTCGTTGGAGATCGAATGCGGGGGCGTGAACAGGCCGGTGCCGCTGATGACGACGGATTTCATGGAAGGTCTTTCGAGTCGGTGAGGGCCGGGCAGGCCGGCGGATGGCGCCGATTCTACACAATCGCGTGAGGCGTGGGAATTGTCGGTTCGACCAGCGGCCGGCCACGGCGTGTGTTTACCGGACCTGCGCCACTTTTGCGGCCGACAAGTGCACTTGCTGGCCCTTCAGGTGGCGGATCGCCTGGCCCAGCTGGAAGTCGTCCGTGCTGCCGAACTCCAGCGGTTTGCGCGCCAGTTCGCGCAGGTACAAGCGGCTTTCGGCTTCGAGGTCGTCGGCGCGCACGCCGGCTTCCTTGTTGCGGTCGTTCGAGAGGTGGTGCTGCAGGTCCGCTTCGCGCATGCGCAGCGAATTCATGCCGTCGCCATCGGCGTATTCATCCACGCGCAGGTCGGGCACGATGCCGCGCGCCTGGATCGAGCGGCCGGACGGCGTGTAGTAGCGCGCCGTGGTGAGCTTGACGGCGGCGTCGATGCCAACCGGGCGGATGGTTTGCACCGAGCCCTTGCCGAAAGTCTGGCTGCCGATGACAGTGGCGCGCTTGTAGTCCTGCAGGGCGCCGGCAACGATCTCCGAGGCCGACGCCGAGCCGGTATTGACCAGCACGACCATCGGCACGCTTTTCAGCGCGGCCGGCAAATCTGCCAGGGCGTCGCCATTTCTGAGCATGTAGTCTTGCGGCGTGCCGTAGAAACGCTGGCGCGAGTCGGCGCGCTGGCCGTTGGTCGAGACGATTTCGGCGCCGCGCGGCAAAAACACCGCAGCCGCGCCGACGGCCCCTTGCAGCAAGCCGCCGGGATCGTTGCGCAGGTCGAGCACCAGGCCCCTGATGTGCGGATCCTGCTGGTACAGCGCTTTGACCTTGTTGGCCAGGTCGTCCAGTGTCGGTTCCTGGAACTGGGCGATGCGCAGCCATGCATACCCGGGTTCAACCAGCGCGCCCTTGACGCTTTTCTGGACGATTTCAGCGCGCGTGATGGAAAATTTCATGGGCGCCGTGCCAGCGGCGCCACGCAGCACCGTCAGTGTGACGCGCGTGCCCGGTTCGCCGCGCATGCGCCGCACGGCCTCATCGATCGGCGCGCCGCGCACCGCAATGCCGTCGACATGCGTGACCAGGTCGCCCGGCTTGATGCCGGCCAGCGCCGCCGGCGAATCCTCAATGGGCGCGACGATGCGCACGTAGCCCTCGTCGCTCTGCGAAATCTCGATGCCCAGGCCGACGAATTTGCCGGCGGTGCCTTCGCGCAGGGCGCGGTAATCCTTGCGGTCGAGGAAAGCCGAATGGGGATCGAGGCTGGCCACCATGCCGCTGGTCGCTTCCTGCAGCAGCGCTTTATCGTCGGTGACGGGGTCGACGTAGTCGGCCTTGATGACGTCGTAGGCGGCAGCCAGTTGGTGCAGTGCATCGAGCGGCAGCGATGGCTCGACGGTTTTTTGCGCAAGCGCGGAAAACTGCATCGTGACCGCAACGCCGAGGACGGCGCCGAGCACGATCAAGCCGGAGTGATGAAGTGTGGAGGCCATGGTCGCGCCAGTATAGACGCCTTCCCGATGCATTGCCGGTATCCCGGCAAATAACGCTGTCTGGACGAATGTAAATCCATGCAGTCATTTTTGCGGTGCCGGTAAAGATTTGTAATGAAGTCCTGCGCGCCGCATCTTTGACTTATTCTTGCTCTCGGTTTCTCTCTTTACTTCTCGTGAAGTGGTCTTTTGCCCACGGTTCAGGCCGTGGGCTTTTTTTTGTCGAAAGCCTGTCTATATGATCCGCATTCCTTTTACCGGTGCCGCCAGGCTGGCCGTGACGCTTGCGCTGGTCCTGGGCGCTGCCGCGCCAGCATTCGCGGTGCCGGTGTTTTCCATCCATGCCGAAGAAATGATGGCCATGGCGCCGGACCTGCGCAAGTCGCTGTCGCTGAACGCCAACCAGCAGATCCTGTGGGGCCAGGTCGACGGCCGCAGCCGCGCCATCCTGCGTGAGCGCGCTGCGCGCCGCGAGCGCCTGCAGCGCCAGGTCAGAACAGTCGTCGCTACCCCCTCGCCGGAGCTGCGCACGCTGGGCGCCGGCATGGACGCCGAAGACGCTGCCGTGCAGGCAGAGGACCGGCAGCTGCGCGAATTGTGGTTGACCGTGAACGACGCGCTCGATGAAAAGCAGCGCGCACAAGTGGCGCAATTTGTTGCGGAACAGCTCGAACGGGTCGAAGACGGTCCGCGGCGCGACGAACCGCGGGACCGCGACAGCGGAGAAAAGCGCCCGCGCGGTGGCAAAGGCGGCATGGGCAACACAGGTAACGGCGCCGGCATTGGCGGCATTAATATCGGCGCCAATATGGGACAGTAAGCAGCGCTTGTATCAAAAAGTAAAAATCCTTCCTCGGCTGTAATTCGCCTCGTCAGTGCCGCTAGAATGAGCCGGCGCGGATGCCTGTCATCTGCGCCCGTGTTCGCACGCCCGTTGCATCCGGGCAGGCGTGGGACCTATGTTACATTTTGCCTACCGGCTATAAAGCCGGACTTTCAAAGCCAGCACACGAGGATCACCTGTGAAACGACATCTTTTGAGCACCCTTGCCCTGTCCATGATGGCGGCGTTTGCCAGCACGGCCGCACTGGCCCAGCAAGGCACCGCGTCCGGTATCGACACCCAGTTCATCGACCCGGGCGTGCGCGCCCAGGATGACTTCTTTACTTACCTGAACGGCAAGTGGCTCAAAACGACGGAGATCCCATCCGACAAGGCCAGCTGGGGCACCTTCATGCAGCTGCGCGACGACACCCAGCCGCAGCTGCGCGCACTGATTGAAAAAGACGCAGCCGACAAAAAGAAAAAACTTGGCACCGACGAGCAGAAAATCGGCGACCTGTACACCAGCTTCATGGATGAAAAACATCTGGAGACGCTCGGCTACAAGCCGCTGCTTGGCGAACTGAACAAGATTCGCGCACTGCAGGACAAGAAGGGCATTCCAGCCCTGGCCGCCCATCTGGCGCAAATCGGCGTATCGACCCCGTACGGCATTTATATCGGCCAGGACCAGCGCGCGTCGACGAAATACGCGGCCTACATCGGCCAGAGCGGCCTGGGCATGCCGGACCGCGACTATTACCTGAAAATGGACGACAAGCGCATGGTCGACACGCGCGCCAGGTACCAGGCGCACGTCGCCAAAATTTTGTCGCTGGCTGGCGAAAAAGATGCCGATGCCAAAGCAAAAGAGATCGTCGCCTTTGAAACGGCGCTGGCCGAAGTGCAGTGGACCAAGGTCGAAAACCGCGATCCGGTCAAACGCTACAACAAGGTCGCCATCAACCAACTGGGCGAACTGGCCCCGGGTTACGACTGGAATGCTGCATTGGCTGCTGCCGGCATCGCCGGCAAAACTGATTATGTCATCGTGGCCCAGCCCAGCTACCTGAAAGGCATGGACGCGATCCTGGCGAAAACCGACCTGGCCACCATCAAGTCGTATTTCGAATGGCAGACGCTGCGCGCCTATTCCGACTACCTGTCGAAAGATTTTGTCGATGCCGACTTCGCGTTCTACGGCACCGTGCTGACCGGCGTGACGGAAAACCGTCCGCGCTGGAAAATCGGCGTCTCCACCGTCGAAGGCTCGATCGGCGAAGCGCTGGGCCGCCAGTACGTCGAGAAGCACTTCCAGGCCGATAAAAAAGCCCGCATGCAGGAACTGGTGAAAAACATCCTGGCCGCCTACAAGGAAAGCATCAACACGCTCGACTGGATGGGACCGGAAACCAAGAAAGAAGCGCAGGCCAAACTGGCCAAGTTCACGCCGAAAATCGCGTATCCGGACAAGTGGCGCGACTACACGGCCCTGACTGTGAAGCCGAATGATTTGGTCGGCAACATCATGCGCGCCCGCACCTATGCGTACAACCGCAACAAGAACAAGCTGGGCCAGCCGATCGATCGCAGCGAATGGGGCATGACGCCGCAAACCGTGAACGCGTATTACAGCAGCACGATGAATGAAATCGTGTTCCCGGCATCGATCCTGCAAAAGCCGTTCTTTGACGCCAGCGCCGATGATGCAGTCAACTATGGCGCCATTGGCGCCGTGATCGGCCACGAAATCAGCCACGGTTTCGACGACAAGGGCAGCCAGTCCGATGGCGACGGCAACCTGCGCGACTGGTGGACCGCGGAAGACAAGGCCAAGTTCAAGGCCAAGACCGACGCCCTGGTCAAGCAATACGGCAGCTTCTCCCCGTTGCCGGGCTATCCGGTCAACGGCGAATTGACGCTCGGTGAAAACATCGGCGACAACTCGGGCGTGGCGATTGCCTACAAAGCCTACAAGATTTCGCTGAAAGGCAAACCGGCGCCAGTGATCGACGGCCTGACCGGCGACCAGCGTTTCTTCATGGGCTTTGGCCAGGTATGGCGCTCGAAAATGCGCGAAGCCCAGCAAATCGTGCAGGTCAAAACTGATCCGCATTCGCCCGGCCAGTTCCGCGCGAATGGTACGATGATGAACCAGCCGGCGTTCTATGAAGCGTTTGGCGTGAAGGCGGGCGACAAGATGTACCTGCCGCCAAAAGACCGCGTCACGATCTGGTAAATAAAAACAGGACCGGCGCCACGAGCGCCGGTTCGCTATGCCACCACCTACGGAGATAGACCATGAATCGTTATTTACTGAGCGCCCTGACGCTGGCCTTGCTGGCCAACGTTGCGCACAGCGCCGACAGCACCAAACACCCAAAAGCAGCCAACGCCATGAGCGCCGGCATTGAAGTCGAGTATATCGACCCGAGCGTGCGCGCCCAGGACGATTTCTTCACTTACCTGAACGGCAAGTGGATCAAGAGCACGGAAATCCCGGCCGACAAATCGAGCTGGGGTTCGTTCGCCAAGCTGCGCGACGACACCTTGCCGCAGCTGCGCGGCATCATTGAAGCGTCCGCCGCCAGCAAAGCGGCCGCCGGCACCGACTCCCAGCGCATCGGCGACTTCTACGCCAGCTTCATGGATGAGCCGAAGCTGGAGCAATTGGGCCTGAAACCGCTGAACGCCGAACTGGCGAAAATTGCCGCCATCAAGAACAAGGCGGAGTTGCCGGCCATGCTGGCGCACCTTGGCCAGCTGGGCGTGACGGTCCCGTTCGACTTCGGCATCCACCAGGACGCCAAGGACTCGACCAAATACGTGGCCGACATCGGCCAGGGCGGCCTCGGCATGCCCGACCGCGACTACTACCTGAAGCCTGAAGACAAGAAACTGGCCGACGCGCGCGCCAAGTACCAGGTCCACGTCGAAAAAATGCTGGCGCTGGCCGGTGAAAAAGATGCTGCGGCCAAGGCCAAAGCCATCGTTGCGTTTGAAACCGACATCGCCAAAATCCAGTGGACCAAGGTCGAGAACCGCGATCCGGTCAAGACCTACAACAAGGTCATGCTGGCCGACATGGCGAAGATTGCCCCGGGTTTCAACTGGCAGGCATGGCTGGATGCATCGGGCATTGCCCCCAAGACGACGTACGTGATTGTTTCGCAGCCAACGTACCTGAAAGCCTTTACCGGCGTGGCCGGGCAGACGTCGCTCGATACCTGGAAAGCGTACCTGCAACTGCACCTGATCGAGGGCTATGCGTCGTACCTGTCGAAAGCGTTCGTCGACGAGCGTTTCTCCTTCTACGGCACCACCCTGTCGGGCGTGACGGAAATGGAACCGCGCTGGAAGCGTGGCGTGGGCGCGGTCGAGCGTTCGGTGGGCGAGAGCGTCGGCAAGATCTACGTCGAGCAGCATTTCCCGGCCGAGCGCAAGGTGCGCATGGAAGCACTGGTCAAGAACTTGCTGGCTGCTTACAAGGACAGCATCAACAAGCTCGACTGGATGAGCCCTGCGACCAAGAAAGAGGCGCAAAGCAAGCTGGCCAAGTTCACCCCGAAGATCGGCTACCCGAACAAGTGGAAAGATTATTCCGCTTTGAACGTCTCGCGTGACGACCTGGTCGGCAACGTGATGCGCTCGCGCGTGGTGGAATCGAACCGCGAACTGAACAAACTGGGCAAGCCGATCGACCGCGCAGAGTGGGGCATGACGCCGCAAACCGTGAACGCCTACTACAACCCGGAGCTGAACGAAATCGTGTTCCCGGCGTCCATCCTGCAGCCGCCATTCTTTGACGCCAATGCAGACGACGCTGTCAACTACGGCGGCATCGGCGCCGTCATCGGCCACGAAATCAGCCACGGTTTCGACGACCAGGGCGCGCAGTACGACGGCGACGGCAACCTGCGCGACTGGTGGAGCGCCAGCGACCATAAAAACTTCGCTGCCAAGACCAAGATGCTGGTCAACCAGTACAACGGCTACAGTCCGCTGCCGGGTTATAACGTCAATGGCGAACTGACCCTGGGCGAAAACATTGCCGACAACTCCGGCCTGGCGATTGCCTACAAAGCCTACAAGCTGTCCCTCAAGGGCAAGCCTGCGCCGGTGATCAATGGCTTGACCGGCGACCAGCGTTTCTACATGGGCTGGGCGCAAGTGTGGCGCGTCAAGATGCGTGAAGCGCAGCAAGTCGTGCAAGTGAAAACCGACCCGCACTCGCCAGGCCAGTTCCGCGCCAACGGCACCCTGATGAACCAGCCAGCTTTCTACGAGGCGTTTGGCGTGAAGCAGGGCGACAAGATGTACCTGGCGCCGAAAGAGCGCGTCATCATCTGGTAATCAGCAGCAAACCGCAGTCTTGAAAACCGCCCGCCGCAAGCCGGGCGGTTTTTTTGTCTTGTCGACAAATGCATGCGCACATTGTCATTGCAATATTGTTACCTGACAGCTGCTGTGCTACCGTGACCGACGCGTCCGGTGTCTCCGGACAGGAGGCCATGCAATGCACCCACAATCCACGCCATCCATTCCGTATCTTGACGGCTGGCGCGGCGTGGCCATTCTGTTGGTGCTGTACTCCCATTTTTTCATCGGCGCCGGCGGCGACCTGGGCGTGGCGCTGTTCTTTGTCCTGTCGGGTTTCCTTGTCAGCGGCCTGCTGTTCCAGCGCCAGACCGGCATTGCCACCTTTTTCTGGCGCCGCGCCACCCGCATCCTGCCCACAATCTGGCTGTACCTGGCCGTGGTGGCCTGGTACACGGCCACGCTGCAGCCGGTTCCATACGCGGTGCCGCTGCCGGAGATGCTTGCCACGCTGGGATTCGTCCGCACGTATTTTCCAGCCGGCCAGTCGATCTGGTCAAACGACTGGCCGATCGGCCACCTGTGGTCGCTCAATGTCGAAGAACACGCGTACCTGGCGCTGGGACTGGTCGCAGCGCTGCTGCGCGTGACCGGCGCCCGCCTGCTGCTGCGCGGTGTGATGTTTGCTTGTGTGGCGGCCATGTGCCTGACGATTGCGTGGTACGCGCGCAACCCGCCCTCCGGAGCCTCGCCCTGGTACCTGCGCACCGAGTGCGCCGCACTTGGTTTGATGGCGTCTGCCTGGATTCACGCCAGCCGGCCGCTGGCACGCCGTTACCTTATCCGTAACGGCCACTGGTCGATTTCCCCGCTGGCGCTGGGTGCCGGTTTGCTGTGCTACGCGCCCGGCATGCCCTACCTGGCCGCGCCCGGGCTGGCACCGTTGCTGCTGGCCGTCGCCGTCAACTATCTCGACGCGGCGCCCGCGCGTCTGCTGCGGTTACTGTCCTGGAAGCCGCTGCGCTGGTTCGGCCTGTGTGCCTATTCGCTGTACGTCTGGCAGCAGCCGTTTTACAAGGCAATGACGTTGTATGGATTGCATCCCGCAGTGGCACTGGGGCTGGCGCTTGCCGTTGGCGTCGCGATGTTTTATATATTCGAGCATCCGGTGCGGCAGTATCTGAACCGTGCCTGGCAACGACGTATTGCGTCAATGCGAAGCAGCGCCTGAATGATAAAAGCCTCCGCAAGGAGGCTTCAATCAACTGACTCGCTTGATTGACAGGCACTGGCGGGATTTCGCCTGGCAGCGCTGTCAATCCATGCAAGATTACTTCTTGTTGCGGCGACGGGCGACGCCGAAGCCTGCCAGGCCCAGTCCAAGCAATGCCAGGGAGGCTGGCTCTGGAACAGGATTGGCGACTTCATAGCCAACCACCAGATTGTCTACTTCGAATGCTGGCGAGGTGGTGTTAAAGCTGAATGAAGTGAACTCTTCGCTTGGCGAGAAAAACAGGTTGACGTAAATATTCGAGCTGTCGGCATCCGTGTTGCCCGACACGCCGCCAAACTGGCGGATCAATTCCGTTCCGGTAATCGTCTGAATGGCGATGCCGGCTGCGTTGTAGAAAATGACGTCGTTGAACGTGTCGATCGAACCGTAGTACAGGCCAAAATAGTTCAGGCTGGCAGCAGGACCCAGCGAGCCCAGCAAGCCGGCATAATTGAAATTGACCTGGGCACTCGTCGCGCCGCTGTCTGCGTTAGGGCCATAAGCGAAATGAGTGGAATCGCCTGCAGGCGCCGCATAGGTGTTAGCCCGGTCGCCTTGCGCAAAACCGAAGCCGCCACCCGATACAGTCGACACCGTGACCAGGTCCGACGACATCGTCAGGCCGCCGGTGCCATCTGCACGATCAAACGTTTCGACAAACACGTTTGCGTGACCTTGATTGGCGCTGCCCGCCAGCCTGCTGGTTTTACCCGAACCGTCAGCCGGTGTCAGATAGTCATAGGTGATGGTGACAGCTTGAGCAATCGATGCCGACATCAGCAATGCAGCAGCAACCGCGGGAACAAGTGCTTTTTTCATGAATTTTCCAGTCAATTTTAAAATCCAATCAGAAAGCACGTTTCATGCCTAGCAATAAAAATCATAAAAAACAATGACTTATAAACAATTCCAACTGGAAACGTAAGGTATGCCGACACTTGGGGTCAATTTAAGCTTGCCGAGATGAAAAGTTTTTCATTAACTGCATTTTATTGTGTTGATGTCAAGGAAATAAGCAGCATGGCTTATAATTTTGTTAAAATGTCGTGTTTATGTTGCACTGCCATATTCATGTGCCATTATTCGTAATGGATGTATACTTGGCAACAATCATCGTGGCTGGATCGTACTGGTCATGTTCGATCCAACTTACAAGCTGTAGAACGCTGTTTGCAAATTTTGTTTCATCGAAACAGATTTAGCGCGCACGAGATTGCGCCATAATGCTTGAAAGAAATTGCCATATGTTAAATAATGTTGCACCAATAGTATCTGTGTGTATTCCGTGTTACCGCGGTGCAGCACACCTCGCAGCTGCGATTGAATCGGTGCTGGCACAAACGTTAACTGACTTCGAATTGATCGTGGTGGATGACCAGTCCCCTGATGATACGGTCGAGTTGATGAGTACGTTCAACGATCCGCGTATCCGCTTTCTCGTCAATCCCGTCAATCTCGGCCCGGACGGAAACTGGAACCGTTGCCTGGAACTGGCGCGAGGACGCTATTTCAAACTCCTCCCGCAAGACGACTTGCTGGCGCCAACATGTCTGGCCGAGCAAGTGGCAGTGCTTGAAAGCGATACCGCAGAGCAAGTGGCCCTTGTCTTTTGCGCACGGACGATCCTCGATGCACACGACCGCCCGATCATGACGCGCGGTTATCCACAGCGCCGTAGCGGCATTCTTGCCGCCCGGACCCTGATCCGCCAATGTATCCGACGCGGCACCAACGTCATTGGCGAGCCGGGAGCCGTAATGTTTCGCCGCAAGCTCGTCGCGTTGGCAGGAAAGTTCGACGCCAGCATCGGGTATGTACTGGATGTGGACTACTGGGTGCGTCTGCTGCTGCACGGCGATGCGTATTACCTGGCAAAACCCCTGGCGTCATTTCGCGTCTCCGGGGGGTCCTGGAGCGTGCGCATCGGTGCGCGGCAAAGTATCGAGTACCAGCGTTTTATCCAAAGATTAATGACCGATTCTCGTTTCAGCGCGACCGCTGTCGACGTCTTCGCAGGCAAGGTAATGTCGAAAGTAAATGCTTTACTGCGTGCTGTTCTCTATCGCTTCCTCGCCATGGATGTACGCCGTTGATCGCGCAGATACAAACCCTCTGGCAGCGGCATCGCTGGCTGCGCTTCCTGATCACGGGCGGCATCAACACGGGCTTTAGCTACGGCGTCTACGCCTTGCTTGTGTTTATGGGGCTAAATTACGCGATCAGTAATTTGTGCTCGCTGGTGCTGGGCATTCTGTTCAGTTTCCGTACGCAGTCAGCCCTGGTTTTCAACAGCTCGGGACAAGGCCTTTTCTGGCGCTATGTTGGCGTCTGGACTGTACTGTATTTCTCCAACATAGCGATGATCGGTGGTCTGATCCGTTTGGGCGCTAATGCTTACACTGCTGGTGCGATTGCTATCGTACCGACAGCCGTACTCTCGTTTTTCTTGCAGAAATACTTTGTTTTCCCACGTGCCAAAAATGTGTAATCCATTTCCGTGCATCACCGTATCAATGGCGCCAAATGGTCGGGCAGTGGTACTGCCGAGATATTGCACAAAATAACTTACTCGCCACCGCGACATTTTCCCCAAAGGTTTCAGATGAACGAGTCAATCCTTCACCGCGTGTCGATCGTGATTCCTGTCTATCGCGGCGAGACGACTCTGCCGACAATCGTTGCCGAAATTGCTCAATTGACGACTGAGCGCCTGACGCCAGGGGGGCACCGCATGATCGTCAGCGAAGTCCTGCTGGCCCATGATTGCGGACCTGACAGGTCGGACACGACCCTTGAGGCCCTCGCTGTGGAATATCCATTCGTGATGCCAGTCTGGCTGACGCGTAACTATGGCCAGCATGCCGCCACGATGGCCGGCATGGCCAGTGCCACTGGAGACTGGGTGGTGACGCTTGACGAAGACGGCCAGCAGGATCCGGCCGATATTGTGCTCATGCTCGACGCTGCGCTTGATGGCGCACTGCAGCTGGTTTATGCGCAGCCGATCAACCCGCCTCCCCATGGCCGGTTTCGGAATCTGATGAGCAGCACTGCCAAATCGATCAGCACCCGCCTGCTGGGCAATAAGTCGATTGGCCGGTTTAATAGTTTCCGATTGGTTGATGGAGAAATTGCGCGTACGCTCGCAGCTTATTGCGGTAATGGCGTCTATCTTGATGTCGGACTTTTCTGGATTACCGCACGCATTGGGCATTGTAAAGTCCGTTTGCGTAATGAGCTGGATCGCCCATCGGGCTATTCGTTTTTCAGGTTGCTTGGACATTTCTGGAATCTGGTCCTGACCACTGGCACACGGCCATTGCGCCTCATTACACTTGTCGGAATGTCTTCCATGTTGCTGGCCATGGCAATTGCCGCGTATGCCCTGTATGGCCGCTATATCGGGAACGTGCCGATTCAGGGCTGGGCCTCACTGGTTGTGGTCGTGTCGTTTTTTTCTGGAACGGTCCTGGCTGCCTTGGGAGTGATTTCCGAGTATCTCGCGGTAACAATGGGAATTGTTATGGGCAAGCCGCTGTATGTGGTCAGCAGCAAGCCAGTTCGCCCAGGACGTTCATGAGACATACCTGGGTCATCGGTGCAGGCGGCCTGCTGGGTGGCGCACTGGTCCAGTCGCTGGGTGCGTCCGGGGATATGGCGTACACGCCGTCCGGCCCGATGGCCTGGTCGAATGAGCCACTCCTGCTGAGTCAACTCCAGGCCGCTGTCTCCGCATTTGCCGAGACGATCGGTGTCACTGATACCTGGGAAATCTATTGGGCAGCCGGCGTCGGTACGATGTCCAGCCAGGCCAGTGAACTGGCGCCAGAAACAACCGCGCTGGCTCACTTGCTGCACCTGGTTGAGAAACAGTCTCCGTTGTGTTCAACACGTGGTGCTGTCGCCCTGGCCAGTTCAGCAGGTGCGATTTACGCCGGCACCTTTGAAGAAGTCATTAACGAACACTTGCCGGTTTCACCGACTACGCCATACGCCTACGCCAAACTCGAACAGGAACAGCTACTTCAGGCATTCGCGGAACGGTGCGGCAGCATCCATACACTGGTGGCGCGGATTTCGACGCTATACGGTACTGGACAGGCCCTCGGGAAAAAGCAGGGCTTGCTGACGCATATTGCGCGCAGTATCGTACGCAATAAACCGATCCAGATTTACGTTCCTTTCGATACCATCCGCGACTACATCGCTGCCTGCGACGCAGCAGACCGGGTCATCACAGCATTGCGTGAAACGTCGAATGAAAGAGGCCATGTGGTCAGGCTGGTGGCATCCGAGCATCCCACGACGATCGCGGAAATTGTCGCTACTTTCAAACGCGTATCCCGCCGTACTCCGCGCGTGGTAACCAGCACCAGCCAGAATGCCGCTCTCTACACGCGGCGGGTTGTATTCCGTTCGATTGCCTCGACGGGTGCGGATCGCCTGCCCCGCACCAGCCTGATGGTGGGCATTGGACAACTTCTTCAAGCTGAACGCTACTATTTTGCCCAGTCGTCACGCTCGAAACCATGAGGCAGATAATCGAGCGAGTCCATAACGAATACGTCGATTCGGGGTCAGGCGTACCCAAAGGGACGCTCGAAAAACCTGCTGCGCGTTGCACTGGCGTCTGCGATGCTCGCTGTACGCCTGTACAGCTCCGCTTCTCAACCACCATTGCTGCCGCTCGCAACGGTTTTTTGAGGTCCCCCAAAGGCCATTTACCGCGGTACGATGGCAAACTGCGGTCCCTTGGCATAATCAGGCTTGACGACGCGTGACTGGAATACTGCCCAAGCCGCCTTGGCATTGGCGATACCTGAATCGACGGCATACGCCAACGCGGGTTGCATGTTGGACGGATACCCGGCCACGCTGTCCGAATAGCCCGTCATTTCCCCGACTTTCACACCGAGCAGCTTGGCCATTGCCGGGCTGTTGCAGGCCAGCGCATTGAACTCTGCAGTGTGACTGGCCTTCCAGGCTTGCGCATAGGTCTTGAATACTTGGCCACCGGCAACGTCCTGAATCACCATGTTATATACGGCGCCATCGATCCAGCACGTGCTGGCATCGGTCATACGGGAGACCGGGAACTTGCTTTTCCAGGCCAGTAATGCGCCAGCTTTGGTAAAACCAAGTTCGGCGACATGGCCAATTGCGGCCGTGAAGAAATCATCCTGCCATGGCGCCAGTGCGGTGCTGTTAGCGTAGGACATTGCATAACCGTTGGTGATCACGCCCAGGTTGTTGCCAGTACCTGTGACATACGTGCTGTTGTACCAGTTCAGGTTATTGTCGAGAAATGTCGCAAACTGCGGTTTGAGGATATCGCTATCCGGCGTAATGTACGCAGCCTCGGCGAGGGTCCGCATGCTCCATGCCTGGCCACGTACCTGGCCCGGCGCCAGCAGCCCCTGGCCGTAGCCACGATAGTTGGGGTTATCCTGGAACACGTTCCACATCGCCCAGAATTGCAATTCCTCGAGATAGTAGTAATCGCCCGTGACAAGGTAAGGCAGATAAACAAAACTTGCCTGGTGCGCCGTATCGGGTGTGTGAGGCGAGCTACACGATGCGCCGGAGGCACAGTTCGGAAACGCTTCGTACTGTTTCGTTGCGTTATTGTATGTATCGGTAGAGCGGCCCAGCAAGGTCATATAAGGATAGTCGGCCAGGCTCACGGGCCGGTCGGTCTTGCGATCGCGGTAATGCGTGCTCCAGCTCCCGGCCAGATCGCCGGTACCCAGCGTCGCTTTGCGCGCGCGCTGGTCCATGGTCAGCAGATAGCTGGCACTCCACATTGGCAGCAGGCCGATATCGTCGCGCCCACCGGTGGTTGGCATATAAGACATTGCCAGGCCCACGCCCATCGGCTCGATATTGGATGTTGCGTAATTGGAGGCAAGCGCGGACAGCGTGCTCTCTGATACCGTCACTGATTGATCGTAGTTTGGAACCGCCCTGGTTGCGATCAGATAGGCAGTATTGAGCTGAACGTTAACCTGCGAAGCGTCGCCGCCGTACCAGAATGTTTTGCGCCAGCGGGCATGGCTCATGTGCACCATGCCAGATTTTCCATAGGCACGCTGTCCACCGACGAGAACCTCTGCGTTATAGGTAAAATTTTGAGGATTTGGCTCGTAAGCCCAGTTGTTCTCGATGGTAACGTCGACCCGTGCCTTTTTCACGGCGCTGTAATAGCGCACTGCGAAACGGGCCATCAGGTGCGGATGAGCCACACCGGAAGCAGTCGTCAAAGGGGCCGATACATGCCATTCATTGGCGACAGCGCCGGCAAGCCAGGTCGCCTTGGCGCCGGCTTTCAACAATTCATCAGCCGAAGCGCTGTATTTCACGCCCTCAATGGTGGCCGACGTCGAGGCTGTAAAGCCCGTCGCCAGTAATTCGGCCGGCAGCGTGACGGCCGCAGTGGTGGGGTTCGCATTTTTTGCCAGCGACATGGTACGGGTAGCGTTGGCGGCCAGCGCTGGAATGATTGCCGAGAAAATTGCATGACGTACGCTGCCGTCCGCGTGACGCGCCTTGACGTCCATTTGCAGCGTCACCAGCGTATTGTCATCGAGACGACCGACCATCGCATCGGTTGTCTTGACGTGGCCGGCGGAAAAAACTTGGCCGAACGTCACTGGAACCGATACCTGGGCTGCGGCACTCGTGTTTTGTACGCGCACATCCGTAACGACTGCCAGCGTGCCGCTGGCTGGTGCTGCAGGAGGCGCAACCGGTACCGTGACAGGCGAAACGACTGGGACCGCTGGAATTGCCGGGGTAACGACGACGCTGCCGGCGCCGGCTTTCGTATCGGTTGGTGCGATCACAGGTGCATTGGTATCGGTGACAGGTGCAGCGGTCACAGGTGGAGCGGTCACAGGTGCATTGGTATCGGTGACAGGTGGAGCGGTCACCGGGGCAGGGCTGACGACCGGCGTGGTGGCAACCGGTGCCGTTGGCGCAGCCGACGCAAATGGACCGGCAACTGGCACGGTGCTGGCAGTGTCGCCTTTAGAGACGACCAGGCCGGCCTGTACCGATTCAGTATTGGCGTTGCCGCTGCCACCGCCGCCGCCGCACGCGACGAGCGATGTAGTGCAAAGAAGAGTCGAGAGGACCCGCAGGGTCATTGTATTAAGAGGGAATGTCATGTTGATCTCGTCAGGAGTTGAGGGTGCCGCTTCAGGCTCTCTACTATCGGCCTGTGGAATAGAACGATCTTACGGCAAGGCAACAGATGCCTCAAAGAAAAACAAGTTTCTGTAATAAATTATTTGGGAATATGCGACATAAGATTGGCTAAACTTTCATAGCAGTTAGCCGAATATCCACAAACCTTGTTTATTTAGAATGGTGAATTTGCCGCTTTTATATGCCGAATTGGAAACAATTGGCATATGAATCTTCCTGGGAGGAAGCGGTGCGCAGCGTGTGAAGAACGGGAACGAATTTTTTTAATGACGCGACACGATTGATCAAATAAAAAAACCGTTCACGGGGAACGGTTTTTGTCGGGCACTGTCACTTTATCTGACTTCACTGAGCATGTAGTCCACCGCAGCCTTGACATCCGCGTCAGGGGCCGCGGAGCCTCCCTTTGGTGGCATGACGCCAGCCTTGCCCTGAAATCCCGCGATGGCATGCTGATAGAGAATTGCCGTACCCTGTGCTAGGCGCGGCGCCCATGCTGTCTTGTCGCCGGTTTTGGGAGCGCCCGCAATGCCGGCGCCATGGCACGCAATACATGCCTGGCCGTACAGGGTCTTGCCAGTCCCGGCGGTGGCCACTGGCGCTGCTGCAGCGACTGGCACAGTCGCCGGTGCCGGCGCCGCCGCTGCTGGAGCGGCGCCTGCATCGGGCGCTGTCGTCGCTGAGACAGGCGCTGCCGCTGGCGCCGCCGGTTCCTTGAATGTGGCGCCACTCTGATTGGCCATATAGACCACAGCGCGCGCGACTTCGACGTCATCCAGGTCGGGATTGCCGCCCTTCGGCGGCATGGCACGGATGCCTTCGATAGCATGCTTGACAAGCGTTTCGTAGCCTTGCGCGATGCGCGTACCCCATCCAGCAGCGTCACCGATTTTTGGCGCACCTGCCAGGCCACTGCCGTGACAGGCAGCGCACACTGCCGTATAAACCGCTTCGGCCCCCTGCAATACCTTGGGTGCGTTTGCGTCGCGCAGAGTAAATCCCTCTGCAGCCATTGGCGCAATGCGCGCGTTCACAGCTGCTGCGCTTTGGCTTTCCGTACCAGCCCCGGCGGTATGGGTATTCGTGACGAAGGACACCAGCAGGATGATGCCGATCACAATGACTAAAAAGAAGCCGCCTACGGCCACGATTAATTGTTTTGGGGTGCGGATGACCGATTCGTGCTCGTTGTGTGCGTCACTCATGATTTCCTTAAACTATTTAAAAAAACCGCTTCAGGGTGCGTGCATTTACATGCAATTTTGTAATGACAACTGAACGGCCGATTATAGTCCCAAAGATTGTCATTGGGTACGAATTTGCCGGGCTCACAGCATTGTCATGGACGTCCTCGCCGAAAGACTGTATCCTTCGGCTCACTTCACGATTTTCCCAAGCGGCTGTAGCTCAGTGGATAGAGTATTGGCCTCCGAAGCCAAGGGTCGTGGGTTCGATCCCCGCCAGCCGCACCATAATTTCCCTCCCTTTGTCATTTGTCGGTGTTACGACCGGCTCCTGCTTTTCCAGATCATCCAGCCTGTGCCCTGCCCACGTTGTCTGACAGTGGCGCGCATGATTGATTGGCAATAAATTCCGGATTCTCTGATATCCTCGCGCGCATGAACAGCAATATTCAAGCCATTGCATGTTAAAATTACAATAATGTAATTGCGCGGGATTTGTATGACTGACACTGAACTGACCGAGAAGCGCATCGACCTGCTCCGATCACTGATGATTTTCGGCGTCGTTGTCCTGCATACGCCTCCTTACGTTCCCATTGCTCAGGTTGGCTCCGCACCCTTTGACCTGATCGTCGCGTTTTTTCAGCACGCCGTGTTTAGGACGACTGTCCCCATCCTGACGTTCATTTCCGGTTACCTGCTGTTTCGCTCGTCGCTCGACCTCCAGCCGACACGGCTGCTGCAAAAAAAATGGAAGTCGATTGTCATTCCCTTCCTGTTTTTTAATCTGAGCCTGGTCGCCCTGTTCGTACTGCTGCGCGATGGTGCTGGCATAACGCTGGGCAGCACTCGCCTCGATACGACACAGGATTGGCTCAACGCGTCGCTGGGGTTGACGGGAAGTCCGCTCAATTACCCACTCAATTTTTTACGCAACCTCATCCCGCTGTTCCTGATTGCTCCGCTGTTTGGCTGGCTTCTCCGCAAGGCTGCCTGGCACGGGCTGGTGCTGGTGTTTCTCGTTTTTCACTTTGATTTCGATGGACCGTTCCTGATTCGCGATGCGATGGCGCCAGTGTTCTACCTTGGCGGCATGGCAGCGATTCTGAAGTGGAATATGCGCAGCCTGGACCAGTATGCACTGCCGCTGCTGGCCGGTTTTCTCGGTATGTGCGCCTGCATCGTGCACTTTCGCGTGATTAACACCAGCTACCTGCAAATGGCCGCACCATTCTTTATCTGGCCTGCCGCCTCGTTGCTGGTGCCAACTGCCTTGGGCGCGTGGCTCGGCAAGATGAGCAAGTACAGTTATTTCCTGTTTCTTTCACATGCTCCAGTGTTACTGGCGGTAGCAATGATGTACAAAAAAGTCGACGGTTTTGTTCCGTTCCCTGTTTACTGGATCGTCACGCCAGTCATCGTCACAAGTATGGTGATCGGGCTGTATCAGTTGTTCATGCGGGTCGCGCCAACAATGTTCAATATCCTGATCGGAAATCATCATCGTCGCGCCAGAGTCCCCCGGCCGTCCATGGCGGATCGCCGCAGAAAGCCACGACCGGCAGGCGCACCGATTTATTCGCAGGAATTGCGGATGATGTTGGGGCAGCGCTGACCGTTTGCTCAGATCCTGTCGCGCATCCAATCGCTTGTCCGCTGCGTATACCTTGCACAATCATGCATTCTGAACGTACGGATTGCAGTCTGCAGACTGCCTGACACGCGCACGCCTGCACCTTGCAACTTGCACGTTACCTGCCTGTCAACGCCCCCGGACTGTTCCCATATGGGTTTTCGCAAGGACAAAGAGTATTGATTTTCACAACTGTTATGCAGGTTGGTTGAAATGCAAAGAAGAAATATGTGTTGCACGATTGAGCATATTGTAAATCTTGAATTTCAGAAAGTGATAATATTGCACCTTCGGGTGGCATAGGCAGGTATCCTTTGTGCAGCCGATGGAAAATTTACGCTACGCCCCACAAAGTCAGCTGCGGACGCGGGCTGGGATGCGGAAACGATATCAAAACATGTACCAAGAGGTTCGGTTGTTGTTTTTTCCTGACAATTGAAGTTGCTCTAAGTTAATTAAAAAACCACGCGCATCGTGCCCGGTTCGGGCGAGATTGCAAACAACAGTGCCAATCAGAGCCGCTCATGAGAGAAGACGACGTCGTTGCAGTAGTTGGACTTGGCTATGTGGGCTTGCCGCTCGCAGTCGAGTTCGGTAAGAAGCGCACGACCATCGGCTTTGACCTGTCTGCAGCCAAGGTAGCCAGTTACCAGCGCCATATCGACCCGTCAGGCGAAACATCCAGTACGGCGCTTCAGGCTGCCCGTTTTTTGACCGTCTCCACCGATCCGGCCACCCTGGTGCGCGCCGACTATATTGTCGTGGCTGTGCCAACGCCCGTCGATATTGCCCATAACCCGGATTTTGGGCCGCTGGCAAACGCCACTATCACGGTCGGCCGCCACATGCAGCGTGGTTGCACCGTGATTTTCGAGTCCACGGTTTATCCTGGTGCGACCGAGGAAATCTGCATTCCTCTGCTCGAGCAACATTCAGGAATGACATGGCAGCAGGATTTTCATGTCGGCTTTTCACCCGAACGCATCAATCCGGGCGACAAGGAACACACGCTGACCAACACGCGCAAGGTCGTTTCCGGCGACGACGCTGCGACGCTTGAAAAAATCGCGGCCTTTTATGAAACCATCGTCGTTGCAGGTGTACATCGTGCCTCCAGCATCAAGGTTGCTGAAGCGGCCAAGGTGATTGAAAATACGCAGCGTGATTTGAACATCGCACTGATGAACGAATTGGCGATCATTTTCGACAAGATTGGCATCGACACGCTGGAAGTGCTCAAGGCTGCCGGTACCAAGTGGAATTTCCTGCCGTTCCGGCCGGGGCTGGTTGGCGGCCATTGCATCGGCGTCGATCCGTATTACCTGACCCACAAAGCAGAGATGGTTGGCTACCATCCGCAGGTGATCCTGGCCGGGCGCCGCATCAATGACGGCATGGCCAAATTCGTCGCTGAAAAAACCGTCAAGTCGATGATTGCGGCCGGTTTCCATATCAAGGGCAGCCGCGTGAATGTGCTGGGATTGACCTTCAAGGAAAATTGCACGGACCTGCGTAACTCCAAAGTGGCCGACATCGTGCTGGAACTGGCGTCGTATGGCCTGGAAGTGCATGTCCATGATCCCATCGCTTCCATTGCTGAAGCGCAACACGAATATGGTATTACCCTGAAGAGCTGGGACGAACTGGCGCGCGCCGATGCGATCGTGGCGGCGGTCAGCCACCAGGAATTGCTGGCCCGGCCACTGGCTGAGCTGACCAGCAAACTCAACGACGGCGGCTGTTTTATCGACGTCAAATCGCAATTCGACATGCCCGCCATCGAGGCGCTCGGGTATTCAGTCTGGCGCCTGTAGGCGCTGCACCGCTGTCAAACAAGAAGGTTTTAAGTGAATAACTGCTACGACGTCGTATCCAACCGAATTTTTCTCCAGTGTAGTGCGGCTACCGTGCCTGCACGCGTGGAGCCGATCCCGGTTTCTTTCCAGAATTGCGGAGGCTGAAGTGCTGCGGATTTCCAACCACTACGTGTCAAAGATCGTGTTCGTCCTGCTGTTCGTCGAAGTGCTGATCCTGCTCGGGGCTGCCTACGCAGGCGCTGCCGTGCGCTTCCTCGACCCGGCCGCCCATCTCAACGTGCGCACGCTCGACCATTTTGCGACCTCGGCCTTTGCGTTTGCCGGCGCCATCATTTTCAGCATGAGCGCGATGGGCATGTACCAGCTCAATTTCAGCGAAGGCTTGCGCAATCCGTTCTTTACCAAGCTGATGCCATCGTTCCTGCTTGGTTTCATCATCCTGACGCTGGTGTTCTATGTGGCGCCGGATTTGTATTTCGGACGTGGCGTCCTGTTCCTCATTTTCGCGATGGGCGCCGCCGGGATCCTGGTGGCCCGCATTATCTTTTTCAAGACCTCGGAATTGCAATTCCTGCAATCGCGCATCCTCTTCCTGGGCGCAGGTCCGCTGGCCAGGGAATGCAGCGACCTGGCAGTTGGCAAGGACACGTATCACAAGTACGAAATCGCCGGCTTCCTGCCCAATCCGTCCGAAGAAATGTGCGTCGATCCTGCCAAGTTGCTCAAAGTGCGGGAGGGAGATTCGCTGGTGTCGCTGGCGAACCAGTACAACGTCAGCGAAATCGTGGTGTCGGTGCAAAACCGGCGCGGCGGTTTCCCGATCAAGGAACTGCTCGACTGCAAATTGCAGGGCGTGAAAGTCACTGACGCCAACACGTTCTTCGAACGCGAAACGTGCCAGATCCGTGTCGATTCGCTGCAGCCGAGCTGGCTGGTTTTCGGTGGCGGCTTCGACCAGAGTTTTGCGCGTACCTTCATGAAGCGCAGCTTCGACCTGATCTGCAGCACGATCATCCTGATTGCGACGTTCCCGATCATGCTCGCTGCCGCTGCCCTGGTGTACCTGGAAGACCGCGGCGCCGTGTTCTATTCGCAGGAACGGGTCGGCCTCGATGGCAAGCCGTTTCGCGTGCACAAGTTCCGGAGCATGGGAACAGATGCTGAAAAAGGCGGCAAGCCGCAATGGGCGGCCCAGAACGACCCGCGCGTTACCCGCATCGGCAACATCATGCGCAAGACCCGGATCGACGAATTGCCGCAGATCCTGAACGTATTCAAGGGCCAGATGTCATTCGTGGGCCCGCGGCCTGAGCGTCCGTATTTTGTGGAACAGCTGATTGAAGTTGTACCGTATTACAATGTCCGCCACAGCATCAAACCGGGCATCACCGGCTGGGCCCAGGTGCGCTATGGCTATGGTGCATCGGCCGAGGACGCATTGCAGAAGTTGCAGTACGATTTGTATTACGTGAAAAACAACAGCCTGTTCCTCGACGTGCTGGTGCTGATCGACACGCTCAAAGTCGTGCTGTTCCGCAGCGGACGCTGATCCTGCCGGCCCTGCGCCTAAAGGGGCGCAGCCGGTCAGCAATATCAGTTTTCCCGCCCACGTTGGCAATCGATCCCGATGGTGACCATTGAACAGTATCGCTTCCTTTAGCTACGGTTTGGCCGGCGCCGCCTTCATGGTGCTGGCGGTACTGCTGCTGACACGCTGGCGCGGCCGGCATGGTCCGATGCTGGCAGTGGCCATCGTGCTGACCGCACTGTGGGCCAGCGCGTTGTCATGGGAATCCGGCCACGGCCGGCCCTGGTCGGTCTGGACCGACACGCTGGAAATCTTGCGCAACGCTGGCTGGTCGGCCTTTCTGGTGCTGAGCCTGGGAAATTTCCGCGACCCGGACAGCCGCTTGCCGTTCCGCCTGCGTCCCGCCTTCCTGTGCGCTGCCGTCTTTTACCTCGCATTCCTGATTGCCACCGTGGTCGGGCGCTGGGACCTCATGCTCGACAGCGACGTTGGCTTCCTGCCGAATGTGGGCGCGCGCGTTTGCCTGGCCGTGTTCGGCATGCTGCTGGTCGAGCAGGTGTACCGCAACAAGACCGCGCAAGAGCGCTGGGGCATCAAATTTGCCTGCCTTGGCATTGGCGCCATGTTCGCTTACGACTTCTACATGTACAGCCACACCATGCTGTTCCATGAAGTGTCGGCCGACATCTGGACTGCGCGCGGCGTGATCAATGCCCTGACGGTGCCGCTGCTGGGCATGTCGGTCGCACGCAGCAAGTCGTGGACTTCGCCGCTGGCGGTATCGCGCAATGTCATGTTCCATTCAGCTGCCTTGTTCGGTTCGGCCATCTACCTGCTGGCCATGGGCTCGGCCGGTTATTACCTGAAATTCTTCGGCGGCAGCTGGGGCGCTGTCATGCAGGTGACGTTCCTGTTCGGTGCGTTGCTGCTGCTGGTCGGCGTCCTGTTTTCCGGCACCTTTCGCTCCTGGCTGAAAGTTTTCATCAGCAAGCATTTTTATACGTATAACTACGATTACCGTGAAGAGTGGATGCGTTTTACGCGCATTCTCTCCGAGCAGGGGCCGGGCCTCGGGGACCGCGCCATCCAGGCTGTGGCGGCGCTGGTGGAGAGCCCGGGTGGCGTGCTGTGGCAACGGGGCGAAAGCGGCCAGTACGAACCGGTGGCGCAGTGGCAGGCCCGTCCGCCCGCTGCCACCGAAGCGCCGGACTCGGCCTTTTGCCAGTTCCTCGAGTCGACGCAATGGGTGATCGACCTGCACGAATTTGCTGAAGCACCCGACAAATACGAGGGCCTGGTGCTGCCCGGCTGGATGAAGGCGGCCGGTTCCGGACGCGACTGGCTGGTGGTGCCGTTCATGATGCATGGCAAGCTGTTCGGCTTCCTGGTGCTGCACAAGTCGCGCAGCCCGGTGACGCTGAACTGGGAAGTGTTCGATTTGCTGGAGATTGCCGGCAGCCAGGCTGCCAGTTACCTCTCGCAGCAGGATGCCGCGAATGCGCTGATGGTGGCGCGCCAGTTCGAATCGTTCAACCGCATGTCGACGTTTGTCGTGCACGATTTGAAAAACCTGGTGTCGCAACTCTCGCTGATGAACGCGAATGCCGTGAAACACCGCGACAACCCGGAGTTCCAGGCTGATATGCTGGAAACGGTCAGCTATTCGGTGCAGAAGATGCGCCTGATGCTGCAAAAACTGAGCCGCAGCGACGCGCCCGAGGTTCCGCGTGCATTGACGGTGGACCAGGTGGTGCGCCAGGCAGTGGCCTTGAAAGCGGCATTCGAGCCGCGTCCGGAGTTGCGTGTCGAGACGGCGGGCCTTGCCATCGTGGCCGACCGCGAACGGCTCGAGCGCGTGGTGGGGCACCTGATTCAGAATGCCATTGAAGCGACGCCGAAAGAAGGCAGCGTGATCATTACCGTCGGCCAGGAAAACGACGCGGTGCGTATCGAGATTGCCGATACCGGCGAAGGGATGAGCGAAGAATTCATCCGCGAGCGTCTGTATAAACCGTTTGAGTCGACCAAATCGGCCGGCATGGGCATCGGCGTATTTGAAAGCCGCGAATACATTACGGAGCTGGGCGGCACGCTGGAGGTTGTCTCCACGCCGTCGCTGGGCACCACTTTTACCGTCATCCTGCCGCTGCGCCAGCGTGCGATGACACCGGTCGAGCAGGCCGCGTAGTTGCAACCTATTGAGGACGAACGTGACGCAAACCAAACCCAAGCTGTTGATCATCGAAGACGACCCGGGGCTGCAAAAGCAGCTCAAGTGGAGTCTCGACAATTACGATGTCGTCGTCGCCGGCGACCGCGAAGCGGCGCTGGCGCAAATTCGCCGCCACGAACCGGCCGTCGTCACCATGGACCTGGGTTTACCGCCCGATCCCGATGGCTCCACCGAAGGCCTGGCCACGCTGCAGGGCATCCTGGCGCTGGCGCCGGACACGCGCGTGATCGTCCTGACCGGCAACCAGGACCATGCCAACGCCGTCAAGGCAATCGGCCTGGGCGCGTACGACTTCCACCAGAAGCCGTGCGACCCGGAGGTGCTCAATCTGGTGATCCAGCGCGCCTTCTTCCTGCATAACCTGCAATCGGAGAACCGCCGCATCCTGGCCACGCAGGATTCGCCGTTGTCCGGCCTGATCACACGCGACCCCGGCATGCTGAAAATTGGCCGCAACATTGAAAAAGTCGCGCCCACTTCCGCGTCGGTCATGCTGCTGGGCGCCTCGGGCACGGGTAAAGAGGTGCTGGCGCGCGCGCTGCACCAACTCAGTCCGCGCGCGAACAACCGCTTCATGGCGATCAACTGCGCGGCCATTCCGGAAAACCTGCTGGAAAGCGAATTGTTCGGCTACGAAAAGGGCGCATTTACAGGCGCGGCCAAGCAGACCAAAGGCAAGGTCGAACTGGCCCACGGCGGTACCTTCTTCCTCGACGAAGTCGGTGACCTGCCAATGCCGCTCCAAGCCAAATTGCTGCGCTTTTTGCAGGAGCGCGTGATCGAGCGCGTGGGCGGGCACGAGGAGATCGCGGTCGATGTGCGCATCGTCTGCGCGACGCACCAGAAACTCAAGGAAATGGCGACGACCGGGCGCTTCCGCGAAGACTTGTATTACCGCCTGTCCGAGATCGTCATCACGATTCCACCGCTGGCCGACCGCAGCGGCGACGCCGCGCTGCTGGCGCACCATTTCAAAAACAAGTTTTGCGCGCAGGAGTCGCGCGCGGCCCTGCATTTTGCACCGGACGCCATTGCGGCAATCGAGGCCTATGCCTGGCCGGGCAACGTGCGCGAGATGGAGAACTGCATCAAGCGCGCCGTCATCATGGCTGACGGTACCAGCATCGTGGCCGACGACCTGGGCTTGCCGGATTCCGGCTTCGAGGAAGAACCGATCAACCTGCGCCAGATCCGCGACGAGGCCGAAGGACGCGCCATCGTGAAGGCCCTGGCGCGCGTGGATGGCAATATCGTCAAGGCGTCCGAGCTGCTGGGCATCAGCCGTCCCACCATGTACGACCTGATGAGCCGGCACGCCATCAAGTCTTCGACCTGACCGATGGCCAGGCGCCGCGGAGCTGGCAAGTTCAAGGTCTTGATGCTGCTGGTGCTGGTGATGGCGGCAGCGGGTATGGCGCTGGCCGTGTCGTTCATCGAAAAAAGCGGCATCACGCCGCGTGCGCTGGCGCCTTACATCGCCAAGCGTACCGGCGGCCATAACCCCGCCATCATCAGCGCCGGTACCCTGGTCGCTGCGCGCCTGACCACGTCCGACCGTGGCGATCCCGTGCCGCCGCCGGCGCTGTCGATGAACCTGGGTGCGCAACCGGTTGCGGCGCCTGCGTCCGTTGCGGCAGGCGTGCGCGAAGTCATGGTGGGCAATGCCGACGACGCGCGCCGCGTGTTGAACGATGCGCATGCGGGCGACGTGATCACCTTCCTGCCGGGGCGCTACCGCTTTACCGGCAGCCGCTTGCCGGCCATTGGTGCCGGCCGCGCCGATGCCCCGATCCTGGTGCGGGCGCTTACTCCCGGCAGCGTCACGCTGGAATTCGACATGGCCGAAGGCTTCCTGGTCAACGCGCCGTACTGGCGCTTCGAGAACCTCACCATCCAGGGCGTCTGCGGCGACGACAATGGCTGCGAACACGCGTTTCACGTGGTGGGCGCTGCGGCGCATTTTGCAGCGGTGAACAACACCATCGTCGATTTCAATGCCCACTTCAAGATCAATGGCGCCAATGGCCGCTTCCCGGACGGGGGGCTGATTGCCTCGAACACGCTGACCAACACGCGTGGCCGCCGTACCGCCAACCCGGTTACGCCGATCGACCTGGTCGCGGCCAGCGGCTGGATGGTCCGCCATAACATCATCAGCGATTTTCAAAAGGATCAGGGCGACCAGGTCAGCTACGGCGGCTTCTTCAAGGGCGCCGGCATGCAGAATATTTTTGAATCGAACCTGGTCTGGTGCGAGCACAAGCTGCAGGGCCGGCCCGGCCAGCGCGTTGGCCTGTCGCTTGGCGGCGGCGGTACCGGCAAGCCGTACTGCCGCGACCAGCGCTGCATCGCCGAGCAGGAACGGGGACAGGTACGCGCCAACCTGATCGTCGCCTGTTCCGATGTGGGCATTTATCTCAACAACGCGGCGGCGAGCATCGTCAACGACAATACGCTGATCGATACGGCGGGGATCGATGTGCGCTTTGCCGGCAGCAGCGCCGACGTCGATGGCAACCTGGTCGACGGCGCCATCCGCAGCCGCAATGGCGCGGTGCTGCGTGAAGGCGACAACCGCACCACGCCGGTGTCCTATGCCTACCTTGGCATCCATCCGGCACGCAGCCTGCTGCGCAATCCCCTGGAGGCGGATTTTGCGTGGCGTGGCGCCGCGCCGGACCGCGACGCCGGCCGCATGACCCGGCGCAGCGGCCCGCGCCTGTGCGGTCCTGCGTCAGGCTTGAAGGTTTACGGCGCCTTTGACGATTTCGCGGCTTGCCGCGTATCGGCCACGACGGCATCGAACAGCGCCGCCAACTGAACGGTGCGCGCGCTGCGCGCATGGCTGCGGCGCACGGTTTCAGGGGCCAGCGGCGCCTTGCCGGCTTCAGCCAGCGCCACGAACTCCAATAATGCCGCCTCGATGGCCGCCGCGTCGTCGAGCGGGGCCAGCGTGTCGATACCGGCCGCGCGTATGGCGGCCCAGGTGTCGCCCTGCGGATCGGTCAGCGCCAGCAGCGGCTTGTTCGCTCGCAGGTATTCATACAGTTTGGCAGGTACCTGGTCGTTGCAGTTGGCTGCCTGCAGCAGCAGCAAGGCGTCCGCGCCCAGCATCTCGGCCAGCGCCGCGCGGTAGGGCAGCGGCGGGGCGATCGTCACCAGCGCGTCAATCCCGTACTGCGCGATCAGCTGCGCCAGGAATGCTTCGTGGACGGGCGCGCGCAGCACCAGCTGAAAACGCGCGGGGGTGAGGCTGCCGGCCGCCTGCAGCGCGGCGAGCGCGGCAAACAGCGGCCGCGGGTCGCGCTCGAGTGGATAGACGATCCCGCTGTGCAGCATGACGAGCGGCCCGCCGGCCGGTTTTGCCGCGTTGCGGGCATCCGCTTCGGCTGCGTTGAAATCTTCGTCATCGTAGCCGTTCTCGATCAGGCAAAACCGCTCCGGCGCCACATCGTTGAAAAGCTGGCGGTAGTGGCGCACGGCGCCCGGCGTGGTGCAGACAATGCGCGCTGCGTTGCGGATCGTTTTCGCCTCGATCCAGCCGGCAAACCGGCGCGACAATGGGTCGGCCGGATAGACCGCGTCCAGCATCGGGTCGCGCAGGTCGGCTACCCACGGCAAGCCGGTGAGCTTGTGCAGCGCCATGCCGATCAGGTGCGCGCTGGCGATTGGATACGTCGACCACAACACCTGCGGCCGGTACTTGCGCACCATTGCAAGGCCCATCGGGACCGCCCCCAGGCACCATGTGACCCAGCGGTCCGGCAGTGCCAGCAGGCGCGTGTAGCGGCCCTTGATGGCCAGGTGGCGCGATGTATCGAGGGCGAACGCACGCCGTACGATCAAGCCTGGCGGCAGGCTGCCAGGGGTGATCGGCGTTGTGTCGGCATGCGCGCGCGGATGGGCCGTGAGCACCAGCGGCTCCCAGCCTGAACCAGGCAGGTATTGCGCAAACTTCAGGGTGCGCTGGATGCCGCTGCTGCCGCGCTGGGGCGGGAAGTGAAACGCGACCATCAGGACGCGGCTGGCGTTCACCACGCGCGCAGCCAGGCCGTCGTCCACGCTGCCACCTGGTCGTGCCAGTCGCGCCGCGAGCAGGTGTGGTCGGCGCCGTCGAGCACGTGGCGCGTGACCCGCGGGTTCGCCATCAGCGAGCGCCAGGCATCGGTGGATGCGCTGGCATCCTGGAACTCCTGGGCCGTCAGGTCGGCGCCGGACAGCATCACCAGCAGCTTGCCCTGGAAGCCTGCCAGGCCCTGGTATACCTGGTCCGGCAGCGCGGCGGTGCTGGCGGCCGGCGCCGGCGCCAGCGCAGTTCTGGCTAGCTGGACGGCCGACCGCACAGCTGCGCCGGCATCGAATTTGCCGCTGGCGAGTTTTTGCCAGAACGTCCTGTCGAACAGGCGCGCGCGGTAGTAATGCTTGATGGTGGCCGTGGCGGCGCCGGCTTCCGTGCGCACCCAGGGATTGAGCAGCGCCAGGCCTTTGACGCGCGCGTCGCGTGCGGCGTACAGGGCCGCGGCCGACGCGCCGTCGCACAGGCCCCACAACACGACTTCGCGCAGTGCCGGTACCTGCTGCATGAAGACAGTGACGGCGGCATCCAGGTCGGCGCCGGTGTCCTCGAACGGCCGCGCGCTGCCTTCACTGTCTCCCATGCCGCGCACGTCGAAGCGCATCGCGGCGATGCCTTGCCGGGCCAGCGCGCGCGCCAGCAACGTGAACTGGCGATGGCTGCCAGCGCGGTATTGCGGGCCCCCGACGATAATCAGGACACCGCGTTCTGCTGGCGCTGGCGGCACGCTGGCCACGCCATACAGGCAGTCGCCGGCGCAATCGAATGCCAGTGCAAGATCAACCATGGCCGGCCTCCTTGAACAGCGCCATGGTGGCTTCCGCCAGGGCCGGGCAATCGGTAATCTCCTGCGTGGCCCAGAACGGCAAGCCGTGCACGGCATGCAGTCGCACGGTGACGCCCTGGATGCGCCAGTCAGTGACCTGCTTGACTGCCGCGGCGCCGGGCGGGCTGCCGGCGGTCGACACCACGTCGAACCAGTCCACCGGAATGTTCACGGGCGGCACACTGGACGCATCGGCGCGGTCGATAGCTGCACCGAGTTCCGGCGCAACGAGGTAGCCGCCGATTTCCGTCGGCTCGCCGGCGAGCAGCGCGGCGCGCAGCTGGGTGGTGCCGGTGCGCCCCGCAGTCTCGCCATCGAGCAGTGCCCCGGCCAGGCGCAGGCGCAGCAACTGCGTCAGGAACGCGGCGCCGCGCACCACCGGTTGCCACAGCAGCAGGCGCGCCACCGGCAGGTTGGCCTGGAACGCATAATCGAGCGCCAGCAGCGCGCCCAGGCGCAGGCCCCACAGGCCGACCGGAACGCCCAGTTGGGCGTCAAGCCACGCGTGGCCCAGCGCCAGGTCATCCTGCCACAGCGCCCAGCGCGCGTCGGCAAATTCGCCGGCGCTGTCACCGCAGCCATACAAATCGATTTGCAGCACCCCGATGCCCAGCTGCGCCAGCGCGCGCGCCTGGCGCGCGGCCAGGTTGCGCGTGCGGTTCATCTCGTCGCCAAACGGCGCCACATACAGCAGCGCCCCGCGGCAGGCGCCGGCCGGTGCGTGATACAGGCAGTAGCGCGCACCATTGGCGCCATCGAGAAAAAACGGCCGGGCCGGGGGCGGTTTCATGACACGGAAGGAGAAACCCGTGCTTCGACAAACGCCGCGAGGCTGCCGACGGTTTCGAACGTGGAGGCGCCGATGTCGTCGTCGTCGATGGTGATGCCGAACTGGTCCTCCAGTGCTGCCATCACGTTCACCACCGCCATCGAATCGAGTTCGGGCAGGGAGCCAAGCAGCGGCGTATCGGCGTTCATGGCGGCCCCTTGAGGGCCCAGGCTCAATACATCGGTGAGCAGGGTCTTGATCTGGTCTACGTACATGGTCTTACTCCGTCAATGGGGATACCGCGCGGCGCTTTTGCGCCAGCGCGTGCAGGCGGCGCAACGCCGCCCAGCGATACAGGTTGACATGGTATAGAGTGCGGACCTCTTCCGTCCAGCGCGTGTGCCACTCCATCACCTTGCCATAAAATTCGATCCGGACCGTGCCGCCATGGTCGAACAGCGCACGCACCGCTTCTTCGCGCATCAGGAGCGCGGGCGAAAACGTTTTCGGCACACTCTCGTCGTAGGTCGTTTTCAGCACCACGATACAGTCGCCCTGGTGGATGCACAAGTCCATGGCGACAAGCTGCTCGCCAAACCAGTAGCGGTAGACGGTGGCTGCGCCGCGCGCGGCAAACGCAGCCAGCATGCGGACATAGAAGCGGCCCTGCGCGTTGTCGGGATGGACCGCCGTGCCGGCTTGCGCCTTCCAGCCGGCGCTTTCCAGGCGGCCGAAGTCGCGCACCGCATCTGCCATATCGGTGGCCTCCGTGCTGGCCTGCAGGCGCAGCGTGACGCCATCGGCTGCCAGTCTGGCGCGCTGCTTTTTCAGGTTGCTGCGCAGGTTTTTGCCGCGCGACCCCCAGTAGTCGTCAAAGCTGCCGGCCACTGTGATCCGCGCGGTCTGGATGTAGTCGATCGCGCCTGCCGGCGCTGGCGCAAGCAGCGGGTCGAGCTGGGTCAGCCCCAGCACCAGCCCAATGCCAGGGAGAGCGTGCAGCAAGGAGGCCATCGCGGCAGCACGGTCCAGGCCCGGGCGCTCGATCCACATGCCCAGCGGCGCCTGGGCCGGCTGAAATGTGGCCCAGCTGCCGCGGCCATGCGGGCGCACGATGGCCATGGCGTCGTCGCACGTGGCCAGCAGCTCGTCACCGTTGCCGAATTCCGCCAGCAGTGCCGCGATAAAATCGGCCTGCAGCATGGGCGCGGCGGCGTTTGCGGCCTGCAGCGCATTCCACCGGGCTGCGTGCTGCACAAAACCGGCCGCCGGTGTCAGCGTCCACTTCATGGCTGCAGCGCCGCCTGCAGGCGCGCAATCATCCACGCCAGTTCGCCCGGGCGCAGCTCCTGGTGGCACGGAAAAGCCAGCACGTGACGGGACAGGAACACGGCATTCGGGCAGACCGCGGCATCCACGCCATCCCACAGCGTTTCGGCAAAGCGCGTCAGCGGCACGCCTTCGCGGTGCAGGCGCGCGAACACGGCGTCGGCATCGTCGACGACCAGCGGGAACATCCATGGACACGCGCCGTCGGGCAGCGCCGCGTGCAGCGGGCGCGCGCCCGGCAGGCCAGCGACGGCGCGCTGCAGCGCGCCATAGTGTTCCCGGCGCTGCGCGACGATGCGTGCGCCGGACACGCGGCGCAGCAGCCAGCGCGCAAACACCGACGACTGCTTGTCCAGCCAGGCGGCATCGAACCCGGCTTCGCTGTCGGACGACGCCGGCGCCAGCGCAGCAGCTACCGGACGGCGCGCCTTGCGCAGGCGCCAAAGCGCATCCTTGACGCGCAGCGGCAGCGCCAGCAACAGGCGCAACACCGGCAGGCGGCCGTACGCAAAGCTTTGTTCCAGCGTATTGAGGACCACCTTGGCCTCGAAGCCGGCGCCGCTCGAGCGCAGGTGGACGCCTTCCAGGGCATGCCGGTTCGACGCCAGCACGCCGCCTTCGTAGGCCGGGAAAAACTTCATGCTGCTGGCGATGGCGTAGTCGCCGAACGACCCGACCGGACGGCCTGCGTACGTGCCAAAAAAGCAGTGGGCGCAGTCTTCCAGCAGCGCCACGTTGTGTGCGTCGCACCAGGCGCGGATGCGCGCCAGGTCCTGCGGGAAGCCAAAATAGTGGGTGACGACGATGGCCTTGACCGAGGCATCGAGCCTGGCAGTGGCGTCTGCGAGGTCAGCCTGGGCGTCCGGCTGGACCCGGTAGAACCGCGGGGTCGCGCCGCGCCATAGCACGGGCGGGACCATCGACAGGCTGTGATACGCAGGCATCAGGACCGTGTCGCCTGGCGCGACGCCCATCTCGCGCAGGGCCAGGCCGATGGCAATGCGCCCGCTGGTGACGAGGCGGACCGCCCCTGCATCGAGCACGCAGGACGGCTTGCCTTTGCCCCGGAACGACGCGCGCGACAGCACGGGTGCGAGCGGTATCAGGGGAGCGTGCGCAGCACGTGTCACGAGGATGATCTGGCGTCGGCCTGTGCGGCCTTGCGCGCTTCTTCACGCGCCATTTTGCGGCGCCGGCCTGTGATGACATCGTAGACGAATTGAATGACCGCAAAGCCATGGTGCTGCAGTCTTTTCGCCCGGCCCATCCTCACCAAAGGCGTGGTCTGCAGCGAATAATGCGACTTGAACGCGGTTTCGTGCGACTGGTTGCGATACACGTTGTACTCGAAGCCAAGTTCGATCTGGCTGTCGGCAATACGGTGCGGATGGCGGTCGAGGATCGCGTGGATGGCGCGGGTATAGGCGATAGGGCCGGTCACGCGCAGCACACCGTTCTTGCCGATGCCGTGCAGGCTCGGCAAATATTTGTCGATGTTGGCCATGACGTTTTCCAGCACCGCCTTGAGGAAAGGATGGCCGGGCGCGCAAACGATGTGCCACTGCTGGAATTCACCGGTGGGGATATCGCGCAGCTCGTAGTGCGACCCCCAGCTTTGCATGTCGTTGTTCCAGCCAGAGAGGACAAACCGGTCGTCCGCGTGCAGCACGTCGTCGAGCGGGCGGGCGGCCAGGCTCTTGATGTCCAGGTATACCCCACCGACCTTGTACATGAGCAGGTAGCGGAACACGTCGGCGCGGGCCGCGCCGTATTTGGGATCGATCCTCCCGAAACGCTCCACCACTGCGGCGTTGTAATTGTCCGTAATGAAGCGAACGATGTCGGCGTCGTCGTAGAACCGGTATTCCCATCCCGGATTGACCTGTTTCAGGTGCGCGACATTGGCCGCCAGTTGGGGCGCAAGTGTGCGCTCGTAAAACGTCTGGTGAATGATGCGCGGGATCGTTTGCGCAAACGGCATGGGGTCGACGATGTCGCAGGCCGGTGTGCGGTTCAGGGTAGGAACAAGTTTTTCTTTGATCGACATGGGCTATCAGGCATAACGAATGAAACGATCGGCGCGGATCTTCACGAGGCGGCAGAGGCGCTATGCCATTCTGCGATGTGCACGAATTATACGCACTGGACATCGTCTTGGGGCATGGCGTTGGCAAGTTCAGGTACTGCGCCCATCCGGCGTGGACCGAATGGTAAGATGCGCCTTCTCCGTTCGTTTTCATCGTGCCCGGCGTGGCCGACCATCCAGCAATGAGCAACCTGATCTTCGACCTGATTTTTGACGCTGCCCGCCGGTCGCCGCATGCCCAGGCATTGGTTCACGGTGCCGTGCAGCGCGATTATGCCGCGCTGGCGCAGGACGTTGAACGCGCCGCCCGGGTATTGCTGGACCAGGACCTGCGGCGTGGCGACCGGGTCGCGGTCTACCTCGAAAAGCGGCTGGAAAACGTGGCTGCCATGTTTGGCGCCAGTCTGGCTGGCGCCGTGTTCGTGCCGGTCAATCCCTTGCTCAAGGCAGAGCAGGTCGTTCACATCCTGAACGACTGCAATGTACGCGTGCTGGTCACCTCTCCCGAACGGCTGGCATCGCTCGGCCCCCTCCTGCCGCAGTGTCCGGACCTGAGGGCCGTGCTGCTGACAGGTGAGGCGCCGCACGCTGCGGCCGGCATCGCCGGCGTGACCGTTGGCGCCTGGGATGCCGTTCCTTTTGCGCCCGTACCGTCGGTGCGCGCCATCGACGCCGACGTGGCGGCCATTTTGTACACGTCCGGCAGCACCGGCAAACCCAAAGGCGTGGTGCTATCGCATCGCAACCTCGTGGCCGGCGCGGAAAGCGTGGCCAGTTACCTGGACATCACGCAGGCCGACCGCCTGCTGGCGGTGCTGCCGCTCAGTTTTGATTACGGCCTGAGCCAGCTGACCTGCGCGTTTCGCCAGGGCGCAGCGGTGGTGCTGATCAATCACCTGTTTGCACGCGATGTCATGCGTGCAGTGGTCGATGAACGGATCACCGGCCTGGCTGCCGTGCCGCCGCTGTGGAACCAGCTCGCGCGGCTCGCATGGCCGTCCGACTGCACGCTGCGTTATGTGACCAACTCCGGCGGCGCCATGCCGGGGGCGACACTGGCGCAGCTGCGCGCAGCGCTGCCCAATGCTGACGTCTTTTTGATGTACGGGTTGACCGAGGCGTTTCGTTCCACGTATTTGCCGGTGTCCGAACTTGACCGCCGCCCGGGATCCATGGGGCGCGCCATTCCCAATGCGGAGGTGCTGGTGGTAAGGCCCGACGGGTCGCTGTGCGGAGACGACGAGCCGGGTGAACTGGTCCACCGTGGCGCACTCGTGTCGCTCGGGTACTGGAACGATCTGGCCAAGACAGCGGAGCGCTTCCGGCCGGCGCCGCTGCGCAACAGCGCTCTGCCGCTGGTCGAGATGGCGGTGTGGTCGGGCGACACCGTGCGCCGCGACGCTGACGGCTACCTGTATTACATCGGCCGCGACGATGATTTGATCAAGGTATCGGGCTATCGCATCAGCCCCACGGAGATTGAGGAGGCGTTGCATGCGAGCGGGCTGGTCGACGACGTTGCCGCTTTTGGCGTGCCGCATCCCGGACTGGGACAGGTCATCGTCGTATTGGCCGTGGCGCCGGCAGGCCTGACGGTTGCCGCTTTGCTGAAAGAAGCGCAGCGGCGCTTGCCGGCCTATATGGTGCCGGCCCATATCGCCCTGCGCACGGACGCTTTCCCGCGCAACCCCAATGGCAAGCTGGATCGCAAGCTGTTGCGGGCCGATTACGTCAATCTGTTTGAAGGCGCTTCATGAGCATGCAAAAACCGGTGCACGCACCGAACATCGGGTTCGCGGTCAGCGGCGACGACCTGCAGGTGGGCGGCATTGGCCTGTCCCTGCTGGCCGAACGCGTCGGCAGCACGCCTTTCTTTGCGTACGACCGCGCGCTCCTCTCGCAACGCGTGGCGCAGGTACGGGAAGCGTTGCCGGCGAGCGTGCGCCTGCATTATTCAATCAAGGCCAATCCCATGGCGGCGCTGGTGCAGCACATGGCCGGCATGGTCGACGGCCTGGACGTCGCCTCGGCCCAGGAAATGCGCATTGCGCTCGACACCGGCTGCGACCCGGCCGCCATTGCTTTTGCCGGCCCGGGCAAGACCGAGGCCGAATTGCGCCAGGCGCTGGCCGCCGGCATCTGCATCAACCTTGAGTCGCTGCGCGAAATCGACACGGTTGCGCGGCTGGCGTGCGAGCTGCACGTGATCCCCCATGTCATCCTGCGCATCAACCCGGACTTTGAGCTCAAGTCCTCCGGCATGCGCATGGGCGGCGGCGCCAAGCCGTTTGGCATCGATGCCGAGCAGGCCCCGGCCGCGATGGCGCGCCTGGCGCACCACGGCATCGCCCTGCAGGGTTTTCACATCTTCAGCGGTTCGCAAAGTTTGAAGGCCGACGCCATCATCGACGCCCACACGCGCAGCGTCGAACTGGCGGGGCAGCTGGCCGGCTATGCGGCAACGCCGTTGACCATGCTGAACCTTGGCGCCGGCTTTGGCATCCCTTATTTTCCCGGCGAACAGCCGCTGGCGCTGGACGCCATCGGCGCCAATCTGCAGCAGTGCGTGGCGAGCCTGCGCGGCCAGCTGGCGGGCGCACGCATCTCGATCGAAGCGGGCCGCTACCTGGTCGGCGAAGCAGGTATCTATGTGGCGCGTGTCACGGACCGCAAAGTCTCGCGCGGCCAGGTGTTCCTCGTCACCGACGGCGGTATGCACCACCACCTGGCTGCATCGGGCAACCTGGGCCAGGTGATCCGCAAGAACTATCCGGTCGCCATCGGCAACCGCATGGCCGCCACATCGGTGGAAACCTGTTCGGTGGTCGGGCCGCTGTGCACGCCGCTTGATATCCTGGCCGACCGCATGGAGCTGCCCGCTGCGGTGCCGGGCGATCTGGTCGTGGTATTCCAGTCCGGCGCCTATGGCCTGTCGGCCAGCCCGGCGGGCTTCCTGGGCCATCCGGTGGCGCGGGAAGTATTGGTCGGCACGGGCAAATCAGAAGCAATGCAAAAGAGGGCTGTGAAATGAAAGTGACACCTACCGCCATGCCGGAAGTGCTGGTCCTGGAGCCGCGCCTGTATGGCGACGACCGCGGCTTTTTTTACGAAAGTTTCAACGCGCGCACGTTCGAGCAATTGACGGGGCAGCGCGTCAACTTCGTCCAGGATAACCATTCGAAATCCGCGCGCGGCGTATTGCGCGGGCTGCATTACCAGGTTCGCCAGCCCCAGGGCAAACTGGTGCGCGTCTGCGCTGGCGCCATTTATGATGTCGTTGTCGACATGCGCCGCAGCTCGCCGTTTTTCGGACGCTGGATTGGCGTGGAACTGTCGGCTGAAAATCATCACCAGCTATGGATTCCCAGCGGTTTTGCCCATGGTTTCGTCGTCACCAGCGACAGCGCTGAAGTCCAGTACAAAACCACCGATTACTGGGCGCCGGAGCATGAACGGACCGTTCTGTGGAATGACCCGGCGCTGGCGATCGACTGGCGTTTGACGGGTGCGCCTGTCTTGTCCGGCAAGGATAACCAGGGCAAATTGCTGGCGGATGCCGAGGCCTTCGCATGACTTCTGCCACGATGCTGCCAATAACACCCCCGGTGAAGCGCGCCACGACCAGCGCCAAAGTCCTGGTCAGCGTGCTGAACTGGAATCGTGCGGAAAAAACGCTGCACTGCCTCGACTCCATGCGCGGCCAGCAGGCTGCCACGCACGCAGAAGTGACCATCCTCGTCATCGATAACGGTTCGGGCGCTGCAGATGTGGCGCAGCTTGAGGCAGGAATGGCTGGCGGCGCGGCAATCCTCAAGCGCTTGCCCGTCAATCTCGGTTTTACCGGCGGACACAACGTTGCCATCGATATCGCCATCAAGGAAGACTACGATTTCATCTGGCTGCTCAATAACGATGCAGCCGTCATGCCGGGTACGCTCGAGGAACTGGTGACGGTGATTCAGGCTGCGCCGCGTTGCGGCGCCGTTTCACCGGTACTGCGTGACATCGACGACGGCACCACGGTCGCACGGTGCATCAACACGCACGATTGGGCAAGGCTGAAGGACCGGCGCATCGTCGATGTCGATGAGGGGAAACGTTTCCAGGCCGAGCACCCCGAGGCAGCGTGGGTTGATGGCACGGCCGTGCTGTTTCGCGTGGCCGCCCTGCGCGAAACCGGGCCGCTGGACGACAACCTGTTCGCCTACTATGACGATAACGATATTGGCGTGCGGCTCGCCGCAAAGGGATGGTTCAGCCAGTGTGCATTCAACGCCACCGTTCTTCACGACGTGAAGAAAACGTACGAGGAATTTCCGCTGTATATGGTGTACCTGCTGCAGCGAAATGAAATGCTGTTCTGGCATAAAAATACCCCCGCGCCCTACCGCCGGTTCCTGACCATGCGCTTGCTGGACCGCGCCTTGTACGACGCGAACCGGTTGTACCGCAATGGCTGGAAAAAGCAGGCTGATACAGGGTTGATTGCCGTTGCAGATTATTTTGGCGGCCGGTTCGGCGGTCCATCGTATGACCGCAAGGTGCCGTTCCTGCTCCGTGCGGCAGCTGGTCTTTCAGCGCTGTACTACCGTAAAAAATTGCCGGCGCAGCGTCCGCAGCGATAAACCGCCAGCGCTGCGGTTCAGCCTTTCAGTTTCGCCGGATCGCGCACAAGGTCATGCAGGTACTGGGCCAGACCGTATATGCGGCTGGCGAGGCGCTTCATGACGCCGAGGCGAACGATCGAAGCGGTCTGGGTCGAATAGTGACCCTTGAACACTGTCATGTGGTTCATCTCGCCGTACACGTTGTACTCCAGGCCGATTTCGTTGCGTCCGTCGAGATTGCGATGCGGATGGTCCGCCAGGATGCGCCTGATCGCCAGGGTGTATGCGATGGGGCCGGTCACGCGCAGCACGCCGCGCTTGCCCGTCTGGTGCAGATAGGGATCGTAAGCGTCGATATTGGCCATCACCGATTCCAGCACGGCTTTCATGAATGGGTGGCCGGGCGCGCACAGGATGTGCCACTGCTGGAACTCGCCGCCGGGAATGTGGCGCAGGTCGTAAATGAAGCCGTCGGAATGCTCGTACTCGCCATTGGGCAGGTACCACTGGGAGAGAATGAAGCGGTCATCCGGCCTGAGAACCGAGTCGAGTGGCCGGGTGGCCGTGCTCTTGATATCGAGGTACAAACCGCCGACCTTGTACATCAGCAGGTAGCGAAAGAAATCGGCGCGTGCGGCACCGTAACGCGGATCGATGCGGTTGAAGTACTCCCAGATCCGGCTCGGGTAGTTTTCCTTGATGAATACAGCTATATCGTTGTCGTCGTAAAACCGGTATTCCCAGCCCGGATTCAAGGCGCGCAGGTTGTCCACATTCTCCTGCAAGCGATCCGATAGCTTACGTTCGTAAAACGTCTGGTGAATGATGCGTGGAATGGCAGTGCCGGCCTCGAATGTGGCGAGCAGGCTGCGCCGCGGCGGGCAGTTAAGCGGGGGAAACAGCAGTGATTTGATCGACATGGATGATGGGGACAAAGAAAAACGAGGTGAACCATTGCCGCAGGTGGCGAAACGCTCCGGTTCGACGCGGTTGCAGACGGCACGAGTGTAGCACTGTTAGCTTTCAGAACTTGACGACGCAATGCCGCACCGCTATTGGGTCAGCCGCCATAGGGGCTGGCGCAGCATGGGCGGCAACCGGGTAATCAGGGCCTTCATCCTGAACCTGGCGTCGCCTGGAGGGGAGCGCAGCAGGCTCATCATCTGGGCGGCAATATCGAACGCGCCGCGCGCGAATGCGCCGTGGAAGACATCGAGCCGCCGTTGTTCGATGCTGTCCAGGATCGCTGTGCGGTATTGTGCCCCACTGCGGTGGTGGTTCAGCGCATATTCCAAAATCTGGATTTCGCCGCGGACCTGGCGCACATTGTCGGTCGAGTCATTTGCGCCATGGCGCCGGATGCGCACCATGACCCGTTCACAAAGTGCCACTGCGCCTGCTTCGACGGCACGCAGCGTGAATTCATAGTCTTCGCCCCCCACGCCGTTGAACCGGCTGTCGTAGCCGCCCAGTTCGAGGTAGAGCGAACGACGCAGGATATTTCCAGAAGAAAATAAAAGCTGGTACGCCAGGCTGCGTGCGTACAAGTCGGGAACGGCGTACCGGAATTCCCCTTCCTGTCGTGCGCCATCGAAAAAGCCTGCCGGCGCGCCGGAGAACTTGTCGGCATGAACGCCATGTTCGTCGAACGTGACGAAATTGCTGTAAATGCTGTTGCATTCGGGGTGACTGAGCAGCCATGACTGTGCCACGCCGACAAAGTGCGGTTCCAGCAAATCGTCCGAATCGCACAAGGCAATGAAGGCGCCGTGCGCGGCGGCCACGCCAAGGTTGCGGGCTCGCTGCACACCGCCGTTCGGCGTGGTGATCACGGTGATGCGGTCGTGGTAAGGCGCCAGCACTGCTGCAGTGTGGTCGGTCGAACCGTCGTCCACGACGATGATTTCGAGAAAAGGCGGGACCTGTGCCAACGCCCGGTCCAGCGTCTCGGCAATCAGGGTGGCCCGGTTGTAGGAAGGAATGACCAGCGAAATGGTCGGTGGTGTCATGTCCACGATTGCTCCAGGAGGGGGTGTCGTCATCGCATTGCCGCTCAACCGAACTGCGGCAGGCGGGCGCGCATGCCGGCGACCAGGTGATGGACTTCAGGCAGCAGCGCATGGCGGGTCAGGCGTAGCGCGCCGTACCAGATCAGCATCAACGGCAGCATCAGCGCCAGCAGGCGGACCATGGGCGTCATCGACGGCAGCACCAGCATCAGTGCGGCGCAACCAATCAGTGTGATGACAGTCACCGCCAGGCTGCCGCGCAAGCTGGCGGCCATGGCGCGCCAGCCGAAACCGAAATAACGCTGCTGCTGGAAAATAATGACTGGCGCTACCGCCACCGTTGCCGCCGTGATGGACCAGGCATAGTTGGACAAGTCGCCGTTGAACAGCACAAGTGCGAACACGATGCGTGAAAACAGGGTCAGCGCGGCCGGCACGGCGCTCAGGTAGGGCCGGCCGATGGCGGTCAGGGCTGCCGGCGCATACTGGAACAGGATCGACACTGCCGCTGCGACTGTCAATGGCAGGATGGCTGGCACACAGTTGAGCCATTTTTCACCGTACAGCGTGAACACGATGTCGTGGCCCAGCAAGGCTGTCAGTGCATACGCAGGCCACGCCACACCGGTCAGCAATGCCGTGGTGCGTCCCAGCATGGGCCCGAGCGACTCGCCGCGGTGGTGAGACTGGGACATGTACGACACGGCGCCGTAACTGATGGTCGAGCCAGCGACATACGTAAACAGCGCCACGGTGGAGTTGGCGCGGCTGAAAAGGCCGACGGCGCGGGCGTTGCCGAGTTTTCCCAGCAAGACGTCAGGCAGGGAATTGCTCAGCGCGTTAAGGGTATTGGTCAGCAAGGTGGCCATGCCAAAATTCGCAATGCCTTTCCAGTGCCGGAACGACGGCATCCATGGCAAGCCAGGCGGGCGGAAGGGAATGTACATCAGTGCCGTGACCGTGTTACTGATCAGGTTAGCCCAGGCAATGCTCAGGGTACCGCACCCCAGCGCCGCCAAACCTACGCAGCTCACGCAGTAGCTCACCGTGCTGCCGGCCGATACGACAGCCTGCTTGTCGGCCGCCAGTTCGCGCACCAGCATGGCATGGGTCACCGCGCCGAATGGAATGAGTAAAAAGCCGATTGCCAGCAACTTGATGATTGGCACCGTTCCCGGCTCGCCGAACCAGGCGCCGATGGCGCCGCTGGCCAGATACAGCAGGGTCGCCATGGACCAGGTCGACGCGAACATGACACCGATGGCAGAGCGGATCTTTTCCGGAGTAAGGTTCGCTTCGCGCTGCAGGTAGCTGGGCACGCCGAAGTCACGGAACATGTGCGCAATGCCGACGAATACCATTGCCATGGAATACACGCCAATCTCGCTCGGGGTCAGCAGGCGCGCCAGGAAAATACTCGTAATGAATTGCAGCACTGCCGCTCCTGACGACGCCAGGAAATTAATTACAAGGGAACGGCGTAGTTTGGTCATGGGGCAGCAGCAATGGAAAGACAGGACAGTGCCTGGCGCATGCGCCAGGACTGGTGAGAATCGGTACGCATGTCAGCGGTCAGTTTCGCTCAAAAGGCGTTCACAGGTTTTCAGGAACTGACGCGCCACGGCCGCCGTGTTGTTGTCCAGTGCCAGCTGGAGGCCCCCTGCACTGAGGCGCTCGGCCAGCGCGGCGTCGTCGAGCACGCGTTCTACGGCTGCCGCAATGGCGTCGATGTCGTTGCCGTCGACCAGGAGGCCACTGTGGTTTTCCTGGACTGCTTCAACCACGCCACCGGCACGCCCGCCAATGACTGGCTTGCGGCAGGCGTTGGCTTCGCGAAAAACCAGGCCAAAACCTTCGGTGTCCCCGTCAGGCATGGTTCGGTTCGGCATCAAAAACAGGTCGGAGAGGCGCAGGTAATCGACCAGCTCGCTGTCACTGACCTTGCCGACCAGCGTGACGTGTTCCCCCAGTCCTTGCGTGGCAATGATCCGCTCAACTTCAGGACGCAGTTCGCCATCGCCCAGGATCAGATAATGAATGTCCTGGCGGTGGCGCAGCAACTTGCCGATGGCAAGCACGGCCTTGTCCACGCCTTTGCGCGCGACCATGCGCCCCACTGTCACCACCACTTTTTTGCCGGCCAAATCATGTTTTTCAACAAGTGCCGGGTTGATCGGGCCTGGCGTAAAACGTTCGGTATCGACGCCATTCTGGATCAGGACAATCGACTCCGGCTTTACCTCCATCATGCTGGTCAGGGCATCGCATGTGAATGAGCTGACGGCGACGATTTTATCGGCTGCATGGAGGTAGTCCTTCCGCTTGTTACCCGACAGGCGCCCGCCGGTGACGGTGGTGATTTCCTCACCGTGCACGTAGACGATGACTTTGACCTTGTATAACTTGCGCAACGCCATGCCGAGCCAGCTACCGGCCACGAGTTCGCCGATGCACACGACATTGATGCGGTGCTCGCGCACGATGCGCGCGGCAGCCAGCAACGCTTTGGCGTACAGCGGAAAATCCTTGAACACCAGGCGCCACGCCGATACCAGCACATTGGCCGGCGGCGGCAAGACGGGAGGGCGCAGGAAATCGGTGCGGTCGACCGGGTAGTTGGCGGCGGCATCATGTTCCTGCCATCCCGTTACCGGCGCATTGTTCAGGTAGTTCTTTTGCGCCGTCAGTACGCGTATGCTACCTGCCGGCATGAACTGGCAGAGGTTGTCATACACCACGGCCGAGCCGCCGTGAATCGGCGGGAATGTGCTGGCGATGAGCAGGCAGCGTACATCGGTCGGCGCATCGTCTGCATCGCCGTGATTGCCGGCCACCGACGTCAGCGGCGTGGTGCGGGTGCGCATATTGCGCGCCAGCTGAAACGCGATGCGTTCGTCCGACAGCCCCCACGGTGTAAAGCGGGGCAACTGGAAAATGTCCGAGTGGCGCGTCGAGACGCCATTGCTGGTCGTCACTGCAGAGGTATAGCCGAGTGACCGGACCATCTCGACGTGGTCCGGTCCATAGTCTTCGTTGGGGCGGCCGTTGGGATAAGCGAAGGAATGCACCCGGCCGCCAATGATGGCTTCCAGTTCTTCCTTGCTGCCCCCGATTTCCGCGCGCGCCTGGGCGCGCGTGCACTCATTCAGGATGGGATGGTGCACCGTGTGGGCGCCAATATCGAAACCCTGGTTATGCAGCGTGCGGACGGATTCGTTATCGAACGGCCGCGGCAGGTCGATCGCGCTGCGGGCCTGCTTTTCAAGTACCTCGATGGCGCCCACACGGTCGGACAGGGGCGCGTATTTCAGCCGCTCCTGCAGTTCTTCGACCAGGCGCATGCGGCTGCCCGGCAAGCCCAGGTTGGTATAACTGCCGAAACCATAGGGCAGCGAAAAGCCCGTGTCGGGCAGGGCGCGCACGGCTGCAACGATGCGTTCGTGCCACAGTGCGCTGCCTGACAATTGGCCAGTGGTCACAAAAAAAGTCCCGGGCAGGTTGCGCTTCCGTAACGCCGGGCTGACATTGTCAATCCACTCTGCGTAGCCGTCATCAAAGGTCAAGGCCATGGCGCGACTGGGTAACTTGTCGGCCTGCAGGGCGGCTGTCGCTTCCGGCAACGGCATCACGTTCGTGTTTGTGGCAAGAAAATCCAGTATCTGCTCAAACCTAGGCAAATCCATTTCGCCGGTAGTCAGCGGATCGGCGACTGTCGGGATTTTATGAAACAGCAGCACGGACAGGCGGCCGCCCGGCCCTGCAGGAGACAGCAGCGAAAAGACACTTTGGACGATGGTCGATTTCATGACAGGGCAGCGTTTTTTTAGAGGAAAGTGCGGCGCAGCAGGGCAAGTGCGCCTTTGCGCTGCTTGGGATCGACGATGCCTGTCTCCGGTACATACGGGATGTGTTTGCCGGCTTTGTCCCGCCTCAGCATCAGGAATTTTTCCGTCACGACCAGGATGACGATGAAGTCATAGAACAGGTCGAAATAGGCCAGCGACAAAAAGGCTCCGCTGACGACGTAGCCGATGACGCAGACCTGCATCATCTTGGCCAGGTCCGATGCCCATTTCAATTCGGGCGTATTGCCGCTGAACTTGATGATGCGGCTGCCGTTTCGCCAGACAGCGAAGATAAGACACAGGAACAAGCCCAGGCCGATGAACCCGTGGTCGCCCAGCACCTGGAAAAAGATACTGTGGGCAACGTGATAGGCCAGTGGATCAGGTGCGTAGATCATGAACTGACGTGCGGAAAACACGTTGAAGCCACCACCGAGGATATTACGGGACGCAACATTGATTGCAAATTGCCAAGCGTTGATGCGCCCCATGGCCGAGTTGTCTTCCTTGTAATCGTCAATGGTATGCATGCGCTCGAACCACTGCGGCGGCATGACCAGGGCGATCAGGGCGATCATCCCGATCACGGCCACCCCGGTACCAACTTTATTCTTGCTTTTTAGCCACAGAAAACTCAGCATTGCTGCTCCGCCCAGCAGTGCGCCACGCGAATACGAGCCGACCGCTGCGACGGCCGTACCGATCGTCGTGGCCAGCATGACCAGGGAAACCCATTTGTTGCTGGCCTGGTTGCGCAGGTACCAGATCAGGGGCAGGGTGGCGACCAGCGCCAGTGCCATGCCGTTGTTTTCTTCGATATAACTGCCAGACGGGCCATAAACCTTGTAGGAACCACCCGACGCCAGGACAAACAGCCCACCTTTCAAGCCATAAAAGCCCAGCGACAAGGCAACTACCCACGCATATTGCTTGATGTCCCGCTCCGTGTTCAGCACCATGAACGAGACAAAGACCATGAACAACGTCTTCATCACGCGGTTCCACTCGCGCCAGACCAGGTCCGGTTCAAGTGCGAAGAAACTGGTCAGCGTCATCCATGCGCAAAACGCCAGCAAGATCATCGTCACCGGCGTGCGGGGGAAATTTTTTGGCTGCTTGGTCAATAACAAAGCCGCCAGCGTCACGACTGCAATGACGGCGGCAAACGGAAAGCTGAAGGCTGCGCCGTAGGCCAGGCGGTGCGGATTCATCAAGCTGATCCACGTAAACAACAACACACCCAGCGCAGGACGCTTGAAGACGAACGGCAATGCTCCAAAAATCACTGCAAAGATGAGAATGTCACGCACGGCGCGCTCCCAGTTTGCCGAACAGGTCCACCACCCGCTGCGCGTTGGCCTTCCACGTCAGCTTCTGCTCCACAATGGCTGCACGCGCGCCTGCGGCCACATGCAGGCGCAAGGCGGGGTCCACGCACAGGCGCTGGATGGCGCTCGCCAGCTGTTCCGGATGGGCGGGGTCGAACAGCAGCGCATTTTTTTCATGGCTGAGAATTTCCCGGATGTTGGGCTGGCCCGGCGCGACAATGGCTTTGCCAAGGGCAAGATATTCGAACAGTTTCAATGGTGACGCATAGGCCACCACGGCGGGCTGCAGCGCGATGTCGAATGCGGCGACATATTTCGCCACGTCGTCACGCTCGACGATGCCCGTGAAATGCACGCGTCTGGCGATACCGAGCCTGGCTGCCTGCTGCTCGAGGTCGGCACGAACCGGTCCATCGCCGACCACCAGCAAGGTGCGCAGCGCGTCCGGCGGATCGGCCGCGATCAGGTCGATTACCTTGTCGAGGCCGTGCCAGTCGCGGACAAAACCAGTAAAGCCCAGGACCAGTTGACCTTGCAAACCCAACGCTGCTTTGGCTGCGGCCACATCGATGTTGCCGTCGAAACGGTCGCCGTTGATGCCATTCGGGATCACCACGATGCGCTCGGCCGGCACGCCGTACGCTTCCACCATGTCGGCCAGCACCTGCGTCACCGGCAACACCATGTCGGCCTTGCGCCAGGCATACGCCTGCGACCAGCGCGCCAGGCGCGTCAGCGACAAGCCGTCGTACCTGGTCCGCTCTTCCAGGATCGGGGCATTAATTTCCAGCAGCATTGGCAGCTTGTACTTGCGTGCCAGCCAGATACCTGCAGGTAAAAACAGGTTATAGCGTTCGTACAGCACGTCCGGCTGGTGCTGGCGCACGGCGGCAGCCAGGCGGCGGTAGGCCACCAGCGAATACGCCAGTTCGATCAGCTCGTAGCACCATTTTGGCATGTAGCGTTTCAGCACTGCCACAGCGCCGGCGTCGGAGCCGAACGATTCGGTTTCCGCGCTCGGCGGCGCCACGATGATCACTTCGTGGCCCAGTGCACGCAGCGCGTTGATCATTTCTTCGATGTGAACGTACTGGCCGTCTTTCGAACGGGTCCGGTGGTGGTAAAGGATCCTCACGCAGCTTTATCCAATATGACTCGTTGGAACAGGTCGAGCTGTCCCTGGGTGGTGTCGTCCCAGCTGAAGCGCTCGGCATAGCGGCGCGTGGCGTGGTGGTCGGGGTAGTTGGCGCGCAACAGGCGCACGCTGGCGGCCAGGCTGGCCGGGGTGCGCTCGTTCATCAGCAGGCCTGCTTCGGGCGCATGCACGACTTCCGGAGTGCCCCAGACATTGCTGGCAATGACTGGCGTGCCGCATGCCATCGATTCAAGCAGGACATTGGCCCAGCCTTCGCGCGACGACGCCAGCACCAAAACATCAGCTGCGTTGTAGTACTGCGCCAGCGCCGTTTGCGGAATCGGTCCGAGGAAGGTGACGCGGTCGGTGACGCCTGCCTTGGCCGCCACATCCTGCAGCTTTTTCAGGTCGGGCCCGGAGCCGGCAATCATCAGGCGCACGTCCGGCAATTCGGCCAGGGCGCGAATGGGGATATCGTGGCCTTTGCGCGGGTCAAGCAGGCCGACCGACAGGATCGTGAAACCGGTAACGTTCAGTGCCGCGCGGGCGGCCGCGCGGTCGGCCGGCTGGAACCGCTGCAGGTCGACGCCGTTGCGCAGCGCGACCATGTTCTTGTTGACCACGCCCAGTCCCGTCATCTCTTCCTTGAGTGCATTGCACACGGTGACGATGCCGCTCGCACGTTCCGCAGCCCACATGATCATCTTGCGCGGCAGGGCGAACTGCGGGATCAGGTTGATGTCGGTACCGCGCGCGGTGATCACGACCGGCTTGTTGAAATACTTGCCGAGCATGACGGCGGCCACACCGTCCGGATAAAAATAGTGGGCGTCGATTGCGTCGAAATCGTAGCCTTCGTCGCGGATGCGGCCAATCGTTTTTTTTGCCGACTGGGCCAGCATGAAGGGCGTAATATTCATGCCGATACGCGGTACGACCAGATAGCGCGGATGCGCCACCGACAAGCCGTTGCGCAGTTCATGGCGCGGCACACGCGCGAACTGGGCGTACTGGCCATACTTCGGATTGCTCGATGGGAACCACGGTACCGGGGCGACGACGCGCGATTCGGCCTTGCCACTGGCAACCAGATAGCGCAGGCGGGTTTCCACGAAAATCCCATGGCTGGGCTGCTCCGCGTTGGGATACAAGGTACTGAAAGTGAGTAGCTTCATGTTTAATCAGGCGCAGGTCGAGCCCGTAACCGCAAAGGGAACCGGCGATACTATCAGAGTCGGTTGGCGCGCCCGTGAGATTGTCGCCAAAAAGAAATTAATTTTGCCAAAGGGCAGCACAATTGGCGAGGCTGTGTATAAATACTTATCAACCATGATACTATAATTCAAGTTTACCTTTGACATTTCCACTAGCGGCTGACGTTGCCATGACGGGCTTTCGAGCCGCCAAAGTCGCTGTTGGCCCTGTTTCCGCTCTCCAGACCATTCCCTTATACAAATTATGAAGATTTCTATCATTGGTACCGGCTACGTCGGCCTCGTTTCCGGCGCCTGTTTTGCTGACGTTGGCAATGCCGTCCTCTGCCTGGACGTCAACGAAGACAAGATCGCCATGCTGAAAAATGGCGTGATCCCGATTCACGAGCCAGGCCTGGACCAATTGGTAGCGCGCAACGCCAGCGCCGGCCGCCTGTTCTTTTCGACCAGCTACGACGAAGCCATCGCCCACGCGGACCTGGTGTTCCTGGCCGTCGGCACCCCGCCTGACGAAGACGGCAGCGCCGACCTGACCCACATCCTCGCTGCTGCCCGCAGCATCGGCCAGCGCATGGAGCGCCCGCTGGTCGTGGTCGACAAGTCGACCGTGCCGGTCGGCACCGCAGACAAGGTCCGTGCCGCCATCCAGGGCGAACTGGACAAGCGCGGCAGCGCGATGACGTTCGCCGTGGTCAGCAATCCGGAATTCCTGAAAGAAGGCGCGGCCATCGAGGACTTCATGCGTCCGGACCGCATCGTGGTTGGCAGCAACGACCCGCGTGCCACCAAGCTGATGCGCCAACTGTATGCACCGTTCAGCCGCAACCATGAAAAACTGGTTGAAATGGACGTGCGCAGCGCCGAGCTGACCAAATATGCCGCCAACTCGATGCTGGCTACCCGCATCAGTTTCATGAACGAACTGGCCAACCTGGCTGAATTGCTTGACGCCGATATCGAAGCCGTTCGTCTTGGCATGGGCCTGGACCCACGGATCGGCTCGCAGTTCCTGTATGCAGGCATGGGATACGGCGGTTCGTGCTTCCCGAAAGACGTCAAGGCGCTCGTGAAAACGGCAGGCGATCACCAGCAATCGATGCATATCCTGGATGCCACCGAGCGCGTCAACGAAGCGCAAAAAAATGTGCTGTTCAACAAGCTCGTGCGCCATTACGGCGGCGTCGAGAACCTGGCCGGCAAGACGATCGCCTTGTGGGGCATGTCGTTCAAGCCGAACACTGACGACATGCGCGAGGCGCCAAGCCTGGTGCTGATCCGTGAACTGTTCAAGGCTGGCTGCACCGTGCGCGCGTATGACCCGGTTGCCAGCAAGGAAGCCATGCACCTGCTGCAGAAGGAACATGGCGACGAGAGGTGCGCTGCGCAACTGACGATCGTTGCCTCGGCGAACGCAGCCACCGACAATGCGGACGCCCTGGTCCTGGTCACCGAATGGAAAGAATTCCGCGCCCCGGATTTCGCCGGCCTGGCAACCACCCTGCGTGACAAGGCCGTGTTTGATGGCCGCAATATCTACGACCCGGCGGAAGTCGCTGCGGCCGGCCTGTCCTATGAGGGCATCGGCCGCGTCAGCCGGAAAGCGGCCTGATGATCGCGGGCACGCACCGCATCCTGGTCACGGGCGCTGCCGGCTTCGTTGGCAGCTATGTGTCGGCGCGCCTGGCGGCCATGGGCCACCAGGTCTTTGGCTGCGATAATTTCAACGATTATTACGACCCGCAGCTCAAGCGCGACCGCGTGGCGGCGTTGCTCGATCCTGCCGGCGTTACGTGCGAGGTGGTCGAACTGGCCGATGCGGCGCAGGTCGAAGCGCTGTTCGCCCGCGTGAAGCCGACGCTGGTCGTGCACCTTGCGGCGCAGGCAGGGGTGCGTTACTCGCTCATCAATCCGCAGGCGTACATCCAGTCGAACCTGGTCGCGTTCGGGAATATCCTCGAAGCCTGCCGCCAGGGCAAGATCGAACACTTGTTGTATGCCAGCAGCAGCAGCGTGTACGGCGCCAACGCCAAGGTGCCGTTCAGCGAGGACGACATCACCGACACCCCCGTGTCCCTCTACGCCGCGACGAAGAAGTCCAATGAGCTGATGGCGTATTCGTACAGCCAGCTGTACAAGGTACCAGCGACCGGCCTGCGGTTCTTCACCGTGTATGGCCCCTGGGGCCGTCCGGACATGGCGTACTTCAGTTTTACGCAGCGGCTGCTGAAGGGCGACCCCATTCAGGTGTTTGCCGAAGGCAAACTGACGCGCGATTTCACCTACATCGACGACATTGTCGAAGGCGTGGTGCGGTTGCTGTTCAAGCCGAGCGGTGAGGATGGCGGTGTGCCGCACGCAGTGTTCAACATCGGTAATGACCAGCCGGTTTCGGTACTGTATTTCATTGAAACGCTGGAGAAAGCCCTTGGCGTAACGGCGCACAAGGAATTTTTGCCGATGCAGCCGGGCGATGTGCCTGCCACACATGCCGATACACGCAAGCTGAAGGAATGGGTCGACTTTGCGCCGAGGACGTCGCTGGAGACAGGATTAATGCGTTTTGAAAAGTGGTACACAGCGCATTTTAATTGATGTCGCTGTCAGCTCGCATGCATGCAAGGCCTGGTCAACTTCCAGGCCTTTTTTATTGACTTTAACTCAAGGGGACCTCGAAAAACCTTTGCTCCCGGCAGCAATGGTGGTTGAGAAGCGGAGCTGTACAGGCGTACAGCGAGCATCGCAGACCGCCAGTGCAACGCGCAGCAGGTTTTTCGAGCGTCCCTCAAGGCTTTCTTGCATATACTTCCCACATATCTTCCCACTTCCGTGGCACCGGCATGCGCTGGTAATGCTGGCGAATCCATTGATAAGTCAAAGGATGCATCCTGCTGTAACGCTGCGCATCGTTGAAATCGAGTGGATCGTCCGATAGCAAGATCAGTTCTGGCGGAGATTTTTCCAGGCGGCTGATTTCTGCTGATTCAAATGCAGCGGGGCGCTTGGACAGTGCATAAATTTCCCAGATTGGCAGCGGGGATTTGTACATGGCGTGCAAGCCTGGCGCATTTGGCACAGCGAGGAAATTTCCTTTCGCAGCCGGCATTTCCGCGAAAGCATTTTGTGCAGCGTTGAAACGCAACGCATCGATACTGAAAACCCGCAGGGTTTCGCCATTGACCGAAATTTCTTGCAGCTTTTTGCCAAGAAGCGGCTGCGCCAAATATGCCTTTTCCGGGGCCAGAACCAGCACGGACGCTGCCAGGAGCAGCGCTGCCGTCATGAGAGGGCGTTTGATCACCATCCCGAAACACAGAATGATCATCAGGGCAGGGACGATCGAATGCGACAGGTGCGTCAGGTCGGAACGTGAAAACGCGTAGTGGGCATAGCCGAAACCTGCAAATACCAGTGCCAGCACCAGCCTGTCGATCGCTGTGTAGGACGCGAGTGGACGCCTGGCCAGCCGGACCAGCGCGATGACAGGTACGGCAATCAGCGAAATGAATGCGAAGCCTTGCGCCAGTTTGATGAAATAATAAAGCAGGCCATACTCATCGCGCGTCGCGGTCCAGGGCCATGGAATGGGCAGTCCGATATTTGCGGAGCCGCTTTGTACCAGGTCCCGCAGTGTTGTCATGAACGCTTCTGCAAAGCCGGGCACCAGCGCACCCAGGATGAAATTCGGGCTGAAACCAATCACAACGCCTGAAGCAAAGAGCAGGGAAGGCTTGATCAAAATGCGGGGCGCCGGCAGCTTTGCCGCCATGAAAAGAAGTAACAAGAAAGCGGCAAATGCACCATACACGCCGTGGTTTCGGCCAATGACTGCAACCAGCCCCAGGATAACGCCTGCGCCGAACCAGGCGCGTACGTTGTATGTTGACGTCATGATGGCCAACATCGCAATCACAATGATACTGGCGCCGTAATCAAATGATTTGTAATAGGGATGAACCCATAAGTTGAGCAGGATCGTGACTGAAACTGCGAAAACGATCCTTACCGCCAGGGTGAAGTGCGCTTCCATCACTCTCAATACGAGCCAGACCGCCAGCGCAATGGTGGGAAGCTGAAAAAATGCCGCGCTCAGGCGCGCTCCAACAATACCGTCATTACCGGTGATACCCATGAAAAATGCTCCCCATGCGTATCGGCCGATATCATAGGCAAGAAAATCCCGCATTGGAATACTACCTTGCAACAGGCGCTGAGAACCGTACCAGTAATATCCTTCATCGGCCAGGTCGAAGCCAAAACGCCAGACGACTGCAGTCCAGACGATTGTCGAGAGCACGCACACGGCCATGACAATCAATGTGGCGTTACGTTTCGAGTACGGTTGAGCGGGCAATTTATTCCTCAGGTTTTCTGACAAAGCGCTTGGTTGCATGGAGATATATTGAAGGCGCCGAAATGGGACGGCGCCATCACGATAGCTCCTGGAAGCTTAGCATAAATGCATCTTTGAAATTTTTCTGAGGTAAATTTATGCCAGATTTTTCGACGGTAGTGATGCAAAAGATACGCATGCTGGGTTGTTTTTTGAACCCTCAGCCTGGGTGTGCTGGCGTTTACCGGCGCAGGCCACATCTGCAGTGCCCGGCAGTTGTGCGCCGCATGCCCGGTGGACGCATCAAGGGCCTGCGTGAACGGCCGCGGTGGATCTGGCAGCCAGCAGTTTCGCAAGGTGCCGCCGATACCAGCCTGTTCGTCTTTCGGTCAGCTGGGCAAGCAGGAAAATCGATGCTGCCATTGCTGCGTAAAATGGCAAGGGGCGATCCAGCTTCATCACTTTAAGAAACAATTCACTTAATGGCGCGTGAAAAAGATAAAGGGAGAGGGTAAAGCTGGCCAGGTAGCGTATTGGCCGCTCGACGATGCGCAAGTACTGTAATGAAGCGTCAAGAGAACAGATAGCCGCGAAGTTGGCGCTGACGATGATACCCAGAACCATGTCGTAAAGAACCTGGGTTGAGTAATGCGCGCGCCATATTGGCGGCGCAACGTCATATAGCCATCCCGTCCAGATTGCCGAGACATCGAGCCAGCACATCGCGGCCGCCATGACAATGGTGCCGATAAATATCAGCCATGCCGTTGTCTGGCTAAAAGTCGGCATGCGTTGATACAAGGCGACACCCATCAGCCAGATCGGCATCAGCATCAGAATTTTAGGACCGGCAAGTAACAGAGCCACGCCAAGCCAAAGCCAGCGATTTTTTCGCACGAATACCCATGTGGCGAAGATGACGTAATACCACACCTCGTAATTCAACGACCAGAATGGCGAATTCAGCGGCGCTTCGTACCATCCCCACCCGGATTGCGCAATAAAAACAGCATTGGCCAGCGTCTGTCCCCACAGGCTGGATTCTTCGTCCAGTGCTGGTACTGCCATTGCCAGGACGCCGGCCAGCAGCAGTGCAGTCCATGCAACGGGAAGGATGCGGGCGATTCGATGCTGTGCGTATAGTCCCAAGGTGATGCCTGGCCGGGAGGCAGCGTGCGCGATGACGTAACCGGACAGGACAAAAAACACGACCACCGCTTCATGGCCGGGCAACTTCATTGCTGCGGAATCAAAGTGATGCCAGGTGTGATATAGCACCACGGTCAATGCTGCCAGAAAGCGGATAAGGTCCAGGTACAGCGACATGCCCGGGGCAATCGCATTTTGCTGAATGAAACGGACTCCGGTCATCTTGTGTTTTTCACCTGGAAAGCATGCATATGATTAAGGAGCCCAAATATAGAAAAATGCGTGGATTGCAAAAGTTGTGTTGCCGACGATGCAATGCTCAATATTAATGAAATTTATTCTCATTACGTATTGATCGCTGGGGCACCCATGTCGCTGTACAGTTGGCTGGCCGGTGGGATCATCGATCCGGCCTTCACGCTCAATGGGCCACGCTGACCCGCAAAAACGCTTCAAACATCATCACCGACCACAGCGACGCACTGTAGTCGCTGGCGCCGGACTCATGCTGGTCGACCATGTGGCGCAGGTAGGCCGGATTGAAGATGCCGGTGTCTAACAACAGCGGACTCAACACGGCAGCGCGCACCTGGGCGCGCAGCGGGCCGCGGAACCACGACGCAACCGGAATGGAAAACCCTTTTTTGGGCCGGTACATGATGTCTTCCGGCAGGTAGGGTTCCAGCGCCTTTTTGAGGATGTATTTGCCTTCGCCGTTATGCAGTTTGACATCCGACGGCAGGCTGGAAGCCCATTCGACAAACTGGTGGTCCAGCAGCGGCACGCGCACTTCCAGCGAGTGGGCCATGGCGGCGCGGTCGACCTTGGTCAGGATGTCGCCCGGCAGCCAGGTTTTGAAATCCAGATACTGGATCATGGCCAGCGGGTCGTCGGTGGGCGAATTGGCGGCGTGGCCGCGCATGACTTCGATGGCGCGGTAACCCTGCAATCTGGTGCGGAAGCCGTCGGAAAACAGCTGGTCGCGCACACGGTCGTTCATGATCGAGACGCCGTGAAAATAACCGTCGGTCAGGTCGCGCGCCAGCGCTTCGAATGTCGTCTTGGCGCGGAACATGCGGGGCGCCCAGTCCGCCTTCGGGTAAATGGCGCCGAGGGTGCCGAACACGCTTTTCCGCAGCCCGGCGGGCAGGCGCGAGCGCACGCTGTCTTCGGCCATCGCATATTTGTAACGGCGGTAGCCGCCGAAGCTTTCATCGCCGCCGTCGCCGGACAAGGCCACCGTCACGTGCTGGCGCGCCAGCTGGCAGACGCGGTAAGTCGGGATGGCGGAGCTGTCGGCAAACGGCTCGTCATACAGGTGCGCCAGCGTGTCGATCAGGCCATGGTCGTCGGTACTGACGGTCTGGGCAAAATGCGTGGTTTCGTAGCGTTTCGCGACCTGGTTGGCGAACACCGACTCGTCGTAGTCGGGGTCGTCGAACGAGATCGAGCAGGTTTTCACGTGCGCTTCTTCCTGCGCCATCATTGCCACCACGGCGCTCGAGTCGACGCCACCCGAGAGGAAGGCGCCCAGCGGCACTTCGGCGACCATCTGGCTTTTCACGGCGTCGCGCATGCGCACGATCAGTTCTTCTTCAAGCGCGCGCGTATCCTGTTGCTGCGGCTGGATGTTGAACGGCACATCCCAGTACCGCACCGGCCTGACGGATTTGTCGCCCACTTTCAGGGTGATCGAATAGCCAGGCGCGAGTTTATACGCGTTGTAAAAAATCGTTTTCGGCTCGGGCACGTAGCCGTATGCGAAATACTCTTCGACTGCCTGCGGGTTCAGTTCGCGCGACAGTTCCGGGTGCGTCATGATGGACTTCAGCTCGGAGCCGAACACGAAAAAGCCGTTCGGCAGCAGTGAATAAAACATCGGTTTTACGCCCACATGGTCGCGCGCCAGAAACATGGTCTGTTTCGCGCGGTCCCAGATGCCGAAGGCGAACATCCCGCGCAGGCGCTGCAGGCATGCTTCGCCCCACGCCTGGTACGCCACCAGCAGCACTTCCGTATCGGATTTGGTGTTGAAGGTAAAACCCAGCGCCTTGAGTTCAGCCATCAACTCGCGGTAGTTGTAGATTTCACCGTTAAAGACAATCACCAGGCTGCCGTCGGCATTCGACAAAGGCTGCTGGCCGGTGGCGATATCGATCACCGACAGGCGCCGGTGGCCCATGCCCAGCGCCGTTTCCGTGTGCAGCTCGGCTTCGTCCGGGCCGCGGTGGGTCTGGGTTTCGTTCATGCGCGACAGGACCGCGCGGTCGATCTCGCGCTGGCCCAGGGTATCAAACATTCCGACTATTCCGCACATGCTGGTATCTGTTCCTGAAAGCTTATTGAGGGGTGGGGAGGGCGTGCTTTTGCCGGCACAGGCGTTCGTACAGTGCCGTATAAGCAGTCACCATTGCCGCCATACTATATTGTTGCACGACACGGCTGCGGCCTGCGCGGCCGTGTTCTTTTGCCAGCGCAGGCGAAGCAGCATAGCGCGCCAGCGCCTGCGCCAGGGCGTCCACGTCCTGCGGCGGCACCAGGCTGCCTTCGACCTGCTCGGTGACCACCTCCGGAATGCCGCCCACGCTGGACGCCACTACCGGCAGCGCGCACGCCATGGCCTCCAGCAGCGACACCGGCGTGCCTTCGGCCAGCGAGGGCAGGGCGAACACGGAAAACTCCGGCACCAGGTGCGCCACATCGCTGCGTGCACCGGGCAGCCAGACGACGTCGTCGAGTCCCGCAGCGGCGACCTGCGCACGCAAGGCCGGCAGCAGCGGGCCGTCGCCGATGATCGACAGGCGCAGGTTGGCGGCCTGGCCGGGCAGCAGCGCACGCAGGCGGATAAATGCGTCAACCAGGCCGCGGTGGTTCTTGATGTCCGAGACGCGCGCCACGGTGCCGATCACAAAGTGTTCCGCGCCCCAGGGCGCGCCGGCGCCGCGCACGCCAGGGCAGTATTTGTCGGTATCGACGCCATTCTTGATGAACAGCGTCTTGGCAGCAGGGATGCGTACCACCTTGCCGAGCCACGCATGCAAATCTTCCGATACCGGCACATAGCAATCGATGAAAGGGGACAAAAGCCGGCGCAGGAAATTATGTTTGGGGTTCAGGCCATGCGGGTCGCTGGTATCGCGCCCGTGTTCAGCATGCACGCGCACCGGCACACCGGCCAGCGTCGCGGCAAACGCGTATTCCATTGCGGCCAGATTATAGGTGTGCAGGATGGTGGGGCGCAGCCGGCGCGCCAGCTTCCAGAATGCGACGTGGGTGCCCAGGCCCAGGCCGGGCGCCTTGTTCAGCGCGTGCACCTCGACGCCGGGCTGGGTGATGCGCTCGGCAAACGCCGACGAGCGCGTCAGGCACACGACCACGTGGCGGTACTGGTCGGCCGGCATCTTGTTGATGCAGTCGACCAGCAGCGTTTCCAGCCCGCCCACGTTGAGCGCGTAGGTCAAATGCATCACCAGCGGTCGGGACGCGCAAGGCAATGCGGAATCCACCGGCTTCACCTGGCGCGCGTCGCCACCAGGGCCGCGTCGATGGCGCCGCCTTGGCTGGCGGTAAAGGCGCGCAGGGCGGCGCGTGCCGTGGACGGATCGGTGTCATACGGCGCCGCCAGCAGGATGGCCGCGCCATCGTCGCCGCGGAACAGCAGTTTGCTGCGGGCCTGCCACAGTTTGCCAGTGATATTGCTGGACGTGATGTGGCCGTCGATCGCCATCCACTGCCACACGAGCATGTGGGCGCCGTTCGGCCCGGACATGCGCGTTTCCCGCAGCGCCAGCGGACGTCCGGCCAGGTCGGTGGTCAGGCCTGAATTGCCGATTTCATGCCACGGATCTTTCGGGCCGGCCAGCACGTTCACCGACGTGACCAGGGCGTGGTACGGGCCCTGGTTGCGGTAGTACAGCACATGTATTGCGACCGGTGTGGCATCCTGCCTGAAGACGCCGCTGTATTGCGCGCTAGGGCCTTTGAAGGCAGGAGTCCACTGGGAAAATGCCGGTGCGGCAGTCCAGGTGATGGCAGGACTGGCCAGCTGGACTGGACGCGGATTCAGGTTGGCCTGCTCGTTGTAGTACGCAAACGCCGGCCAGACGGCCACCAGCACCAGCACGGCCGCGACCATGGGCGCCACGCGGCCCGATGCTTTCGCCAGCGCAGGGGTGGATGCGACAGGGGCAGGCGTTGGCGCCTCTTCTTCACGCCAGAAGCTGCCAATCCAGAACATGATGAACATCACCAGGCCGAAAAACAGCCAGCCATAGACCAGGTGGTCGACGCCGGTGGCCAGTTCCATGCCGGACAGGTGGCCGATCATGACGATCATGAACGCGCGCAGCCAGTTGGCCACGATCGGCACGACGATCGACAGCGCCACGAACAGCAGGCGCCGTTTGGTGGAGCGGAACGTCAGGTACGCGTACAGGCTGCCCAGGGTAATCGACGAAATCAGGTAGCGCACGCCGCTGCAGGCTTCCACCACCGACCAGCTGCCGGTCGGCAGTTCAAAGCGCGTACCGTTGCGCAAGACCGGGATGCCGACCGCGCGTACCGCCGCCACCGTGAAGTTGGCGGTATGCTCGATCAAGGGGCCGACGAAAATTTCACCGAACGGTACGGCGAACAGCAGGAACAGCAAAGGAAACGCGAACGAGGCAGCCAGGCGTCCGCCCAGCACGGCCAGCGCAATGACAGGGAACATCGCCACGAACATGTACTGGGTAATGACTTGCACTTCGCCGATGTGGGCGGCCAGCCAGCCCATGCCCAGCAGCGCCAGCAGGATCAGCGCGGGCCAGTAGGGCGTGGCGGGCAGGGCCGAAAAATTGGCGCGGCGGCGCCAGATCAGCCACAGGCTGATTGGCAGGATGACGTAACCGTGGGCAAAGGTTTCAGAACTGTCCCAAATGGCGACCATCGATGCGGCGGTACCGAAATACAGCGCAAACGGGGCCAGCAGTGCGAGCACGATCAGCACGACGGTCGCGGTGGGCACCGGCGCACGGGCGGCCTGGTGGGCTGGCGCGGCAGCGCCTTTGGTGTCGTTCATGAACATTCGAGCCGCTCTCCGATGCAGGCCAGGTTGCTGGGCCAGCTGTATTGGTTTTCGACCCGGCGCCGGGCGGCGGGGCCGATCGTGGTGTTGCGTGTTTCAAGCAGGCTGGTGACGGCAGCGGCAAATTCACCGGCGCCATCGGCCAGGATCAATTCGTGGCCGGGCGTGGCGTCGATGCCTTCCAGCGCCTGGGGCGACACGACCACCCGGCTGGCCATGGCCATCGCTTCCAGCACCTTGTTCTGGATCCCGCGTGCAATGCGCAGCGGTGCAACCGCCACGTCGGCATGCCGGATGTACGGGCGCACGTCAGGCACGGTGCCGGTGACGGTCACGCCGGGCAGGTTTCCCAGCGCGGTGACTGCGGTACTCGGGCGCGCGCCGACAATATAAAAATGCAGCGATGGAAAGCGCGTACGCAGTTGCGGGAAGACGTCGGTGGCAAACCACTGCACGGCGTCGACGTTGGGCCAGTAATCCATGGCGCCGGTAAACACGACGGCTTGCTCACCTGGTTGATACGGGCTGCCTGACGCCGGCTCGGGAGAAAAATACTCGGTATCGACACCATTGTTGAAATGCCCGATTTTGGTGACGCTCTCCGGCGCCAGCTGGCGAAACAGGTCCGCTTCAGGCGCCGACACGAACAGGGACGCGTCGTAATCGCGCGCCACCTTGCGCTCGTAGGCCAGCAATTGTTTTGCTTCATGGCGGTACAGCATGTTCATCGGCCACGCTTTCTGCGCGGCGTACTGGCGCCATTTGTCGGAGTCGACATCGCAGAAATCCACCACGCGGCGCATGCCGGGATAAGCGTCGGCATACTGCGCCATGGCGGACGAAAACACCAGCACGCGGGAAATATTGTGTTGCTTGACGGCCTGGTCGACCCATGCCTTCGTTGATGCATCGCGATAGTAATCCAGCGACAGCGACCGGTTGCAGAACAGGGCGCCGAGGCTGCGTACGCGCGCCAGCAGCGGATTGAGTTTCGCGAAATGGCTGCTCGCGCATAATCCTTCCACGCGCGGTACGTGCTGCCAGTCATCCGGGTCATCGATGAACGTGGCCAGGTGCACCCGGTACGATTGCGCCAGGTGTTTCAGCAAGTGATACGAGCGGATCTTGTCGCCCTTGTTGGGCGGATACGGAATCCGGTGGATCAGCAGCAGCAGGTCTTCCACGCGGTTCAGCCCAGGTTACGGACGATATACGGCCCGATGAAGTTGGCCACTGGCAGCGGCAGCTTTTTCCAGACTTTGATGAACAGCGCGTACTTTGGATTCAAGGGATTGTTGTCCGGCAGGGCTTCCGATGCATACAGCTTGTATTCGTACGGCAGCGGCTGCGCGACAAAACCCCAGTTCTTCTTGAAGTCGTAGGCGCCGGTGCCCAGTTTGCTGCGGCCGAAGTCGAACAGGCGGCAGCCTTTGGCAGCGGCGGCCTGCATCAGGTTCCAGTACATGAAGTCGTTGCCCGCCACTTCGCGCGCCAGCGCCGTGCCGCCGCCGTAGTAGGGGACGACTTCATCGCGCCAGTAAAAGCTCATCACGGAGCCCACCAGGCGGTTGTCTTCGGTGAGGATGGTGCGTACTTCGCATTCCGCGCCAAACTCTTTTTGCAGCAGGGCGAAATATTTTTTCGGGAAGACCGGCGTGCCGAGGCGGTGCACGCTGTCGGCGTAGGCGGCAAACAGGCGGTCGACATTACTGTCGACTTCGCCGCGCAACCCGAGCTTGATGCCTTTACGAACCATCGCGCGCTGCTTGCGCGGGATGGCATTCAAATTTTCTTCGTCGTCAGCGGTGATCGCCTTGCGGAAGGTGACGTACAGCTCCTTCGTGGTCCAGCTGGCATCATCAGGATGGAAGCGTTCCATGCCGCGGTATTCCAGGTGGCCCACGCCAAGCTTTTTCGCCAGCGCATCGGCAGCGCCGTCCAGCAATGCAAGGGCAGCGTCGTTCGTCGCCACCGGGCCGCCATAGACGCAAAACGGCATCGCGCCCAGCGCATTGCCAAACAGTTTGCTTTTTACTTGCGACAGCGGCAGCACGCCCGTGATCTGGCCGTCCTGCTGCGTGTAATAAAACCAGGTGCGATTGCCGAACGCCTGCTCGATGACGCTTTGCCAGCCGGACAGGTGAAAGAAATTGGCAGACGGCGTTGCGCGCACGAAGGCATCCCAGCGGGCACGGTCTTGCGGTTGCAGCAAGTGCAGGGTCTGTGGGCCGCGCGCTGCGGCAGGCGCCGGCTTGGCCAGCGCTGCTTCAATAATCGAGGTCATGTTATTTAAGGAAAATGCGGTCCATGCGGTCCCACGCGAAATCGCGGGTGAGGGCAGCCAGGCGGCCTTCCATGCGGTCGATATTGATGTAATGGCGGAACCGCGATTTGGCGTCCAGCCCTTCAGGGCGTGGCTGGCCGGGATCGAGTTCCCATGGATGGAAATAAAACAGCGTCGGCTCGCGATCGTCGCGGTTGACCTTTTCCATCATCCACTTCGAAATGGCATAAGGCAGCAGGCGGAAGTAGCCGCCACCGCCGGCCGGCAGTTTTTTGCCCATCAGCATGGCCGTCGTGATCGGCACTTCCAGCAACCCGTCCGGGCCGTTTGGATAGAACGCGAAACGCGGTGCGCCTGGCATGCCGTAGTGATCGTGCTGGATCGGGTAGATGCTCGAGCTGTAGCGGTAGCCTGCCTCGCTCAGCGCTTCCAGGGCCCACAGGTTGCCTTCGCCAATCGAGAAGCTGGGCGCGCGGTAGCCGACCACGGCCTGGCCGCCCAGGTCTTCCAGCAGCGCCTTGCTCGACCGGATGTCCTGGTCGAACTGGGCGCGGCTCTGGTCCGAGGCGCGCTGGTGGCCGTAGCCATGGCTGGCCAGTTCATGGCCTTCGGCGACGATACGCCTGACCATCTCCGGATAGCGCTCCGCAATCCAGCCCAGCGTGAAGAAGGTGGCCTTGACGTTACCGGCGGAGAACACAGCCAGGATGCGGTCAATGTTGGCTTCCACGCGGCATTCGCGTGACGGCCAGCTGGCACGGTCGATGTAGGGGGCAAACGCGGAAACCTGGAAATAATCTTCCACGTCGCAGGTCATCGCGTTGCGCAGGCGCTCGCCCGGGGCTGGCGCCGGCCGGGCTGCGGGAGTTTGCATCATCATTCTGGACGGTCCGTGGTCTGGTTGGCTGCCGGCGAACCCGGTGCAGCGATGCCGCCAGGCGTGGCGACGATTTTCTTCAAAATCGAGAGTACGGAGACGATCGATTTTTCCAGCCGCATCATACGCTCATCCATCAATTCGGCGCTGGCGCGGCGGTCTGCCTGTGCGTTGTCCAGTGCGCGCTGATCCATCGACTGCAGGGCGCCCAGGTTTTCGCTGATGTCGATGTGGTCCGCGCTGCCAGGGCCGCTGTCGGGCAGCTTGAATTCCTCGGCAATATCAGCCACCACTTCATTGACGTTTTCTTCCGTGAAGTTGTGCAGCTCTTCCAGGTAGCCCATCAACAGCAGGCGGTCGCACAAGGTATTCGTCTTGCGCGGAATGCCGCCGGTGTAGGCGAAAATGGCATCGTAGGCGCCGTCTTCAAAACTCGGGTCGCCCTTCCAGCCCACGGTGGCAAGACGGTGTTCAATATATGCGCGCGTTTCCGCTGCATCCATCGGACCGAGGTGGTAACTGGCAATGACGCGCTGGCGCAACTGCTGCATGCCAGGGCTGTGCAGCGTGGTGCGAAATTCCGGCTGGCCCAGCAGGAACGTTTGCAGCAGGGATTTGTCGTCGGTCTGGAAATTCGACAGCATGCGCAGTTCCTCGACCGTTTTCGGGTTCAGGTTCTGGGCTTCGTCGATGACGAGCAGCGCGCGCTTGTTCTGCTGGTCGCAGATGCGCAGGAACTGTTCCAGCCGGGTCAGCAGATCGGTCTTGCTGGCATTTTCATACGGCAAGCCGAAGCCGGCCACGACCATGCGCAGCGTGTCGTCCGGATCGAGGTGGGTATTGACGATGTGCGCAGCGACGATCTGTTCCGACGGCAAATGGTTGAACAGGTTGCGCACCAGCGTGGTCTTGCCTGCGCCAACTTCGCCGGTCACGACAATAAAGCCTTCGCCTTGCGACAGGCCGTACTCGAGGTACGCCATGGCGCGCTTGTGGCCCTTGCTGCCGAAGAAGAAGTGGGGGTCGGGGCGGAGCTGGAACGGTTTGCCGCTCAGCCCATAATAAGATTCATACATCGGGACTGAACTCCGTCTAGAACTGCTGGGAAATGGTGGCCGAAATGGCGTTTTCGCGGTAGCGGGAATTGCCGGTGTTGAAATAGCTGCCGCGTGTCTGGCGAATTTCCGCGGAACCGCGCAGTTTCGAATCGAAGGAATGCGTCAACCCGAAGCGAATGCTTTCGTTATTGGTGCTCAGATCAGTGTCGAGCGTTTTGCTGCGCTGAACGTTCAGCGAGGCTACCGCCTGCGTCACCCGGGTCAGCCGATGCGAGTAGGACGCCGTGGCGCCGATCGAATCGAGGTTGTTGTTCAGGATCGCCAGGCTTTGCCCCAGCAAATCGCTGTCGGCCATCTGTGTCGACAGCGCAGCCGAGCGCGTCTTGTAGACCGACAACGTACTGGTATTGCTCATGCCTTGCAGGGAATAGCCCAGCTGGAATCGCTTCTGGCGCTGAAAGACATTGCTCACGTAGTTCGTGTTGTTGGTCAGGCCGGCGCCCAGGCCGGAAGAGGCCAGGTAGGCAGCCACTGCCTTCTGGCGCTCGACGGGATCAGGGATCGATGCGGTCAGCAGCGCGTCGAGCAAAGCGGCAGTACTCAATACCGAGCCGGCCAGGAACTGCTGGCGGCTGGTCGTGACCGTGTCGCTGTAGGTCGCCGTCATGGCACTGCGATGGCTGCGGAAAGTAAAATCCAGGCTGCCGGTATTGCCGTAGTAACGCTTGCCATATGACATCTGCAAGCGCGTGCGAGGGGACGGCGCCCAGATAAAGCCGCCAGTGTAGCTGGCGCCTTTGGTTTCGCTGCCGCCTGGCGTACCGTAGTCGTACTTGTCGTAGCCGCCCGTGCCGGTCAGGCTCAGGCTCTGGCTGAGGCGGTAACGCAGGCTGGCTTCGATGTTCTGGCTGGTTGAATCGCCAAACATGCCACCCGAAAACGAATCCTGGATGGCGCTCAGGCCCCAGCCGACGGTCGTGAAATTGCTGCCGCTGGTAATGTTGGCGCTGATGTTGTCGCCATTGGTGGTGCCCAGCAAGGTATCGCCCTTGACCTGGTTGCGGCTGTAGCGCAGATAGGCATCGGCCGTGCCGCCGAAACGGTGGCGCAATGTCGGCGAAATCGTGTAAGTGCTGACATCGGTGCGGTTGCTGTCGGAATACAGGCTGTCGGTGCCCTGCGGACCAAACGCGCTGCGGCTGGTCGACTGGCGCGTGGCGCTGGCGTCGAGATCGAGCAACTGGTCGATCAGCTTGGATTGCATGTTCAGCTGGTACTGGCTCGACGAATTATTGGTGTTGTCGACCTTGTTGCTGTAAGAATACAAATGCAGCTGGTATTGACCCGACAGGCGCAGGCGCGGGCCATTCGAGACGACCGACAAGGACGGCGTCACTTCCGTGACAAAAGAACTTTCCGCCTGGTCCGCCGGACGCAGGCTGACGTTGTCACTGAAGGTTTCCGTGCCCGAAATGGCAGGCGTAAATTTCACATCGGCGAACGCTGTGGGCGCCAACAGCAGCGCCAGCAGCGCCGCCGGGGCGCGCGCGCGTTTAGCCATAGTGATAGTCATAACTTTCTTCGATGCCCGGAAATTCACGGGTTTTGTTGTAAATGAGGTTGACGTTGGCAATGCCTTCGAGCTGGCTGAGCGATTCCTTGACCGCGTGCTGGGTCGTCGTTTCCGACTCGACCACGACCACGATCTGGCCCATGTGCGATGCCAGCACACGTGCTTCGCTGGTCAGCAACAGGGGCGGCGAATCGAAAATGACAATCCGGTCCGGGTAGCGATGGGCAATTTCCATCACCAGGTTGGTCATGGCCGCGCTGGCCAGCAATTCGGTAGCGCGCGGCGTGCCGGTACCGGCCGGCAAAATCGCCAGCGTCGGAACATTGGTACGCAGCATGACGTCGGACAGGTCGAGCGATTCATCGACCAGGATATCCATCAGGCCGCGCTGGGCCGGCAGGCCAAGCGTGCGCAGCACGGAGGGACGCGCCACGTCGGCGTCGATCAGCAACACGGTGTGGTCCAGTTCCATGGCAATGCTCATGGCCAGGTTGATGGCGCAGTAGGTCTTGCCTTCGCCCGGGAGCGAACTGGTCACCATGATCAGGTTGCCCGGCAAGTCGCCCGGCGCGCGTTCGGCAAACGCCTTCTTGATCAGCGGGCGCTTGATGATACGGAAGTCTTCCACCAATGCCGTGCGCCCGCCGGCAGCAGTGACCATGCCCAGTTCGCGCATGCGCGCCAGGTCCAGGTCGACCTTGCGCGTCGAGGTACGGACCAGGCCGTCGTTGCCCGCTTTGTTTGCCGGCGCAGGCGCAACTTCCGGCATGGCTTCCGCCACTGGCGCAGGGACCGGGAATGCCTGGGCTTCCGGCACTTGCAACCCGTGCGACTGGGCCATGGCAGCTTGCACCATTTCCGCCTGCGTCATGGCCGGCACTGCCGGCGCAGGCGCATCGCCCGGCGTTTGTTCGGCCCTGGCGGCCGCGTTGCGCGCCATGGCCTCGACAATCATGTCGGGATGAGGCACGTCGCCATCAGGGGTGCGTTTCTGGTCGATGCGGCGGGCCGCTTTTTCGATAATGCTCACAGTATCTCCTTGGGCTTACAGGCCAGGCCGAATGATGATGGCGGCCATGACAGCGCCGTACAAGCCGAACAGCATCAGCACCGACGCGCCGAGCGCGTACAGGCGCCGGCGGCGGCGGATGGTTTGTTCCGGGGTCCAGTTCATGCTGATCGCGCCCAGGATCGGGATGCCGGTCACGTCACGCAGCGACGCCTGGCTGAGGAAGGTCGGGCGGAACTGGCTCATCAGGAACGCTGCAGCCAGGCCCGACAACAGGGCGCCGGCGAACACCATCGAGAACAGGCGCACGCGGTTCGGGCCGGACGGGATCAATGGCGCGGTCGGCGGATCGATCACGCGGAACGTCAGCATGTCGGTGGCCGAGGACAACTCACCGGACAGCTTGGCCGACTCGCGCCGCTCGACCAGTTTCGTGTAGTTGTCGCGGTTGATCGAATAATCACGGTTGAGCTGGGCATATTGCGCTTCGATTTCCGGGCCGATCACGCTTTGCGACTTCAGGCGCTCATAGCGCATCGTGTATTCGTTGACCCGGGCGCGCAGCGCAGCAACTTGCGCTTCGGCGCTCGACAGCGACACCGTCATCTGCTGCAGCATCGGGCTGTAGCTGGCGCCCGGATCGGCACTGCGCTTCTTGTTTTTGGCGTCGTCGGCCTTGCGCGCAATGAGCTGATCAAGCAGGCGCTTGTTGGCGACGATGTCCGGATGGACTTCGGTGTACTGCATGCGCAGTGCATCGAGCGACTTCTGGGTGGCAGCGATACGGGCTTCCACTTCCGGGTCGACAAAGCCGATCGGCTCGCCTTTTGGTCCCTTGGTGTCGCCATTGATCTGGGCGCGCAGGGCATTGCGCGATTGCTCTGCTTCAGCCAGTTGCAACCTGGCGTTGTTCAGCAGGTCGCCCGCTTCCTGCACCTTGCCGCTGTAGTCGCCCGTGCCGTTCGGCAACACGCCCATGTTCTTCAGCTTGAATTCTTTCAGGCGGTTTTCAGCAGACGTCAGCTTTTCTTCGTAACTCTTGATCTGGTCGTCGATGAACTGGACCGCCTTGTCGGAGTCCTGCTTCTTGCCGCCAAAGCTGCCTTCGACAAACATGGTCAGCAGCGATTGCACCACATCCTTGCCCAGTTTCGGGTTGGCTGCCGTATAGGAGATGGTGTAGATGTCGTCACGTTCGGTGCCGCCGATCCGGATTGCCGCCATCAGCTCGTCCACGATCTTTTCGTGCTCCTTGGTGTCCTTGGCTTTCACGTCCAGGTCGACCATGCGCATCAGCTTTTCCACGTTCGGGCGGCTGATCAGCGTACGGCGCATGAACATGACCTGCTGGTCGAGATTGGGCAGGGTGGTCATGCCCGACAACAACGGCTTGAGGATGCTCTGCGTGTCGACGTAGACGCGCGCCGACGCTTCGTACTGATTGGGCAGCTTGAACACAACGGTCCATCCCACCAGCGCGACAATCCACGCGATGACGACTGCATGCCAACGGTACTTGCCGATTGCTTTCAGGAAAGTAAGGATTAGGGCCGTTATTTCTGCCATCGCGTCTGTCTCGTTAAAAAGGGAGGAAAATCAAAAAAAATCAATACAACGGTCCACATCATCCCTTTTACCTTAAGCAATTGCAATTGCACATTGGAAAACCAGAGCAGGGATGACAAGAACGTATTATTTTTACAACGTATTGTGCCGATTTGCAACAAATTTAATGCCTGATGCGGTGTTTGGACAGCCATTCTTGTTGCACGCACTAGCGGAAACCGGTCCGGCTGTTGCAGAATCTGCATGTGACTACAAGTTTTTGGCAGTCAACATGCTGCGTATGCACAAGCATCGAGGCTATTCTAGTGTTGTCGAATATAAAACGCTACATTGTAATGATTTCTTACTTTTAAGGGCGGACAATTGATTCCTGCGCGAAACACTTTGGCTGGTTGGCGGTCTCACCGCGTACAGGCATGTGCTGCCCTGGTGCTGCTGTGCAGCACCCCGTTGATGTCTGCAGTACGAGCTGCGACGCTGGAAAAAACCATTGCTGCGGTCAAGCCTTCCATCGTCGGGGTGGGAAGCTATCAAAAAACCCGCAATCCGCCAATCCGTTTCGTCGGTACCGGCTGGGTTGCAGGCGATGGAATGAGCGTCGTCACGAATGCCCACGTGGTGGGGGACCTGCCCGACGGAACTAATATTGAACAGATCGGCATCGTGGTGGCCAAAGGGGACGGCGTGGAATTTCGCCCCGCGCGCCTGGCCGGCCGCGACACCGTGCACGATCTGGCCCACCTGCGCCTGGTGGACGGCGCCCCCTTGCCGGCCTTGAAGCTGGGTGACTCGGTGAATGCCGCTGAAGGACGGGACCTGGCCTTTACGGGGTTTCCGCTGGGAATGGTGTTGGGTTTGCACCACGTTACGCACCGTGCCACCCTGTCGGCGATTACGCCGATCGTCATGCCATCGATCAGTTCCGGCAAACTCGATGCGCGGGCCATCAGGGCGTTGTCGCGCGATGTTTTCAACATTTTTCAACTGGACGGTACGGCATATCCGGGCAACAGCGGCAGCCCCGTGTACGACCCTGAAACCGGGGCGGTCCTTGGCGTGATCAACATGGTGTTTGTCAAAGGCTTGAAGGAATCGGCCATTTCGGCGCCCAGCGGGATCACTTACGCCGTACCCGCACGCTACGTCGAGGCGCTCCTGCAACAAAAATGAATACGCTGAAAGATTCTCGTGCGGCGCGAATTTGCTGGATGGGTTTGGTATAAAATAGTAGCCGACTTAATGGCTAAATAACAACTTTCTAACATGCAGCCCTCACGGCCGGCAAGGGGATTAGTAGTGAAAATGATGACAAAAACATGGATCAATGCAGTAATCCTGGCGGCAACGGCGCTGGTCTTGAGCGGTTGCGCGACGAAGTATCCGCTGGCCAGTTCGGCTGTGGTAGCGCCGGGCAAAGATTACCTGGTAGGCCCGGGTGACAATATCAACATCATCGTCTGGCGCAATCCGGAAGTGTCGATGTCGGTTCCGGTGCGTCCGGACGGCAAGATCACCACGCCGCTGGTGGAAGACCTGCCGGCTGCCGGCAAAACGTCCACCGAGCTGGCGCGTGACATTGAAAAAGCGCTGGCGAAATTCATCCAGCAGCCAGTCGTGACCGTCGTGGTCACGGGCTTTGTCGGCAATTTCAGCGAGCAGATCCGTGTGATCGGCGCTGCTGCGCGGCCGCAGGCGCTGTCATACCGCCGCGACATGTCGCTGATGGACGTGATGATTGCCGTCGGTGGCGTGACCGATTTTGCCTCGGGTAACCGTGCCAACCTGGTTCGCATCGTCGATGGCAAGCAACAGACCTACAATGTGCGTTTGAACGACTTGATCCGCAATGGCGACATCAGCGCCAACGTGCCGGTATTGCCAGGCGACGTATTGATCATTCCTGAAAGCTTCTTTTAATCAAGCAAGCGGTTTGCCACTGTCGAGGAATCTTACAGTGGCGTCTCATATTTATACTGAGCAAGTAAATTTGTTCTCTTAACCACGCTAAGGTGTTGATTTTGAAGAGTGTGGTGATAGGATAGCCGGTCTGGCACGAAATTCGCTTACGGGTCACTACAAAATTCATTGCATGTTTGGCAGGTTCGATTGCCGGCACACACTTTTAGGAAAGCACACCGTGGCTAACGAAAACCAACATAACGATGCGCCGCAGCAGCCTGGCGTACCACCGCAACCAGGAGTGGCCGATGCAGTCCTGGGCGCTCGCGGTGCGGCCCGCCGCCGGTTTGCACGGGCAGGCGCTGGCGCGACCGGCGTCCTGCTGACGCTGGCAAGCCATCCTGGAATGGCCTGTTCAGTCAATGTGGGGCCGTCGGGCTACCAGTCCGCTGTCACTGCTGCGAACAAGGGCTTGAAGGTGTCGAACGCGCCAAATAACTACAGCGCGGGGCTTCCTCCCGGCAGGTGGGCGCGTAGTGGTGGCTGGCCATGTGGCACGGATATCCGGTTTGGCAGCGTATTTTCCTGCTCGAATTTCAACTATACGATTGCCAATGCAACCTTGATGCAGCATTGCGCCGGGTACTCGACCTACATGGGCACCAAAGCGCGCATCGCGCAGTTGCTGGCAGCTGCGCACTTGAATGTGCTGTCGGGACGCAGCCCGTTCCTGACCCTGGCGAACCTGCAGGCCATCTGGGGTGAATACCAGCGCACCGGGCAGTACACGCCCATGGCGGGCGTCAGGGCGTGGAACGCTGCCGACATCGTGACTTACCTGTCCGGAACCATGGACTAGGACGTGCCGGGGTTTTGGCGCATCGCCCCTGGCCAGCAACTTGCTGCGAGGGGCTGGAACGATGAATTTGTGTTGTACAACAATCTCTCGGGCGATACCCATCTGCTCGACGGCGATTCGACGGCCCTGCTGGCGCACTTGCAAGCGGGGCCCGCCAGCCTGGAGGCACTTGTCGCCACGTTCGCCGGCGACATCGATCCCGACGACGCCGCCGCGCTGCCCGGCACCATCGCCTCACTGCTCGACCAGCTTGCAGGCCTGTATCTCATCGAATCCCTGGACGCGCCTTGCTGACCGTCAGCGCGCTGACGCGCAAGGAAATCGCGGCGCGGCTCGCCGGACCAGGGCTGTACCTGCGCACCGGTCCGTTCACCAATTGCATCCGCAGCGATAGTCGTTTTCTCCTGGATGGCATCTGCCAGATGTACGGCGCTTACGCCATCGACGAGAGCGGTTTTGCCGATTTTCACTTGAATTTGCACCGCGCGACCGGTTGGCGCCGCTGGATTCGGCCCCAGGTCCGGTTTGACAACGATGGTGAGGCGCCGTTCGAGCCGATGCCGGCCAACCACGCTTTCCCCATGCTCGAGTGGATGTTGAACTGGTGTGTGTCGGGCAGCGCCAACAGCTACCTGATCATCCACGCTGCCGTGGTGGAAAAGAACGGCCGCGCCATGGTGCTGCCGGCGCCGCCCGGGTCCGGCAAAAGCACCCTGTGCGCTGCCCTGGCCAGCCGCGGCTGGCGCCTGCTCAGCGACGAGCTGACGCTGATCGGCCTCGACAACCACCTGATTACCCCCCTGGCCCGCCCCGTCAGCCTGAAGAATGCGTCGATCCCCGTGATGAAGGCGTATGCGCCGGATGCGCAATTTACTGTTCCCGCACGCGATACCAGCAAAGGCACCGTGGCCCACCTGAAGGCGTCCGACGACAGCGTGGCCCGGTCGGCAGAGGCGGCGCGCGTTGCGTGGGTCGTGTTTCCCCGCTACCGCGCGGGGGCCCCTCTCGCGCTGGTGCCGATCCCGCCGGCCAGAGCGTTCATGCGCGTGGCGGAAAATGCGTTCAATTACAGTTTGACCGGTGCGCGCGGATTCCAGGCGCTGGGCGGCGTGATCGACGGCTGCAGCAGTTACGATTTCACGTACAGCAACCTGGACGAAGCGATTGCCTTGTTCGATGGCATGGCTGGGGCGCCGCAATGACCCCATCGCTGCTGCTCGCCGCGTTGCGTGAGCCGGCATCGGTACGCCAGCTGACCCTGGCGCAATGGGATGTGCTGCTGCGCCAGGCTGCCAGCGCCAAGTTGATGGCGTGCCTGGTGTGCCTGTTCGACGATGCCGGACTGACTGGCGGCTTGCCGGCGCCGGTGCGCGCGCACGTCGAGTGGACGCGGGTGCTGATGACGCGCCATGCGGGCGCGGTGCGTTTCGAAATACTGCGCATCCAGGCAGCGCTGGCTGGTCTTGGCCTGCCGGTGATGTTGCTCAAGGGCGCTGCCTACAGTGCAATGGGACTGGCGCCGGCGCGGGGGCGCCTGTTCAGCGATATCGATGTGATGGTCCCGAAAGCACACCTGGCAGACGCCGAGGCTGCATTGATGCTGCATGGCTGGGTCAGCCAGTCTCACGATGAATATGACCAGCGTTATTACCGTCAGTGGATGCACGAAATTCCACCGATGCAGCATACGCGGCGCCAGAGCGTCATCGATGTGCACCATGCCATCTTGCCGGAAACGGCGCGCGTGCGGCCCGATCCAGCGAAACTGCGCGCCGCGGCAATCGCTGTTCCCGGCATGCCCGGCATGCAGACGCTGGCGCCGGCCGACATGGTCCTGCACAGCGCCGTGCATTTGTTTTATGACGGTGAATTTGACAACGGCTTGCGCGACCTCGTCGACCTGCACCGCTTGCTGACGCAATTTGGCGCCGCGCCCGGGTTCTGGGAGTCCTTGCCAGCCCGGGCCTTTGAGATGGAGCTTGCGCGGCCGTTGTTGTACGCACTGCGCTACTGCCAGCAGTTGCTCGGCACATTGGTGCCGGACGCCGCCTTCACTGCGCTGGCGCCAGCCGCGCCGAACCGGTTCCTGATGCGCTTGATGGATGCCTTGCTGATGCGTGGCCTGCAGCCGGCCCATGCCAGTTGCGGCGATAGATGGAGCGGGATTGCGCGTGCGTCCCTTTATATTCGCGGGAATTGGCTGCGCATGCCGCCATTGTTGCTCGTGAAGCATCTGTTCCACAAAGCATTTATTAGCAAAAAAACCACGTCAGGCTAAAAACCGCCGGATTGCTTGATAAGTGATTAAAGGAAACATGTTGTCGAGATTTCTTACAGTATAGCGCAGCATAATTCACAACTAGACGCTAAGTTCTTGATTTTAAAAGAGAGGTCATAGCTGGCACACCAATTGCTTATAAGAGCTACGTGTTGGCGAAAAACCTAACCTCAAACTAATCAAGGACTACGAAATGAAATTGCTCAAAAAACTGGCTAGCGCCGCTGCTCTGACCATGGCTTTCGCCGCAACTGCTAACGCCGCCACGGTCATCAACGACTGGACGCTCAATCCGCTGGGCCAGGGCGGCGCTGCTGCTGGTACGGTTGTGAATGAATCGCTCGACGTCAGCGGCAACGCTTTCATCGCGATCAACGCGACCGGCGCCAATACCTTTTCGTTCACCGAGAGCGCAGCATTTGCCATCACCGGCAAAGACGGCGGCCTGTCGCTGGGTAACTACGCCGGCAACAAAGTAACGGCAACGTTCCAGGCATCGGGTACGGGCACCTTCAACGGCGCCTTCACCTTTACCGGCGGCACGATCAACATCTACTCGGGTGCTGACCAGTACGGTACGGCCAACGGTATCTACGGCGCCAACACCGGCACCCTGATCGCTTCGTTCAACGTGCTCGCTGGCGGCGGCGGCCTGGTTGATGCAACCGGCGCCCCAACCGGCAACGGCCAGGTTTCGGTATTTGCCCAGGCACTGACCCCAGGCGGCCTGACCCCAGGTTACTTCTTCAACAGCGCCGGTGTCGACCTGTCGACCCAGGACATCCTGTCGTTCGCCTTCACCAACGCCAACGGTACCCAGAGCCCAAGCTCGACCGCTGTGAAAGAAATCGCTTGCGAGTTCGGCGGCTACAGCGGTCCAGGTTGCACGTCGGGTACCTACTCGAACGTTCCTGGCCAGTACATCTTCGTTGGCAACAACGGTCAGTTCAAACTGGCTGAAGCACCAGAGCCAGGTTCGCTGGCCCTGTTCGGTATCGCCATGCTGGGCGCCGGCGTTGTCAGCCGCAAGCGCGCTGCAAAAAAAGCAGCTTGAGCTTCAAAGCTTGAGTTGATGTAAAAAGAGCGGCTCAGCCGCTCTTTTTTCGTCCTTATCTTGCCGTTTTCAATCCCGCTTCAGCAACTCTTCCACGCTGCGCCGCTCGGACCGCGCCTTGGGCGCCGGGCCTGCACCCAGCCTTCCCATATACACGGGAAAGAGTGCATCCGTAAAAATCAGCTGGTCTGCCTGCGCACGCAGTTTCTCGGCCTGCCCGTGAAGTTTCGCAGTCGTGGTGAACGCCGTGTTTTCCCGGACATATTTGGAAAAGATCAACGGCGTCATTTCCGGTTGCATGTACAGGCCGCGTGCCGTCAGTGTCAGCCAAAAACGTTGCACTACACGTCCTGCCGCCACGTAATCGTCGATCGTCACCGGTTTCGCTTTCGCTTTCAGCACGAAGTGCGCCGCGCATGCCAGACCCGGCACCAGGTCCATCTGCAGGCGCGGGGCCCAGGTGCCGGACAGCGCATTCATGGTGGACATCCGTTTCCAGCTGACCATGGCCCATTTCATCAACACGAGCGTGGCGGCATCCACGCCCAGCGCCTTGTCCGGCACGCGGTCGGGACTGCGGTCGACCCCCCAATGGATGATTTTGCGGTGCGTCTCGAACGCTTCCGGCATCGTCAAACGCAACCGTGCGTTATTGAACATCAACCGGGCTGCCGCGAATTTGGCGGGCAATCCTTCCATCCACGTCACCGTGTAGTCCGGGCCGACACTGGCAACCAGCGCTGCCTTGTCGTCTGCCGTCAATGGCCGCGTGCTCATCGGCCGGCGCTGGACGGTACGCGTTTTGATGGCGTCGAGCAAGGGGCTGACAGCGATGCCTGCGTCGGCAACCAGGCGCACGTCGAATTCGGGCCGCGCTTCGGGGCAGCCAGTGCGGCGGGTAATATCGGCGCGCAAGCCGTGTGCGCTGGCGGCAATCGACACCGTTTCAAGCAGGGCGCCAAACGAGATCTGGCTCGGGTGACCGTCGAGGTCATACACGCAATGCTCGCGTGTATCGAAGCCATGCACGACAAAATGGTCATCGGCAACAACTTCAAACCGCCAGCACTGCGTATTGTCGCCGCTTGGCGCCCAGCGGGCCAGTTCGAGCACCTGGCCCAGCGTACCGCCCGGACTCATGACTGCACCTGCGCGGGTTGCGTTGCCAGGGCCTGCTTGCGCATCTGGCGCGTGCCGATCGCAATCATCAGGCGGTGCAGGGGATTTTTGTTGCCACCCGGACGCCACGTGCGGGCGAATTTGCCGCGATAGGCATCGAACTGCATGCCGTGCGGCGCGGCGCGAACTTCACCGCGGCCGAGCAGGATTTTCAGCGCTTCGGTGGCGGCAACGCCGGCGCACATCTGGCACGCCATGAATGTCGACGGGCCGCGCCGTTCGGCAAAATTGACCGCTTCCGGCACCACGAGATAAGGACGGTGCAGGCCGGCTGGCGCGAGGCCCACGACAAACCGGATTGCCTTGTCCAGGTCGGGCAGATCGCCCCACTGAAAATACTCTTCGAACGTCATCTTGCCTGGCATGAAATTGAGGACCGCGGTACCCATTCCCAGTGGTGCAGCCGTGGTGGCGGGAATCCCCAGCCTGGCGCACATGGCAAAGGTTTGCTGGCGGATGGCAAAGGCAAAGAAATCGAGGCTGTCGACGTATAAATCGACGCCTTTGAAAAATTCGCCCAGGTTGTCCGGGTTGATCCCCTCGGGGAACACCTGGATATCGATTTCCGGGTTGATATCGCGGGCCATACGGGCCAGGGTTTCCGCTTTAGGCATGCCCAATGTGGACATATTCGCACCAACCTGGCGGTTGAAATTGACCAGGTCAAAAGTGTCGAAATCGGCGATATGGAATTTGGTGATGCCCAGGCGCGCCAGTGTCAACAAATGGACGCCGCCCACGCCGCCGCCGCCGGCAATGGCGATGCGCTTGGTGCGCAGGATGGCTTGTTCTTCAGGCGTCACCCAGCCGATATTGCGGGAAAACGCCTGCTCGTAGCGAAATGAAGTCGTCATGGAGAATGTCGGTTAAAAGATGGGGAATACGAGAAAGGGGCGGTACAAATGCCAGCGCCGGCACGGGGCCGGCGCTGCAAAATAGGGAAATGCCAGGCGGCGCCTCAGTGCGCCTGCTGCTCGTCGATCGACAGCAGGCGATGAATAATACCCTGCTCCTCGCGTGGGGAGAAGAAATAGGGATAAAACGAGCGCTCGTTGCCGGCAGTGCTGAAGGTGCCGCCATGCTTCTGGATCTGTTCGGTGACGAAGGCCAGGTTCACGCGCAGCAGGTAGGCTGGGGCGTTGACGCGGGTATTCATCTTCATCTCGCCTTCACGTTTGAAACCGAGCATGTACTCGTAAAAGCGGCGATGGCGCGGATTTACTTCGATGACGATGTCGGTGCACTGGTGAATATCGCGGGCATAAATGACAGCCAGGTGGAACAGGTTGGCCAGCGCAGTTTTCGAGCGTACGGCCGGATCGAAAGCGAGTTTGGTGAACTCGCACAGGCGCGCGCCGTTACGGCGGTTTTCGTCCAGTTCATCCTTGAATATCTGGTCGGCCATCAGGCCGATCTCGGAGTCCATCCCAAGCGTGAGGGTACCGACCACTTCACCTTTGTCGGTGGCGGTCAGGGTAATCCGGTTTGGGTCGTCGGAAAAATGGTGCGTCCCCGCGTATCCACGCCACGCATACATCTTATTAATCAGCATGCTGGCCGAATTGCGGCCTTCCGCAGTATCGGTCAACCTGATTCCAAATGAATCCTGGTTCACGATCACATCCTCTATTTCAGAGGTCGTAATATTATCTTGTTCATCGATGCTGTGGGCGTTCGATAGCGATTCTTCGCCATTTAATTCGATTTCTGCCAGTTCGTCCGTATTGCTCATGATGGAATCCCTTGTATTTTGCCGTGAGCGCGGTGACCGAATGGTGGAGTGCCTGGCAGCGCGCGTGCCGGCCCAGTGGTCGGGCCGGCAATGAAGATCATTTCCTGGTGGAACTATATTAAGTCTTCACAGCGTCTTTAGCAACGCACGGGCATCATCAATTTGGCCAAAAGGCTTGTTTTGCGACAGAACCTCGGTCAATTCCTTGCGTGCCCCGGTTTTGTCGCCACTCTTGTTCAGGGCAACAGCGAGGTGATAGCGAATTTCCAGCGCGTTCGGCGCCAGCGATGCTGCTTTTTGCAGCAGCGGCAAGCCGCCTTTTGTATCGCCCTGTTCGACCATCATCCAGCCCACGGTATCCATCACGGCCGGACTGTCCTTGCTTGCCTTTAACGCCAGCTGGGCGGTCGGGAGGGCGCGCGGGTCCTTCTCCTGCTGGTATGTCCATGCGAGGTTGTTCAACGCAACCGGATTGCCCGGCTCGCGTTTCAGCATCTCTTCGAACACCGCCATGGCCGGTTTGTATTGCTTCGCGCCCATGAGTTGCTCGGCGTAGTACATGGCGCCCACGCTGTCGGCTGGATGCTCCTTGTACCATTGCCCCGCCAGCGCCTGCGCTGCCGGGCCCTTGCCGCTTTGCTTCATCGACTCCGCGACCTTGACCATCAAAGGCGCCGTTTTGGCCAGTGCAAAAGCTTTTTCGTAGGCAGGTTGTGCTGCGGCAGGCTTTTTGAGGAACATCTGCATATCGCCTTCGAGCACGAATCCAAGGGGATTCTTGTCGTTGAGCTTTTGCACCTGGCGCGCCATGGCCAACGCTTCGTCAGTCTTGCCGGTACGCATGGCCAACTCGGCCTGGGCAATGCGCGCCGGTGCGAAATCAGGCTGCAGTTCGACTGCGCGGCGCAGGTCGGCGGCAGCTTCCGTATCGTTCTTCATGGCTGCATGCACGACCGACAGGTGTACCTGCGCCAGGGCGGACTTCGGCAAAACACTGACCAGCTTGCTGAAAGTGTCCAGTGCACCCGGCAAGTCCTTCGCGCCAACCTGGGCCTGGCCCAGCAAGTCGAGCAGGTCGGCATTGGTCGGGTTGGCGATCTGGTATTTGCGCAGCAGTTCCACGGCCTTGGCCGGCTGTTTGGTGCGCAGGTAGTGGCCGGACAGGGTCAGCGCCGGTGGCAGGGCGTCGCCATTGTCGGCAACCGCTTTTTCCAGCAGCTTGGCCGCTTCGTCGGGCTTGTTCTCACGCATCGAGATTTCCGCCAGCGCGGCGAGGGCGCCATAGTTCTTCTTGTCAGTTGCCAGCACTGCTTCAAACCGTTTGCGCGCGGCATCCGGCTTTTTGTCGCGCATGTCCAGCTGGGCCAGGTTGTTGACAGCAGGGAACAGCTTCGGATTGAGCGCCACGGCTTTTTCAAACGCGATACGGCCGTTCGCGGCATCGTTACGGCTCAGGTACACGGCGCCGAGCAAATTGAAGGCCTGGGCATTGTCCGGCTGCGCCTGGGTCATCTTTTGCGCGGCGGCCAGTGCCTTGTCGAGCTGCTTGAGGCTGACGTAGGCCTGGATCAGCGACGTGGCCGGACCGGATGCTTTCGGATCCATCGTGATGGCTTGTTCAAGGTCGGCAATACCCTTCGCCACATCACCCTGGCCGATGCGTGCCGTGCCAAGCGCAGCGCGCACCGGTGCGGCAGCCGGTTCCAGCACAACAGCCTGCTCGAGGTAGGTGGCGGCCTTGGCGTAATTGGTCAGTTGCAAATTCGCTTCGCCGGCCAGCAGGAGCAGCTGCGGATCCTTGGTGTCATCCTTGAGTACCGGCATCAGCGTGACCACGGCTTCGCCTGGCTGGCTCAGTTTCAGCTGGGCCTGGGCCAGCAGTTTGCGTGCATACAGGTTGCCCGGAACCGCAGTCAGGTACTTGCGCAGGTACTGTTCGGCCTGGATGTTTGAATTCAGGTTCAGCTCCACTGCACCGAACAGCAGCGTGCTGGGCAGGTGGTCCGGCGCCGCGCGCAGCACTTTTTGCAGCGAATCGCGCGCCGCTGCAGCCTTGCCCTGGCTGAAGTCAAGCAGGGCTTGCGTGTACATGACGATCAGGCTGCCCGGCGTGAGCTTGTTGGCGGCATCGATGTCGGCTTGTGCTTCAGCGAATTTCTTCATGCTGATTTCAACCGATGCCCGCTCGATGTGGGCGGTGCGGTGTTGCGGGGCCAGCTTGAGCACCTGGGAAAATGCCGCCAGCGCCTCGTCGCGTTTGCCCTGGCCATTGAGCATCGCGCCCCGTGCCATGAAGACATCGGGATTGGTCGGATCCTTCGCGACTGCCTCTTCAACCAGGCGGCCGGCGCCCTCGAGGTCTTTCTGGGTCGCCGTGTAGCGCGCCAGGCCGATCAGCGCTTCACCACGGCCAGGCTGCAGGACCAGGGCCTGGTCATACGCTTCCTTGGCAGGCGGCGCCTCCCCCAGCAGCAGGTAGGCGTCGCCGCGCAGCGTCGACAGCTCGGCCGAGGTTTTGGCGGCTTCAGGCGTCACGTCTTCCAGCACTTTTTTGGCCTGGCCCAGCGCCAGCGTGGCGCGGGCGAGGGAGGGCAGCACGCGCTTGTCGTCGACCTTCAATTCGCGTGCTTTACGCAATTCTTTTTCAGCCGATACCATGTCGCCGCTGTCGATGTAATACGTCCCCAGCGCCAGGCGGGCTTCGCCGTCCTCCGGCGACTTGGCGACAGCGTTTTTCAGCTGGATCAGGGCAGCTTTGTTGTCGCCCTTTTGCTGGTATTGCTTGGCGTCAGCCAGCAATGAAGCGGTGGTTTCAGTCTTGCCGCAACCAGTCAGGCCGGTGCCCAGGACGATGGCGCCCGTGACGACAGCAGCAGTGAGGGTACGGCGAGCATTGGTACGCGGCATACAGTTTCCTTTTAAATAATGCGGTGTCCTGCCGGCGCAACAACACCGGCGAAGTTTCCTGACTAACAAGAATAATACTCTATGGAACAGCTTTTTCGATCAGCACGCCTGAAATTCCCCAGCTAGTGTGTGAGCCCTACAACTGCCTGTCAACAAGCTATTACCACTGGTAACCAAATGGCAACGTGCATGGTGCCTGCGGCTTGATGGCGGGGCAAGTCAGGTGTCGTTTTTCTTCAGGCGCTCCAGTAGCGCTTCGACATTGGCGCCAACGGGCAAGCCATGGCGTCTTAATAATTGCACGTGCAGTACCAGGTTTTCCAGCACCAGTTTGGCAGATACCGCCAACAAGGTCATTACCCGGTCTTCAGTGCTGAAATTCTCCATGGCGGCCGCCATGTCGCACAGGTGGCTGGCCACCAGTTCGCGCAACGCGTCTTCAGGAAACGGGAGATCGGCAAAGTCGATCGGGTCATCGCGCTCGACTTCACGCATCAAGGCGGCAAGTTCGTGTGGTTGCGGCATGATCAATCTCCTGGCAGGTGATGCGCCATTTTATGCCGGCCGACGTAAAAAGAGCGGCCGGGGCCGCTCCAGGAACCTGCCTGCATCCCTTGCGCCCTACATATTCCGCCGATATTGACCGCCCACCTCGAACAGGGCCGTGGTAATTTGCCCCAGCGAACACACCCGCACTGCTTCCATCAGCTTCTCGAAGACGTTCTGGTTATCAATCGCGGCCTGCTGCAATGCGGCCAGCGCCGCCTGCGATTCACGGGCGTGGCGCTGGTGGAAATCATCGAGGCGCGTCAGTTGCGACTGTTTTTCTTCATCGGTCGAGCGGGCCAGTTCGATGGTGGCCGGCGTTTCAGGGGCATGCGGATTGCGGAAAGTGTTGACGCCAATGATCGGCAGCGTGCCGTCGTGTTTCTGGTGCTCGTACAGCATCGACTCTTCCTGGATCTTGCCACGCTGGTAGCCGGTTTCCATCGCACCCAGTACCCCGCCGCGTTCGGCGATCCGTTCGAATTCCTGCAGGACGGCTTCTTCGACCATGTCCGTCAACTCTTCCAGGATGAAGGAACCCTGGTTCGGATTTTCATTTTTCGCCAGGCCCCATTCGCGGTTGATGATCAGCTGGATGGCCAGGGCGCGCCGGACCGATTCGTCCGTTGGCGTGGTAATCGCCTCATCGTAGGCATTGGTGTGCAGCGAATTGCAGTTGTCGTAGATGGCGATCAGCGCCTGCAAGGTGGTGCGGATATCGTTGAAGTCGATTTCCTGTGCGTGCAGCGACCGTCCGGATGTCTGGATATGGTATTTCAGCTTTTGCGAACGGTCGTTGGCGCCGTATTTGTCGCGCATGGCAATGGCCCACAAGCGGCGCGCGACGCGCCCCAGCACCGTGTACTCCGGGTCCATGCCGTTCGAGAAAAAGAACGACAGGTTGGGGGCGAAATCGTCGATGTGCATGCCGCGTGCGAGATAGGCCTCGACAAAGGTAAAACCGTTTGACAAGGTAAATGCCAGCTGCGAAATCGGGTTCGCCCCCGCTTCGGCAATGTGGTATCCGGAAATCGACACCGAGTAAAAATTGCGCACCTGGTTGTGGACGAAATACTCCTGGATATCGCCCATCACTTTCAGGGAAAACTCGGTCGAAAAGATGCAGGTGTTCTGGCCCTGGTCTTCCTTCAGGATATCGGCCTGCACCGTGCCGCGGACATTGGCCAGCACCCAGGCGCGGATCTTCGCCGCTTCATCGTCGGTTGGCTGGCGCGCATTGTCGGCCACGAATTTGGCCAGCTGCTGGTCGATGGCCGTGTTCATGAACATGGCCAGGATGGTCGGCGCCGGGCCGTTGATGGTCATCGATACCGACGTGGACGGGCTGCACAAGTCAAAACCGTCGTACAGCACTTTCATGTCGTCGAGCGTGGCAATCGAGACGCCTGAATTGCCGACCTTGCCGTAGATATCCGGGCGCAGCGCAGGATCGGCGCCGTACAGGGTGACGGAATCGAACGCGGTCGACAGCCGTTTCGCATCCATGCCGGTCGACACCAGTTTGAAACGTTTATTCGTGCGGAAGGCATCGCCTTCGCCGGCAAACATGCGGGTGGGGTCCTCGTTTTCGCGCTTGAAGGCGAACACGCCAGCGGTGAACGGGAACGCGCCGGGGACATTTTCCGCCATCAAAAAGCGCAGCACTTCGCCGTGGTCTTCGTAACGGGGCAGGGCGACCTTGCGAATGGCTGTGCCGGACAGGGTTGTCTGGATCAGGCGCGTGCGGATTTCCTTGTCGCGGATTTTGACGACGTAATCGTCACCTGCGTAGGCGGCCTGCATGTCCGGCCACATGGCCAGCAGCTTGCGCGCGTGCGGTTCCATGGCGCCATCGCGCTCGGCAATCAGGCCGGCCATGTCGACAGTCTGTCCGGCGGCCGCCAGCATGCGGGCCGCTTCCGTCAATTGCTGGCGTTCGCGCGCGAGGGTCACCTGCCTGTACGTGTTGCGGTGGTAGCCGCGCACCGTATCGGCAATTTCAGCCAGGTAGCGCGCGCGGGCCGGGGGCACGATGACGTGCTTGCCGCTGGAATGCCGGATGTCGCTGGCAGCCAGTTTGCCGGGCTGCACCGGCAACCCGAGGTTGGCCAGGGCGGGCAGCAAACCGTGGTACAGGGCGGTGACGCCATCGTCGTTGAAACGCGAGGCCTGCGTGCCGAAGACCGGCATCTGGTCCGGGGACTGGCTCCACAATTCGCGGTTGCGTTGATATTGCTTGGCCACGTCGCGCAGCGCGTCGAGTGCCCCCTTGCGGTCGAATTTGTTGATGGCGATGAAATCGGCGAAGTCGAGCATGTCGATTTTTTCCAGCTGCGACGCGGCGCCGAATTCAGGCGTCATGACGTACATCGACAAGTCGACGTGCGGGACGATGGCTGCGTCGCCCTGGCCGATGCCGGAGGTTTCGACAATGACCATATCAAAGCCGGCCACCTTGCAGGCGGCGATCACATCCGGCAGGGCGTGGGAAATCTCGGAGCCTGCTTCACGCGTGGCCAGCGAGCGCATGAAGACGTGCGCCTGGCCGTTCCACGGGTTGATTGCATTCATGCGGATGCGGTCGCCCAGCAGCGCGCCGCCGGACTTGCGGCGCGACGGGTCGATGGAGATGATGGCAATGTTCAGGCGGTCGCCCTGGTCCATGCGGATGCGGCGGATCAGTTCGTCGGTGAGCGACGATTTGCCGGCGCCGCCAGTGCCCGTGATACCCAGTGTGGGAACGTTTTTGCCAGCTGCCGTGTCGACGATTTCCTGGCGCAGGGCAGGGGCGATCTTGCCGTTCTCCAGGGCCGTGATCAATTGCGCCAGCGGACGATGGCGGTCTGCCATGGCGCCCGTGGCCAGCGGCGCCAGCGATGTGGGCGCGTAGCTGGTGAGGTCGATGTCGCAGGCGTCGATCATCGAGCGGATCATGCCCACCAGGCCCATGCGCTGGCCATCCTCGGGACTGAAGATGCGGGTCACGCCGTACGCGTGCAGCTCTGCAATCTCGGACGCGACGATCACGCCGCCACCGCCGCCGAACACCTTGATGTGTGCGCCGCCGCGCTGGCGCAGCAAATCGATCATGTACTTGAAATACTCGACGTGGCCACCCTGGTAGCTGGAGATGGCGATGCCCTGCACGTCTTCGGCCAGCGCTGCAGTGACGACATCGTCGACCGAGCGGTTATGGCCCAGGTGCACAACCTCGACCCCGTTCGACTGCAGGATGCGCCGCATGATGTTGATCGAGGCGTCGTGGCCGTCGAACAGCGACGCAGCAGTGACGAAGCGGACCTTGTTGGCCAGTTTCGGCTGGTCGGGGACATCGAGTTTGGTGGCAGGGGTCAAGTCGTTCATGGCGTGGAATCCGGGCGTTGGCGTCTCGGTACGGTATATGACGTTAACGTTAACGTCAAGCGAGTCGGCGGTGGGTCATCCGGCGCACTGGTGAGAATGTGTGGGATTCCGGCAAGCCTTCTTTGCATTATTTATTTTCGGCAACTTTATGGATATACTGAACAACATTGCGGCCGGTACAGTCATGAAGAGGTTGATAACAAGATGCTCAAGAAAATTGATTCCTCTGAACTGAGGGTGGGAATGGCCATCCACGACCTCGATTGCGGCTGGATGGAACACCCGTTCGTACGCAGCAAGTTCAAGCTGACCTCCTTCGATGAAATTGCGAAAATTCGCAGCGCCGGTATCCGCGGCGTGGTGATCGATTGCGCGAAGGGGATCGATGTCCACAATGCGCCTACCGTGGCCGAGGCGCAGGAAAGCATCGAAGCGGAAGTGATTGCCATTGCTGCCAGGCCGGCGCCGCCAAAGCGCGTGGCACTGGCCGACGAGCTGGCGCGGGCCAGCCAGATCCAGCGCCAGGCAACCGGGCTGGTGCGCACCGTGATGCAGGATGCGCGGCTTGGCAAGGTGGTCGAGCTCGATGCCGTGGGGCCGGTCGTGGAAAACATCACCAGTTCGATCCTGCGCAATCCCGGCGCCTTGACCGGCCTGCTGCGCATCAAGAGCAAGGACGACTATACGTTCCTGCATTCCGTCAGCGTGTGCACCTTGCTGGTGGCGTTCTGCAATGTGCGCGGCATGGATGCGGACACGACCTACCAGGCGGGACTGGGCGGTTTGCTGCACGACACCGGCAAGGCGCTGGTGCCCGACAGTATCTTGAACAAGGCAGGGGCGCTGACCGACGCAGAGTTCGCCATCATCAAGAAGCATCCGCGCGACGGTTATGACATCCTGGTGCAGTCAGGCGGCATTGGCGCCATTCCACTTGATATCACCTTGCATCACCACGAGCGGCGCGATGGCAGCGGCTATCCGGACAAGTACGACCAGAGCCAGATCAGCGAACTGGCCCGCATGGCGGCCATTGTCGACGTCTACGACGCCATTACTTCCGACCGCAGCTATCACAAGGGCATGGCGCCGGCTGATGCGCTGCGCAAGATTTTTGAATGGAGCAAGTTCCATTTCGACCCTGTACTGGCGCAGGAATTCGTGCGCTGTGTGGGCATCTATCCGGTCGGCACCCTGGTCCTGCTGGAGTCGGGCCGGCTGGGCGTGGTGGCGGAAGCGCACGAGACGAGCTTGCTGACGCCGAAAGTCAACGTGTTTTTCGATACCAAAGCCATGCGTTACATCACGCCCCGGCAAGTCGACCTGGCGCGCCCGGTGGGCGCTGGCGGCGCCGACAAGATCGTGCGCCACGAGCCGGATAACAAATGGAACGTCAATCCGCTGCAGTACCTGGACGTGACGGCAACGTGAAGAAGACAGGGATGGACGTGACAGGGGCCGCATTTGCGGCCCCTGTCACGTCTGGCTAGAAGAATTCCGCAGTGTCGTTCGACGCCACCGCCTGCAGCTGGCCATTGGCGACCAGTTCGTCGTAATGGCACACCTGGTTGCGGCCATGGCTCTTGGCGAAATACAGCGCCTGGTCGGCGTGTCCCAGCGAGACCACGGGCGACTCGCCGGCGCGGATCGAGACGAAGCCGACGCTCACCGTCACCGTGCCCACTTGCGGGAACAGGTGCGCGGCGACATTGGTGCGGAAGCGTTCGATGATGCGGTAGGCATTCGCAAGCGTGGTCGAGCGCAGCAGGATCACGAATTCCTCGCCGCCAAAGCGGAACACCCGGTCTTGCGAGCGGAACGAGGAGGTCAGCAAGTTGGCGATCAGGATCAGTACTTCGTCGCCGTACAGGTGGCCGAAGCGGTCGTTGACGGACTTGAAATGGTCGACATCGACCACGGCCAGCCATTGTTCCTCTTCTTCGGTGCTGTTGCGCCGCTCTTCCTGGCCGGGCGCCAGCAGTTTCTGGTCGTTGACCGCCTGCAGCATGCGCGCCAGCTGGTCGTCGAAGGTCTTGCGATTGAGCAGCCCGGTGAGCGAATCGCGTTCGCTGTAAGCGAGCAGGCTGTGGAAGTTGCGGTAGACCCCCACGATGCCCGAGACCATGTGCATGGTGTCGCTGGCAAACGGCCCCTCGCTGAGGATTTCGAGGACGGTATCGGCCTTGTCGCCAAACCAGATCGGCAGCCATAGCGTGCGGCAACCGTTGTCGGCCACTGCTTCCACGCTGGGCGCATACGTCTCCAGGCACGCGACCAGTTCGGGAAAATGTTCGAGCGGCTCGCCCAGGTGGGTGCTGTCGACCGGCTCGTCGGTCCGCGCACAGCGGCCGTCGCCAATGCTCGCGCGCGAGCGCAGGAAGCGGCGCTCACCGATGGTGGCAATGTTCAACACGCGGGTCTGCGACGCACCGGCCAGCTCCTGCACTGCCGATATCACCGAGATATCGAGCATGGCGTGGTCGCGGTGGCCGGTCATGTCGACCATGTGTTTTAGAAGGGTGTCCATGTGTTCTCAGAAAGTTGATCGACAACCTTGTACGCATGCAATCAGGTCAATTCAATGAATTTCACTACGGCAAGCAAAGCAGCATAAATCCTTTTTGAACATCAAGCAATTATTGGTGAGAAATTTATCAAAAGATGCAGTTGCAAGGAGCAATCAGTTGTTTTTAGTTCGCTTGGGAAACCTTGCTTGAAGTCAACTTGCTTGTAAGAACGAACTTATATAGTGACCTCAATGCTGAACGGGAGCAAGCAAAACAGCGCAGGCAAGCGTTTGGCAGAGTGAGGTGTTGTTCCTATTCACTCATGGGAGTTTGTCATGAAGACGTTTAAATCCGCAGTACAAGCATTCATTGCCGATGAAGATGGTGTGACTGCCATCGAATACAGCCTGATCGCAGCGCTTGTCGGGGTGGGCATGGTGATTGCTGCAACTGCTTTGAGCACGCAAATTTCGGCGGCATTCACGAAGGTGTCCACCGTTCTTGCAGACGCGATCAAATAAGTTGTAGTTGCCCACCGGGCGGAGCAATCTGTCCGGTGGGCTTTTTTTCGACTGGAGCATTGATGCCTGTTCAATCGGTCCTCGAATTGGTGCTGCTGGTGCTGGTCATTGCCGCCGCTGCGGTGGACCTGGCGCGGCGGCGCATCCCGAACATGTTGTTGCTGGCCGGGTGGGTAGCGGCGTTGCCACTGCTCCTGTTGTCCGACCGGCCTGGCGCGGCCCTGCTGGGTGCGGTGACTGGCGCCCTGTGCGGCTTGCTGGTGTTTTTGCCCTTGTACCTGCTGCGCGGCATGGCTGCCGGCGACGTCAAGTTGATGGCGACCGTCGGCCTGTTCGTCGGTCCTTATGACGCCGTGCAGGTGGCTGTGGTTGCTTGCTGCGTGGGTGGGGTCATGGCCCTGGCCATCATTGTCAGCAAGCGTAGCGTGCGCGTTGCCCTGGCCAATGTCGGTGACCTGCTGCGCCCCCTGTGGATGCGCATGCAAGGCATGCCGGCAGCTACCGAACCCATGCGTCACGGCAGCGTGGGCGGCATGCCCTACGGCCTGGCGATTGCCGTTGCAACCTTGCTACACATCGGCATGCGCAGCGCATGAGTTTCCTTTCGGTACTTATTGCTACACGTCAATTCCGATCTGGACCTGCTCGATAGAATCGATCCAGGGTTTTTCCAGTACAGAACACCAGGAGCAAGCATGTTCGATACTGTCACAGACAGGGTAGCACTGGCGCCATCGCCACAGCCCAATCATGGCTTGATGCTGCCGCCTGCCGCACGCTCCGTGCGCGACACCGGCCTCGACGTGCAACTGCTGACTTCACTATTGTTGAAAGCGCTCCATGGCGCCGGCAAGACGCCGCTGCCCGTGCTGGCCGGTAAATTACACCTGTCGGTAGGGGTGCTGCGCGAACTGTTCACGCCTTTGCTGGCCGAACAACTGGTGGAAGTGGCCTGGTGCGGCGACTCGGATATCGATGTGCACTATCAGTTGACGCTGGCCGGCAAGCAGGCCGCTGCCGCCTGCCTGGCGCGCTCCCGGTATGTGGGGCCGGCGCCTGTGACCCTGTCGTCCTACCGCGCCATGGTCGAGCGCCAGTCGGTGCGCCAGCCCCAGGCCGCGCGCATCACGCCTGCCGAGCTCAATGCCGCCCTGGCCGGCGATGGCCTGGCGCCGGCCACGCGCGAACTGGTCGGCGCCGCCCTGCATGCCAGCCGCGCCATGCTGCTGCACGGTCCGTCCGGCAGCGGCAAGACCACGCTGGCGCGCAAACTTGGCCGCCTGCAGCGCGGGATGGTGGCAGTGCCGCATGCCATTCTGATCGGCAACGAGATTGTGCGCTTCCACGATCCCCTGCTGCACCCGGCGCCGACGCCGCTGCAGGCCCGCCAGCAGGACGAGCGCCGCATGCCGGACTTGCGCTGGCAACTGTGCCAGCGTCCCCTGGTGTCGATAGGCGCCGAACTGAGCGCGGGGATGCTCGACCTGCGCCATGACAGCGCCAACGGCGTGTATTACGCGCCGCCCCATTTCCAGGCCAATAACGGCATGCTGATCGTCGATGACCTGGGGCGCCAGCGCATGGCCGCATCCGACCTGATCAATCGCTGGATCGGGCCGCTCGACGCCGGCGTCGATTACCTCTCGCTGCAAGGGGGCAATACCGAAGCGGTGCCATTCGATATGACACTTGTGTTTGCCACGAACCTGGCGCCCGGTACGCTGGCCGACGCGGCTTTCCTGCGCCGCATTGGCTACAAGATTGCCCTGATGCCTTTGAGCGAAGAGAACTATTCAAGCTTGCTGCAACGCGAATGCAGGGGCCGCGGCATTGCCTTCGATACAGGCGCCGCTGATTTCCTGATGCGGCGCCTGCATGGCCGCACCCACCCCCTGTTGCCGAGTTATCCGGCCGAGTTGCTGGGCCGGATCATCGACTTTTCCAGCTTTGCCGGCCTGGCGCCGCGCCTGTCGGAGGCAGCGCTGACGCAGGCCTGGAACAGCCTGTTTACCGAGGAGCTGTCATGAAAAACCAACGTGCCTTGATCGTGATGGCCATTGCCGTCGTACTGGCCCTGGCCGCCGTGGCGCTGGCGGGACGCTGGCTGTTGAGCCAGCCATCGAACAATGCCGGGCATATTGTTGTCGCCAGCACTGACATCAACCTGGGCCAGCGCCTGACACCCGACATGCTGAAACTGGCCGAGTGGCCGGCTGCCAACGTGCCAAAAAACGCATTTACCGATGCCGCCAAACTCAATGGCCGCGTGCTCAAGACCAGCATGCTGGCGGGCGAGGCGCTGAGCGAAGCGAAACTGGCCCCGGCCGGCACCATGGGGGGCTTGTCGGCCCTGATCAGCGAAGGCAAGCGCGCCATTACCGTGCGCGTCAACGATGTGGTGGGCGTGGCCGGCTTCGCATTGCCAGGCAATTTTGTCGACATCATCGTCAGCACCCAGAAGGACCTGGTGGGGGAAGGTTCCCCGCGTGAACAAAGCATCTCGAAGATCGTGCTCGAGCGCATCCTGGTGCTGGCCGTGGCCCAGGAAGTCAATCGCGACGAGACCAAGCCGCGCGTGGTCAATGCCGTCACGCTGGAGGTGACGCCGGCCCAGGCGGAAACGCTGGACCTGGCGCGCAGCGTCGGCACCCTGTCGCTGGCGCTGCGCAACCAGGTCGACCCGGACTCGGCCGAGACGGCCGGCGCGACCAAGCTCACGCTGTTGCCGGCGGCGCCGGCTCCGGTTCCGAAAGCCGTACCCAAACCGGCGCCGCCGCGCCCTGCCGTGCACAAAGTCGCGGCAGCGCCGGCCCGCACCTGTGTCACTGTCATCAACGGCTTGCGCTCCTCGGCCGAGTGCTTCTGATGTTCCCCACTGCTTTTTCCCGGACCATGCCATGAACAGTCGCCATACCTCCTTGCAGCTCGCATGCCTGCTCGCGGTTGCCAGCGCGCCCTCCCTGGCGGCGCCCACGCCCGCGCCAGCCCAGCCGCGCTGCAGCGGCGCAGCTGCGCGTCCCGCCCAGCTTGCCTTGAACATGGGCAAATCAACCATGATGCGCTTGCCGGAACACGTGCTGCATCGCAGCGTCGGCAACCCGGACGTGGTGCAGGCCATGCTGGTGGGGCCCGATACGCTATACATCGCCGGCGTCGATGTCGGCACGACCAACATGATTATTCAGGGCAGAAGCGGCGCCTGCAGCGTGATCGACGTGACGGTGTCGATGGACCCGGCAGCCCTGCGTGCCACGCTGGCTGCCGTGCTCCCGGATGAAAAGGACATTGTCGTCACGGCCGCCGCCGACACCATTGTCCTCAGCGGGAATGTGCTCGATGCCACTGCCGTGGTGCGGGCCGGCGAACTGGCGGCGGCATATGTGCGCCGGCCGGTAAGGGCGCTGCAACCGGGCAAGGACGAGGGCGCCGGCGCCGCTGCCAGTCCCGCTGCAGCGCCGGCCGCGTCTGCTGCCGGGGGCGTGCGGGTCATCAACATGCTGGGCGTCAGCGCGCCGCAGCAGGTGCTGCTGGAAGTCAAAATTGCCGAAGTGTCGAAGACATTGCTGCAAAAGCTGGAAGGGGGGACAAAGTTCAACTTCACGCCGGGCAGCTGGACGGCGACGCTGCTGGCCAATTTTTTGACTGGCACCGCCAGCGCCGGCATTGGTGGCGTGAAAGCCAATGGCAGCCAGCTGGGACTGGACGCTGACAAGCGCGATTCACTGGTGCGCATGCTGGCCGAACCGAACGTGATGGCCATCAGCGGCCAGGAAGGCAGTTTTCTGGCAGGCGGCAAGTTCTATATTCCTGTCGCCCAGGAAAACAACCGCATCACGCTGGAAGAGAAAGAGTTCGGCGTCGGGCTGCGCTTCACGCCGACCGTGCTCGCGGGTGGGCGCATCAACCTGCGCGTGGCGCCCGAAGTATCGGAATTGTCGCGCGAAGGCGTCGGCGTCTCTGCGACCGGCCTGACCGGCGCGGCCATTTTGCCGGTGGTCACGACGCGCCGCGCCAGCACCACCGTGCAGCTGTACGACGGCCAGAGTTTCGCCATCGGCGGCCTGATCAAGGATAACCTGGTCGGCAACCTGAAAGCGCTGCCGGGACTGGGCGAATTGCCTGTGCTGGGTGCGTTGTTTCGCAGCACGGATTACCAGCAGGACCGCACCGAGCTGGTGTTCGTGGTCACCGCCCGCCTGGTCAAGCCGCTGGCGCCGAACTACAGCTTGCCGACCGATGCCCTGATTCCACCGACGCCCACCGATCTGCTTTTGCGCGGCAAGCTCGAAGCGATCTTTCCGCCTGACGCGCCCGTCGCCACCCCTGCTGCCGACGCCGGTGCGCCGCTCCGCAGCGGCGCCGGCTTCGAGCTGAAATAAGAACCGAGATGAGGAGCCGTGCCATGTTGACGAAGCCGTTGTTCCTGTTGTTGGCAATTGTGCCGCTGGCTGCCTGCGTACAAACCACGCCGCGCTGGGACAGCCAGTTCGGCCAGTCGGTACGCACTGCCATTGCCAGCCAGACGATGCGTGCGGATGCGGGCGCCAATCGCGATCCGGTCGTCGGCATCGATGGCAAGGCTGCGCTGGGCGCCCAGCAGCGCTACGAGAAAGGGTTTGCGCAACCGGAACCCCCGCCTGCGTCCATTTTGATCAATACCCTCGGCAAGTGACGAGCAGGTGTACCAGGGAACCTCATGAAATCTTTACTGATCAGCCGCGATGTGGCGCTGTCCGCGGCCCTTGCATCGCAAGGCGCTGCAAGGGTGCCGCCCCTCAATGTCGGCGCCAGCCGCGCCAGCCTGCGCGATGCGCTCGACCGCCCGGCTGCCGAACAGCCCGAGCTCATCATCATCGATGCCAGCGGCGCCGAAGCAGCCGATGGCGACCTGCTCGAGCGCCTGACCCGGCAGCACGCCAGCGCCCACTTCATCCTGCTCACCGATGACCAGCATCCGGAATTGCTGATCCGCGCCATGCGCGCGGGCGTGCGCGAAGTACTGCAGCTGCCGCTGGTGCCCCGGGCCTTCCACGAAGCGATGGACCGGATTGCCACGACGGCAGGTACCGGCGCCGTGCGCGAAGGCAAAGTGCTGGCGTTTATCGCCTGCAAGGGCGGCAGCGGCGCCACCTTCATTGCGACGAACTTCGGCTACGCGCTGGCCACCCTGGCCGACAAGAAAGTATTGCTGATCGACCTGCACGGCCAGTTCGGCGACGCCACTTTGTATGTAACGGACCAGAAGCCGGTCATGACCCTGTCCGACGTCTGCAGCGAGATCGCGCGGGTCGACGGCCCGTTCCTCGAATCGTGCCTGGTGCACGTGACGCGCGGCTTCGGCATCCTCGCCGCTGCCGACGATCCGGTCAAACTGACCGGCGTCAAGCCGGAGCACATCGACACCATCATCCGCCTCGGGCGCCAGCATTACGATTACGTGCTGCTCGACGTCGGGCGCCAGATCGACGCTGTCTCGCTGCGTGCGCTCGACAACACCGATACGTTTTATCCGGTGCTGCAGCTGGCGCTGCCCGATATCCGCGATGCGCGCCGCCTGCTCGACATCTTCCGCTCGCTCGGCTACGCCATCGAAAACACGCGCCTGATCGTCAACCGCTACGAAAAAGGCGGCAAGCTGCGCCTGCAGGACCTGCATGCCGCGCTGGGCGCGGAAGTGCTGCACACAATTCCCAACGACTACCTGGCGGCCACCGACTCCGTCAACCAGGGCGTACCGGTCCTGCAACTGTCCCGCACCAGCGCTGCGGCGCGCAGCCTGACCGAGCTGGTCGAACTGGTAACCGAGCGCCGTGTGGCTGAAAGCCGCGGCCTGTTCGACCGCCTGTTCGGCCGTGCGGACGTTGCCTGACCCGCCATCCGGGACCCACTGGAGGAATTGTCATGTCTTTGCGCGAACGCCTGACGGCAACCGAAGAAGCGCGGCCGCTGGCCGCCGTCCTGCCTGAAGTGGCCACGCGGGCCTACCAGGAACTGAAAAAATCCATGCACCAGATGATCCTCGACCGGATCGACCTGGAGCGCCTGAAGCGCTTGACGGCGGAGCAGTTCAAGCACGAGCTGGCGCTGCTGGTCCAGCACATCATCGAAGAAGAACGTATCGTGCTCAACCAGCACGAGCGGCACAACCTGGTGCTCGACATTCAGCATGAAATGCTTGGTTTCGGGCCGCTCGAGCCGCTCCTGAACGACCCGACCGTCTCCGACATCCTGGTCAACACGTGCAACAAGGTGTATGTCGAACGCAAGGGCCGCCTGGAGCTGACCGACATCACCTTCCACGACAATGCGCACCTGATGAAGATCATTGAAAAGATCGTCTCGCGGGTGGGACGGCGCGTCGATGAATCGAGCCCGATGGTCGATGCGCGCCTGCCCGACGGTTCGCGCGTGAACGCCATCATCCCGCCGCTGGCAGTCGACGGCCCGATCCTGTCGATCCGCCGCTTTGGCGCCACGCCGCTGTCGGTCCACAATCTGCTGGCACTGAAAAGCGTCACGCCGCCGATGGTGCAGGTGCTGCAGGCCCTGGGCCGGGCCAAGATCAATATCCTCATTTCGGGCGGTACCGGCAGCGGCAAGACTACGCTGCTGAACTTGCTGTCCGGCTTCATTCCCAGCAATGAACGGATCGTCACCATCGAAGACGCTGCCGAACTGCAGCTGCGCCAGCCGCACGTGGTGCGCCTCGAGACCCGTCCGCCGAACATCGAAGGCAAGGGCGAAGTCACGCAGCGCGCGCTGGTCAAGAATGCGCTGCGCATGCGTCCCGACCGCATCATCCTGGGGGAAGTGCGCGGCGCCGAAGCGCTCGACATGCTGCAGGCAATGAACACCGGCCACGAAGGTTCGCTGGCGACCATTCACTCGAACACGCCGCGCGACGCGCTGGCGCGGCTGGAAAACATGGTCGGGATGGCTGCCGTGACGCTGACGCCGCGCGCCATCCGCCAGCAGATTTGCGCGGCGGTGACGGTCGTGGTGCAGGTATCGCGCCTGACCGACGGCGCGCGCAAGCTGGTCAGCCTGCAGGAAATCACCGGCATGGAAGGCGACATCATCTCGATGCAGGAAATTTTCCGCTTCGAGCAGAGCGGGGTCGACGCTGACGGGCGCGTGCTGGGCCAGTTTTCCGCGACCGGCGTGCGCCCGCGCTTCTCGGACCGCCTGAAAACCTTTGGCGCGGCCGTCAGCGAAGACGCTTACGATCCGGACCGCACTTTCAACTGACCGGACGGACGCGAACATGGACAAGGCTTTCTATGGCTTCGTGGTGCTGCTGTTTGCAGCGATCATCCTGCTGATCGAGGGGTTATACCTGTGGTGGAACAGCACGCACGGCGGCGGCGCCCAGCGCATTGCGCGCCGCCTCAAAGTAATGGCGGCCTCGACCGCGAGCAAAAGCGAACGCATCTCGATCCTCAAGCAGCGCCGCTTCTGCCGCCAGGAAGCCTGGGACCGCTTGCTGCACCGGTACCGCTTTGCGCACCGGATCGACAAGTTGCTGGTACAAGGCGGCATGAAATGGTCAGTGGCGCAATTTCTTGCCTGTTCTGCCGCCGCCCTGGCGGTGGGCTTCATCGTGAGCTTTTATTCGGCCATGCCGCTGGCGTTGCGTATCGCGCTCGCGTTCGGTTGCATGCTGGTGCCACGCGCGCTGGTGCACCGTGCGCGCAGGCGCCGCCTGATCAAGATCGAGCAGCAGTTGCCGGAAGCGGCCGATTTCATCGCGCGGGCCCTGCGTGCCGGGCACTCGTTCAACAATGTGCTGCAAATTGTCGGCAACGAATTGCCCGATCCGCTAAGCGGCGAATTCCGCATTGCCCGCGAAGAAATCAACTATGGCGTGCCGCTCAATGAAGCCCTGCACAACATGGCGGCGCGGGTGCCCCTGACCGACCTGCGCTACCTGGTCATTGCGGTGATCATCCAGCGCGACTCGGGCGGCAACCTGGCTGAGATCCTCGGCAACATCAGCCAGATCATCCGGGCGCGCCTGAAGCTCGTTGCCCAGGTGCGCGTCCTGTCGGCCGAGGGACGCATGTCGGCCTGGATCCTGGGCGCCCTGCCATTTTGCGTCGCCGCACTGATGTTGCTCGTCAACCCTACCTATATTGCCCTGTTGTGGACGGACCCGCTTGGCGTGCGCCTGCTGTGGTACGCGGCCGGCATGATCGTCGTTGGCGTCTTCTGGCTGCGCAAAGTCATTCGTATTCGTGTCTGAGGAGGCCTTATGGGCGCTGCACAGTTTGTTTTCCTGTTGATCGTATTCATGACCATCGTTGGCCTGGCCGGGCTGGGCGTGTGGATGTTTGCCCCCGGGGCATTGCGTGGCCGCTTGCAAGGCTTCATGGGCCGCAAGGCGGAAGCGCGCCCGCTGCAGGGCGATGGCTGGGTTGATCGGGTGGCCAGGGCCGCACGGCCCCTGACCCGGCTGTCGGTACCGGAAGAAGGCTGGGAAAAGTCCGCGCTGCGTACCCGGTTCATGAATGCCGGCTGGCGCAACCAGGTGGCGCCAACGCTGTATTTCGCCTCAAAAACCGCGCTGGCGCTGGGCTTGCCAGCCTTGATTGCACTGCTGCTGGTCGTGACCGGCAAGACACTGCCGGGCTCCGGTTTGCTGCTGGCGCTGCTGGCAGCCGCGACCTTTGGCTACTACTTGCCGAACGTTGTGCTCGGACGTATCGTCTTGCGGCGCCAGCGCGACATCTTCGAAACCCTGCCCGATGCACTGGACCTGATGACGGTATGCGTCGAAGCCGGCCTCAGCCTGGAGCGCGCCATGGTCAAGGTGGCTGCCGAAATCCAGATCAAGAGCGTGCCGCTTGCCCATGAATTGCAGCTCGTGCTGATGGAAATGCGCGCTGGCTTCAGCAAGGAAAAAGCGCTGCGCAACCTGGCACTGCGCATCGGCGTCGATGATATCGATACCCTGGTAGCCATGCTGATCCAGTCGGAGCGTTTCGGCACCAGCATGGGTGATTCGCTGCGCGTGCATTCCGACAACTTGCGCAGCAAGCGGCGGGTCCTGGCCGAGGAATGCGCCGCCAAAATCGGCCTGAAACTGTTGTTCCCGCTGATTTTCTGCATTTTCCCGACGCTGCTGATGGTCCTGCTGGGCCCGGCTGTCATCCAGATGGGCCGCACCCTGCTGCCGGCAATGACCGGCGCCGATCACTGACCGGAGATCTTCATGGCGCAACCTGTTCGACGATTCGCCCTGCTGTGCGGGGCCTGCATGCTGCTGGCTTGTTCCACGGTACGCCATGCGCCCCCGATGCCCCTGTTCATGGCGCCCATCGGCGCAGACGAAGCGTACCTGATGGGGCGCCAGCACCAGCTGGCGCGCAGCAGCGCTGACGCCGTGCGGCTGTACCGCCAGGCGTTGCTGGCCGACCCGCAGCACGTCAACGCGCGCAACGCGCTGGCCGCAGCGCTGGCGGAGCAGGGCGATTTCGCTGCCGCCATCGTTCTCTGGCAGGGCTTGATAGCGCAGCTGGCCAGCGCTGACGATCCCGCCGCGGCCTGGTTGTTCGGCAATCTCGGTCACGCGTATTTTCTCGCCGGGCAGTACGCTGCGGCGCAGCAGGCGCAGGAGCGCGCCTGCCTGCTCGACCCGGCCAATCCGTACTACTGGCAGCGCCTGGCCGATACGCTCGATCGCGCTGGCGACGCCCCGCGCGCGCTGCGCATGCAGCGCCAGGCGCTGGCCTTGTTGACCCACGACCCGCAGCGTGACGCAGCCCTCGCCGGCGCCGCCGCCGCCGCCGATGCGCCGGACGACGGCTGGGCGCACGTCACGCTGACCACCGGCGTGGACGGGTTACTGACCCTGCGGCGTGCCGGCGCGTCGCCC